>Ga0308173_10002255_pt1 | contig 10174 bp, 8 predicted proteins | sample PhyPR1_FD_203716 | JGI IMG/M metagenome (GOLD analysis project Ga0308173, IMG submission 203716) | Soil microbial communities from UC Gill Tract Community Farm, Albany, California, United States - DLSLS.P.R1 | ecosystem: Environmental > Terrestrial > Soil > Agricultural land | place: USA... | reverse complement strand
CCCGCCGCAGATGCCGGCGCCCTTCCGCTGTGAGCTGATAAAACTTTGCCTTGCGATTGTTCTCCGACAAGCCCCATTCGGCCTTAACCAGGCCTTTGCCTTCCAGTCGCCATAAAGCCGGGTACAGCGTCCCTTCCTCGACCAGCAGAGCGTCATCGGTCCGGCGCCGAATCAGATTCGTAATCGCGTATCCGTGTAACGGACCCCACACTAGCGCCTTGAGAATAACTAAGTCCAGAGTGCCGCGAACCAGGTCAAGTTGGGCTTTTTCCATTGCTCCCCTATGCTTCAAAGGGAAGCTTCCCACACTTTCCCTGGGAACGCAAGGGGAGCGGGCGCGTTCGCAGCTGACGGGCAACTGCGCCCGCTGGCCGCAATCATCGGTCTGGCGATGGGCTTCGCCCGAGCCACCATCCCGCTGCCGTAAGCAGCACCAAGCCCGTTACGACAATAAGGTTCGGGTAAACGATCGTTCCTGCAATGCGCGGTTCATGGCCGGGTACGCCTGCCCAGTAGGAGGCCATCGGCAGGAGATGCGGCACATAGAAAAAGGGCGCCCAATACGACAACGAGAGAAGGGATGCCGCCGTAAATGCTACATTGGGCTCTCGTGAGCGCCGCCACAGGAGCCACGTGCCGACGCTCGCCACTCCCGCAAAGAGAAACAGCAGAATGGCCGCATGATAGCGGGCATGAGGGTGCCAGAGTGGGTTGAGCAGATGATTTGCTCGCCAGTCGAGAAGGAACGACATCAACGCGCCACCGACGAGAACAAAGGTCAGGAGCAACTTGCCAGCTGAATTCTTATTCATAAGACCTCGGTACATGAGTGAGCGCTCACTATATCACAGTTGGAAGAAATGCCGAAGAAAACAGTACAGTCGTCCAAACGGAATCGAAAGCCGCAGATCGTGGCCGCAACGGAGGCGCTTCTCCGTGAACGGGGTCTCGGCGGAGTGACCACCCGTGCTATCGCGGAGGCCGTTCCCTGTTCGGAGGGCGCCATTTATGTCCACTTCAAAGATCGCCTGGAACTCCTGCTGGCTGTTTTGCAGGAAAGCCTGCCGGAGATGCTGGTACCGCTGCGTGCCCTGGAGGAGAAGGTCGGCAAGGGAACGCCTCGGCAAAACCTCAGAGTCGCCCTAGCCGGTTTGATGAAGTTCCATGATCGCGTCGCTCCCATGCTCTGTTCGCTCATATCCGAACCAGAGCTTCTGCAGCGCTTCAGGAAGTCGCTTGATAATAGCCACCAGGGCCCGCACCGCGGAATCGCCACGCTAGCCCGCTACATTGAGCAGGAGCAGCAGCGCGGACGTATCCAGGCACAGATCGATGCCAAAACCGCGGCGTTCGTGCTGATGGCAGGCTCCTTTTTTCAGATCTTCACATCGCATCTCCTGGGCTCCCCACAAAGCCCGGAGATGAAGCGGCTCGTCGATTTTGTCGTTCGAAGCTCAGACAAGGCGCCACGTTGAGCATCGTCGGCCGTGCAGGCCTTCAAACCCCCTTCGAGCGAGGTAAACCTGGGGTAATGCAACAACGCACCCGAACCAGGCGCCCGGATCGCTTCGTACTCACCGGAAGGACCCAAGGCGAACCAGCAGGCGCATATGGGGACTTGAGCTTTTCCGAAGCCGCTATGCGCTTTGGAGCACGTGTGGCCCGGAGACTAGGTGCAGAGACTCCAAGATGCGTTTCAATTCCTCGGCATGGATCGGTTTGGACAAATAGTCGTCCATGCCTGCCTCCAGGCAGCGTTCCCGGTCGCCACGCATGGCATGGGCCGTCAAGCCAATGATGGGCAGATGGCGTCCGATGCCGGCTTCTTCGCGGCGAATGGCGGCCGTCGTCTGAAACCCGTCCATCTGGGGCATCTGGAGGTCCATCAGAACAACATCCACGGGTGTTTCTTTGAGCTGAGCGAGAGCCTCTATGCCGTTTGCGGCGGCGATGACCCGGTAATTCCATTTCTGCAGAAGCAGTTGGACCACTTTCTGATTTACCGCATTGTCTTCGACCAGGAGAACGCGTAAGAGAGGGTCATTTCCCACCGTTTGGTTAGTGACCAGCGGACGTGTGCCGGTGTTGATTTTCGCCTCTCCCAACACACGCAGGATCGCTTCCTGCAATTCGTGTTGCCGGATAGGCTTGGTCAAATAGGCGGAAAGCCCTAAATAGCGACACCGTTCGACATCTGCATATTGCCCGACCGACGTCAGCATCATGATCGCGACCGGGGTGAGTTCGGCGTAGCGCCGTATGGTCTCGATAAACGTGAACCCGTCCTGCTCCGGCATTTGCGCATCCGTCAGAACCAGTTCAACCGGCTGCCGCGTCTTGCTTCTTTCCAGAAGAACCGAGATGGCACTGGACGCTCCCTCCACCGCCGTCGCGGAGCATCCCCAGCGCCGCAACATTTCTATTAGGATCTTTCGATTGGTCGCATTATCATCCACCACGAGCACGGACAGCCCACGTAGCTCAGGAGTGGACGGGACGACGGGCTGAGAAAGGATGTTCTGACCCTCTGGAAAAGGGAGTACGACGTGAAAAATACTTCCTTCCCCTACTACGCTTTCTAACCAGATACGACCGCCCATCAATTCCGCGAGCTGCGTGGAGATTGTCAGGCCCAATCCCGTTCCTCCCTGACGTCGCGTCATGGATCCGTCGGCTTGCACGAACGCCCGGAAGATGTCGGCTTGCTTTTCTTTTGGGACACCAGGCCCCGTGTCTTTTACGGCGAAATGCAACTCCGCCTGATTGCCGGTCCCGCTGGACCGCTCAATCGTAACCGTTACTTCCCCTTCATCGGTGAACTTGATCGCATTGCCGACTAGATTGGTTAGAATTTGACGCAGCCGCACCGGGTCGCCAAAAACTGTCTCGGGGACAGCGGAATCGATGTGGCAGGCGAGCTCCAAACCCTTTTCGTGGGCTCGTAGTGCCAGAGCTCTGAGTACATTGTCGACACAGTCCTGTAAATGGAATTCAATCGGATCCACTTGCAATTGACCCGCTTCGACCTTCGAGAAATCGAGCACATCGTTGATGATGCCGAGCAACGACTCCGCTGAGAATTTTACCGTCTCCAGATAGTCCCGTTGTTCCATGCTCAAAGGGGTATCCAGCGCCAACTCGGTCATTCCGATGATTCCGTTCATCGGAGTACGAATTTCGTGGCTCATGTTCGCGAGAAATTCGCTCTTGGCCTGGTTGGCGGCTTCCGCTGCCTGCTTCGCGGACCGGAGTTCCGCTTCAGTCCGCTTGCGCTCGTCAATATTCAGATACATGCTCTGGATCTCGACAGGCTGCCCGTCGGAGGACTCCACAAGGGTCGCGCTGTGCAGGACCCAAACCGATTTCCCACTTGTCTTTACCAATTTCGTTTCATAGGGAGCCAGACGTTTGGTTTCGAGTAACTTCTTCCGGTAAGCCTCTGCTTCAGGGTGCGGCAGATGTTTGGCAAGGTTGATTGCGATAGCTTCTGAAGGCTTCTCGTATCCCAGGAGTTCGGCACATGCGCGATTTATTCCGACGATGGTTCCGTCCGGGGCCGCGCAGCAGATGGCCGTAAGACTCCGCTCAAAGAGAACGCGATAGCGCTCTTCTGTGGAGCGCAAAGCCATGGCCTGAGCCGAGAAGCGTTTGTCGGCAATGGAAGAGGCGATCACCACACCAAGAAGGATGAGAGACACGATACCAATGCCGATCCCCCCTAACGAGGAGACACTCACCCCGGAGTTGGGATCAAAGAAATGATGTGCTGGGCTGAATCGAGCAGCGGCCATCGCCGTGTAATGCATGGAGCTAATCGCAAAGCCTAAAAAGATTGCGGCAACGACCTTACGGAATCCGCCAGCAGTGACTCCGGAGCGCAAGCTGAAGATTGCAACGCCACACCCGACAACGGCGATCACGACAGAAAGGGCGACAATCCACCAATTCCAAAGGCAAGCGCAGCTCATCCGCATTGCCGCCATTCCTATGTAATGCATGGCACCGATGCCGCTGCCCATGAAAAGCGCACCCCACGCTAGTTGTGATCCGTGAAGTACCGGGCGGCTTATAAATGAAAGTGCTACAGCAGACGCTATAATCGCCGCAATCATCGACACGATGACGAGTAAGACATCATAATGGACCGGAACAGGCAAATGAAAAGCCAGCATTCCGATGTAATGCATCGACCAAATGGCGATGCCCATGGCACCTGCGCCGCCCCAGATCCAAGCACTTTTTGCGAGCCCTTTTGTTGAGGTGACGCGGCTTGAGAGATCGACCGCCGTATAGGCCGCGCAGATCGCAACAAAGATGGAGAGCGCTACTAGCCGGTAGTCGTAAACAGCGTGCAGAAACATAGGCTAAGGGTATCAAGCAAATCGGCGCTTCAGCCATTCAGGCGTGGTCCAAGCCGTCTTCTCTAAAACCCGTTCCCAGGTCGCGGCGCTAAATTGGTGCGTCACAAAACCATCGAAGCCTTATTGACTAAACCGTACAAGGCTGCTCCTCCGTAACCTCTTATCGACTGTATTCCTGAAAAGTTCTAGGTGAAGGCCGCGAAATGCATATTAAGGGCAAGAATAGCCGTGAATGTGAGCGGCGGATGTGCCGCTTTAAGTCGCCCGAACAAGCACAGCGATTCCTTTCGATCCACAGCACAGTCACTTCCACCTCTGGCCTCGGCATCACCGGCTCACCGCTACAGCGCGGTACGACGGCAACGTTTCCATCGGTGGAACACGGCCGTGCAGCCCTGTGTGCTCGAGATCTCATAGCTCCAGCCCATCATGTGCAGGGCAAACTCGGGTGATTCGCAAACTCGATTTACTCTCGGGCGCTAACTTGTCTATGTCACCGGAAGTGATAAACGAGTATGCCGTATCCGACGCCGGCTTCATCCGCCGGATGAGCAACCTGGAACGCCATGAACCGTCCGTCGGTCGATACAACCGGGTTGGACGCCTTGTACCCTTCATAGTCATTGAAGTACGTCAAGCGCGTAAAGTCCTTACCCGATCCGTCAAGCCGCAGCTTCCAGATGTCGATATTCCCGGACCCATGTTTTCCTCCGAGCGTATTCACCTGCCGGTCAGCCTCGACATTCGTATATCGGCCATCCGGATAAATGCCCTCGCATTCGTTATAAGTTCCCGGTGCCTTTGACATGTTCTCCACCTTGCCGTTGCTCAAATCGATCGTCATCACCGAAGCAAGGCCTTGGGGCTCATAACAGGTGAAGGTCATTTTCCGGTCTTCATCGAAGAAGTCCTGAGCCTCAATCGTGCACGCCTTCGACCGGCTCTCATACACCATGCGCTTGTTTGTCAGTCGTGCCGTGCCTCCTGCCATGTCGACATCAGCAACGAACAACTGTGACTGCTCGGGCTGGAGCGCGGGGTCCTGGGCATGCGTAACGGAATAAGAGATCTTCAGGCTTCTCTTGGAGATTGCCGCCCCTTCCGACATCTTCTGGTCCAGAGCCTGCGCCTTAGCGCCCGGCTGCTTACTCAGGAACCATAACTGGTTATCCCTGCTGCGGCTGGAGTGAATATCGGAGAACCGCGAAGGACCAATCAGAATGTAATCGCCCGAAACCAGGTGCATGATGCGCAGGAACGCTGCCCCCGGCACGTTGCACGTCAAACATCGAATGATGTGCGTCTTCAGATCGATCACGAACGCATCGCCAAAACTCTTGTCCATAAAGGCAATCTGTTGGTTGCCCGGCGCGATGTCGGCCCTTTCGCCAAAATGTGTCAGGACTTCGATGTTGCTGGGCAGGTGATCGAGCGGGTTACCGGTTTTCCGCTGTCCGAAAGCCGGGATCGAAAGAACCAATAAGAGAAGCACGAGGTAGGTCATAAGTGAACCACGGAATGGCTCCAAATATGTTACCTGTATCACCGCAACCAACCTCGTCGCGGTGCAATCGCGCAGCGCAATCGGCACGGATAAGCAGCTTACTCGTGAGGCGTGCCCGCCACCTCTAGCTTCTGTTCAATCACCTGTTGGACCACGGTTTTGACGACATCCTTGACCGCCTCGCGCACGGTCTCCTCGATTTCCTCGCCGTCCACCTTCACATCACCGCCACCCGCGGCCTCTTCCTTCAATGCGCTGTCTAGGGCTGGCGCTACGCGCGGAAGCTCTTTGCTGATGGCTTTAGCGATTTTCTTGGCAACCTTGGCCACCGGCCGGCTCTCCTCGGCTGCTCGTGTCGATTCTTCCGAAGCCGCCCAATCGTCCTCAAACACCTTGAGCATTGCGGCCACGGCGCTCCGGTCCCGGCAAATGATTCCTAATTCGCGGCGCCCGTCCAGCTCCAACTCCCGTAGGCTCTGGCTGCCGACGAAAAGAGCTTTACCGTCGCGGATGATCGACCGCGTGTGCAGGCGCAGATGCCCGAGATGGCGAACAGCCAGATGCGCATCCTTACCCGACACGCGTCCAATGATCCGGACAGCAACGTTCGCTTTCACCCGATCCTGCACCAGTCGTATCACCTCGGGATCGCTGATGCGCGGATCGTAAATCAGCAGTTCGCTCTTTGCCCCCTTGATGAACGAAGACAGCTGCTTGCGTGCGTTCAGTGGGCTCACGACAAACTGCGGAACCCCTGGCTTGTACGGCTGCCGGCTCATATCCGCTTCAAACAGCTTTACCGCCTCCTGGACCAGCTTCCGGTTCTTGATTACCAATCCGAAGCTTCGGCTTTGGTCGATATCCTGATGCGTGTAGTTGAACGCCAGCGTGAACAGCTCTTGCCGGTCAATGATCAGGTACTTGGCGTGATAGCGCGCCAGACCAGTGTCCGTGCGTGCGACCGTTACGCCGGCCGCCAGCAGACGCATTTCCAGCTTCCGTAGCCCCTCGGCATCGGACCCGTTGACGTGCGCAATCAATGCGCGGACCAGCACTCCACGCTTTACGGCATTCGTCAGGGCTTCTTCGATGCCGGCGTGGCTGAATCGGAAAATGGCGATGTCGACGCTGCTCTTCGCCCGGCTGATGCCGTTCAGGATCGCCGTAACTCCGTCGCCGGGCTGGATGAGAAGCTTCAAAAAACCTCCTGTGGAGACACTCTGGCATTTCCCTTGCACGTATAAGCGCAGCGTGCGGACCACCGTCCCCGCCGGCCGGGTATGCCCAATAAAATCAGCGCGATAGCAACTCTAATCACGGCACTATTCCTCATGGGAGACCGGGGGGTATATGCAAAAACAGCAGGTACAAAGGACGCCCGCTCTGTAGGAAATACCACAGGCAATGCAGGGGAACTCTGGGCCGCTCCCGTCGATATTTCATCGCGCAACCTGCTCTACGGCCCCGGCGGCAAAAAGCACCAGCCCGGCAAAACCTTCACTTTCCTTAAAGAGGACCTGCACGGAACAAATCCCAAGTTCGATGTTCGCGACGAGAATGGCGTGCGCTGGAAGGCGAAGCTCGGTGTCGAGTCGCAGCCCGAAACCGTGGCTTCACGGCTGCTCTGGGCCGTTGGCTATCACGCGGACGAGGATTATTTCCTGGATACTTTGCAAATGCGCGGCGTACCCGAACACCTGCATCGCGGGCACGACCTGGTCGCGTCGGATGGCACCGTGCATCACCTCCGCCTCAAACGGGACGAGAAAGATCGCAAAAAGGTCGGATCCTGGTCCTGGCGCAATGGACCCTTCAGTGGAACTCGAGAATGGAACGGCCTCCGGGTGTTGATGGCCCTCATCGATAACTGGGATTTGAAGGACGAAAATAACGCCATCTACGAAGAGCACGGGAAGCGCATCTATGAAGTAAGCGACCTGGGCGCGAGCTTTGGAACCACCGGAGTGCTCGTCTCTAAAATAATGGCCAAAGGAAATTTGAGTTCATTTGAGACGTCGAAATTCATCACGAAGAGGACGCCGGAGTACGTAGATTTTGGGACGCCCAGCCTTCCCTCGCCGCTTTATGTGTTCAATCCCTGGCAGTATGGCCGCAGGGCGCGGCTGCGCTGGGTCGGCCGGCATATTGATCGCGCCGACGCCAGGTGGATCGGCCAGCTTCTCGGCCAGTTATCGACAAGCCAGCTCCGGGATGCGTTCCGGGCCGCCGGCTATTCGCAGGCAGACGTAACGGCATTCGTGCAGGCCCTACAGACACGAATCGACCAGTTGAAAGCCTTATAAGAAGGTCGGCGCTTCTTCTTGCCGGCTGGGGTCGCTCCGGCCCTATGTGAGCTGGTTTCTCAGCTCGTCCTTCTCCTCCGCTTGTAGCTCGTGCAGCTCCGCATAAAGACCACCCAAACGTAAAAGCTCCTCGTGCTTGCCATGCTCTACGATCTGTCCGTCATCAATCACAAAGATGCAATCGGCGCGGCGGATTGTGGAAAGGCGATGCGCTATCACGACGCTCGTCTTGCCTTCCATAAGCCGGTCGAGTGCTTCGAAGACCAACTTCTCGGACGCCGCATCGAGCCCGGAACTGGGCTCGTCCAGAATCAGGATCGGCGTATTGCAGATGATCGCGCGTGCGATGGCGATTCGCTGACGCTGGCCGCCGGAAAGGGTGACGCCGCGCTCGCCCGCGGTCGTGTCGTACCCCTCTGGAAGTTTGCGGATGAATTCGTCGGCATTGGCCAGTTCGGCCGCGCGTAGAATTTCCTCGCGGCTGGCGCCGGGCTTGCCGTAAGCGATATTGCTCCATATCGGGGCGTTGAAGAGCAGCGTCTCCTGCAGAACAAAACCAATGTGGCGGCGCAGCGACTTCTGCTCCAGGTGCCTGACGTCCAGTCCGTCAATCTTCACTGTGCCTGCGCTCGGATCATAGAACCGCGGAATCAGGCTGATAATGGTCGTTTTGCCGGCGCCGCTGGGCCCCACCAGTGCAACCACCTGGCCGGGTTCAATCGTGAAACTTACATCCTTAAGTACAGGGGCCTCGTTCTCATAACCGAATGTGACGTGATCAAACTCGATCTCGCCCTTCACACGGTGCAGCGGCTTGGCGCCCGGAAGATTCTTCACCTCGCTCCTTGTATCCAGGACCTCGCGGATGCGCTCGAAGCCGACCGTCGCCTTCGAATAGGAGTCGGTCATCTTGGACAGCTCTTGCATCGGTTTGTAAAGCTTTCCGATATAGAACAGAAACACGATCAGCGCGCCCGGCGAAAGTGTTCCGTCAAGCGCCATTCGCGCCCCAAGCCAGAGCACCAGGGCCGTACCCGCTGCGACGATCACTTCCACCATCGGGGACAGCTTGGCCTTTAAACTTCGGGCCTTCAGCGCAATCTCCAGGCCTTCCAGGCTCTGCTCCTCCAGCCGGTGCCGCTCATAGTCCTCCCGTGCAAACGCCTTCACTACCCGGATCGACGAGAGCACCTCCTGCATCACGGAAACGATCTCGCCTTCTTTCTTCCGGACCTCGCGCGATGCCTTCTTGATGCGTCTCGTGTACGTATAGACCACGGCTCCCAACACCGGGGCCACCGACAGTGCGATCAGCGTAAAGCGCCAGTTCAGGTAAAACATGACGCCGATCATCCCCAACAGCATCAGGCTGTTCACCACCGCGCTCATCAGGCCGGAGACAACGAAACTTTGCACTGCATCGATATCGCTCGTCACCCGGCTGAGAAGGTCTCCAATCTGCTTCCCCTCGTGATACGCGAGCGACATTTTTTGAATATGTGCGTAAACCGCCAGGCGCAGATCGTGTGTCACCCATTGGGCAACACTGGTCGTTACATACTTTTCGACATAGGAGCAGATCGCGCCCACGCAGGCGATCATCAGAAACGCAATAGCAGCGAGTTTCAAAACCGCGAGCTTATCGGTTCCGGCAACGGAAACGATCAGGTGATTCAGCCATCCGTTTCGGACCGGCTGTGCTTTTACCACGTTGTCGATCACCACCTTCAACGGCCAGGGCTCGAGCAGATTGACGATCCCTTCACCTACAACCGCCGCGCCGCCTATAATCAGCACCTTGAAGTGCGGTCGTAGCAGGTCAACGATTGTCACCTTGCGAATGTGATGCTGTTTCGGCATTTGGGCAGCTACTCAAAGGGACTTTGGCCAGAGCGGTAACGTGACCGCCCGCAGTGTACATTCCCCCATACGATCATCTAGGTTTCAGACCACTGCAGCAATACCTCCGAGCGCTAGTTAGGGTAGTCAGCGCCGGTAGTCCGGGA
>Ga0308173_10002254_pt1 | contig 10176 bp, 9 predicted proteins | sample PhyPR1_FD_203716 | JGI IMG/M metagenome (GOLD analysis project Ga0308173, IMG submission 203716) | Soil microbial communities from UC Gill Tract Community Farm, Albany, California, United States - DLSLS.P.R1 | ecosystem: Environmental > Terrestrial > Soil > Agricultural land | place: USA... | reverse complement strand
AGCTTGTAGGGCTGTTACGCGAGCGCGGCTTCACCATCGCCGTGCAGAAAAGGATTCCAAGTCCTGAGGCGGTGCCGAAGGCGACCACGGATTTGGTGATTATTGCACAGAAGCAAAAACCGATTTGATTTTGTCCGGAGTGCTTTGCACTGTTGGACCATGCGCCAGTTCATCATCGTCCTCGGCCTGCTGGTATCAACACTCCTGGTTGAAGGCCAAACCAACACAAATTCCATCACGCAGGAGGACGTCAGTGCCGCGGAAAAACTGATAGGGCTCGATTTTTCCGATTCAAAGCTGGACATGATGTTGACCGGGCTGAAGGGGCAATTGGAGGACTACGAAGCGATGCGCAGCTTTCCGCTGTCGAACAGCGTGTTCCCCGCCATCCAATTCAACCCGCTGCCGACCGGATTCAAATTCGAGCAGAAACGAAAGCCGTTTAAGAGGGATTCGCCGAAAAAGGTGATGCTGCCGGCAAACATGGAGGAGCTCGCTTTCTACTCGATCGGCGAATTGGCGTTTTTGATCAAGCACCGTCAGATTTCATCCGAAAAACTTACGCGGGTCTATCTGGACCGTTTGAAGAAGTACGGTCCGAAGCTGGAATGCGTGGTAACCCTCACGCCAGACCTTGCGCTGGAACAGGCACGACGGGCGGACAAAGAAATCGCTGCCGGGCATTATCGTGGACCGCTGCACGGTATTCCTTATGGAGCCAAGGACCTGCTGGCCGTTAAGAATATGCCAACCACCTGGGGCGCGGCTCCGTACACCAACCAGGTTTTTGATAAGGACGCGACAGTCATCCAGCGGCTCGAACACGCTGGGGCCGTGCTGGTGGCCAAAACCACGCTTGGCGAACTGGCGATGGGCGAGACGTGGTTCGGAGGCAAAACGCGCAACCCCTGGAAAGTAACAGAAGGATCGAGCGGCTCGTCGGCGGGCTCGTGCGCCGCGACGGCGGCAGGCCTGATCCCGTTCGGGATCGGCAGCGAAACGCTCGGGTCGATAGTCTCGCCGTGCGACCGTTGCGGCGTCACCGGCTTGCGGCCGACATATGGCCGAGTGAGCCGGATGGGCGCGATGACTTTGAGTTGGTCGATGGATAAGCTCGGGCCGATTTGCCGGACGGTGGAGGATTGCGCAATCGTCTTCAACGCAATTTACGGCCCGGATGGAGTAGATCCGACGCTCTACGATGCGCCGTTCAACTATGAGCCGAAGGTCAATTTGAAGAAGCTTCGGATCGGTTTCTTGAAGACCGATTTCGAGAAGGAAAAGGGTGAACGGAAAGAGAACGAGGACGCGGCACTTGCGAAAATGAGCGCGATGGGAATGGAGCTGATTCCTGTTGAGCTGCCGGAGTTTCCGGTCGGGAATATTTCTTTTCTGCTCTCGACCGAAGGCGCGGCGGCGTTCGATGACTTGACGCGGAGGGGTCGGGATGACCTGCTGAAACAGCAGGACCGCGGCGCATGGCCTAATACGTTTCGCCGCAAAAGGTTTGTGCCCGCGGTGGAGTATTTACAGGCGCAACGCATTCGCTATCTGCTGATTCGAGAAATGGCGAAGGTGTTCGACAAAGTGGATTTGTTCGTTGCTCCGCCATTCGCCGGGAAATGCCTGGTGATGAGCAACCTGACCGGGCATCCATGCGTGGTGGTTCCGGCTGGCTTTACAAAGGCAGGAACGCCGACAAGCATTTGTTTCGTAGGTAAATTGTTCGGCGAAGGCCAATTGCTGGCTGTCGCGAAGCGATATCAGGATGGGACGGAGTGGAACCGGAGACATCCGGTGGTTGGGGAGTAAGCGTTACATGGTTACATGGTTACATGGTTACATGGTCACACGTGATGCGTGATGCGTAATGCGGGATGCGGGACGAGCGCCGCGGATGACAGAAGGGGGCGGCGGGGTTAAGAATTGGCGGGGAGGCAGCTTTTTAAGGCTTCGAGGCAGCGGACGTTTTCTTTGGGTGTTCCGATAGAGATTCGCAACCACTCGGGCAATTGATAGCCGCCCATGGGACGGGTGATGACTCCCTGGTTTTGCATTTCGTTGAAGACACGCTGTCCATCTCCCACCTTCACCAGAATAAAGTTAGCGGCCGAACGAATGAACTCCAGCCCAAGCTTGCGGAAAGCTTTGGCAAAGAACTTTTGTCCACGCATGTTCAGGCGGCGCGTTTTTTCGACGTGTGGGGTATCGTCAAGGGCGGCTAAAGCGGCGGCCTGAGCCAGTGCATTGATGTTGAAGGGCTGCCTGAGCTTTTCCAGCTCAGAGATAAAATCGGGGTGACCAATCCCGTAACCAATGCGCAGCCCGGCAAGGCCGTAGATTTTTGAAAATGTGCGCATCAGGAGCAGATTCGGTTTGGTTGCGGCACGAATTTCGGGAAGGAGATCCAGCGGTTCCTGGACGAACTCGATATATGCCTCATCGAGCGCGAGGACGATATGCGGCGGGACGGCGTTGATGAACTCACGCAGGGTTTCGTTGCAAACAACGGTTCCAGTTGGGTTATTGGGATTTGCGACAAAGATCAGGCGTGTAGCGGGCGTGATAGCGGCCAGCATGGCTTTTAAATCGTGGCCGTAGTCTTTTGCCGGAACGACTGTCAAGCGTGCGCCGAACAATGCGGTCACAATCGGATAGACGGCAAAACAATACTGGGAGACAAGCACCTCAGGCTTAGAGTGGCCGCCGGTTTCGAAAAGCAAGGCGTGCCCTAGCAGTTCGATAATTTCATTCGAGCCATTGCCCAGAAGCACGTTCGTGGGCGAAACTCCGAGCTTCGCAGCCAGCTTTTGCTTCAAGTAAAAGGCATTGCCGTCAGGATAAAGGTTGAGTTGTGGCAACACTTTTCGCATCGCGCCAAGCGCTAACTTCGAGGGGCCGAGCGGATTCTCATTGGAGGCGAGCTTGATGATGGAATCAGCGGGCAACCCGAGTTCGCGGGCGACTTCCTCGATGGGCCGGCCAGGTTGATAAACAGGAAGCGTAGTAAGAACCGGGTTGGTTGCAAAAGGAAGGGGCATATTGGTTAACAGGTCAAATCGCCTTCAGAATCCTGCCTAGATCCACGTGCTTGGCGATCAAATCGCGGATGAGGGATATTTTTCCGGCATCGGTTGGCCGGGTTTTCACAGTAAGATCATGCACCTTGGAAGCCACTCGATAACTGTCCTGGTCAGTAAACAGGACGGGGATGGGCATCGAGCGAATGACCTTCTGCACCTCCGGGCTTGGCCGCAGATTTCCGGTGAGGACAATCCCGGCCATTTTGTGCTCATCGTCAGCATCGAGGCCTGTGCAGGCGGTCAAAATAATGTCTTCGCGATCACCGGGCGTGATCAGCAAGACCCCGCGCTTGAAGTACTTCATGGCATTTTGCGCGCCCATCGCGCCGACGACGACGTCTTCGACGAGCGAACTCAGCCGGTCCGGCGAGCTCAAAAGCTCAGCATCCAATTCTTCGCGGATCAGGTCCAGGGTAGGACGGGTTAGGATTTGCTCGTGCGGAATGACACCGAGCAGATCGAGGCCTTTTCGTTTCAGGCCGCGCCGGGCGAAGTCGGCGACGTAATCAACTTTCGTGCCGAGCACTTTGTTGATGATTACCCCAATAATCTCGACGCCTTCTTTGTCAAAAAGCGCTTGGTTCAACGAAACCTCGTCAATGGGACGTCCGATGCCTCCTTGCGTAACAATTATTACCTTCGCCCCGAGTATGTTGGCGACCTGGGCGTTAGAGAGATCGAAAACAGAGCCTACCCCGGCATGGCCTGAGCCTTCGCAAAGAACAAAATCCTTTTCCCAGGCCACCCGATCGAACGCGTGCTTAATCTTTTTTACTAGAACTTCATTATTGGAGGACTGGAGATATTTACGCGTGAAATCTGGTTCGACCGCAATCGGGCTCATGTCCACCAGCGGACAATTAAGCTGATAGACTGCATCCATGAGTACCGTGTCCTCGTCAATTTTTTGCTCGGCGATTTCGACAAAGCGCTGGCCGACTGGCTTGATGTAGCCGACACGCGGGTAATGCTGTTGAAGCGCGGCGATCAGTCCGAGTGAAGTGGTGGTCTTGCCATCATTCTGGCGCGTAGCCGCGATGAACACCCTGGGCGTGGTCTGATTCATGACATCTGGAGCCGCCGAAGCTGCTAGATCCCGGCGTTAACGGGAATGCGCGGGGCCCCTTCCGATTCAGAGGTGAGCTTGCCGCCGGTTGGAAAGAGTTCCTCGTAGGAAATTGATTGCAGGCCGACGATCGCCGCGACACCGAGAATGTCGTGCGAATTTGAACCGCGCGAAACATCGGCCGCGGGGCGGTCAAGACCAAGGAGGATCTGCCCGTAAGCGTTTGCGCGCGCGATGTGGCGGACGAGCTTGCTGGCAATGTTCCCCGAATTCAAATCTGGGAAGATGAGGACGTTGGCGTGGCCGGCGACCTTGCTTTCAGGGAGTTTGCGGGCGGCAATCTCCGGCACCAGAGCGGCATCCACCTGCAATTCACCGTCAAATTCAGCCTCCAGCCCCTTCTCTGCCGCTTTGCGTTCGGCCATGGCTGTGGCTGCCTGCACTTTTCCGATAGAAGGGTGAGTCGCGCTCCCTTTAGTCGAAAAAGAGAGCAAAGCAACGCGGGGACGAACCCCGACAAGCTGCCGCGCAAGCTGCGCCGTCGAAACGGCAATGTCGGCCAGTTGTTCGACGGTGGGATCAGGAATAACACCGCAATCACCCATGAGCAGGACGCCGTTTTCACCGAAGCGCGTGTCCTCGACCTCCATGACCTGGCAACTTGAAGCGGTGGTCGCCTGGGGAGCAACTTTAACAATTTGGAAAAGGGGCCGGAGCACGCTGCCCGATATCTGGTTGGTCCCGGAGACAAAACCATCGGCCTGATGCATTGCCACCATCATTGCGCCGAAATAATTCGGTTGGAGCATCGCGTCACGGGCCTCGAGTCCTTTCATTCCTTTTGAACGGCGGAGCAACTCGAAGCGATGCGCAAAATTATCCAGTTCATCGCTCTCTGCCGGATTTATGATGCGAATCCCTTCAAGCGAGATATTCAAAGCCTGGGCGATTTCCTTAACTTTGGTGCGGTCTCCCAAAAGGATGGGTGCGCCGAGCCGGAGCGAATAGAATTGGCGTGCAGCCTGGAGAACGCGCGGCTCCGTGCCTTCCGGAAAGACAATCCGCTTAGGATGCCGTTGCAGTTTTTCTATGATGCTGCCGATGAATCGCATACCGCTATAAGTACCGTAGTAAAGCGTCAAGTGCAATGCCGGGGTTCGAGGCGGGAGTGGCCGCAGGCAGAGGAACTTCGGGAAAGCGTTGGTTGTCCTTGTAGTTTCGGCGCCGCTGCGAGCGGGGGACCGCTGGCGGTCCGGCGGAATGGAAGAAGTCCGCAGTTTACAGGGCGGCGGCATCACTTGTACAAATGGGAAAATGATTTCAACGGAAAAGCCAATCGCCACGGTGGAACGTAACGCGCCGACCAACTTTCCCGGAATCGAGGCGCTGGAGCGTTATGTTCCACTGCTCGTTTGGCTTTTGGTGCTAGTCACGCTGTTGTCCATTCCGGGAAAAATCCTGAGTTACGGTTATATCCCTGCCGATGACGCGCTGCGGCACGCGGCCAAGGCGGTGTCTGGAAAACCGTGGCCGGAGATACTGGTGATGCGTGATGATTTTGGGATCGATCCGCACCCGGGCTGGCACGCGCTCCTTGGCCTGGTGCATCGCACGTTCAATGTCTCAACGGAGGGGTTGGTGGTTCTCGAGGTGTGCGGGTTAATGTTGCTGATCAGCGCGGTGGTGGTGCCCTGGTTGCGCCGGCCCGAAAGCTGGATCGCAGCCATGCTGGCGATCACGATCTGCATTCCAAGAAGTTCAACGCGTTTCACATTGGGCCGTCCATACCTGTTCACGGTTGCCGCGTTTATTCTACTGCTGTTCATCTGGTCGCGAATCGGCCGACGCCGCCCGAAACTCTGGGAAGTGGGAGTGACTCTGCTGGTGATCGCGCTCGATGCCTGGATCCATGGGGGCTGGTATCAAATGGGTTTGCCGATCGCGGCTCTTGTGCTGTGTGGTTTCTGGCAGACGGCATTCTACTACGGAGTGTGTTGGATTGCCGGCAGTTTTCTGGGATGCGGGTTCACCGGACATCCGTGGCAGTTTTTCTACCAATCAGCGAGGCATTTGGTCGGGGTGTTTGGGGATTTTCATGTCGACCGCGAGCTTTCGTCTGAATTGCTGCCTTCAGGAGGGGACGCGGTGATGGTCCTTGGAGTCGCCGCGGTGATTCTCTGGCGGTCCCGCGCGCCTGGTTGGAAGCCGCGTGACCTGCTGAATCCTTTTTTCATGATGGGCGTAGTCGGGTGGGTGCTGGGATTGAAGATGTACCGGTTTTGGGATGATTGGGGGCTGCCATCGATAGCGGTCTGGCTTGCTTTGGAATTGCAGAAGCAGTTTGAAATGCTACTGGCGCTGGACTCGTTTAAACGATTGCTGCTGGCGCTTGGGCTCTGTGGCTCACTTTTTCTCGGGTTCACGAGCGATATCAGCAGCCGTTACACGTGGAATCTCACCAATGAATATCTGACACAGGACAACCCGGAACTCGCCGGATGGCTGCCTGACAAAGGGGGAATTCTTTACAGCGCGGATATGGAAGTGTTCTTTCAAACTTTTTATAAGAATCCAACTGCGCCGTGGCGGTACATACTTGGGTTCGAACCAGCCCTGATGCGGCCGGAGGATCTCGCGGTCTTAAGAAAAGTGCAATGGAACTACGGCGACGTGCGGGCATACGAGCCGTGGGTGAAACAAATGCGGCCGGAAGACCGGCTCGTAGTCCGCGCTTCCAAGCTGCGAACCGGGGCGCAACCAAATATTCCGCAGCTCGAATGGTATTATGCGGTGAGCGATTTATGGATCGGGCGGCTCCCGCGCAGCAGCAATGCCGCGCCGAGCAGCCCGATGTAAGCGGGACCAACCGGGAAGGCATGAAACCGGCCCAGCATGACGAGCGACGGCTGGTCTGGGTCACAGGTGCCGGCGGTTTGATTGGGAGCTACCTGTTGCAAGCTGCGCCGCAATATGCATCTCAATGGCGCGTGCGAGGGTTGACTCACGCCGAACTTGACCTTGCTGACTTTCCGAAAGTTCGTGACCGCTTTCAGGTTGAGCGCCCCGAAGTGATCATTCATTGTGCGGCGCTCAGCAAAAGCCCGGAGTGCCAAAAGAACCCTGGCCTGGCCCGCAAGTTGAATGTGGAAGTCAGTCGCGTTTTGGCCGAATTGGCCCTAGACATCGCGTTGTTATTTTTTTCCACCGACCTCGTGTTTGACGGCAAACGAGGTAACTACGAAGAGCAGGACTTACCGAACCCGCTCAGCGTTTATGGGGAGACGAAAGCCGAGGCCGAATCCCTGGTGCTCGCGAACCCGAGACACACAGTCGTCCGCACCTCGTTGAACTACGGCATTTCGCCAAGCGGGGATCGCGCGTTCAACGAACTCATGGCCCAGCAATGGACGCGAGGGCAAACCACTCGACTCTTTAGCGACGAATTTCGATCTCCAATTGCGGCTGAAGTAACCGCACGCGCGATATGGGAATTGATTGGTGAGAAAAGGACCGGATTATTTCACGTTGCCGGTTCAGAACGTTTGTCACGTTGGGAGATCGGCAATCTTATTGCCACAAGATATCGAGGGGCAGCGCCGCGAATTGAGGCCACGTCCATCAGGGACTATCAAGGGGAACCGCGGCCAGCGGATACATCGCTGAATTCTGCCAAAGCGCAGGCGGTGTTATCCTTTCAGATCCCGCGGTTCGCTGAGTGGCTTGCTAACCAATAGCCACTGGTTTCGAGTTAGGCTTTTCTCCTCTTAATCTCTCGCCCGGTCAAAAACCATGCACACGGGAGCGCCGAGGTTCACAGTCTGGCCGGTGGCCATTAACCTCCCGTTTTGAACATTGAGACGGAAAATGACGATGTTGTCGGAGTCCTGATTTTCAGCGAGGAGCCAGCCGCCCGAAGGGTCGAGCGTGAAGTGCCGCGGGGATTTGCCCTTCGTGGATTGCCGTTCGAGAGAGGAGAGCTTTCCGCTTTCTGAATCGACTGCGAACACGGCAATCGTATTTTCGCCCCGATTGGAGCCATAAACAAATTTTCCAGACGGATGCACTTGAATTTCGGCGCAGGTATTTTTGCCGTCAAAGTTTTCAGCCAGTGTCGAAATCATCTGCTTTTCCGCAAAGGTTCCGCGCTGCGGGTCGTACGAAAGCACGGTGATGGTCGAAGCCATCTCGTTGATCAGATACGCAGTCTTTCCATTTGGATGAAAGGCCAGATGTCTTGGCCCGGACCCGGGCTTTATCGAAACCGACGGAGGATTGTTGGGCGACAGCATCGCCTTGGTCGGGTCGAACCGATACACGAGGACCTTATCGAGGCCGAGATCGCAGACGAGAGCGAATCGGTTGTTCGCGTCCAGCACGATGAAGTGAGCATGGGGGCCGGCCTGTCGTTGGGGATTTACACTGGAGCCTTCGTGCTGAATCACGGACCCGGTCCGCAACTTGCCATCAGCATCGATCCCGAGGGCAGCTATGCTGCCGCTCCCATAGTTTGCGACTAACAGGCATTTCCCTTTCTTATCGACCGATAGATGGCACGGACCCGTTCCACCTGATGCCTGCTGATTCAGCAGGGTCAATTTGCCTTTCGGCTGGATTTGAAACGCACTGACCGCTCCAGCCGGTTTACCCGCGAACTCGGAAATCTCCCCGACCGCGAATAAGTGTTTCCCGTTCGGCTGCAGCGCGAGAAAGCTTGGATTCTTAGTCTCCACGGCGAGTTCGGGCTCGGAAAGATGGCCCGTGGCAGTATCAAAGCTTGCCTGGTAAATTCCCTTGCTCGTGCCGCTTGTGTACGTGCCGATGTAGGCGCGGACGGACTCAGCCAAAGCATCCGCGCCACAGACGCACAATGCGAGAACGGCCAGAGGCAACCAGCGTACAAAGATCTTCATTGGCCGCAGTCTGCTCGAACCCTGTGCCGTTTTCAATCTCTCGAAGGGGTTTCCAACCTGCTACGGTTTCACTAAACTCGTCCCGTGCTCGCGCTGATTGCGGTTCATTCCCAGGAACAGATTACCGAGGTTGCCCTCCTCGCTCATGAAATCTGGCATGAGCATTACCTTCCCATCATCGGCCGGCAGCAAATCGATTATATGCTGGAGAAGTTTCAAAGCGAGGACGCGATCGCGACTCAAATCGCGAAGGGCTACCAATACTTCACCGCCACATGGAACCAGAAGCCGGTGGGCTATATAGTCATTGTGCCAAACCCTCAGGACAGTTCCTGCCTGCTGAGCAAACTCTACGTGAAAAGTTCAGCCCGAGGGCTCGGCGCGGGCAAGGCGATGCTCCAATGCGCAGAAGATTTCTGCCGAGGAGTACAGATCACAAAACTCTGGCTGACCGTAAACAAAAAGAATGTGAACTCAATGGCCTGGTATAGTCGGATGGGGTTTCTTAAAACCGGATCAGTCATTCAGGATATCGGCGGAGGATTCGTGATGGACGATTTCCGCTTTGAAAAAGTTCTGCCGTAAGGAGCTGCGCCGCCGATCTCACAGCCGACCTTCATCCGCATCAATATAATCAATAAACGTTTGAAGGTCGTCTCGATTAGCAAGGCCCGCCTGCTCTTTTCGAAGCTTTAGCCGTGCCTGCATTTCGGCATCATCTTTCTTTGGATAATTCAGCATTCGCTCGCGGTGCGCCGCCTTATCGGCCTCACTTTTTTTGACGTTCTTCAATACCCAATCGCAGACCTGACCGTCGCAGAGGCTCCCGCGAACAACATCGATGAATTGGTCAGCCGAGACCCCTGCCCTCTCCAGCCATAATCCATCGAAGCCTTTGCAAAAGTTTGGCTGGTAATCCTCATGGAGTTTGCCAGCTAGATGCAAGCGGACTTTGTCGATGAACCGCGGCAAATGCATCCAGCCGGCCATGGTTTCGCGTGGACTCCTTGGACAAATTCGTTCGCTCATGCGCGCGATAGTCTAATGGGGCGAAACGGCTGTCAATCGCCGCATCTGCGAAATCGCCTTGCCAAGCCGTCAGCTCATCTCCAGTGTC
>Ga0308173_10002253_pt1 | contig 10179 bp, 9 predicted proteins | sample PhyPR1_FD_203716 | JGI IMG/M metagenome (GOLD analysis project Ga0308173, IMG submission 203716) | Soil microbial communities from UC Gill Tract Community Farm, Albany, California, United States - DLSLS.P.R1 | ecosystem: Environmental > Terrestrial > Soil > Agricultural land | place: USA... | reverse complement strand
GGCCCACCACCGTAGCACCTGCCGCCGCCGCAAGGGCTGCGATTTCGCTCAGGCGCTCGGCGCGATCACCGCGACCGAAATCGAGCGCGACCAGCAGCGCGCGCTCTCCGCCTTGCGGGCGCTCGATCAGGCTCATCGCGCGAGGTAACGCGCCGCGGGAACCGCCCCGGGCCGTGCGGGGCTGCGCCGCGACGCGGCGCCCACCCCGGCCGGGAGGCGGTCAGGCTTCGGTTTCGTGGCTGTGATTCTGGTGCGGCATCGCGACGGGGCGCGACGGCACGACGGTGGAGATGGCGTGCTTGTAGACCATCTGGGTGACGGTGTTCTTGAGCAGCACGACGTACTGGTCGAACGATTCGATCTGGCCCTGGAGCTTGATGCCGTTGACGAGATAGATCGACACCTGCACGTGCTCCTTGCGCAAGGTGTTCAGGAACGGGTCTTGTAGCATTTGCCCTTTGTTGCTCATTGGAGCTCCGCGCTTGTTTGTCCGCACCTTGGGGCCCGGAGAAAGGCCCGCGCCTGGCAAGTGGCCGGCGGCCTAGCGGCGTGCGTTGTCCGCGTAGGGGTTGACACCCGTCTTGAATTGTATCCTAAGCGGTGTGCCGCGCAGTTGGAACGCCTCGGCCAGGAATCGTTCCAGGTACCGCCGGTACGCATCGGGAATGTGACCGAGCGCGCTGCCGTGGATCACCACGAGCGGCGGGTTGTGACCCCCCTGGTGCGCATAGCGGAGCTTGGGGCGCACCATGCCGGCGCGCGGCGGCTGCTGGCGCTCCACCGCGAGCTGCAGTGCGCGCGTCAGGCGAGGCGTGGACAGCCGTGCCATGGCGGCCGCATAGGCTTCGTCCACCGATTTCATCAGCGCGCCCACGCCACGCGACTCGCGTGCCGAGATGAAGTGATGGGCGGCGAAGTCCAGGAAGCCCATGCGCCGGTCGAGGTCGCGCTTGATCGCTTCGCGCGCGTCCTTCGATGCCGCGTCCCACTTGTTGACCGCCACGACGAGCGCGCGTCCCGCATCGAGGATGAAGCCCGCCAGGTGCGTATCCTGCTCGGCCACGCCGTCGACCGCGTCGAGCAGCAGCACGACGACGTTCGCGTCCTCGATCGCCTGCAGCGTCTTGATCACGGAAAACTTCTCGACCGTTTCGGTGACCTTGCCGCGCCGGCGCACGCCGGCGGTGTCGATCAGCGTGTAGCGTCGGTCGTCACGGTCGAAGTCGAGGTGGATGGCGTCGCGTGTCGTACCGGGCTCGTCGAACGCGATCACGCGCTCCTCGCCGAGCAGCGTGTTGACGAGCGTCGACTTGCCGACGTTCGGCCGCCCGACGATCGCAACCTTGACGCGCCGCTCGCCTTCCGGTTCCTCCGGCTCGTCGGGTGGCTGCGCGGGCATGCGCTCGAGCGCGAGGTCGACCAGGTCACGCACGTTCTCGCCGTGCGCAGCGGAAATCGGCAGCGGGTCACCGAGGCCGAGCTCGTGGAAGTCGTTGGCCGCGCGCTCCGGTTGCATGCCTTCGGCCTTGTTCACGGCGAGCAGCACCGGACGGCCGGTCCGGCGCAACAGCTCCGCGATCGTCGCGTCGCCCGGCGTGAGTCCGCTGCGCGCATCGACGATGAACACGACCACGTCGGCTTCGGCGATCGCGGCTTTCGCCTGCTTCGCCATCTCGAACAGGATGCCCTCGGTTGCCACCGGCTCGAAGCCGCCGGTGTCGATCACGAGGTACTCGCGCTCGCCCGCGCGCGCGACGCCGTAATGGCGGTCGCGCGTGAGACCGGGCTGGTCGTGCACCAGCGCGTTGCGTGACCTGGTCAGGCGATTGAACAGCGTCGACTTGCCGACGTTCGGCCGTCCGACGAGCGCGAGCGTGGGGAGCAGGGCCATGGGCGACGCCGCGCGCGCTGCGCAGGGCTAGCGCGCGCCGACTGCGTAGACGGTGCCGTTGGTCGACTGCCACACCATGGACGTGCCGCGCCGTTGTGGCTGCGCCGTCGCCGGCGAGCCATCGGTCGCCAGCCGACCCACGTAGCTGCCGTCGCTGCGCGAGAGCAGGTGCAGGTAGCCTTCGACGTCGACCACGCCGATCAGGTCGCTGCCGACCAGCTGCGGTCCGCCGATGTGGCGTGCAGCGAGCGCTTCCTGCTTCCACACCGATGCGCCGTTGGCGCGATCGAGCGCCTGCACGGCGCCCTTGTCGTCGGTGACGTAGAGGTTGCGCTCGTCGCCCGTCAGTCCCGCGAGGCTCGAGATGTCGCGGGTCCACAGCAGGTTGCCGCGCACGATGTCGAAGCACGCGACGCGTCCCTGGTAGGCCACCGCGCAGACGCTGCGATCGTCGAGGAATGGCTGGCTGGTCACATCCGCGATGCGCTCGAGCTCGGTCGCGCCCTTCGGCGTGGCGACCGCCACGTCGTAGCCGACGGTGCCCGTCTCGACGTCGAGCGCGAGGAGGCGTCCGCCGGCAGTGCCGATGAAGACGCCGCCGCGCGCCGTCACGCCGCCGGCCGAATTGCGCACGGTGAGCGGCGGGTTGGTGCGCTGGTTCACCCACACGGTGTGTCCGTCGCTCATGGCGAGGCCGTAGATGCGCCCGTCACCCGCGAAGACCACGGCGACTGCGCCGCTCACCAGGGGCGGTGCGACGATTTCGCTCGACACGTGCGCAGTCCATGTCGCCTTGCCGCTGGCGTCGAACGCGAGGACGTCGCCCTTGTCCGTGCCGACCACGATGCGCTGGTCGTCGGCGCCTGGACCTGCCGACAGACGCCGGCCGGCGCTGGTGCGCCACTGCACGGCACCGCTTGCCGCATCGATGCGCACGAGCGTGCCATCTCCCGCGGCGGCGTAGACGCTGCCGACCGTCACCTCCGGCGCGAGTCCGGCGAAGGCCTTGCCGACGGACACTTGCCACTCGATGGCGGCGGTGCGCGTTCCATTCACCTGGGGCAGCGGACCGGGCTTGTTGCTCTTGCCCAGCAGCCAGTCGAAATTGGGCGGCGGAATGCGCGGCAGCAGCTCCGACAGCGAGCTCGGCTGGCTCGCGCAGCCGGCGAGTACGGCAACGAGCGCGATGGCGACGATCGCGCGCAATGCGGCTCGCCTCACTTGCCGGCCCCCTTCGCGTCGGTCTTCGTCGCCGGCGGCGGCGCGGGCGCCGGTACCGGCGCGGGCGGCGGGGTGACCGCCGCAGGAGCAGGCGCGGGCCCAGCGGCCTTCGCGGCCGTGCCCGGTGCGGCCGCGCTCGCCTGCGCCCCCGGCGCGGCCGGCTCGGCGGTGGGCCCGCCGAGCGCGTCGAGCTTCACGCGGACGTATTGCAGGTACTGCGATTTCGGATCGAGCTTGGCGGTGGCGGTCTGGTAGGCCGCACGGGCTTCGGCGGTGCGGCCCGCGGCCGCCAGCGCGTCGCCGCGCAGATCGGCGTAGAGCCCGTCGAACGCGTCGGGATGCTTCGCATCGAGCGTGGCAAGCGCCGCGTCGTACTGGCGCTCGTCCACCTGCGCCTGTGCAAGGCGGTAACGCGCGATCGCCTTGATCTCGTCCTCGTCGGCATGATCGACGACCCATTGCAGCTGCAGCTTGGCCCCGGCCTTGTCGCCCGCGTCGTAGAGCATGCGCGCGTAGAGCAGCGCGGCGCGCGGGGCATAGCCGGTCGCCGCGTACTTGTCCTCGATCTGCGCGATGGCGTCGCGCGCGCGCGGCGCGTCGTTCTTGCGGATCGACTCGCTCGCCGCCTGGTAGAGCGCTGCGGCGTCCTCCGCGCGTTTGCCGGTGTACCAGCGCCAGCCCTGCACGCCCGCGATGACGAGCGCCGCGACCAGCACGCCGGTCGACACCGTGCCGCCCCAGCGCGTCCACCAGGCCTTGAGATCGTCGAGCTTTTCCTGCTCTTCCAGGTCGTATGCCGCCATGTTGTCCTCGCTCAGCGCGGCAAGGCGGCGAAGCGCGCCGCGATGTCGCTTGCGGGGACGGCGAATTGCTCGCCGCCGCGCAGGGGTTTGACCGCGACGCTCATCTGCGCCGCCTCGTCCTCGCCGATGATCAGCGCATACGCTGCACCGCTCGCATCGGCTCGTTTCATCTGTGACTTGAAGCTGCCGCCGCCCGCGTGCACGACGACCGCGTGACCCGCGTCGCGCAAGGTCTCGGCCACGCTGCGCGCGAGCGTGCCCGCTGCTGCGCCGGCGTGCACGAGATACGCCGCGGGTGCGGACCCCGCGGCTGCGCCTTGCTCGCGCAGCAGCAGCACCATGCGCTCGATGCCGATGGCGAATCCGCACGCCGGCGTCGGCTTGCCGCCGAGCTGCTCGAACAGCCCGTCGTAGCGCCCGCCGCCTGCGACGGTGCCCTGCGCGCCCAGCGCATCGGTCACCCACTCGAAGACGGTGCGGTTGTAGTAGTCGAGGCCGCGCACCAGCCGCGGATCGACCTCGAATTCAATGCCTGCCTCGGTGAGCAGCCGTTGCACGCCCTCGAAATGCGCGCGCGATTCCGCGCCGAGCCGGTCCACCAGCTTCGGCGCTCCGGCAATGATCGGCTGCAGCGCCGGGTTCTTGCTGTCGAGGATGCGCAGCGGATTGGCGTGCAGCCGCCGGCGCGCATCGTCGTCGAGCGCGTCGATGTGCTGCTCGAACCATGCGACGAGCGCAGCGCGATGCGCCGCGCGCTCGGGCGCGTCGCCGATCGAGTTGATCAGCAGCCGCACGCCCTCAAGACCGAGTGCGCGCCACAGGCGTGCGAGCAGGACGATCTGCTCCGCGTCGACATCCGGGCCTGCGAAGCCGAGCGCTTCGACGTCGAGCTGATGGAACTGGCGATAGCGGCCGCGCTGCGGCCGTTCGTGGCGGAACATCGGCCCGGACGTCCAGATGCGCTGCGGGCGCGCGTAGAGCAGGTTGTGCTCGATGGCGGCGCGCACGATGCCCGCGGTGGCCTCGGGACGCAGCGTCAGGCTCTCGCCATTGAGCTTGTCCTCGAACGTGTACATCTCGTGCTCGACGACGTCGGTGTATGCGCCGATGCCGCGCACGAACAGCGCCGTCGATTCGACCATCGGCACGCGCAGGTTGCGATAGCCGTATTGCGCGAGGACCGTGCGCGCGGCGTCCTCGAAGCGCTGCCACAACGGCGCTTCGTCGGGCAGCACGTCGTTCATGCCGCGGACCGCCTGCAGCACGGGCGGTCGGGCTGCGGCTGGTGCGCTCACTTGAGCGACAGCCGCGCGACGGCGCCGCGCACGTACGGGCCGAGGTCGACCGGCTGGCCGCGGTACGTGACCGCGACCTGCCCCGCGTTGCCGATCACGATGTCGAGCGGCGCGGCGCCAGTCACCGCCTGGGTGGTGCCCGGCTGGCCGTTCTGCGCGAGCACGACGTTGCCGTTGCGATCGCGCACCTGCACCCACGAGGTACCCTTGAATGTCACGACCAGCTGGTTGTCCGTGGCGCCGCTCGCAGGCGCGCTCGTTGCACCGGACGCCGCACCGGTGGTGCTGCCCGGGACGGTGACGCTGGCAGGCGCCGCGCCCGCGGCGGGCGCGACCGGCGTGCTCTCGGCCGGCGGACTCGCGCTCGCCGGCGGCGGTGGACCGCCCGTTCCATCGGTCAGCGGATTGGGAAGCGTGGCGCTGGCCGTGCCGCTCCCGCTCGGCTGCGGTGAAGGCGCGACGGGCGCGCTTGCCGCCTTGTCGGAGCCTGCGCGATGCGAGTCGCCCGGCGGCCTGCGCAGCTCGTAGTAGCCGGCCGCGGCGACGATCGCCAACAGCGCCAGCGGAATCGCCCACCATGTCCAGCTGCGCCGCGCAGGCGTGTCCGTAGGCAGCAACCCCATCGGGCGCCCTGATGGCGTGATGGTGGGACGCTCGAGGGACGGGGCGACATCCGCGCCTGGCAGCAGGGCGACGACATCGTCCGTGGGAAGCCCGACGTAGCGCGCGTAATTGCGCACGAAGCCGCGCACGAACGTGCGACCGGGCAGCCGCGCGAAGTCGTCCGCCTCCAGCGCGTGCACCTGGCGGGGCGCGAGCTTCAGCTGCTGTGCCACGTCGTCGATCGACAGGCCTGCCGCTTCGCGCGCTGCCCGCAGCACGGCACCCGCGCTCGACGGCACTTCAGGTGCGTCGGGCATTGGTGCGGCCGGGTCGTCGGGCAGATCGCTCACGAGGGTGCGCGCCTAGTCGCAGTTGCCGTTGGCGACCGCCTTCGACTCGGCGGAATCCGGGTAGCGGTTGCGCAGCTGCGACGTGTACGAAAGCTCGGCCTGGCGATCACCCTGCTTGCGCTCGATGCACATGCCGAGGTAGAGCGCCTCGGGCGGCGGGGCCTGCTGCTGCATGACCGGGCGCATCCACGCGCGCGCTTCGTCGAGCTTGGTCGCACGATATGACAGCAGCGCGAGGTTGTAGGCCGCGACCGGATTGTTGGGCGACACGCCGAGCGCCTGGCGGAAATAGCGCTCCGCCGCGGCCGTGTCGCCGAGCGCGACGCTGCACTTGCCGGCGTTGATCAGCGCTTTCTCGGGCGTCTTGTACAGCGGATTGCGAATCGCCTGCTCGAATTCGGGAATGGCCTCGCGCGCATGACCCGTGGCACACAGGAACGTGCCCCAGTTGTGGCGGATCTCCGAGTCGTTGGGCGCGAGCGCGATGGCGCGGCGGAAGCTGTCTTCCGCTTTCTGTGTCTCGCCCATGACCGCGTAGACCAGCCCGTAGATGCTGTAGATGCGCGCGTAGTTCGGGTCGAGGCGCTGGGCTTCGGCGAGCTCCTCGAGCGCTACTTCCATCTGGCCGCGCTCGTAGTAACCGGCCGCAAGATCGGTGCGGATCTGCGCGCGCTGGGACAGCGTGGCTTCCTGCGCCTTGACCGGCGGGGCCTGGGGCTCCGGTGCCGGGGCCGCGCCCTGGTTGGCGCCCTTCGATGCGCAGCCGGCGCACGCGAGCGCGGCGATGAACAGCAGTCGGGACCACGGGAACATGAAGGCTCCGGTTCTCTAGCGACGCGCGACGACGGGGATGCGGCTGCCGAGGCGGCGCTTGGTGCGGTCCTGCACGCGGCCCGCCAGCTGACCGCATGCAGCGTCGATGTCGTCGCCGCGCGTGCGCCGTACGGTCGTGACGATTCCCGCGTCCATCAGGCGCTGCTGGAACGCCGCGATGCGCGCGCGCGGCGACGCGCGGAATTGCGTGCCGGGGAACGGATTGAACGGGATCAGGTTGAGCTTGCACGGCACATCCGCGACGAGCCCGATCAGCTCCTCCGCGTGCGTGTCCGCGTCGTTCACGCCGTCGAGCATGACGTATTCGAACGTGACGAAATCGCGGGGGGCCCGGACGAGGTAGCGGCGAGCGGCGGCCATGAGCTCGGACAGTGGATGCTTGCGGTTGATCGGCACCAGCGCGTCGCGCAACGCGTCGTTGGGTGCATGCAGCGAGATGGCCAGCGCCACCGGACATTCGTCGCGCAGCCGGTCGATCGCCGGCACGATCCCCGACGTGGAGAGCGTCACGCGCCGGCGCGACAGCCCATACGCATTATCGTCCAGGAACAGCTTGAGCGCGGCGACCACGGCGTCGAAATTGGCGAGTGGCTCGCCCATCCCCATCATGACGACGTTCGTGATCGGCGCACGTCCGGCCTCGACCCACGGGCCACTCGCGCCGTCGGCCAGCAGCAGGCGATTGGCGAGCCACAGCTGACCCGCGATCTCCCCGGTCGTGAGGTTGCGGTTGAAGCCCTGCTTGCCGGTGGAGCAGAACGCGCAGTCGAGCGCGCAGCCCGCCTGCGACGAGATGCACAGCGTGCCGCGATCGTCCTCGGGGATGTACACCGTCTCGACGGCATTCGCGCCGCCCGCGTCGAACAGCCACTTGCGCGTGCCATCCGCTGCGGTGGTGTCGCGGATGACGACAGGCGCGCGGATCTCCGCTTCAGCGGCCAGGCGCTCGCGCAGGGGACGCGCCAGGTCGCTCATGAGCCGGACGTCGTCGACGAAGCGCTGATGCACCCAGCGCGACACCTGGCGCGCGCGAAACGGCTTCTCCCCGCGCGCGGCGAAGAACGCGGCAAGGTCGTCGGGCGCGAGGTCGAGCAGGTTGATCATGGCAAACGGCGCACTTCGGACGGCGGCGGTCACGCCCACCGCCAACGGCGAGGGCGGCCGGCGCGGCGGCTCAGCGACTGTGAATGTTGAGCGCCGGGAAGAAATATGCAATCTCGACGCGGGCGGTATCCGGGCCGTCCGACCCGTGCACCGCGTTGGCGTCGATGGACTGCGCGAAGTCGGCGCGGATGGTGCCCGGCGCCGCCTTCTTCGGATCGGTCGCACCCATGAGCTCGCGGTTCTTCGCGATGGCGCCGTCGCCTTCGAGCACCTGCACCATCACCGGACCCGAGATCATGAACTCGACCAGGTCCTTGAAGAAGGGGCGCTCCTTGTGCACGGCATAGAAGCCTTCCGCGTCGTGGCGGGAGAGCCACATCATCCGGGCCGCCACGATGCGCAGGCCGGCACGCTCGAACCGGGCGTAGATCTCCCCGATCACGTTCTTGGCGACTGCGTCGGGCTTGATGATGGAGAGGGTTCGTTCGACGGCCATGCGGCGGCTCCGGGGCTATAAATGCAAGTAAATTCAGCATTATAACCCTTCAACGGGGTGCGCGCCACCCACGCGCGTCCCCGGCGCTCAGCGACCATTGCGAAAGGTGATACCAGCGGCCACGCCGCGCGCGACCCCCGCCCGAGGCGAGCCTTGGCCGTCGGCGCCTACATCATGCCGAGCGCGTGCGGCAGCCAGATCGACAGCGGCGGCCAGTACGTGACCACGATCAGGAACACCAGCATGGTGAGCAGCCACGGCCAGACGGCGATGGTCAGCTCGGTGATGCCCATCTTCGCGATGCCGGAGGCCACGTAGAGGTTCAATCCCACCGGCGGATGGCACATGCCGACCTCCATGTTGACGACCATCATGATGCCGAAGTGGATCGGATTGATGCCGAGCTTGATGGCCACGGGAAACAAGATTGGCGCCAGGATCAGCACGATCGAGGAAGGCTCCATCACGTTGCCTGCGAGCAGCAGGAGCACGTTCACGATGAGCAGGAACGCCACCACGCCCAGCCCCTTGTCGAGCATCCAGCCTGCCATCGCCTGCGGAATGTTCTCGGACGTCATGAGGTAGCTGAACATCACCGCGTTGGTGATGATGTACAGCAGCATGGCGCTCATGTTCGCCGAATCGAGCAGCACCTTGGGCACGCGCGACAGCGGCATGTCCTTGTAGACGAATACCGCGACCACGAACGCGTATACCGCGCTCATCGCCGCCGCCTCGGTCGGCGTGAAAATGCCCGTATAGATGCCCCCGATCACCACGACGATCAGCAGCAGGCCCCACATGCTCTGCCGAAAAGCGCGGCCGCGCTCGGCCCAGGACGCCTTGGGCTGGCGCGGATAGCCGTTCTTGCGTGCGATCCACCAGGTGGTGAGCCCGAGCATGGTGGCGAGCACGATGCCCGGCACGATGCCCGCGATGAACAATTGCCCGACCGAGGAGTTGGTCGCCACCGCGTACATCACCATCACGATCGACGGCGGGATGAGGATGCCGAGCGCGCCCGACGTCGTGATGACGCCGGCGCCGAAGCGCGCGGGAAAGCCCTGGCGGATCATCGCCGGCAGCACGATCGAGCCGATGGCGACGACCGTGGCGGGTGAGGAGCCGGACACGGCCGCGAAGAGCGCGCATGCCAGCACGCCGGCAAGCCCGAGGCCGCCGGCCCAGTGCCCGACCATCGCGGAGGCGAAGGTGATCATCCGCTTGGCGACGCCGCCGTGCGTGAGGAAGCTGCCTGCCAGGATGAAGAACGGGATCGCCATGATCTCGAACTTCTCGATCCCCGTGAACAGCTTGAGCGCGACCGACTCGATCGGCACCGTGGTCATCGTGAACAGGTACGTGAGCACGGTCAGGCCGAGCGAGATCGACACCGGCATGCCGGTGAGCATCAGCCCGATCAGCAGCGTGAAGATGATCGCTGCGTTGGGCACGTCCACACCGGCGGCGCGCAGCCCGGCCGGGACCCCGATGATCACGATGGGCAGCAGCGCGGGCCAGCGCGCCTGCGCCTGCGGTGCCGGACCGGCGGCGAGCGTGCTCATGAAGGCCGCCCGCGCAG
>Ga0308173_10002252_pt1 | contig 10179 bp, 8 predicted proteins | sample PhyPR1_FD_203716 | JGI IMG/M metagenome (GOLD analysis project Ga0308173, IMG submission 203716) | Soil microbial communities from UC Gill Tract Community Farm, Albany, California, United States - DLSLS.P.R1 | ecosystem: Environmental > Terrestrial > Soil > Agricultural land | place: USA... | reverse complement strand
TGATCAGGCCTACTTTCGCCGCTGGCTGGTCGGGTGCCGATCCGGGTTCGTCAGCCCGGCATACACACCCTGATAACGTGCCACGCTCGCCGCCCAGGTGCGCTCGGCCTCCACGAAGCGCCGCCCGTTGCCCGCTACACGCGCCCAGTCGCCGGGCGCGGCCAGGACGCTCGTGATCGCGGCCGACAGCGCCTGCGGGCTGTCCGCGGCGAACAGGTAGCCGGTATCGTTGTCGCGAATCAGCTCGCGGTGCCCGCCGACGTTCGACGCGAGCACGATCCGCCCGCGCGCCATCGCTTCCAGGGGCTTCAGCGGCGTGACGAGCTCGGTCAATCGCATCGACTTGCGGGGGTAGACGAACACGTCGATGAGGTCATAGTAGCGACCGACGTCGGCGTGCGGGATGCGACCGGTGAAGACCACCCGATCGGTGATGCCGAGCGACGCGGCCTGCTCGCGCAGCTGCGCTTCCTGCGGGCCGCCGCCGAGCAGGAGCAAGGACACGTCCGGGTGCGCGCCTGCCACGCGCGCCAGCGCCTCGAGCAGGACATCGAGGCCTTCGTAGCCATAGAAGGATCCCGCGAAACCGAGCACCCGGCGGCCCGACAGGCCCAGCCGTTCCTTGAGCGCCATGTCGCGCGTCGCGTCGGCGCGGAATTGCTCGATGTCCACGGCGTTCGGGACGACGGTGACGCGACCCGGCGGCACGCCGCGTGCCTCGATTTCCCCGCGCAGTCCCTCGCAGATCGTGGTGACGTGATCGGCCGTGCGCATGGCGACCGTCTCCAACCCGCGGGACAGGCGGTAGCGTGCGCTGTTCTCGCGCGTGGTGCCGTGATCGATCGCGGCGTCCTCCCACAGGGCCCGCACTTCGTACACGACGGGCACCCGCGCCCGGCGGCCGGCCCACAGCGCGGGCAGGCCCACCAGGATGGGCGAGTGCGCGGTGATGACGTCGGGCCGATAGGTCCGGACGAGCTCCGCGACGCGCGCCTGCGTGGCGACCATCTGCCGGAGCAACTGAGGCGCCCCGCTCGACTGGGCGCTCGACGGCGCCTGCGTTCGATGGAACACGAATCCCTCCGCCGTCTCCTCGACCCCGTCCACGGCGCCCTGTTTCGGAGACGTCAGCTGGATGGTCTCCCAGCCGCGCGCGCGCTGTTCGCGCAGGATCGCCAGCGTGCGAAAGGCGTATCCGCTGTGCAGCGGTGCCGAATGGTCGAGCACGTGGAGAATGCGCATGCTCATGCGCTCAGGCGAGCGGCAGGAACACGCGGTCCGCGCGGTTCCAGCGGAAGTCGCGCACGAGGCGCGCAAGCCGCTGCTCGGTGCGATGCAGATTGACGTAATGGCGAAAGCGCGTCTTGACGCCCGGACCGCGCACCCTGGGCTGCCCGGGGTCGAGCTCCCATGGATGAAAATAGAACATCGCCGGGCGCTGGTCGACGGCGTTGATGCGCGCGATGGACCAGCGCGATACGCGGTAGGGAAGCAGGCGGAAATAGCCGCCTCCGCCGGCGGGCCAGTTGGCCTGCAGCACGCGCACGGTGGCGATCGGCAGCTCCAGCAAGCCCGGCACGCTCTCGTGCGGAAAGCGATTGGCATCCGGCGCGCCGTAATGGTCGTGCCGGATCGGATACACGCTCGAGCTGTACCGATACCCGGCGCGTCCGATGCAGTCGAACGCCCATGCGTTGTGCGGTCCCACCGAGAAGCTCGGCGCGCGGTAGCCCGCCACCTCGCAACCGACGATGTCCTCGAGCACCGCCTTCGCGAGGCGGATATCGGCAAGGAACTGCTCGGGCGTCTGCTCGGTCGCGCGTCGATGCGCGAAGCCATGGCTCGCCACCTCGTGGCCGGCGGCCGCGATGCGGCGCACCAGGTCCGGATAGCGCTGCGCAATCCAGCCGAGGGTGAAGAACGTGGCCGCTACGCCGGCATCGTCGAGCAGCGCGAGGATCAGATCCACGTTGCGCTCGATGCGACACGGCAGCCGATCCCAGTCGTCGCGGTCGATGTGCGGCGCGAAGGCGGACACCTGGAAGTAATCCTCGACGTCGATCGACAGCGCGTTGACCATCGCATCGACCGCTGCAGCCGGGGGGCTGCGCGGCGAATCCGCGCGCGGCGGCGTGCGCGCCAGTTCGACGACGGCGCTCACGCTTCGGCCTCCTGCCGCGCGATGACAGGTCCCGCGGGCACGAGCGCGCTTTCGAGGTGGCGAGCGATGCGCCCGGCCGCCTGGCCATCCCACAGCTCGGGTACCCGCCCGCGTTTGCCGCCGGTCGCAAAGATGTCCTCCACGGCCGCGGCGATGCGCGCAGAGTCGCGCCCCACGAGCAGGTTCGTGCCCTGGTCCACGGTGATTGGTCGCTCGGTGTTGTCGCGCATGGTCAGGCAAGGAACCGCCAGCGCGGTGGTCTCTTCCTGCACGCCGCCCGAATCGGTCAGCACCAGGCGTGCGTTCTGCATGAGACCAAGCATTTCGAGGTAGCCCTGGGGCGGCAGCAGGAGAATCCGCCCGCTGTCGATTATGCCATTCAGCCCATAGCGCTCGATGTTCGAGCGGGCGCGCGGATGCACCGGCCAGACGAGCGGAAGGCGGCGTGCGACGGTGGTGAGCGCAGCCAGGCATTCGGCGAGCGCCGCGTGCTCATCCACGTTGGACGGACGATGCAGCGTCGCGACGGCGAATCCTTCCGGTTGCGACACGAAGGCATCCGACACGCCGGCGCGCCGGAGCGTCTCTGCCGGCGTGACGGCGTGCGGCAGATGAGTGGCAAGCGAGTCGATCATCACGTTGCCCACGAACGCGATGCGCCCGGGATCGATGCCCTCCCGGGCGAGGTTCGCAGCGGCGCTGCGCTCGGTCGTGTAGAGCAGGTCGGCCATCTGATCGGTGAGGACGCGATTGATCTCCTCCGGCATTGCGCGGTCGTAGCTGCGCAGCCCAGCCTCCACGTGCGCGAGCGACACGCCCTTCTTGCTTGCGACGAGGCTGCAAGCCAGCGTCGAGTTCACGTCGCCGACGACGATGACGCAGGACGGGTGTTCGCGATCGATCACCGGCTCGAAGCGGCGCATGATCTCCGCCGTCTGCACGGCGTGGGTGCCGGGTCCGACCTCCAGGTCGATGTCCGGCGCTGGCAGCGACAAGTCGGCAAAGAGGCGCTGCTTCATGTCCACGTCGTAATGCTGGCCCGTGTGAACGAGGACCACGCGCGGCAGGCGCTCGCGCGCCGCGAACGCGCGCACCAGCGGGGCCATCTTCATGTAGTTGGGCCGCGCGCCGACGACGCACAGCAGCGGGCCCGGCCGGTCGGAAGATGCGCTGCTCATCGCAACAGCTGCGGTCCCGGCTTCACCACGGTCGGCTTCTCGGGATGGAGCAGGAGATGGAGCAGGTCGACCGCGGCGCCGACGGTTCGATCGAGTCGGTCGATGCGCTCCTCGAGGTGGCGGAAGTGCTGCTCCCACGACCGATCGTCTGCCGCGCCCTCTGGCACCGCGGTGGCAGTCCCGGCGTCCGGCGCAGACGCTGCGGCCACGCCGGCGTCGGCGCCCATCTCGTCGCGGATCTCGCGCGCGATCGCGTGCACGTCGGACGGCTCGAGCACGTGCTTCTCTCCGAGGAAGCCGGCGAGCATCAGCCGGTTGCAGAGCGTGTTGATGCGCCGCGGGATGCCGCCCGTCATGCCGTGGATCACCTCGAAGCACGCGGGCTCGAACGTCGGATCGTCCTTCCAGCCGACGTGATGGAGCCTGTGCTCGATGTAGGCCTGCGTCTCCTCGCGATCGAGCGGACCGAGGTGGTACGACGCGATCACGCGCTGGCGCAGCTGCTGCATCGATGGCGCCTGCATCATCGTCCGCAGCTCCGGCTGCCCGATCAGGAAGCTCTGCAGCAACGCCTGCTCGCCCAGCTGGAAGTTGGACAGCATGCGCAGCTCTTCGACCGCGCGCGGGGTGAGATTCTGCGCTTCGTCGACCACGAGCAGCGCGCGCTTGCCTTCGGTGGCGAGCTGGCACAGGAAGGCTTCGAGCGAGCCGAGCAGCAGCGCCTTGTCCACCGTCTTGACCGGCAAACCGAACGCGATCGCGACGGCGCGCAGCAGGTCGTCGGCATCGAGCTGCGTGCTGACGATCTGCGCGGCGACGAGCTTGCCTCGATCGAGCTGCTCGAAGAGGCTGCGCACGATGGTCGTCTTGCCCGCGCCAACCTCGCCCGTGACGACGATGAAGCCTTCGCCCTGGTAGACGCCGTATTGCAGGTAGGCGAACGCGCGCTTGTGGCCCTTGCTGCCGAAATAGAAGGCGGGGTCGGGATTGAGCTGGAACGGCTTGCCGGTCAGGCCGTAGAACTGTTCATACATGGTCAGTAGAACCGATACAGGATGCCTGCGAACACCGCGTACTCGTTGCGGTCCGTGAAGAAATCGGAGCGCGCCAACTGGTAGCGTGTGCCCACGTGCAGGTCGGTATACGCGCCGATCGGCCGCGTGAGCACGAGAGAGAACGAGCTGTTCACGGTGCTGCCCTGCTGCGACAAGGAGTCGCCCGTGGCACGGTTGACATCCAGGATGCCGGTCAGGGTTGCGAGCGGGTCCAGTCGGGTGGACCAGACCACATTGACGCCCCTCTGCTCGTCATGGTTGAACGCGAAGGGATCGCTGCCCGAGCCGACGAGCGTTTCGTCGCGATGGCGATAGACCGTGAAGTACACGTTGTTGCGGGCCCCCACGAGTCCGGCGATCGCCCGCAGGTCGGTGGTGAGCGTTGCACGCTGGGTGTAGACGTTGACCGGCGAAGTGAGGTTGGGTGGCAGGCCGTACGTGCGGATCAGCAGATCGATCGCCGCCTGCCGCTGGACGGGGTCGGGAAACTGGCTCGAGAGCAGCGAATTGAGCAACGTGTTGACGTTGCCCGGCGTGATGTTGGCAAGCTGCTCGGGATACGTCGACACGTCACGCGAAGCGCGCAGCGTCCATACGGTGCGCGGCGTGCGGTGGTCGAAGGCGACGTTGTAGGCGGAGCCGAAGAAGCGATGCTCCCAGTTGGCATCGAGCGCGGTGCGCTCGGTGGGTCGCCAGCGCGCGCCTACCCCATAGACGGACCCCTTGAAACGCGTCAACGGGCCGTAGTCGTTGTTCTCGTAACCCGCGCTCGCGGTGAGTCGCAGTTGCGGATCGACTTCGAATTGGCCGCGCACGCGCGCGACCTGGGTCACGAGCGGCGCTTGTCCGGTGAACCGCACCGACGAACGATCGAAGTCGATGGATGCACCAACCGGCGAAGGCTCGCGCACGATCGATCCGACGATTTCGTTGACGTAGGAGTTCAGCACGCCGTTCGATACCGTCGAGGTGTTCGAGGCGTTCGTCCAGATGTTGTTGTCGCGCATCTCATAGCGTATGTCACGCCCGAGGTCGCCGCGAAACCCCGGCGAAATGCGGTAGGTCTGGGAAAGATACTCGTTGTTCGTATTCACCACGGGGCTCGAAGGCCGCGCACCGAGTGGTGAAATGAACTCGCGGCTGGTGTCGATCGACGAATCGACGAACACGTGCTTGTCCCAGCCGTCGGCGTTGCCCAGCAAGTGAACGCTCGGGATGGCCCGGTCGTTGTCGCCGCCCGTACGCGCATACAGGTACATCGGCACGCTCACCACGCCGCGCAAGGTCGTGTGCGCGGTGTCGGAGCTCACCCTGAACCCGGGCGTGAGCGTGATGACGAAGTCCGACTTCTTCTCGCTCGAGCGGTCGAAATTGGCGTTGCTCGTGAGCGTGCCCTCCACCTCGACCCACGGCTCCAGGCGGAACGCGCGCTGTCCGGTGTTGGTGGGGCCGTTGTCCGCCGGCCGGGCGTTGGGCACCGTGGGGTACTGGTAGTCGACGGGCGGCGCAGGCGCCTGTGCCGACGCATCGAACGCGGCGATCAGGCCACACCATGCGACAAGCGGCGCCGCGCGCAGCCGGCCGCCGGGCCGCCGCGCCCGGTCCGCGCGCCGGCCGCCCCGCGGGCGGTCAGCGTGCGCCGTCATCCCCGTATTGGCCGTAATACGTGCCGACGTCGGTCCGGCTTGCCTTGTTCAGCATCATGAGCACGATCTCGCAGCTCTCGATCGTGGCCAGCGCCTGGGTGACTGCGTGCTGGCTCGTCGAGTCCGCGGCGACGACCATGACGATCTGCCCCATCAAGGAGGCGAGCACGCGCGCTTCGGTCGTGGCCAGCAGCGGCGGCGAATCGAAGATGATGATGCGATCCGAGTAGCGGGTCGCGAGCTCGCGCAGCAGGCTCGCCATCTGCTCGCTGGCAAGGAGCTCGGTGGAGCGCCGGTGGCGCGAGCCCGCCGGCAACAGCGAGAGCTTCTCGACGTTCGTCTTGACCAGCGCGTCGGCGACATCGACGTCGTCGCGCGTGAGCAGGTCGAGCAGCCCGGGCGAATGGGGCGCGCCGAGCAGCGCGGGGAGCGTCGGGTGCGCGACGTCACCGTCGACCAGAAGCACCGTGTTGTCGTATTCGAGCGCGACGGAAAGCGCGAGGTTGAGCGATGTGAACGTCTTGCCCTCGCCGGGCAGCGCGCTCGTGACCATCACGAGGTTGCCGTTCTTGACCCGGATGCCTTCCTTGCCGAGCGCGTTGCGGATGATCGGACGCTTGATCACGCGGAACTCGTCGGCGATCTGGTTCATCGGCGCATCGGGCGTGACGAAGCCCAGCGCGTGCAAGCGCTTGAGGTCGATGTCGATGTGCTGTTGCGGCACCGTGCGCGCAGGCGCGCGGCCGGGCCGTGGCGCGACCAGCGGCGCGGTCCGCAGGATGCCCGGGTCGCTTTCGATCGCGCGCATGAACGCTTCCGGTGCCGAAGGCCCGTCGCGCAGCGGCGTGTCCGCCGGCGCTGCGCCCTCGGGGATGTCGGCGCCCGCGCGCCGCAGCTCTTCCAGCCGCCGGGCGGCTTGCTCGATCAGACTCATCGGACGCTCCTCAGACGACACGGCCCACCAGCAGCGCGAAGGCGATGACGCCGATGAAGGCGGCGAACAGGCCACTCAAGCCGCCTGCGAACAGGAAGCCTTCGCGGCGGCGGCGGCGGCGGACGTTTTCGCCCTGGATCATGGAGACCATGCCGAGGATCGGACGCTTGGACAGGTCGCGCAGCGTGCGTGCGTCGTGCAAGGTCGGCATCAACTGGCTCGCGGCGAATGCGGCGAGCAATCCGATCACGATCGAGCCCGCGCACACGATGCCGAGCAAGGCGAGCCGGTTGGGAAACACAGGCTCGGGCGACACGCGCGGTGGATCGATCACGCGGAACTGCGTGGTGCCGGTGTCCTGCACGTCCTTGCCCATCGTGGCGCCTTCACGCCGCGACAGCAGGGTCTCGTACGTCTTCTTCTGCACGTCGTAGTCGCGGTTGAGCTGCGCGAATTCCGCCTCCACCTGCGGCACGAGCTGCGCCTGCGAGCGCAGCTGCGCGTATTGCGTCTCGTAGCCGGCAAGCTTGGCGCGCGCAGCGGCGACGCTCGCCTCGGCCTCGGCCAGCGAGATGCGCAGCTGCTGGAACACCGGATTGCGATCGGTCGTCGGCCCGGCCGTCTTGGTCACCGCCTTGCGGCGCGCCTCGACCTCTTCCTTGCGCTGCTGCTCGAGCTGCGCGATGAGGCGCCGCGCGGTCAGCACGTCCGGATGCTGGTCGGTGTACTTGCGCAGCAGGTCGTCCTGCTCCTTCTTGAGCGCGGCGATGCGCGTGTCGAGCTCCGGCGTCGCGATCGTGCCCGAGTCGGCACTTTCGGCGAGCAGGTTGGGCTGTTCGCCCTGCAGCTCGCGCTTGTAGGAATCGCGTGCCTGCTCGTACGACTGCAGCTCGAGCTTGGCGGCCTCGATGTCCGTGCGCAGCTGCGACAGGCGGCGGAAGTAGTCGCCGCCGCCGTCCTTGTTGTCGGCCACGCCCATGTACTTCAGCTTGAAGTCCTTGAGGCGGTTCTCCGCCGCGCGCAGCGCGTCTTCGTAGCGCTTGATCTGCTCGTCGAGGAACTTGACGGCCGTCTGGGTATCCTGGCGCTTGTCGCCCAGGCTCGACTCCACGAAGATGTTGAGCAGGCTTTGCACGACGCGCTTGGCCTGGTCGGGATTGGGATCGCGATAGCTGATCGTGTAGAGGTTCGTCGATACGCTGGTCAGGCGGATCGTCTTGATGACCTGGTCGGTGAGCTCCTCGCGGTCGGCACCGGTGCGCACGCCAAGGTCGAGGTCCGACATGCGGATCAGGCGCTCGACGTTGGGCCGGCTGATGAGGGTGCGGCTCATGAGCGCTACCTGCTGGTCGGTGTTCGGCTGGATGGCCAACCCCGCCAGCAGCGGCTTGAGCAGCGACTCCGTGTCCACGTACACCCGCGCCTGCGCCTCGAAGCGCTCGGGCACCTTGTAGACGACGGCCACGCCGATGATGGCGGCAATCCAGGCGGCCGCGAGGCCCACCCAGCGGCGGTGCCACATGCCGCGCAGGTAGCTCACGACGCGTTCGAGCATCTCTTTCATGGCGTTCCCGTTCGATGACGAGCCTTCGCGCGTCTGCGCGAGGCGGGCTAGAACCAGCTTTGCGGAATGATGAGGATGTCGCCCGGCTCCATCTCGACGTTGGCCGTGATGTCGCCGCGCTTGACGAGGTCGCGCAGCCGCACGCTGTAGAGCTTGCCGCCCTCGGCGACGCGGAAGATGCGCGCACCGTTGCCGTCGGCGAAATCAGTGAGGCCGCCCACCGCGATCATCACGTCGAGCACGGTCAGGTTGCGCCGGTACGGCAGCACTTGCGGCTTCGCGGCTTCGCCCACCACGCGGATCTGCTCCTGCGACGGTCCGACGAAGTTCGTGACCACGACGGTCACCACCGGATCGCGGATGTACTTGCCGAGCGCCTTCTCCATGTCGCGCTCGAGCTCGGAAGGCGTCTTGCCCAGCGCGGGCAGGTCGTCGACGAGCGGCATGGTGATGTGGCCGTCGGGCCGCACGGGGACGACCATCGACAGCTCGGGGTTGCGCCACACGATGATGTTCACCGTATCGGTGGGCCCGATGTGATAGACGTAATCGGCATTGCTCGCGACTTGCATCGGTGCAGGCGGATATTGCACGGTCGTGCACCCGGCCAGCGCAACGACGGCGAGCAGCGCGCCTGCGCTCAGCGGCCGATGCACCATGATGCCGAGGTTTGCGAGAAAGTTGCGCATGTTCTCTCCTGTCGCGACCCGTTGCGGACGAAGCGTCGAATGGTAGCACCGCAGAGCGGCGCGAATGAGCGGTGCACGCGCGAGTTGCAGCACCGTACGTCGTGTCGTCGGCGCGCGACAGGTTGTGCATGACAGTGCCCTTGCGCACGCAGCGCGGCGACACCACCACGCACGCGCGTTGCGCCGACACGATAGACGCGGCGAACGCGCACGGTCACACGAATATTCGCCCACCGATCGCGTGCATGCACGCCCGTTCGTCCTCGCGCGACGCTCGGTCGACGGACAGGTTGCATCGAAAGGGCGCGTTGTCGGGGGAATTTACAAAACGAGGCGCTGCGCGGGCCATGGTGGTGCGCCCTGCGGCTGAGCGGACGCGGGGTGCGGCCCGCCGGCCAAGGATCGGATGGCGCGCCCGACAGGATTCGAACCTGTGACCCTTGGCTTCGGAAACCAATACTCTATCCAACTGAGCTACGGGCGCGCGGCCGCCTATTCTAGCGGCTCGCGCGAAGGAGCGTCCAACGGCGCCAGAGCGGGCTGGCGTGCGACGGCTATAATCGCGCGTTCCCCCGCACCGCTTCGCCCCCGAAGGCTCGGGTGCGCCAACGCCCACCCTTTCGCTCCGTCGACATGACCTCCGATCAGCACTCCTCCCCGATCAAGACCCCCAAGCAGCTCGTCGTCGTGGTCGTGCTGGCCTTCCTCGTGCCGGTGACGCTCATCCTGCTCGTGTCGCAGCTCGTGATGAGCAGCACCAAGAGCTCCCGCGACGCCAAGACGGACGAGAGCCGGGTGCTGGAGCGCATTCAGCCAGTGGGCACGGTCCTGCTGGCCGACGCGTCGGCGCCGGCGGGCAACCTCACGGGCGTGCAGGTGTTCGACCAGGTCTGCAAGACGTGCCACGGGGCGGGCATTGCCGGGGCGCCGAAGGTGGGTGACAAGGGGGCCT
>Ga0308173_10002251_pt1 | contig 10183 bp, 7 predicted proteins | sample PhyPR1_FD_203716 | JGI IMG/M metagenome (GOLD analysis project Ga0308173, IMG submission 203716) | Soil microbial communities from UC Gill Tract Community Farm, Albany, California, United States - DLSLS.P.R1 | ecosystem: Environmental > Terrestrial > Soil > Agricultural land | place: USA... | reverse complement strand
TGATTGTGCTGCATTTTGTGCAATTTTGACGAATCGCTATGCGCATCCTGCAGTTTTCAGCGTAAATCCTTGCTTTGTTAGACCAATAATCGCTAGATTGGTCAGCACTTCGTGCAATTTCTGCAGTTCAGCCGTCCATTCCTCAGCCCGCTCCCATGACCGCCCCCGCCCACCCTTCGCGTAAGTCCTCGTTGCGTGACATGGTTTCGCGCCTCCCCAAGTCGCCCAGCAACAACGGCGACGGCCCCGGTCATCTGCCGACCTCGGCCTACTTCGGGATCAACACCTTCGGCGCGCGCCAGATGCGCGACAAGCTGCCGAAGGACGTGTACGCCAAGCTCGTCGCGGCCATCCGGCACGGTAAGAAGCTCGATCTCGAGATCGCGCCGACCGTCGCGCAGGTCATCAAGGAGTGGGCGATCGGCCGTGGCGTGACGCACTTCACGCACTGGTTCCAGCCGCAGACCGGCCTCACCGCCGAGAAGCACGACGCCTTCCTCAACTTCGACGACGACCGGCAGCCGCTCGAGTCGTTCACCGGTGCGCAGCTCATTCAGAGCGAGCCCGATGCATCGAGCTTTCCGTCGGGCGGTCTCCGCGCCACGTGGGAAGCACGCGGCTACACGGCGTGGAACCCGGCCAGCCCGGTGTTCATCGTCGAGTCGGGCGGCACCCGCACGCTGTGCATTCCGTCGGTGTTCATCGGCTACCACGGCGAAGCGCTCGACGAGATGACGCCGCTGCTTCGCAGCTCGGACGCGCTCTCCAACAAGGCGATCGAGCTCCTTGAGCTGCTCGGTGACAAGGGCGTGCATCGCGTCTTCACCACGCTCGGACCGGAGCAGGAATACTTCCTCATCGACCGCGGCCACTTCGCGCTGCGCCCCGACCTCGTGATGGCCGGCCGCACGCTCGTCGGCGCTCCGCCGGCGCGTGGCCAGCAGCTCGAGGACCACTACTTCGGTGGCATCCCCGAGCGCATCCAGGCGTGCATCTCCGAGGCGGAGCACGAGCTGTACAAGCTCGGCGTGCCGATCGTCACGCGGCACAACGAGGTCGCGCCGTCGCAGTTCGAGATGGCGCCGATGTACGAGGAGACCGACATCGCCGTCGATCACAACCAGATGGTCATGGCCACGCTGCGGAAGGTCGCGCTGCGTCACGGCCTGCAGGCGCTCCTCAACGAGAAGCCGTTCGCCGGCATCAACGGCTCCGGCAAGCACTGCAACTGGTCGCTCTCCATCTCGGCCGACAACGCGGAGCTCGACGGATTCAACCTGCTGAAGCCAGGCAAGACGCCGCACCAGAACATCCGCTTCCTCGTCTTCCTCGCCGCGGTGCTCAAGGGCGTGCACCGTCACGCGGGCCTGCTCCGCGCCGGTATCGCGTCCAGCGGCAACGAGCATCGCCTCGGCGCGAACGAAGCGCCGCCGGCCATCATCTCCGTGTTCATGGGTCAGAGCCTCACGGCGATGATCGAGTCGATCGCCGCGGGCAAGACGTCGGCAAACGCGGCGCAGGCGATGATCAAGCTCGGCGTCGCCAAGCTCCCCGAGGTCGAGAAGGACAACACGGACCGCAACCGCACGTCGCCCTTCGCCTTCACGGGGAACAAGTTCGAGTTCCGCGCCGTGGGCTCGTCGGCGTCGATCGCGTTCCCGATCGTGCTGCTCAACGCCGCCGTCGCCGAGGCGCTCGGTGAGATGATCGAGCAGATCAAGGCGACCACCAAGCGCAACAAGCCGGTCGAGGATGCCGTGCTCGCCGTGGTGCGCGAAGCGTTCAAGGAGACCGCGTCGGTCCGTTTCGAGGGGAACAACTACTCCGAGGAGTGGGTGAAGGAGGCCCAGAAGCGCGGCCTGCTCAACCTGCGTCGCACGCCGGAGGCGCTGGAGCAGCTCACCACGCGCGCGGCCAAGACGCTGCTCACCAAGCAGGGCATCTTCAGCAAGGAGGAGCTCGAGTCGCGCTACCATGTCCGCATGGAGCGCTACGTGAAGGACATGCTCATCGAGATGCACACGCTGAAGGAGATCGTCGACACCATCGTGCTCCCCGCGGCGTTCGAGTATTCGGGCACGCTGGCGGCGTCGGCGGCGAACGCGGTCACCGCTGGCATCAAGGTCGTCCCGCAGGTTGCGGCGGCCAACGAGCTCGGTTCGCTCATCGAGTCGCTTCGCGAGCGGCGCGCCGAGCTCGTCGAGGCCATCGAGAAGGCCGAGGGAATGCACGACGACCTCGGCAAGCAGGCCAAGTTCCTCACCAGCACCGGCGCCGACTCGATGCTCGCCGTACGTGAGGTGAGCGACCAGATCGAGCTCAGTGTCTCCGACGAGTGCTGGCCGTTGCCGAAGTACCGGGAGATCCTCTTCCCGGTGTGAGCAGCAGCGGGAAGGTGAGCGTCTGCGCGCTCACCATCCCGCCGATCGGGCGGAAGGATGCGAGTTCGACTCGGGGCAGGGTGCGCCAAATCGTTTGGCGCACCCTGTTTTCGTTCGTCGCGGACTCGGCCTGCTCCTGGGTGGCTGTGGCCCTTTGACGCGAAGATCGTCGTCTTGTCGCGCGTTCCGCGGGAGCCACAGGGCTCACGCGCCCTCTCCCGCTTCCTCGACATGTCGACTCGCACGTTCCGGCCAATCCAGCCGCTGCCGGAGCACAATCTCGATGTGCTTCGTGCGCTAGCGGTTCTGAGCGTGTTGGGGTTCCACCTCCTGCTCAGCCAGAACGTGAGCGGCGTGTCGTGGCTCGGTCGCCTCGGGGTGCTCGCGTTCTTCGTGCACACGTCGGTCGTGCTCCTGAGCTCTCTCGAGCGATCCGGGCAGGAGCGCGGGTGGGTAGGCGCCTTTTACACTCGGCGGGCCTTCCGGATCTATCCGTTGTCCATCGCGGTGATCCTCCTCGTGCTGGCCATCGGAGTTCCCGATGCCGTCCCCGTCGCGGGCCTGGTGCAGACTTACTCGCGCCCGTCCGCATGGACGATCGCGACCAATCTGCTGTTGGTGCAAAATCTGGCCGGCACGAACGACGTCGCGACCGTGCTCTGGACGCTGCCGCTGGAGGTCCAGATGTACGCCGTGCTCCCTCTGTGCCTGCTCGCTGCACGGCGGGGCGTGCGAGTCGTGCTAGCCCTGCTCCTCCTGGGCGTCGCGGGAGGCCTGCTCTGGCAGGCGATGCTCGTCCGCGGGCTGTGGCGTCTCTCCGTTCTTCCATTCGTCCCCTGCTTCCTCGCGGGCGTGCTCGTTCACTCGCTCCGAATCCACTATCCAGTGTTGCCCAGGGCCCCCGCGTGGCTGTGGGCGATCGTGCCGATGGCGCTTGGCGCGCTTTCATGGCAGCCCGATGACACGCACTTCTCGCCCTGGCCGCAGTGGGCATTCTGCGTCGGCATCGCGCTCGCGCTCGTCGCGGTGCGCGACATCGCGCCATCGTGGATCTCCCGGGTGAGCAAGCAGATCGCCACGTACAGCTATGGCTGCTATCTCCTTCACAACGTCGCCATCTGGTACGCGTTCGTGACGCTGCGAAACAGGGGGGTATTCACCCAGTGGAGTGTGTGCATCGCGGGCCTGTTGCTGCTTCCGTGGTTGGCGTATCACCTGATCGAGCGGCCTGGCATTCGCCTTGGCCAGCGCCTCGTACGCCAGCGGGAATCCCGGGCCGGCACTGAGCGGTCGGCTCTGGCCCCGCGGACTGATCCGGAGGCACGCGAGACAGCCCCCGTACCCTGACCACCCAAGCGCGACTCGCGGGCGCAGGGTGTCACCATCGGACAGTCCAAGCCGTAGTATTTGTACGTATGGACGTCTATGGGTTTTGCCTCGCGCTTGGCGGTACTGGCCTCGCCGCGATGGCGTTCGGCGGCCTCGCTCATGTCGGACACGGTGGACGCGGGCCCGGCGGACACGCCGGACATGGCGGTCACGCTCACGGCGGAAACGGCCACGGCCACGCTGGTCACGCTGGCCACGCGCACAGCGCATCTGCGCACCACGCGGCAGTACAGAACGCACCCGCGCACGCCGCACCCGCGCAACTGTTCTCGCTGCTCTCCCCGCGCGTGCTGTTCGCGCTGCTCGTCGGCTTCGGCGCCGGCGGGCTGCTCGCATCGCCGCTCGGCGAGCCGTGGCGCGCCGGTGCCGCGGTGCTCGCCGCGGCCGCGTTCGAAGGGCTGCTCGTCGGTCCGCTCTGGCGCATGCTCTTCCGCTTCGAATCGGCGCCGGCGGCCACGCTCGAGAGCACCATCGAGGACGATGCGCGCGCGGTGATGGGCTTCGACGCCAATGGCCAGGGGCTCGTCGCGCTCGACGTCGACGGCCAGGTCGTGCAGTTGCTCGCCACACTGTCCGCGGATGATCGCGCGCGCGGCGCGCGCGTTCGCTCAGGAGATCTGGTCCGCGTCTCCAGCATCGATGCCGCACGACATCGCTGCACCGTTCGGATCCCCGAACGGTGACCGGATGTCACCTTTCACCTTCCCACCTATGAACTCGCTCATTCTCATCGCCGCGGTCGTCTTCGGTGTGCTCGTCGTGCTGCCGATGATCGTCGCGTCGTTTCTTCGCAATGTCGAAGCAGGCACCATTCGCCTCGTGAGCTGGCTCGCCGGCGGCACGGTCATCTATCGCGGCCCCGGCAAATCGAAGGAGATCCCGCTGCTCACCACCGGCACCACGATCTCCAGCAAGGTGATCAACGTCGATCTCGACATCACCGATCAGACGGCGGACCTCGACGAGAACGGCACCCCGCAGCCGATCAAGGTGCGCGTGCTCGCCAGCGCCATCGTCTCCGTTGGCGACACCGATCAGCTCATCAAGACGGCGGCGAACCGCTTCTTCGCCAAGCCCGAGGTCGATCAGATGAACACGATCACCGACCTGCTCTCGAGCTCCGGTCGCCGCGCCATCAACCTGCTCACCCACGACCAGCTCTTCTCGGCGAAGGGACCGTCGCGCGCGCTCCCCGCCGGCACCTCGCCGGTGACGGCGGTCGCGCCGCCCACGCCTCGTGCGCTCGTCGCCACCGACGGTACTGACACGCTCGAGGACGACGACGATCCGCTCGCCGTGATCATCCGCAAGGCATGCTCGCGCGAGCTCACGGACCTTGGCCTCATCTTCAACTCGCTCAACATCAAGGTCGTGCAGAGCGAGGTGGCCGACGCGCGCCGCCGCATGTCCGCCGCCGAAGCGCAGGCCACCGCCGACATCGTCTCGGCGCAGCAGGCGCGGCGCGCGAAGGAGGCGCAGCTCGAGGCCGAGCGCAACATCTCGGACAAGCAGCGCGAGCTGGAGCAGACGCGTGCGGCCAACGCCGCGCTCATCGCGCAGGCCGAAGCGAAGCGCCAGGAAGCCATGGGCGTGCAGCGCGTCGCCGAGCTCGATGCGACGCAGATCGCGCAGGCCCGCGCCGACGCCGAGCGCGTGCAGATCGAGGCGCAGGCCGCCGCCGAAGCGGACGCGATCCGCATCCGCACCGTCGCCGGCGCGCAGGCCGAGGCGATCGAGAAGGTGAATCAGGCGATCGCCGCGGGTGGCGAGAGCTACTTCCGCTACCGGCAGATCGAGATGTTGCCGCTGATCGCGCCCAAGATCGCCGACGCGCTCGCCGAGGCGCGGCTCATCACGATCTCGGGTGGCGAGAACGGAGGAGCGGCGAACGGCGCGACGAATCAGATCGCGAGCGTGATCCAGACCGTCCTCGCCGCGCAGCTCGTGAGCAAGGGCGGCGTGCTCGGCGACATCGGATCGAACGGCGTCAGCGCGCCGCCCGGCGTGACGCCGGTGATCCCTCCGGCGCCTCCCGCTCCGAGCGGTACGCGGCGCTGAGTCGGGGACGTTCGACGGCCGGATGACGAACGGCGGAGCGAGCATGGTGCTCGCTCCGCCGTTCGTCGTTCGGGGTGTCCCGCGCTGGTGGTCAGAGCGCCAGCTCGGTCACCGTGACCCCGTAGTACTGTGCCGCGGCGCGAATGTTGTTCGCCGCGAGCTGCCGCTCCTCGATCGAGGTCGCGTAGAACTGGTGCAGCTCGTCGATCGCGGCGCGCGTCAGCTCCGCGTCCACCAGCGGCAGCTCGCGCTGGCTCGGGAACGCGAATGCGCTGTCGGGAAGCGCGCGCCGTTCGCGCGGATCCAGCTTTCCGTTGTCGTTGATGTCGTACGATGCCGGAAGCGGCTGCCAGGTCGTGTGCATGGTCATGTCGGCTCCTGCCCGGCCGGGCGGGATGAGTGACGAGATGATCGGCGGATGCGCGTCAGGCGGCAAGTGCCTGAGATCGCGCGATGCGTTCGGGACAGACGTTCCTGTGATGCGACGTGGACGCGGCGCGCACGCTGGGATGGCACACGCGTCCGTGTTCACGCGATCGGTGGCGCGCGCGAGGAAGGAGCCGGCTGACCCGGCGAGGTGACACCGTCTCGACGCGCATCCACGGCGGCACCGGGCGCGCGGAGCGCGAGGAGATCGATCGATGCCGGTGCGGCATTCGTCGACGCGATGTTGTGTGCACCATCGCCGCCGCTCTGCTGCCGCGCGTGGATCTGTCCGATCTGCGGCGCCCGCGCGCGCAGGAACGCGGCGCGAGCCGAACCATCGGGCTCAGACGCGCGCGCATGCGCATCGGCGATGGTCGCCGCAGGGGCCTGGGTCGTGGCACGCGTCGCGTGCAGTCCGCCGGTGAGCGTCACGGCGAAGCTGCTCACGAGCAGTGCGACGATCGTCACGATCGTCGACTGCACGAAGGCGAAAGTGCGGCGCGTGGGCGTCACACTTGATCTACCGCGCAGTGAAGCGGGAAGTTCCGATCGAGCCACCGCTGCTCGAGCTAGGGACCGAGTCAGGACTGCGGCAGCTTGTTCGTGTTCGCGGAGACGAGCGCGGCGGCGGTCATCAGTGACATCAGCGCCCCATCGTCCAGCTGCTCCCAATCACTTGGAATTCCCACGAGACGGCGCTTCGCCGCGTCGGATTGGAAGCAGAGCCATCCCGAGACGAGCTCCTCCCGAACCTGGAGCGTGCCATGCCGCACCATGCTCGGATGGACGTCGTAGATCGTCCACAGCATACCGCTCTCGTCGCGCACCTCGCGTAGCGCCATTGGGGACCGTTTCCACGGAGGAGGGTTGACCTGAAGTTCCCGTCGAGGTCAGGGAAGTCCATTGTACTGCAGCGCCGCCGGGTCGCTAGACGCCGATCCCCAACCATGCCGGCGAGGCCCTGGCCTGAGCCAGATCACGATCAGTCCGCAGTTGGCGCGGCCCGCATACTCCAGCGGGGCAGACGCGGCGTCCTTGTACAGCTCCATCCCGGCGATCTGGATCGGCTGGACGTCGTTCACTTCCAGCTCGTCCACGCCGTCGATCACCACGTTCGCGCGCTTGCACGCGTGCGATCCCGGCGGGTCGAAATCCGTCTCCTTCATCTTCACGAGCCGGCCGCGACCCATCATGGTATAGCCGCCGAGGAGTGGGATGAGATCCGACGTCTTCTTGGCCCCGCTGCGCTGAATCTCGTTCAGCGTGAGGAAATGACCCTGGAAGTTCGTCCGGCGGTTGTAGTCGAATTGCGCGAGTGGCCACCGCGACGCAACCACGCGGACGGAGTCGAGCGCGACGGCACGCGTCATCCGCACGTTCATCGTGCGGCGCTGCTCGGACCGCAGCTCGACCGGGACTTCGGCGAGCCCGAACCCGAAATGCCGCACGAGCAGCACCTGGGTCCCCGCCGGAAGGCCGCCGAGCACGAACCGGCCGACATCGTCGGTATAGGTGGTCGCCTGCCCGTGGCGCACGCGAATCTCGGCGTTCGTCACCGGCTGCCCGGACTCCGTACGCACCGTGCCGGCCAGGATCGCCGTCCCGGTCAGCGCGAGCTCTCGCCGCACCGTGTCGCCGTCGGTGAGCGAGACGAGCCGGTTCGCGGACGCCGCACTTTCGAGGGAATCGAGTGCGGCGATCGTCGGCGCCGAGCGCAGGCTCAGCGACAGGTCTCGAACCACCACACCTTCTTCGGACGAGACGATCACCTGCATGGCGGCTCCGACCCGTCCCGCGTGCTGGAGCTGTAGCGAAAGCGCTTTCGCAGCCGGCACGCCGCACATGCGGTATTCGCCGCTCGGTCCGGTCGACACGACCGCCTGTTGCCGCTGCGTGTTGACCTTGCGTGCCTTGCGATCGATGGTGATGTCGGTCCACACCGCGACGACCTTGCCGCCGACGATCGGCGCCTCCGTCTCGGCGTCGACGACCCGCCCCGCGAGCACCCCCTTCTCCGGGCCCAGCGACACGCCCGGGCACACCACCGCGCGCAGACGCTCGCCCGAGGGCAGTGAGAAATCGGAGCGGGTGGTTCGACCACCGGCGATCAGCAGGGGGCCCGGCGCGAGCGTGACGTCGAGCGAGTCGAGCGTCGGATGGCTCAGCTGGGCCAGGTAGTGCCCCGCAGGCAGGGAATCGACGTGATAGCGCCCGCGGGCATCGACCTCGGCGGTCACGGTGGCGCTCGGGTCCGATTCGAGGTGCACCAGCCACACCCGTGCGGCCTGCACCGATCGCGAGGCGGTCCAGGGCGCGACCGTCCCTTCCAGGCGTCCCATCGAAGCTTGCTGCGCGGCGAGCGGCGGGCTCGCCATCAGGAACGTCAGCGCGGTGGTGGCGATGACAGTTCGCATACGACCTCACCTGACTTACGGCCGCCGAGCCGCGCGACCGTCGTACGCTACGGGATCAGAACCTGCCGGAGCAGTTGCATCGGCTCACCCGTCACCAACGCATATTGGCTGCCCTTGCGATGATGATAGGGCTGAATGGCGAGTTCTGCCAGCAGATTCCGGCGTCAGTAGTTCCCGAGGTAGTTGCAACGGGGCGCTCAGGACCGCTCACGCCCGGGAGAGTGTCTGGAAACCCTGTACAGCTCTCTACCGCAGTGGACTCGGATGGCTCGAGGATACGTCTCAATCTGATGGGCGACCAAGGACGCCTCAGTTGGTATGCTCGATCATCTCACGAAGGTCGGTCAGGTAGCCATGCAGCTCATTGGTGGCTGCTTCTCGGGATAGCTTGTCTCGCTCGGCAAGCTCCTCGGCCCCCTCAATCAGCGCTGGATTGTGTCTGTCGAGCACACCGATCTGTGTCGCGGCGTAGTGTTGCGCCTCGCAAAATAATATGACTATCTGGTTGTCGTGATTCGCCTGTAGGACGCCCGATCATAACGACTTCATTTCCACTAGTAACTCATAGTTTTAACTACAAAATCTTTGTTGTGCCGCCGGCTGCTTCAATACAGACAACGTTGTTCTGTAGTGGGGGCGCCCGTCATGCCCTGGCGGAGGCACGGCCCCGGCCAAGAAATAGAGGAATAGGAGAGTGCGTGCGAGAGTTGCGAGACGGCTAATCCTTGCTTCGACGATAGCGATCCTTGCGGCGGGCTGCTCGAGCGGCGCAGACACTCCAACGCCGGCGCCGACTTCGGCACCTACGCCGACGCCCACCCCCACTGCCACGCTCGCGGCCGTCACCACAGCCGATCTTGGCAGGGGGATGAACATCGGCAACACGCTTGAGGCGCTAAGAAATAATGGCGGCGTCCCCCAGACGACCTCGCAGGAGACGTTCTACGGCAATCCCGCGATAAACCAGACATTCCTGAACGCCATCGCGGCCAAGGGGTTCAAGAGCGTCCGAATTCCCGTCGAGTGGGCACAGTATATCGACGGTACCGGGAACGTCGCTCCGTTCTGGCTCGCCAGGGTCAAGGAAGTGGTCGATATGGCCCGCAACGCCGGGCTGTACGTCATCATCAATCAGCACAAGAGCGACTGGTACAACCCGACGGCAGCGAGCCAGGCCGCCGGCAACGCGGCATACAAGAAATTGTGGACGCAAATCGCGAACAGTTTCAAGGATTACGACAACCATTTGCTGTTCGCCGGCACCAACGAAATCCACGTCGATTATGGCGTGCCGTCGCCGGAAAATTGCTCGGTTCAGGCGGGCTTCAACCAGACGTTCGTCGACGCGGTGCGCGCGACCGGCAGCAACAATGCGTCGCGAACACTGGTATTCCAGGGTTATAACACCGACATCACCAATACGATCACAGCGTGCGGAGCTCCCGTCCCAACCGACACGGTCAGCGGCAGGCTGATCATGGAGTTCCATTTTTATGATCCGTACGATTTCACTCT
>Ga0308173_10002249_pt1 | contig 10186 bp, 9 predicted proteins | sample PhyPR1_FD_203716 | JGI IMG/M metagenome (GOLD analysis project Ga0308173, IMG submission 203716) | Soil microbial communities from UC Gill Tract Community Farm, Albany, California, United States - DLSLS.P.R1 | ecosystem: Environmental > Terrestrial > Soil > Agricultural land | place: USA... | reverse complement strand
TGACGTACTGAACGGCGGAGGGTTCGATCCCGGCATCGTGCAGCGCCTTACGCATTACGCGGTACGCCCCGTCGCCATCGTCCGGGGGCGACGTAATATGATACGCGTCACCGCTCATGCCGTATCCGACCACTTCGGCAAGAATTGTGGCGCCACGGCGGCGGGCATGCTCCAGCTCTTCCAGGATCAGGATTCCCGCGCCTTCTCCGACGACAAATCCATCACGTTCCTTGTCCCACGGACGAGAGGCCTTGGCCGGCTCATCATTGCGGGTGGAGAGGGCTCGCATGGCGGCAAAGCCACCGACGCTCAACGGCGTGACAGCAGCCTCGCTTCCGCCGCAGATCATCACGTCCGCATCGCCGTATTGAATCAGACGATAGGAGTCTCCGATGGAATGGGCGCTGGTGGTGCAAGCCGTTGCCGTTGCGGAGTTCGGCCCTTTCGCACCATATTTGATGGACACATATCCGCTTGCCAGATTCACGATGCAGGCCGGGATAAAGAAAGGCGAGATACGGCCAGGTCCTTTTTCCAGAAGGTTGCGGTGCTCGCGCTCGATCACCTCAAAGCCGCCAATGCCGCTGCCGATGTAAACACCGGCGTTGTCGGCCTCCTCGGGCGAGATTTCCAGGCGTGCCGCCTTCATGGCGAACTCCGAAGCGGCCATCGCGAACTGGATGAACCGGCCCATCTTCTTGACGTCCCTCTTCTCGACGTAATGAAGCGGGTCGAAGTTCTTCACCTCTCCGGCGATACGGCAGCTGAACTGCGAAGGGTCGAACTGCGTAATGGGACCAATCCCGTTTTTACCGCTGCGAATGGCCTCCCAGGTTTCCTCGGTTCCTGTTCCTACCGAGCAAACCAAGCCGATTCCCGTAACAACAACTCTACGCCGCACGAAGATCCCTCAACAGATTCGCCTGTCGCCAACAGCTCAATACGTCCGCCCGTCGCGGACAGGAGGATGCAAGCTTTAAACGCAAGCTATTTTTTTTTCTTCTCTTCGATGTAGTCAATGGCGCCCTTTACCGTCGTGATCTTTTCGGCGTCTTCATCCGGAATGTCTAGATCGAAAGCCTCTTCAAAGGCCATCACCAGTTCGACAATGTCGAGCGAATCGGCGCCGAGATCGTCCACAAACGACGCGCTCGGCTCTACCTGGCTTTCATCCACGCCAAGCTGTTCGACAATTATCTGCTTTACTTTTTCTGCTACCGACATTCAGTTCTTCTCCTGTGTTCGCAAACGCGCATCTCACTCCGGCTGTTCCGCCCGGTCCAACACTTAAACTACATCATCGATCGAAGAGGGGAGCCCTTGGGGGAGGAGCTTGCGGCTGTGTTCGACTCAAAAAGATTGATTTTAGCGATACTTCCGATTTGTAGCAAGTCAGCAATATCACGCCGAACCGCTTACACTGTAGATGTTGCCGGCCCATTTGCGTGTCCTCTATCTTCATGGCTTTGCGTCAAGTCCGGAATCCCGGAAAGCTCGCTTCTTTTCTGAGCGCCTCCGACAGCATGGCTTCACGGTGGATACGCCAGATCTAGCGGAAGGCAATTTCTCGCAGCTTACCATTACCGGTCAGCTGAAAGTGGTAGAACAGGCCCTGAACGGGCAGTCCGGTATCCTGATTGGGTCCAGCTTGGGCGGGTACCTGGCTGCTTTATATGCCGCACGTCATGCCCAAGTGGAGCGGCTCATTCTTCTGGCTCCCGCGTTTCGCTTTCACAAACTATGGATGCAGCGACTCACGCGCGAGCAGCTTTCGTACTGGAAAGGCAGCGGAACCATCCCGGTGTTCCACTACGGAGCGGGGCGTGAGCTACCGCTGGACTATCGGTTTATGGATGATGCCGCGAGCTACGAACCGATGCCTTCCTTCCCCCAGCCCACACTCATTTTTCATGGAACCGGGGACGACGTAGTCCCGCTCGAGTCTTCCACCGAGTTCGCCAGGATGCACGACAACGTCCGCCTGATCCCGCTGCCTTCCGGCCACGAGTTGACCGATGTCCTGGAAGAAATCTGGCGCGAATCGGAGAGTTTCGTTTTGGGACCGTTTTCAAATTCAGGATGACTGCTTCCTGAATTTAGAATGCTAGACTCGAATTACATTTGGATGCTGAAATGATTCTCCCTGGAACTGTGTTAACAAGTTTCACGTCCAAGTGGTACGCAGGCATAGGAAGTTAGGTTATATACGCCCGGCTTTTGCCATCGCAGCAGTGAAGTAGAGAAAGAAGACATGGAGAATCCTGAATTGGCAGGGCCTGACAACCGTTTGGACCCGTTGTTCACCGCGCCCAACCTGGAGGAGCCCTGGTTTAAATCCATGGTGCGCGGCGTTCGGGACATGCTCAATCCTCCGAAGCTTCCTCCTCTGGAAGTGACCTCCAAACCCGTCGAAAACGTGGATATGGGCGGCATGAGCGTGGTTGAGCAGTCTTGGTTTAAGACCTTCTTCACGAACGTGAAAGAAGCGATCCGCCCTCCGAAACTGCCCCCCCTGGAAGTGACCTCCAAACCAGTACAGGTGGGAAGTATCTGGGGCGCCTATAGCGGAGGAGAATCCAGATCGGGTGCGCTTTCGGTTGGTATTCACATTGGTGTTATTTGCCTGCTTTTGCTTCTTTTCCAAACACCGGCAGTTCGGAGAGTAGTCAATAACGCCGTAGTTCTTTATGATCCGATTCGCCTGCCTCCGGCCCTGGTGAAACCAGCGGGCGGCGGTGGCGGCGGCATGCATATGCCGAAGCCCGTGAGCAAGGCGGAAGCCCCGAAGCCCGCCATCAAGCAGTTCGTTCCGCCCACGCCTCCGGTTGTGAAGCCTAAGCTCCCGGTGGCACCCACGATCACGGCGCCTGCTCCCGAGATCAAGGCCGACACGTATGCTGATCCCTTAGCCAAAGCCATGGATTTCTCCGGGGGTCAGGGCTCGAAGGGCATGGGTAATGGGACTAATTACGGCCTTGGAAACGGTAATGGCAACGGAATGGGCGACGGCTCGGGCGGCGGTACCGGTACGGGCGCGTATCGAATCGGTGGCGATGTCTCCGCTCCCCAGGTGGTCTCGAAGGTGGAGCCGGAGTACTCCGAAGAAGCACGCAAGGCCAAATACTCGGGCTCCGTATTGTTGTCGCTTATCATCGACGCGAACGGAATGCCTCGGGACATCAAAGTAATTCGGCCCTTGGGCTTGGGATTGGACGAAAAGGCTATCGAGGCAGTCAGCCATTGGCGCTTCCGTCCAGGCATGAAGGGTGGCCGTCCGGTTGCGACACAGGCAAATATCGAAGTGAATTTCCGGTTGCTGTAAAACCGACGTTGCTCCGAGACCCGGAGGCGGCCCGACCGCCTCCGCTGGCCGTTAAGGCATATCCTGATAAATATCTGAACAGTGTCCGCAATTGAGAAGCGATGGGCTGGCGTCGTGACTCAGGCCCTTTGCTCCACAACGTCGCCCTTAAACGCGACTGTTGTGCGGAAGCTCGTGGTGCGCTCCCCTACCCAGCTACTGGCCCCTGCATTCCGAGCAGGGGCAAATCCTTCTTAGATGGTCGAACGAGTAGATCCCGGAGTTGTGACCGTCGTTCCAATAGATCCGAATGGCATACGATCCCACCGGCTCTACCGAATTCATACGCAGCGCGGGCTTGTACATGGGAAACAGCCCCGGGTTGGAGTAGCTCGACTTCTGGGGCTCGGTTCCATGGGCCCCGGTGCAGGTCGCGCAGGGGCACTCATCCCGCAGATATGCCAGCGAATAATCGCTGCTGTGACCGCCTAGCCAGTCTATTTTGATCCCGGTCGACTTTGAAATGGCGATGTGTTCTGGTTCCGCAGTTACGGTCTCTTCTACTTCTTTTGACATGGCTTTTATATCGCTGGGCGGTTAGGGCGCTTGTTGGATGCGCTCAATGTCCCTTACTCCTGGGATGCGCCGGAAGGCCGTCAAGACCCGTTCTAAATGCTTCTTATCGCGCACTTCTATCGTGATATCCACAATGGCGCTGTCATCCGTCCGCGAGTGATCGGCGCGAGCTTCCAGGCTCCGTATATTGCTCGATTCGTTAAATAGGATCGAGGTGAGCTGCTTCAAAATGCCGGGCCGGTCGTCCGTGTAAATGACAATTTTAACCGGTAACGGCTCGGTACCGCTCCGTGCCCATTCCACATCGATTTTGCGCTCTGCCTCGTAAAGGAGATTCTGCACGTTCGAACACTGCCCGGAGTGCACGGCAACCCCTTTGCCTCGCGTTATGTACCCGACGATTCGTTCTCCACGCAGAGGATTACAGCACTTTGCGCGATACACCATCACGTCATCGATACCTTTGACATGAACGCTCAGGTCACCGTCCCCTATCGGCGATGCCGGGCGCGTATGGGGCAATACCTCCGGTTCAACTTCAGTGGGCGCGGCTGCTCCCTCTAGGATGCCGGCGCTTTCTGGCGCCGCCTTCTGCAGAATCTGGCGGGCTGAAAATTTGCCATACCCCAGGGCGGCGTACAAATCCTCCACCTTGCTGAGTCCGTAATGGGAGGCGACCAACTCCAGATCCTCACGCGAAATCCGCCCCAGGTTTATGCCCAGACGGCGCGCCTCCTTTTCCAGCGACTTCTGGCCGATTTCCACGGCTTTGGCGCGCTCGGTGGCATTGATGACGTGCTTGATCTTGTTGCGGGCCCGCGGAGTGCGCGCAATCGCCAGCCAGTCCTTGCTCGGCTGGTGGCCGGCCTGGGTCAAAATCTCCACCACGTCGCCGTTCCGCAGCACGTATTTCAGCGGCTTGATAGCGCCATTTACACGCGCTCCAACGCACGTATTGCCGACGTCGCTGTGGACCGAGTAGGCGAAATCGATGGGCGTTGCGCCACGGGGCAGTATGATAACGCGGCCACGCGGCGTAAATGTATAAACTTCCTCGGGGTACAAGTCCACTTTGAGCGTGGACATAAAATCACCGGGGTCGCGCACCTCGCGCTGCCACTCCACCAGTTGACGCAGCCACGCGATGCGCTGGTCATCATCGGCCGGCCCTTTTCTTCCTTCTTTGTATTTCCAATGCGCCGCGATACCCTCTTCGGCGATCCGGTGCATTTCTTCGGTGCGAATTTGCGCCTCAAATGCGATGCCTCCGGGGCCGATTACGGAAGTATGGAGCGACTGGTAAAGGTTGGGCCGGGGAATGGCAATGAAATCCTTGATGCGCCCTGGTACCGGATGCCACTCGTTGTGGAGCACGCCGAGCGCGGCGTAGCAGTTCTTAACCGAGTCCGTAACGATGCGGACGGCCAGCAGGTCATAGACCTGATCCAGCGCGATCTTCTGCCGCTTCAGCTTCAAATACACGGAATAGGCACGCTTCACGCGCCCTTCCACTCGGGCCGGAATATTCTCGCGCGCCAGTTTCTGCTCAATCGTGCTTTGAACGCCCTGCAGCCATGCCTCATTCTCCTGCCGCTTCGATTCAATCTCGCGCATGAGCTCGCTCCAGGAATCAGGCTCGAGCGTTTTGAAAGCCAGGTCCTCCAGAGCTCCGCGAATTTTTCCCATCCCGAGCCGGTGCGCGATAGGCGCGTAGATATCGAGCGTCTCCTGTGCAATCGCTTCCTGGCGGTCACGAGGCAGCGAGTCGATCGTCTGCATATTATGCAGCCGGTCCGCCAGCTTTACGATGATGACGCGGATATCGCTCGTCATCGCGAGCAGCATCTTGCGCAGACTCTCGGCCTGCCGGTCTTCCCGGTTACCGAGTTTGATTTTGCTCAGCTTCGTGACGCCGTCGACGCAGTGCGCCACCTCCGCCCCGAACTGCTGTTGGATCTCCTCCAGCTTTGCGGCGGTGTCTTCCACCACGTCGTGCAGCAGGCCCGTCTGTATGCAGACCAGGTCCATCTGCATGTCCGTCAGAAGATGGGCAATTTCTAATGGATGGGTGATGTAGGGTTCGCCCGATTTACGTTTTTGCTGCTTGTGAAACTCTGCGGCAAAGCGGTAAGCCCGCTCGAGCGCGGCGAGATCTTCATTCGGCCGAAGCGCTTTAACCTTTTCGGCAAGGCTTCGATAAAGCTCCTCTACGGGAACCTGGGCCGAAACTATTGTGGACATTTAATTGCTGCTACTAGGTTAGACCAGTGATCGGGAAGGAAAGATGCAGGTCCCTCGTGGTTCGGCTGCGACAAGCCTCCGCCAGGGTCCGAATGACGCGATGGGACATGCGCTAGGAAGCGAACCAGGTCAGATCCCGAGCTAAGCCGCTTGATCTCCGGCCCGGCCGTTGTCTACAGAGACGATTCCCATGCAGGACCACTAAATTGATGTCGCCCCCCAAATAGTCCTGCCAAGATCCAGCACTTGGCGCGACCCTGGCGCCGCCCTCCCGCAGTTCCGATAGTCTGTCGGGCTTTGGCCCACAATATCCCCAGAATAATCTGAGAACTTCAGCCTTCGAGGGGCACTTCCGATACTGACTGCCGTCAGTAGAGGAACACTTGTGAACACCCGCTCCTTGTTTCGCTTATTTTCGTCCGACCTAGCTGTTGATCTAGGCACGGCCAATACCCTCATTTATGTCAATGGCGAGGGAATTGTACTGAATGAACCCTCCGTGGTGGCGCTCCATCAGGCAACCGGGAAGATTGAAGCCGTGGGCACTGACGCGAAAGACATGCTGGGGCGGACTCCCAACGGCCTGATTGCGGTTCGGCCGCTTCGTGACGGCGTGGTGGCCGACTTCAAGGTGGCGGAGCAGATGCTGACCCACTTTATCCATAAAGCTCACAAAAGAAAGAGATTTGTGCATCCACGCATTGTCATCGGCGTACCGAGCGGAATTACGCAGGTGGAACGGCACGCTTTTCTCGATGCCGCGCACCGGGCCAAGGTGAGCGAGGTTTATCTGGTGGAGCAAACGATGGCGGCCGCAGCAGGCGCCGGACTCGCCGTCGATGAGCCGTACGGCAACATGGTGGTCGACATTGGCGGGGGCACCTGTGATATTGGCCTGCTCTCCCTGTCTGGCGTAGTGTACTCACGGTCGCTCCGCGTGGCAGGGAATACCATGGACGACGCCATCATGCTTTACGTGAAGCGCCGGTACGAGTTGTTGATCGGAGAAAGAACCGCCGAAAGGATCAAGCTGGAAGTCGGTGCGGCGGAGGAACTGGACGAGCCTCGGACCGTGACCGTGAAAGGCCGAAGCATGGTAAATGGAATGCCCAAAACGATCACCGTCACCGATGGGGAAATCTGCGGAGCGCTTCACGACTGCGTTTCGAGCATCATTCAGGGCATTCGGACGGCGCTGGACCGGACACCACCGGAGCTGAGCGCGGATATCTCGGAACGCGGCATCGTCTTGACCGGGGGTGTATCGCTGTTACGAAACCTGGACAACAAGATCCGGTCCGCGACGGGATTGCCCGTCAGCGTGGCGGACGATCCTTTTTCCTCAGTCGTGCGCGGGACCGGGAAGATGCTGGAGGACTTCAAGCTGCTCCGGAGAGTCTGTTTGAACTAGGTCGGTCGGATCGAAAGCAGCTGCGCCTACTGTAGTGCCCCTAGCAACTGCCGGTAGATGGGCCACTTTCCCGTCACGCGCTGTCCGTTTTGCTCGAAGGTCCCCGAAGCCAGCAGGCCGGTCAGATCGCCTGGGTTTACCTGCTGGTGCTCCCGCACCAACTCCGCCCGAATCATCTTTGTCTGCATCTGCAGCTGTCCGCGAACCACATCGGCTTTCGGCAGCGTGGCGCAGCCGGCATGAAGCTGCAAGGTAAACGGAGCTGCTTCGTTTCCGCTGGCGTTCAAGGAAAAAAGCACCGTGTCGGCAGGCGCGAGCGAAATCGCAAAGATCCTCGCCGCCACCGGCAAGCTCTCCGGATGATCCAGGAGGTGATGCGATATTTTCACCCAGACCGGCTCGTTTGGAACCTGTTTGCCGGGCCGGTCCCGGCGGGGTGAAAGCTGATAAGCGGCGGACTTGTCCGCACTCACCGCCAGCCCCATCACATCGTCCTGAATGGGTAAAAATGAAGCCCAGCGCCCCGATCTGGTGGTCGGCACATTACAAAAACCACCGTGACACGCGCCGCCATGGGTCATCGCATACTGGCGCAAACGGTTCCACGAGAACCGCCCCCGTACAAGAAAGAAGATCTGGGAGCCATCCGTCTCCCCTGCCAGCGAATCAATGTCCCGCGTGTAGTCGAACTTCGTAGCCTGAACAAAGGCCCGATACTCGGGATCCTCCGCGGTTTGTGTTCCCGCCAGCAGTTTGAAAATACCCGCCCGCCGGAGCAGCGAAAAGTCCGCAAAGAAGACGGTCCAATCGCCTGCCGGCAGAAGTGTCACCATGTCGGCGGCCGACCGGACAAAGCGGTGCCGGTAGCGGTCGATTCCAAACATCAGTAGCGCCACGACGCCCGCTACGGCCAACAGGACCAATAAAGGCTTCAGGCGTAGGATCAAACGTTGCCGTCCGCCCTACGCTGTCGCCAGCTCGGCCACTCGGCTGGTGCGCCACAACTCCATATAAGGCTTCAGCTCCTGCATCATCCCGGCAAATTGCTCGAAGGTTAAGGACTGTGCGCCGTCGCTTATGGCCTTCTCCGGATTCGGGTGAACCTCCACGATCAGTCCGTCTGCGCCAATCGCCACGCCTGCCCGCGCAAGCGCCGGGACAAGGCTCCGTTTGCCCGTCGCATGGCTGGGGTCAAGTATCACCGGGAGATGCGACAGCTCATTCAAAACCGGAATGGCACTGATATCGCAAGTATTTCGGGTAGCCGTTTCAAAGGTCCGTATTCCGCGTTCGCACAGAATTACGTTCGGATTCCCGTGCGCGACCAGGTACTCCGCCGACATCAGCCATTCCTTGATCGTGGAACTCAGGCCGCGCTTCAGCATCACCGGGCGCTCCGCTTTGCCCAGTACCTTCAGCAATGCGAAATTCTGCATATTGCGCGCGCCAATCTGCAGAATGTCGGCATATTCGGCTACCATGTCCACGTCCCGGTCACTCATCACTTCCGTGATAATTCCGAGCCCGCTCTCGTCCTTGGCCTTTTTCAGGAGCTTCAGCCCCTCCAGTTCCATTCCCTGAAAGTCGTAGGGAGAAGTTCGCGGCTTGAACGCCCCGCCCCGGAGAAATTTCGCCCCCTGTTTGGCCACCGAGAGCGCCGTCTGAACGATCTGCTTTTCGCTCTCCACCGAGCAAGGGCCCGCCATCACGACGAACTCATCGCCGCCGATCTCAGTGCCGTTAGCAACAATCTGGGACTTTGTTTTGCGAAACTCGCGGCTGACGAATTTATAAGGCGCCGAGATACGCACCGCCTTTTCCACCTGCGGCATCGCTTCCAGCGACTCCAGACAAGCCGTGACGTCGCCCACCCCCACCACGCCGATCACCACGCGCTCATCGCCCTGGATGGAGTGTACCTTGTATCCGAAGTCCCGAATGCGTTCGAAGACCGCCTCCACCTCAGCCTTCGTCGCATGGAGTTTCATTGAAATAATCATTGCTTCCTCATTAGTCTATTCTCTCCGGGTTCTGCTGGTTCGGCCACCTATAAAACATCTCACTCCCCCCTTGTTTAACGCCTTGAGATTAAGCCAAAATGAGGATGCCCGTTTCCGGGAGCTATCATGCAATTTCTTAAACCCGCGTTGGCTTTGCTGCTCACCTGCTCATTCGCAAGCGCGGTCGGCCCACAAAGCCTCGGCCAAGTTCGCAGAATCTATGTCGCTAGAATGCCGAACAACCTGGATCAGTACGTCCGGACGGAGATATATAAACAATTTAAGGATAAGGTATCGGTGGTACTCGACCGCCGCGAGGCCGATGGCGTTTTGGTCGAGCCGGGGGTTGGCGGCGGCCGTGCGTTCCCCCTTCCGGCCATGAACAGCGCCGAGCCACGTCCTGGGAACGAAATCCTGATCTCCCTACTCGACCGCTCCGGCAAAGTGATGCTCTGGTCCGATGACGTCGGCTCACGCGATGAAGTCTACAAACGCGGCGGGGTTCATATGATCGCTGAGCATATTGTGCATCGATTAAAGAAAGCTATCGAAAGCTCGAAATAATTCCGGCGGGGCAGGGCCACTAGTGGCCCTGATAGACTGAAGCTGTCGCAATGAGATGTGTTTTCGCACTCGCGTTGCTGGGGCTAACAATAT
>Ga0308173_10002248_pt1 | contig 10187 bp, 8 predicted proteins | sample PhyPR1_FD_203716 | JGI IMG/M metagenome (GOLD analysis project Ga0308173, IMG submission 203716) | Soil microbial communities from UC Gill Tract Community Farm, Albany, California, United States - DLSLS.P.R1 | ecosystem: Environmental > Terrestrial > Soil > Agricultural land | place: USA... | reverse complement strand
GATTTCGCCGCGCAGGTTTTCGCTCAGCGCGATCGGGGATAGTTCCAGCGTGTTTTTCGCCCACCCGATCGTGACTTTCAGGAGATCGTGCTTGCCCACGGTTGGCATGATCCGCTCGAGGCACTCGCGGTCTGTCGCGTAATGAATCGGCAGACGTACTGCTGCCGGCGTTGACGCGGTCAGTGCGTTAATCCAGGTCGGCCTGTTGTCTATCTTGTTCGCGAGCCGGTCCGCAATCACATCCGCGAGACCCACGCCCGCGGCGTTCCCATAGGAAACGGAACTCAGATCGCGCACGAAAATCCGATTCACTTTCGGCATATGCGGCCACGGGTTGTACTGGCCGAAGACACCACGGTTGACCACCTTCGTATCCATTCCGGCGCCGCTGATGTTCTTGCCGATTTCGTCGAGAATGACGATGTCCAGATCGAGCGGGAAGGTGGCGGCCCAGGTCTTCACCAGCGCCTGCAACTCCTCTTCGCGCCGCTCCATTTCCTCCACGCGAACCGCGGCGATCTTCGCGGTGTTGTGCCAGGCGTCCTCAAGAATGGCAACGCCGCCGATAATCTTTCCGGACCTCAGCACCTGCCGGCCGATGCTACGGATTACGGCTTCCAGCCCGATATTGTAAGCGTGGGTGTGATAGTTCTTCGCGCCGGACCACTTGCCCAGACCGATGGCCATCATTTTATACAGGCCGCTTTCGATCTTCCCCGCAAAATCCGTGTGCTGCTTGACGCGCGCCACCATCATCACGCCATCGGCTTCGGAGGCGAACTTGTCGAGGAACGTCTCGATACCGTCCGGTGTTTTGCCGAGCGAAATCACTTCGAGCGAACTGCGGATGGGGCAGCCCATCGTCTCCTCGATGATTCCGTAGTGCGCCAGCACGTCCGCCTGGCCTTCCGCGGTAGCGGCGCCGTGGCTGCCCATCGCGGGAAAGATAAATGGCTTCATCCCGCGCGACTTCCAATACTCCACAACAGCCCGTGTGATCGTCGCGATATTGCTGATTCCGCGGCTGCCGACGCCAATCGCAATCGACGCGCCCGCTTTCAGATTCGCCCCAATGCCGGATCCGAACAACTCCTCGCGAACCGTACCCGGAATGTCGCGGAGGGCGCGATCCGGGAAGTTCTGCCTGACGAGCAGCATCTTCGGAAATTTGTCGGGGTCTGCGGGGACGTTCATGATCGGGATTATAACAGCGGTTTCATCCGCGCTCCCATTGGTCGGACAACAGGCGCGCGTACTCCTCGGACGCATAGATGTCAAAAACGCAGCGGTCCGCCTCGAGTTCGCGGAAGGGCCGGAGATGCTGGTAGCAGATGTAGGCGTGATCCGCGAACCGGTGATAATTGTTGAGAAAGATGGGCGAAAGGAAGTCGCGCGGGGGTGGCATCTCGAACAGACTGTGGATGCCGACTGCCCGGGAAAAGACGGCGCGCCGATCCGTTACGCCCCAGCTTTCCAGTTTGGCCGAGACATTCGTGGGAGGACACTCGACCAGAAGCGCCGAGAAACTCTGTTCGGTAACGCCAGAATCCGGCCCGTCGGTCCTTTGTGCGTAATCCACGCACTGCTGCATCCAGCGAAAAAGGTCCTTGCCGAGAAACAGGAGCATCCGGATCTCCTGATACCTGCCGTTCAATACGCGCAGGCGCAACTCCGCCTCAGTAGCGTTGGCTTTGGTCAGGCCCTGTAGCGCGAGCGCCGCCTGCGAGCCCTCAAGCAAGGTGTCCGTGCTTCCGCCGCCGCTGAACGGGTGCAGAATCAGCGGGGGAAGATTCCATTTGGCGGTCGTATCCGCAATCACTGAGCTAGCAGAATTCATCCGTCTCCTGTCGTCTGATCGGCGACGGGGAGGAGAAACTTTAGTGGGCCGCCGCTGCCGTGGTACGACCCCGTACAGGTTGTTCAGGCTTATTCCGACCGGGATACCCCGGCCGGAATACAAAATGGCGCTGCCTTGGGCCGCGCCATTTTGTTTCCTATAAGTTAAAGCTAACGCGCCGCGAGCAGCGCGCGCAGCCTCCGAGCCCGCTCCGGAGCGCGAAGCTGCCGCAGCGCCTTCGCCTCAATCTGACGAATCCGCTCACGGGTTACGTCGAACTCCTGCCCGATCTCCTCGAGCGTGTGCTCCCGCTCGCAGCCTATCCCAAATCGCAGCCGGATTACCTTCTCCTCTTTGGGAGAAAGCGTCTTCAGGATTCCGGCCGTCTCATCCCGCACGTTGGACTCAATCACCGCGTCTACCGGCGAGCCTACCCAGCGGTCTTCGATGAGATCCCCGAGAGCCGATTCGCCATCCCGGCCGACCGGCGTCTCCAAAGAAACCGGGTCGCGCGAAATGGTCTTCAGCTTCTGTACTTTCTCGACCGGAATGTCCATGCGCCGGCTGATTTCTTCATTCGTTGGCGTACGGCCAAGTTCCTTTTCGAGCTCGCGGGATGCTCGCAGGAACTTGTTCATGCTCTCATTCATGTGCACGGGGATGCGAATGGTGCGCGACTGGTCCGCAATCGCCCGCGTAATCGCCTGCCGGATCCACCACGTGGCGTACGTCGAAAACTTGTACCCGCGACGATACTCGAACTTATCCGCGGCGCGCATAAGGCCGATATTGCCCTCCTGGATCAGGTCCAGCAGGTGCAAACCGCGATTAACGTACTTCTTGGCGACCGATACGACCAGCCGGAGGTTGGCCTCGACCAGGTCTTTCTTGGCCCGCTCGGCTTCCTGTTCCCCGTGCCGAATTACCGTAAGGGTGTGCTTCAGCTCTTCAAGGGTCGCGCCGGCGCTCACTTCGCGCTTGCGGATCTCGCGCTTGAGCTCGCGGATGCGCACGGCGTTCTGCTGCGCGCCGGCCTTAGCCTCGAGGCGCTTCAACTCGCGGTCCATTTGCGTGAGTTCGTCCACCGCGCGTTCGATTTCACGGGTAAAATCACGCCACTGAATCAGCATCCACGGCACTGCGCGAATTGCGCGCGAGGTCTCGACCTGCGCGCGATAGAGTTTCATGCAAAGCTTGCGCCGGGCGCGCTTGTTGCTGCTGTTCACCGGAGCAGCTTCCAGCTTCTCCTGAAGCTGACTCTGCTTCTTGTGCGAATTCTGAATATCGTTGAAGGTTTTCAACACGTCGGACCGCTTCTTGGTATCCGCGGGCGTGCCTTCCTCTATATCGCCGCCGATGTCGACAACATTATCGAGGTCATCGGGGTTCTTCTTTAGCTGTTCGGCGCGCTCCACGACGGCGAGCTGGACCAGCGCAGACCGGCTGATCGCTTTCTGCATCCGGAGCTTGCCGCGTTCCATGCGCCGCGCCAGGTCGACTTCGCCTTCGCGAGTCAGAAGTGGCACTGCTCCCATTTCGCGCAGGTATACGCGAACGGGATCGTCAGTGTATATCGATTCTTCGACCTGTTGCTGGGGGTGGAGGAAGTCCGATTCCGCTTCCGGATCGAAGAATTTGGTCGCTTCCTCGTCGAAGTTAATCCCTACTGGGGCTTCGGCAAGGTACTGGTCGTCAAAGTGATCCATTTATCGGCATTCCTCCTTTCAAATGTGCGAACTCGAGCCGTAGCGGCATAATAGATGATTCCATCTTTATGAGTGTTTTGATCTTCTGAACGCGAGGGATGAGAGTTATTAAGCCGTCCGGGCTCAGGGCCGCTTCAAAAGCAGGTGCAGCGTAGTTGCGCACGAACTCCCGGGGTTCAATGTTATCACAGCCGTCCCGAAACTGATCCTCTAAAGATATGGATGCTGAAACCGCCGCGCGGTTACATCCAATTTCTTCCGCTCGTACCGTCAACTCGTGGAAAATACAGCAGTTTCCTCGCCATTGGCCGGAGGGCATGCCGGTCAGGAACACGCGCAGGACTACGCGCCCGTACCGCCCTGACCTCCACCCGGCGTCTGGCGCGCGAGCGTCCGGACCTCATTCAGAAATTCCTCCTCGTCCTGAAAGTCCCGGTAAACGGATGCGAAACGGACATAGGCGATTTTGTCGATTGCCCGCAGTCTCTCCATCAGGAATTCCCCAATCTCAGTAGTAGTGATTTCCCGATCTGGCGAGTCGGTGACGCGGGCCTCCACCTGGTTGACCAGGTCCGATAGTCGGACCATGCTCACTGGCCGCTTCTCACAGGCTTTCAGGAGGCCGCCGAGTACTTTTTGCCGGTCGAACTTTTCCCTGCGGCCATCCTTCTTGATGACCATGTAGGGGACCTCATCGATCCGCTCGTATGTGGTAAAGCGCTTCTCGCAGGCGAGGCACTGGCGCCGGCGGCGAATAGAATCGCCTTCCTTACTCTCGCGGGAATCGATGACACGGTCCTGCATGTGACCGCAGAACGGGCAAGTCATTGTTTTGTCGCGCACAACGGCCGCCCAAGTGGCGGCCTGTGCGCTCGGTCCAACAGAGTTGCGCGGCCGGACGAAGGGGCCTGCGGCGGCGGCCTGTGCGCTCGGTCCAGAATAGTTGCGCGCTCCGACGAAAGGGCCCGAGTGGCCGGCCTGTGTGCTCCGTCCAGGATAGCGGTGCGGCCGTTCCCGGGTACCCGTGTCGCGGCTCCTGCGCTCGGCCCAGGACAGCGGTTTTGGCTGCACACACCTGCTCGAGTTGCCGGTGTGTGCGCGCGGCGCGATATAGCGGTTTTGCCGGCCTGAATCAGCGGCCTGTGCGATCGGTCCAGCATAATGGCTTCGGCCGCGGATAGCGGCCTGCGTGGCGAGGGTTGCGCTCGGTCCAGCATAGTGGTAGTGGTCCTCGCTGTGCACTGGGACCTGAATCGGCGTCCTGTGCGGCCGGTCCAGTATAGTCATTTTGGTTGCGAATAGCGACGGCAGTGAGCGGAACGTGCGGTCGGTCCGCCGTGTTCGAGGGCTCTGTTGCGTCCATACCGCTGCGGCCGGCAATCCGGGCCATCCTCTCATCCCCCCTGTGGAATCCTGGAAAAATTGAACCTATCATAATAAAGCCTCGTTCCTTCTATCGGAAGGATTTAGCGGGAACTTCAGGTAACCGCGAGTGGATAGAGGCGAACATGGCAGCAGGCGCGGCAGCGGGGATCTGGACTACACCGGGGGTCCGCTCGTACGGCCAGATCGCAAACGGCTTGGACCTGGATAGCACACTCGTCGAGCGTTGCCTCAGTGGGAACGACACTGCGTGGGAGGAGCTGGTAAAGCAGCATACGCGCCGAGTGTATGGGCTATGCTACCGGTTTACCGGTAAAGACTCCGAAGCGCAGGATCTGACGCAGGAAGTGTTTCTGCGCGTATTCCGCGTTCTCGGCAGCTTCCGGTCGGACGAGGGCTCCTTCGCTACCTGGTTGACCAGGCTCACGCGCAACCTCCTGATTGACCACTACCGCCGTACCCGGAACGATCGAGCCACGGATTCCATTGAAGAACAATTGCCGCGCATCGAAGAGGGGTTTTCGAGCGCGGTGGGCCGCCCGGACCGGGCGCTCGCCGGGCGGGAGGCCAGCGAGTTGCTGCAGTCCGCTCTGGCCAAGCTCCCTCCCGATCTTCGCGAAACTATCATCCTGCGCGATCTGCAAGAGCTGGAGTACCGCGAAATCGCGGCTGTGCTCGGGATTCCCGAAGGTACAGTGAAATCACGACTGAACCGCGGCCGGGCCGAACTGGCAAGGCTGCTCCGGAAATACAGGGTAGCGGTGTGATGGACTGCGCGGAATTCGAAGTTCTCCTCGCGGACTACCTCGATGGCGTGCTGGCCGAGCCTGCGCTCTCAAAATTCGAAGCGCACCGGAAGAGCTGCCCGAGTTGCGCGGCTTATGCGCAAGACGCGGCCTCCGCAGTGGCGTTCATGGACCTTGCGGAAACGGTAGATCCTCCGGCGGAACTGATCGGCCGCATTCTGCACTCGACCAATTCCGGATGGGACCTGAAGCTTCGCGGAACCGGCATACGAGGCTGGATCAACCGCACTTTCGCGCCGGTTTTGCAGCCTCGTTTCGTGATGGGCGCGATGATGACCCTGATGTCTCTGACCATGCTGAGCCGCTGTGCGGGAGCGCCGAAGCAGACCATTACGGCGGCGGATCTCGATCCGGTCCGGCTATGGAGTTCGCTTGATGACCGCGTGCACCGAATCTGGGACCGCGGCGTGAAGAGCTATGAGAGCATGCGGCTGGTGTTCGAGATCAAGACCGAAATCAGCGAATGGAAGCAGCAGCAGGCGGAAGCCGAGGAAGCGGCGGCCGAGGCTCGAGCCAACAGCAGGAAGATTGTTCCGCAGAAAACTGCGGTTCCCGCTGGCGTTTCAAATACAACGGCGGCTCCGGCAGCCGGGGAGAAAACCAGATGAATTGCGCAAATCATCCCGAGATAGCAGCGGCAGCATTCTGCCGCGAATGCGGTAAGCCTCTGTGCCCGGAGTGCATCCGGCGAGCCAGAGGCTCGGTCTTTTGCGCTGAACACGTTCCACCTGAGGACGTTGCGGCGCACCCTTTCGGAGCAGATGCCGGAGCCTCGGCGGCTCCCTTCGGGACCACAGCGGGATTCGGACCGTCTTCGGCGGGCGCCTCCTGGTTTGCGCCGGCTTCATCATTCGATTCCGGGGCTGCGGCTTCTTTTGAGCCTGGTCGTGGCGCTCAGACGACTTTGCCGCCATCGCCTTATACGGCACCCATCACCGCGCCGGTCGCTCCGGCGCACTATCATCCCGGCGTGCCTCCGGTGATTGCCCTGATTCTCGGATTTATTCCGGGCGTCGGCGCAATCTGCAACGGCCAATATGCGAAGGGGCTGATCCACGCCGTGATTTTCGGGCTGCTGGTGAGTGCAGCGGCCAGCACTCATTTGGCGCCAGTGAACATCATTTGCGGCATCATGATCGCCGCCTGGGTCTTCTACATGGCGTTTGAAGCCTTCCACACCGCGCTGCGGCGAAAGCGAGGGCTGCCAGTGGAGGAGTTCTCGAGCATTTTCGAGGTTCGGCCATCGCATAACAGAATGCCGCTCGGCGCGATTTTCCTGGTTGTAGTCGGGTTCCTTCTGCTGCTTCAGACGACGGACATCATCAGCATGGAGGTGTTCGGGCGCTACTGGCCAGTGGCCCTGATTGCGCTGGGTATTTACCTGCTCTATGCGCGCGTCCATCCGGGCGACCACATGAACGGATCCGAACACGACGTGGAGTTGCACCGATGAACGATCAGAGCCGGCAGCTGGTGCGCGCCGCCACCGGCCCGATCATTCTGATCACGGTAGGGACTCTCTTCGCGCTCGAGAAATTTACGCCTTACCGGTTCGGGCAGACCTGGCCTGTCCTGCTGATCATTATCGGCTTTTTAAGACTTCTCGGAGGCGGCCATCGGCGCCACCCTCGGAGCTGGCGCAATGCGCCCCCGGCGCACGCCCCAGTTCAGGCAGCGAGCGCTCCGAACCCATTTCCGCCAATTCCCACGCACGGGCGCCCGGGGTGGCAGGCGGCGCCATCGCCACCGCCTCCTCCGCCGTACAGAAGCGCTTCCGAGCCGATGCCTGATATGACGCCGCCTCCGGCGCCACGGCCGGGAGAACGGCGATGAAACGGTCGATCACCGGGCCGCTTGTGCTGATCACGATCGGTCTGCTGTTTCTGTTCAACAACCTGAATCCCGGGTTTGCGGTCGGCGCTTTCCTTTCCCAATACTGGCCATTTCTGCTCATCGGGGCGGGTATTGTTGGGTTGATTGAAGTTCTGGCGAATGCGAGCCGCGGCTTTGACCCGGCCCGCCGCGGGTTTCGGCTGGGATGGATCTTCTGGCCGGTCCTGATATTCGGTATTCTTTCGTGGCACGGGCATTCGCACATGCGCCTGCCGAACTGGGGCCACGGCGGCGTGGGCATCTTCGGCGCGGAATATGAATACGATGTGAACGCGTCGGCGCCGTCCAACGGTGTCACGCGAATCGTCCTCGACAGCGCGCGCGGCTCTCTCAACGTCAAAGGCGAAGGCGATGGCGATGTCAGAATTACCGGCCGCAGAACGATTCAGGCTTACAACAGGTCCAATGCGGATCGCGCGAACGAGCAGTCGCCCGTACGGATTGACCGGCAGGGCGATCTGCTGGTTGTGCGGACGGAGGATTCGGCGGGCGGTTCAATGAACTCAACCGTCGACCTCGACATTACCGTTCCCAGGGGCCTTGATGTGGAGGCGAGGGAACGCTCGGGTGATCTCTCGATCAGCAACATCGACGGCTCGGTCAGCATCGGCAACAGCCGCGGCGATGTTCGCCTCGCCAGCATCGGCAAGGACGTGAGGATTGAAGGGAGCCGCAGCGGCCTCGTCCGCGCCGTGGACGTGAAGGGGAATTTCGATCTGGACGGCCGCGGAGGCGACGTGCAACTCGAGAATCTGACCGGACCGGCCACCATCAACGGTGAATTTTCGGGGACCCTCGAATTTCGAAATTTCGCGAAATCCATGCATTTCCGCTCCTCCCATACGGATTTCCGCGTGGAAAACATCCCCGGCTCCATCCGTATGGACCTGGGCGATATGAAGCTGGACAATGTCGGTGGTCCCGTTCATTTTCAGACCGGCTCACGCGATATTGTGGCGTCCAATGTGACGGGCGAACTGGATCTCTCCGTAGACCGGGGAGATATTCAGATAACGCAGGATAAAGTTCCGCTCCCGAAGATGGACATCCATTCGCGCGTCGGCAACATTACCTTGTCCATCCCGGAGAAGTCCGGTTTCGATCTCGAAGGCAGAACGTCTCAGGGCGAAGTGCAGAACGAGTACGGATCGACTCTCGAGACCAGCATCGAGGAAGGTCCGAAGCACCGCCGCTCGAGCACGATCAAAGGCGTGGGAACGCTGTCCGGAGCGGATTCGCGGCGAATCATGCTGACGACCGATCGCGGGACGATCACGATCGAGAAAAATTAGGGTTTGCGTCTGCCGGCCGGCCAGCTAAAGCTTCGGGGCGTAATAGCCTTTACGCGCCCGCACGACCACGTCTTTCCGGTTCTTTACCTTCACGGTTACCGCGTGGTAAAGACCGTCTGTTTTGAGCGGTTCCGGCCGATAAAAGATATTGTATTGGTGCCGCAATTCATTGGCGATGTTCTCGAAATTCTGATCGAGATCCTCCACCTTGAAGGGAAAGAACGCCTGGCCGCCGGTTTCTTCCGTCAGATACCGCAGCACCTTGTCGCCATCACGATCGTCGCGCGTAATGTTGGTTGAAATCGCGTAGATGACGGTATCGGCCTTCTGCGCCATCTCGAGCGCCTGGTCCCGCGAGTAACGGCTCTCTGTGTCTTCCCCGTCCGAAATCAGAATCATGGCGCGCCGGAACTTGTCGCGAGGCTGATCGAGCATCAGCTTTTCCTTCGAAGCGAAATAAATGGCGTCGTAAAGCGACGTTCCGCCGCCCGGCCGAAGCGAACGAATGCCCTTTTCGAAATCGGCAAGGTTGGGGGTCAGATCGGTTACCAGTTCCGCCGTGCTGTCGAAGCCCACCAGCATGGCACGGTCCTGACTCGGACGCAGCACTCCGCGGATGAATCGCATCGCCGCCTCCTGCTCGAACCGGAACTGCTCGCGAATGCTGTTGCTGGTATCGACAAGAACGGCCAGCCGCAGGGGCAGATCGGATTCGGCGGTGAACTGCTGAATCACCTGCGGCTTCTTGTTTTCGATGACCTGGAAATCATCCCTCCCGAGATCGGTGATGAACCGGCCCTTCTTATCCGTTACCGTGAACAGGATGTTTACGCGCGTGACATCGAGAATGATCCGGGTCTGGTCTTCAGGAAGCGTGGAGCCAGCAGACGGGCTGGGGGGAGTATCGGCGAATTTGTTGTGAACCGGCGCGGGAGATGAGGCGGACGGAGCTGTCTGGGCCCAGAGCGCCAGCCCGAGTACAAGCGGCGCGGCCAGAACCGCAGACCAGAAATACTTCATATCCGTTCCATTCTAGCCTTGTGCGGGAACACCCGGATTAACGGGCGCCAGCGACGCCGTCCACTCTACAAGATCCGGCGGCAGAGGCGATTCGATGATTACCCGATCGCCGCTCGCAGGGCTGCGGAAGCCGAGCCGCTGCGCATGCAGGAAGTAGCGGTTCCACGGGGAAGCCTTTGCGCCGTACAGCCGGTCTCCGGCAACCGGATGACCGGCGGACACCAAGTGGGCGCGAATCTGGTGAGTGCGC
>Ga0308173_10002247_pt1 | contig 10187 bp, 7 predicted proteins | sample PhyPR1_FD_203716 | JGI IMG/M metagenome (GOLD analysis project Ga0308173, IMG submission 203716) | Soil microbial communities from UC Gill Tract Community Farm, Albany, California, United States - DLSLS.P.R1 | ecosystem: Environmental > Terrestrial > Soil > Agricultural land | place: USA... | reverse complement strand
AGTATGCGGACGCCCCTCCGCCTTGCGATGCACCGCATCTGACGCCGCGCGCTGATCCACCGGGGATTGCGGGACAGCCCTTAGAGAAGCACCGGTACCCGTCAGGGGAACGCGAGCGCGTCCGGGCCGAGGGGCGGGAGCAGTCCCTCGGCCGCCGCGCGTTCCAGCAGGCCCCGGATCGCCGCGTACCCGTCCTCGCCGAGGTCGGCGGTGAACTCGTTCACGTACAGCCCGATGTGCTGGTCGGCGACGGTCGGGTCCATCTCCTGGGCGTGCTCCAGGACGTAGGGGCGGGAGACCTCGGGGTCCTCCCACGCGGCCCGCACGGACGTGCGCACGGATTCGGCCAGGCGGTTCAGGGTCTCGGCGCCCAGCGACCGCTTGGCGATGATCGCGCCCAGCGGGATCGGCAGCCCGGTGGTGCGCTCCCAGTGCTCGCCCATGTCGGCCAGCTTGTGCAGCCCGTAGTCCTGGTAGGTGAAGCGGGCCTCGTGGATGACGAGCCCCGCGTCCACCCGGCCGTCGCGCACGGCGGGCATGATCTCGTGGAACGGCATGACGACGATGTCGCCGACGCCGCCCGCCCGTCGCCCACCACCACCCTCGGCCGAGGGCCCTGCGATCCCGCCCCCCTTGATTCCGACGGTGTCCGCCGCCCACAGCCGGAACAGCAGGTAGGCGGTGGACCGCTCGCTCGGCACGGCGACCGTGCGCCCGGCGAGGTCCGCGTCCGCCTCCCTGGTCAGCACCAGCGGGCCGCAGCCCCGGCCGAGGGCGCCGCCGCAGGGGAGCAGGGCGTACTCGTCGAGGACGTAGGGCAGCACGGCGTAGGACACCTTCAGCACGTCGAACTCGCCGCGCTCGGCCATGCCGTTGGTGAGGTCGATGTCGGCGAAGGTCACGTCGAACGCGGGGGCGCCGGGGACGCGGCCGTGGGCGAGGGCGTCGAAGACGAACGTGTCGTTGGGGCAGGGGGAGTACGCGATCTGCAGGGTGCCCGGGGTGGACACGGGCTCAGTCGCGGTCGGTGCGGTCGTCATGCGGATTCCAACTCTCCAGGACGGGCGCCAGCTTCCCGAAGGCCTCGGTGAGCACGGCGAGGGCGTCGCCGATCCGCCAGGCGGCGCGGTCGCGGGGGCCCACCGGGTTGGAGACGGCGCGGATCTCCAGGACGGGCGTACGGTGCGCGGCGGCCGCCTCCGCCACGCCGAACCCCTCCATCGCCTCGGCCAGCGCCCTCGGGTGCCGGGCGCGCAGCTCGGCGGCCCGGCGGGCGGTGCCGGTGACGGTGGAGACGGTCAGGACGGTGCCGGTGCGGGCGCCGGTGGCCTCGGCGGCCCGGCGGACCAGGGCGGCGGGCGGCAGGTGGGTGACGGTGCCGAAGCCGAGGTCGGTGACGGGCAGGAAGCCGGGCGTACCGGTCGCGCCGGGGCCGGTGGTCCCGTCCGTCTCGGCGCCGAGGTCGGCGACGGTGATCTCGTCGGCGAGGACGAGGGCGGCCGGGGGCGCGTCCGGCAGGAAGCCGCCGCCGATGCCGGCCGAGACGACCAGGTCGTACGGGATGCCGTGCAGCGCCGCGGCGGTCAGCGCGCCGGCGGTGGAGGCGGCGGCGAGGCCGGGGCCCACACCGGCGGCGAGCAGGTCGTACACCGGTCCGCCCGGGTGGGGGAGGAACCGGGTGAGCAGGGCCGCGGGGAGCGGCACCTCCCGCGGGGTGCCGTCGAACGCCTGCGCCACCGCGTCCCGCTCGACGGGAACGGCGGTGGCGACCAGCACGCGCGGCGGCACGGGGCCGGACGGGGCCGTGGTCAGGAGTCCTTCTCGAGCGTGAAGTTCCACAGACCGGTGACCTTGTTGCCGTCACCCTCCTGGATCGACACCTTCGTCGAGTTGCCGCTCGCGCCGTACTGGGCGTTGAAGAACACGCTGCCGGGGATCGTCCGGTAGGTCTTGGTGCTGGAGTCGGTCAGGGGCCGGCCGTTCATCAGGACGGTCCACTTGTTGTCGGCGATGTCCGGGTCGACACCGAAGCGGACCGTCTCGTCCGGGTCGACCTTGATCGACTCGATGTCCTTGTCCTTGATGCAGGACTCGCGCACGGACGTCGACAGGGCCTTGTCGTCGTCGTTGTAGCAGGAAGCCTCCGAGCTGACCGAGTCCTTGCCGACGGTGATCGTCGCCCTCGGGGTGGGCTTGTCGCAGGCGGACAGCAGGAGCAGTCCGGCGGAAACGGCGCCGGCGGCGGCGACGGCGCGGCGGCGTCGCACAGCGGATTGCATCGAGGTCATGGGCGAAGGCTATCTGGCACGCACGAAGTGGTCCCCACGTGGGGTCCACGGCGTGCCGTCGTCCACAGCGGGTGGACGGTCGCCAGCAGGCCGGTCGCGACGATCGCCGCGCCCACGGACATGCCCAGCACGCCGTTGAGCGGCAGCACGATGCCGATCGCGCCGCCCAGCACCCAGGCCATCTGCAGGGACGTCTCGGACCGCGCGAACGCGGAGGTCCGCACCTCCTCCGGCACGTCCCGCTGGATCAGCGCGTCCAGCGACAGCTTGCCCAGCGCCTGCGCGCAGCCGGCGAACGCGGCCAGGCAGGCGACGAGGACCGTGCCGAAGAAGACGGCGGCCGTGATCGCGACGGCCAGGACGACGGCCACCACGGTGACGATGATGGCCTCCGGCCCCCGTGCCTTCAGCCAGGCGCCGACCATGGTGCCCAGCGCGTTCCCGGTGCCGGCCGCGACGCCGACGATGCCGAGCGAGACGGCCGCGCTCGATCCGGCCAGCGGCTGCTCGCGGAGGAGGAACGCCAGGAAGAAGATCAGGAACCCGGACAGACAGCGCAGGGACGCGTTGGCGGTGAGCGCGTGGATGACGGTGCTGCCGACGGTGCGCAGTCCGGGACGGCGCCGGGCGGCTTTGCCGGTGGTGGCGTACTCGGTGGGCGCGGTGGCGGCGGAACCGGCGGTGGGGGAGGCGGGGCCGGAGGGTGTGGTTCCGGTCGGTGCGGAGCCGGGGGTCGGGCCGGGCGTGTCGGTGGGCGGTGGCTGCGCCCCGTGGTGCCCGTGGTCTCCGTCGGGCCCGTGGTCTCCGTGGTGCCCGTGGTGCCCGTGGTCCCGCGCCGCGAGGAGGGCGAGGTGTTCGCCCTTCGCCGAGTCGACCTTGCGCGGCAGCGAGAACGACAGGAACGTGCCGCCGACGAAGATCAGGAAGGCGCCGTAGAGCGGATAGCGGGGGCCCAGCGCCTGCAGCCCCGCCCCGATCGGCGCCGCCACGCCGGTGGCCAGCAGGCCGCCCAGGGTCACCCGGGAGTTCGCCTTGACCAGCGAGAACGCGGGCGGCAGCAGACGTGGCACGACCGCGCTGCGGACCACGCCGTACGCCTTGGAGGCGACCAGTACGCCAAGGGCCGCCGGGTACAGCTCCAGGCTGCCGGTGGCGACCGCGCCGGACAGCAGCAGGGCGAGCAGCGCCCGGGTGAGCATGGCCGCCGCCATCGCGGCACGGCGGCCGTGCGGGAGGCGGTCGAGGAGGGGGCCGATCACGGGGGCGAGGACCGTGAAGGGGGCCATCGTGATGGCGAGGTAGAGGGCGACCCGGCCGCGGGCCTCGTCGGTGGGCACGGAGAAGAACACGGTGGAGGCGAGGGCGACGGTGACCATGACGTCGCCGGCGCCGTTCACGGCGTGCAGTTCGATGAGCTTGGCGAGACCGGACTCGCCGGCGCCCTGGGCGTGGGTGGCGCGGCGGATGCCGCGGTAGGTGCCGGTCACGGGGAAGTGGAGGGCGCGGCCGATCCTGCGGGCGGAACCGCGCACGCGGCCCGGCCCGCCGCATCGGTCCTCGCCGGCCCGGGACGGGTCCTGTGCGGGGGTGTCCCGGGGCGGCCTCGCGGCTGCCACCCCGTCATAGTGCCCCGGGACGGGCCGAGGTAGCGCGGTTACCGGCCCTCTCGGTGGGAGTGGCGTGCGGTGGGGGGAGTGGTACGGGGTGCGGTGCGGGGGCGGCACGGGGTGCGGCGCCGGCTTTTTCCCGCCCCCGCCGCCCTTGCCCTTCCCGTCCTCAAGGGGCTCCGCCCCTTCGGCCCCGTACGGGGCTTCGTCCCGGTTTGCACGGTTCCCGGTGCCTCTTGCGTGACCGTGCCGTACCCGTGGATCCGTCCCTGCCGGAGGCGCCGGTGTGGGCCGGGCGGCCGAGAACAGGTAGCGTGCCTTGCGCGCCCCGGCGGTTGTTCTCGGCCGCGCGCCTCCTCGCCATCCCGCAGAATGGATGGCTGAAGGTGCGCCCGAGCGCGATCGGGCGCGGACGTCGACGCGGCCCTTCGGTCCGCTCCGTCCGCACCCCCGCCAAGGCCGGCGCACCCGTGAGACGGCGTAGGAGAGAAGCGATACCTGTGAGCGCAGCGAGCACGCGAAGCCGCACCCCCGACCGTCTGTGCGCCGAGGCCGTCGACCTCGCCCGCGCCGCAGCCGAGGAGGCCGCCGCCCCCGGCATCGTCGGCGCGCACACCGGAGCCGTCTCCGAGGGCGACCGTGTCGTCACCCACTACTTCGAGTGCCAGGAACTCGGCTACCGCGGCTGGCGCTGGGCGGTGACCGTCGCCCGCGCCTCCCGCGCGAAGAACGTCACCGTCGACGAGGCGGTCCTGCTGCCCGGCCCCGACGCGGTGCTCGCCCCCGAGTGGGTGCCGTGGAGCGAGCGGCTGCGCCCCGGCGACATGGGCCCCGGCGACCTGCTGCCCACCGACGCGGACGACCTCCGGCTGGAGCCCGGGTACACCGGCGAGGACGAGCCGGCCCCGAACAGCGCGGTCTCCGCGGGCATGGCCGAGCTGGTCGAGGCGGAGGACGCCGAGGTCACCGCCGGCACCCCGGCACACCTCCCGTTCGCGCCCCTGCGCGGCTCCGTCGCCGCGATCGCCGAGGAACTCGGGCTGCGGCGGGCGCGCGTCCTCTCGCGGTACGGGCTGCACATCGCGGCCGACCGCTGGGAGGAGTCGTACGGGGCGAAGACCCCGATGGCGCAGGCCGCGCCGGCGTCGTGCGCGAGCTGCGGCTTCCTCGCACCGATCGGCGGGTCGCTCGGACAGGCGTTCGGCGTGTGTGCCAACGAGTTCTCCCCGGCGGACGGGCGGGTCGTCTCCCTCGCGTACGGCTGCGGTGGGCACTCGGAGGCGGCGGTGATGCCGAAGGCCCCGGTACCGGCGGCCCCGGTCGTCGACGAAACCCTCCTCGACCCCTTCCCCCTGCGCCCGTCGACGGACACCGGCTCACTCCCCGCGACCGAACCGGCGGACACGGAACTCGGCCACTCGTAACGAACCGGCCGGCCGGAGCCGGGCGCGCGTCCCGCCAACGGTGCAGCACGCCCGACCACCCCGAGAGCGCGCGCCGTACCACTCGCAACCGGCCGGCGCCCCCGGCAGGCCCAAGGTGCGTGCCGTACCGCTCGTAACCGGTCGGTGCCCCCGGCAGGCCCATGGGGCGTGCCGGGCCGCTCGCAACCGGCCGGCGCCCCCGGCATACCCAAGGGGCGCGGGGAACTGCGCGACCAGCCACCCACGGACCCGCACCCGCCGACGCACCGAATCGAACCGCCCCCCGAGCCGCGAGCACCCTCCCGCCGCAAGGCACCCCCGGCCGGGGGCCGGCCCCCCCGACCACCGGGGGTCGGGCACCCCGCCCCCCGGTCCGGTAGCGTCGGGCCGCACGTCTCGCAGAGGGAGAGTCAAGCGTGAGCAACTTCGTGCGGCCGGCGCCTGAAGGCGCGGACCCGTTCGGTACCGCCCGCCTGCGGCGCGGCGTGCTGGACGCGTGGGCCACCAGCCCCGCCCGCTTCCGCGAGGACGCCAACGCCGAGGAGGACCTCGTCCTCGGCGGCTACCGCGACCGCCTCGTCGTGGAACTCGCGCAGAACGCCGCCGACGCCGCCGCCCGCGCCGGCGTCCCCGGCCGGCTCCGCCTCACCCTGCGCGACGGCGTCCTCGCCGCCGCCAACACCGGCGCCCCGCTGGACGCCACCGGCGTCGAGTCGCTCGCCACCCTGCGCGCCTCCGCCAAGCGGGACGGGGCCCCCGGCGCCGTCGGCCGGTTCGGCGTCGGCTTCGCCGCCGTGCTCGCCGTCAGCGACGAGCCCGCCGTCCTCGGACGGCACGGCGGCGTGCGCTGGTCCCTCGCCGAGGCCCGCGACCTCGCCTCCGACACCGCCCGGCACAGCCCCGGCCTCGGCGACGAGATCCGCCGCCGCGACGGCCACGTCCCCCTCCTCCGGCTGCCCTTCGCCGCCGAGGGCCGCGCCCCGGAGCCGTACGACACCGTCGTCGTCCTCCCGCTGCGCGACCCCGCCGCCGAGGACCTCGCCGAGCGGCTGCTCGACGCCGTCGACGACGCCCTGCTGCTCGCCCTGCCGGGCCTGGAGGAGGTCGTCGTCGAGAGCGGCCAGGAGGAGCCCCGCACCCTGCGCAGGCGCGCCGACGGGGCGCACACCGTCGTCGAGGACACCCGGCACGGCACCACCCGCTGGCGCACCGCCGGCGGCCACGGCCCCCTCGAACCCGCCCTGCTCGCCGACCGGCCCGTCGAGGAACGGCTGCGGCCGCACTGGTCGGTCACCTGGGCCGTGCCCGTCGACGCCGACGGCGGCCCGGCCGCGCCCCGCACCAGCCCCGTCGTGCACGCCCCCACCCCCAGCGACGAACCGCTCGGCGTCCCCGCGCTGCTCATCGCCTCGCTCCCGCTGGACAGCACCCGCCGGCACGCCGCGCCCGGACCGCTCACCGACTTCCTGGTCGAGTGCGCCGCCGACGCCTACGCCGAACTCCTCGCCGGCTGGCGGCCGGTCGGCGACGGCATCCTGAGCCTCGTCCCCGGCCCGCTCGGCAAGGGCGAACTGGACGGCGCGCTGCGCCGGGCGATCCTCGACCGGCTGCCCCGCACCGCCTTCCTGCCGCCCGCCCATCCGCCCACCGCGCACGCGGACGCCGGGGAGGACGACGACACGCTGCCCGAGGCGCTGCGGCCCCGGGACGCCGAGGTCGTCGAGGGCGCCGGCGCCGACACCGTGCGCGTGCTCGCCGAGGTGCTCACCGGGCTGCTCCCCGCCGGTCTGGAGCGGCGCGTGGAACTGCGCACGCTCGGCGTGGCCCGGGTGCCGCTGACCGAGGCGGTGGACCGGCTCGCCGGCCTGGAGAAGGACCCCGGCTGGTGGCGTCGGCTCTACGACAGCCTCGCGGGCGTCGACCCCGACCGGCTCACCGGGCTGCCCGTCCCGCTCGCCGACGGCCGTACCACGATCGGCCCCCGCCAGGTGCTGCTGCCCGCCGCGGACGGCCCCGGGGTCGACCCGGCGACGCTGGCCCGGCTCGGGCTGAAGGTCGCCCACCCCGACGCCGCCCACCCCCTCCTGGAGAAGCTCGGCGCGCTGCCCGCCACCCCGCGCGCCGTGCTCACCACCCCGCAGGTGCGGGCCGCCGTCGCGGCCTCCCTGGACGACGAGGCCCCCGGCTGGGACGAGGACGGGCTCGACCCCGAGGAGCTCGCCGACACCGTCCTCGCCCTCGTCCGCGACGCGAACCTGGAGCCCGGCGACGAACCCTGGCTCGGCGCGCTCGCCCTGCCCGACGAGGACGGCGAACCCGCGCCCGCCGGTGAACTCGTGCTGCCCGGCAGCCCGTTCGCCGCCGTCATGCGCGAGGACGAACTCGCGCTGGTGGACGCCGAGTTCGCCGAACGCTGGGGCGAGCAGCCGCTCGCCGCCTGCGGGGTGCTGGCCGGCTTCCAGCTCGTGCGCGCCACCGACGTCGTCCTCGACCCGGACGAACTGGAGCCGCGCGAGGGCGACTTCGCCGAACCCGACGACGCGGGGCTGCTCGACGCCGTCGACGTGTGGTGCGAGGACGTCCTCGACCGGCTGCCCGAGGGACCCGTACCGCCGGTCGCCACCGAGATCGTCGCCGTGCGCGACCTCGACCTCGTCGACGACGACCACTGGCCCGAGGCGCTCGCCCTGCTCGCCCGGCCGCCGCTGCGCGACGCGCTCACCCAGCCCGTGCGGGTCCTGCTGCCGGACGGCACGCACGAGGTCGTACGGCCGTACACCGCGTGGTGGCTGCGCGGGCACCCCGTGCTCGACGGCCGCCGCCCCGCCGGGCTGCGCGCGGCCGGCGGCGATCCGCTGCTGCACGGCCTGTACGACGAGGCCGACGCGAGCGGCTTCGAGGACGAGCAGGTGCTGCGGGCGCTGGGCGTGCGCACGTCCGTGGCCGCGCTGCTGGACGAGCCGGGGGGCGCGGCCGAGCTCCTCGACCGCCTCGCCGATCCGTCACGACCGGTCTCCGCGGCCCAGTTGCACGGGCTGTACGGGGCGTTGGCCGAACTGGACCCGGAGCGGGTGACGTTGCCGGACGAGGTGCGGGCGGTGGTGGACGGGGAGGTGGTCGTGGTCGACGCGGCCGACGCCGTCGTCGTCGATTCGCCGGATCTTCTGCCGTTCACCGCGGGGGTGCCGCTGCTGCCGGTGCGGCCCGTGCTGGCCGGTGAGCTGGCCGAGCTGTTCCAGGTGCGGCGGCTGAGCGAGTCCGTGACGGGGGAGGTCGGGTCGGAGGGGACGGAGCACGACGTTCCGGGGTCCGTGCGGGTGCTGCTGGGCGCGGGCACGCCGCACACGTACGTCGAGCACGAGGAGCTCGTCGTGGACGGGGTCGGCCTCGACTGGCGCCGGACGCGGGACGGGGTGGTGCACGCGGCGACGCTGGAGGGGGTCGCGGCGGGGCTGGCGTGGGCGGCGGGGCAGTGGCCGCGGCGGTTCGAGGTGGCGGCGCTGTTGGAGGACCCCAGCCGCACGGGGGAACTGGCCCGGGACCGCTGGTTCGACTGAGGGGTGGGGGCTGGCGGACGGGGGTGCGCACGGGTTCTCCCGCCCCCGCCGCCGCCCCTGCCCTTCCCGTCCCGAGGGGCTCCGCCCCCTGGACCCCGGCACGGGGGCTTCGCCCCGTTTCGCGCAGTTCCCCGCACCCCTGACAGGGGCGCGCCCGGCGGCGATCTTCGCAATGTGTTCGCAAAATATCCACGGCGGGGGCAACCCTCCCCGCCCCTCGCGCATCTGATCAGCGAGTCAATCGGACTCACGTCAACCTCGGGCCCACGTGATCACACCGTGGACCCCCTTTCTCCACTTGGGGAAACCGCATGCGCATACGCGCCACCGTGGCCGCCGTCTCCGGCGCCCTGGCCCTCTCCGCCCTCGCCGTCCCGGCCGCACACGCCGACGGCCCCGCCACGCCCGACCACTCGGACGCCGCCAAGGTCCTGGACGCAGGACAGGGCGCCGGCACCAACTCCGCCAGGACCGGCCGGACCGGCACCGCCGGCACCCCGTACAGCCTGAACGCCACCTTCTCGAACGTGGTCGTCAACAAGGGCAAGGCGATCGTCGCCGGCATTTCCAAGACGGTGAGCGTGCCGGTCACCTTCACCGTCACCCACGGCACCGGCGTCGACGTCACCGCCGACGACTTCTTCACCGGCGTCGACCTCTACCGCGGCACCAGCTACGCCGACTCCGACTACGAGCTCTCCAGCGACGACCCGGCCACCTGCACGGTCTCCTCGTCCACGGTCGCCAAGTGCACCGAGACGATCGTCGTCTCCCCGGTCGACGACCTGCTCAACGAGGACGCCGGCGCGTGGAAGGCGGACGCCTTCGCCGTCGCGTTCAACGGGCAGGACCCGACCGACCCGAACCTGGACCTGAGCAAGGTCGGCGTCGCCGAGAAGGACGGCTTCGCCGCGCCGAACCTCCAGCGCTACTCCAAGCTCACCGTCAACGCCTCGCCGGAGCCGGTGAAGAAGGGCAGGACCATCACGGTCACCGGCACCCTCAGCCGCGCCAACTGGGACACCGACGCCTACGCGGGTTACACCGTGCAGTCGGTGAAGCTGCAGTTCAAGAAGAAGGGCAGCAGCTCCTACAGCACCCTGAAGACCATCAAGTCCGGCAGCAAGGGCGCCCTGAAGACGACCGTCACGGCCTCCGTCGACGGCACCTTCCGCTACAGCTTCGCCGGCACCTCGACGACCCCCGCCGTCAGCTCCTCGGGCGACGCCGTCGACGTGCAGTAGCAGCAGTAGCAGCAGTAGCGACAAGCGATCGGCTCGTTGCGAGCAGTCGTGCCGCGGGGCCCCCGCG
>Ga0308173_10002246_pt1 | contig 10189 bp, 10 predicted proteins | sample PhyPR1_FD_203716 | JGI IMG/M metagenome (GOLD analysis project Ga0308173, IMG submission 203716) | Soil microbial communities from UC Gill Tract Community Farm, Albany, California, United States - DLSLS.P.R1 | ecosystem: Environmental > Terrestrial > Soil > Agricultural land | place: USA... | reverse complement strand
GCAGCGTTCGGCGGTTTCGGCTTTTTCGGCCGCATCGGCTTTCGCGCCTTCGGCGGTGGGGCGGCCGGTTTCAACTCGGCAAATACCGGGCTCGGCTCGATGGTGGTGCTGGCGGGGTCGGCGAAATCGCCGGGATTCCGGATCACCTGCACGGGAATCGTGACCGGGAGGAACTTCGGCAGCACAAAGGTGACGGTGAAGCCGGCATCGGACGCCGGCACGGTGACCGAGCAGGGCGTCTTGCAGCCGGGTCCAAGCGAGGTGGTGGCGTCGGCGCCGGGTGGGGTCGATTCGAGCTGAACCTGGACCGGTGGCGGCGTCGGCTTGAAGGAATCGAGGGAAAACGAGGAGCAGCCGGCCAAGCTGATCCCGGTCAGGGTCATCGCGATAACACGCCGCATGATCGATCACTCTACTGTGGCAAACCGCCACAATCCCCTTTTGGGACCATAGAAGTGCGAAACCAGGGCTGCAACCACGCCTGGTAAAATCGTTAAAGGATGGTTAATGCCGGAATTGGGCTCGTCCGTATCTGCCTGTTAATTCAGCAGCTTATGGCTGGGACTTGGCTCCAATCAGGCTATCGACGGCTTCGGCGAGCTCGCGAAAGTGCCCGATCAGCCGGTCCGGCTTCAAGTCGGCGATCGGCACGTCGGTGTAGCCGAACTCGACCCCGATCACGGGAATCCCGGCGCGCCGGGCCACGCCGACGTCGGGGCCGGCGTCGCCGACCATGATGGCCGATGACAACTGCCCGCCCGCTTGGGCCAGCGTCTGCCGCAGGATCACGGGATCGGGCTTGGCGACGCCGAACGTATCGGCGCCGCAGATCGCCTTGAAGCGCGCGCTGATGCCGAGCTGGTCGAGCAGGCGCTTCGACAGCCATTCCAGCTTGTTGGTGCACACCGCGAACTGAAATCCCAGGCCTTGAAGTTGGTCGAGGGCGGCCTCCAGCCCCTCGAACGGGCGCGAGGCGTCGGCGATATGGTCGGCGTAGAAGTCGATGAAGTCCTTGGTCAACCGGTCGAGATCGCCGACACTGACCGCGCGGCCATCGACCTCGAGCCCGCGTTCGAGCAGCTTGCGGGCGCCGGCGCCGATCATGTTGCGGGCCTTGTCCAACGGGACCGGCGGCAGCCCCTCGCGGTCGAGCACGTAATTGAGCGCCGCGATCAGGTCGGGCGCGGTGTCGACGAGGGTGCCGTCGAGATCGAAGACGAGGGTGCGGGGAAGGGTCATCCCGAATTCGCTATCCGGGGTGGCGGCTTCATGCAAGTAGGGAAGTGCAACGGGAGAAGCTGCCATGCGTGAGCTTGCCGGCAAGACGGCCTTCGTGACCGGCGGGGCCGGAGGGATAGGGCTTTCGATGGCGCGGGCTTTTGCCGGCGCCGGCATGAAGGTGATGATCGCCGATATCGAGACCGATGCGCTGGGTAAAGCCGTCGAAAGCCTGCGCGAGATCACGCCCGACATCGAGGGCAGCGCCTGCGACGTCACGGACGCCGCCAGCGTCGAGCGCGCGGCGCAGGCCACCTTCGCGGCGTTCGGCAACGTCCATGTGATCTGCAACAATGCCGGCGTCGCCGCCGGCGGCGGCATCGATCACATCTCGCTCGACAACTGGCGCTGGGTGATCGACGTCAACCTGATGGGCGTGCTGCATGGCATCCGAAGCTTCCTGCCGCATATCCGCAGCCACGGCGAAGGCGGCCACATCGTCAACACCGCCTCGATGGCGGGGATGCAGGGCGGCCTCGGATTCAGCCCCTACGGCGCCAGCAAGTTCGCCGTCGTCAGCATGTCGGAGGGGCTTCGTGCCGAGCTCGGGCCGCACGGCATCGGCGTCAGCGTGCTGTGCCCGAGCTATGTCCGCACCGGGATCGGCGCGAGCGGTCGCAACCGCCCGGCGCGGTACGGCGCGTCGCAGCCGCTCGATCCGGCGAGCCCGGCGGCAGCCATGGTTGCCGAAATTGCCAGAAGTCTTCAGGCCGGGCTCGATCCCGCCGACGTCGCCGCGCGCGTGGTCGAGGCTATCCGAGACGACCGGCTCTATATCTTCACCCATCCCGGTATGCGTGCCGAGGTCGAGGACCGGTTTGCGGCGATTCTGGCCGCCATGGACGCCGTTACGGCCCCATAAATCCGTCGCTGCAAGGCTGTTCCCGGGGCCAAAACGACGCTAGAGAAGCCCCACGGATTCCCCGAGAGGCATTGTTTTCACGTGGACATGGACGCACTGAAACGGCAGGCGGCGGCAACAGCGCTGGAGCATGTCCGCGACGGCATGCAGCTCGGGCTCGGCACCGGCTCGACCGCTAAACACTTCGTCGATCTGCTCGGCGAAAAAGTCGCCGCCGGCATGAAGGTGCTGGGCGTACCGACCTCGGAAGCGACCCGCATCCAGGCCGAACAATGCAAAATTCCGCTGACCACGCTCGACAAGATCGACCGGCTCGACCTTACGGTCGACGGCGCCGACGAGGTCGATGGCGCGCTCAACCTGATCAAGGGCGGCGGCGGCGCGCTGCTGCGGGAAAAGATCGTGGCCGCGGCCTCGGATCGCATGATCGTGATCGCCGACGAGACCAAATGGGTCGACGTTCTCGGCCGTTTTCCGCTGCCGGTGGAAGTGATTCCGTTCGGGCTGGCGGCGACGCAGCGGGCGATGGCTAAAGCCTTTGCTGAAAGCGGCGTTTCCGGGCAAATGGGGGTTCGGAAGGGCAAGGACGGCCACGTTTTTGTCACCGATGGCGGCCACTGGATTATCGACGCCCATCTCGGGCGGATCACAGATGCGCCGCGCCTGGCGGGGCTGTTGAATCCGATCCCGGGCGTCGTCGAACACGGCCTGTTCATCGGCTTGGCCACCACGGTCGTGCTGGCGGGCGCGCAGGGAATTCGCGTCGTCGCAAGGACCTAGGTGCGAGACTAGTTGCAGAAAATTCGAGTAGCTGAAGGCGGCAACCCCGCACATCGAGGAGAATTGGAATGAAGAGCTTTTCACGAATCGTGTCCGCCGCCGGCCTCGCGCTGGGACTGGCGCTGTCGGCTGCGCCTGCGAGCGCGCAGCAGAAGGATGCGCCCGCCGCAACGCCGCTGAAGCCGGCGTCGCCCGCCGCGATTGCCGCGGCCAAGGAAATCCTAGGTATGAAGAACGCGGCCGCCATGTACGCCAGCGCCGTTCCCAACCTCGTCGAGCAGGCCAAGAACGGTCTGATCCAGAACAACCTCAACTACCAGAAGGACCTTGGCGAGGTCGCGGTGGTCGTCGCCAAGTCGCTCGCCGGCCGCGAAAAGGAGATCGGCGACGGCATGGCGCAGATCTACGCCAACGAGTTCACCGAGCAGGAGTTGAAGGATCTGGTGACGTTCTACAAGTCGCCGCTGGGCGCCAAACTGCTCGCCAGCGAGCCGCGCGCCATCCAGTTCAGCATGTCCTACATGAACCAGTGGGCGCAGCAGTTCGCGGCCACCGTCGATGCCGCCTTCCGCGCCGAGATGAAGAAGCGCGGCAAGCCGATCTGATCTGCTGCAAAGCCGATCTATTCTTCCTATATTGAAAGGAGCCCGGTCCCTGATCGGGCTCCAGTTTCTTGAGGGCAAGACTTTCTCGAGGGCAAGACCATGGCTGAGTTCGACGTCGATCTGTTCGTCATCGGGGGCGGCTCGGGCGGCGTGCGCGCCGCGCGCATCGCGGCCGGCCACGGCGCCAGGGTGATGGTCGCCGAGGAATACCGGATGGGCGGCACCTGCGTGATCCGCGGCTGCGTGCCGAAAAAGCTGTTCGTGATCGGCTCCCACATCAAGCACGAGATCGAGGACGCCGCGGGCTTTGGCTGGACCGTCGGCGACGTCTCGTTCGACTGGCCGACCCTGGTCGCCAACAAGGACAGGGAGATCGCCCGGCTCGAGGGCATTTACACCACCAATGTCGAGAAGAGCGGCGCCAGGGTCGTGAAGACCCGCGCAGTGCTGGAAGACGCCCACACCGTGCGGCTGATGACCAGCGAGAAAGTCACTGCGAAATACATTCTGATCGCGACCGGCGGCGCCCCCAACCACGGCGCGCCGTTTCCCGGCATCGAGCACGTGATCTCCTCGAACGAGGCGTTTCACCTGAAGGAACTGCCGAAGCGGATCGTGATCCAGGGCGGCGGCTATATCGCGCTGGAATTCGCCGGCATCTTCAATGGCTACGGCTCCGACGTCACGGTGATCTATCGCGGCGACAACATCTTGCGCGGCTTTGACGAGGACATCCGCGCGCACGCGCGGGCGGAGATGGAAAAACAAGGCATCACCATCCTCACCGGTTGCACCGTCGACAAGATCGACAAGCACGGCCAGGGGTCCACGCAAGAGTTCACTACGCACCTGTCGAACGGATCGAGCATCGCCTCCGACCAGGTGATGTTCGCGATCGGACGGCATCCGAACGTCGCCAATCTCGGGCTGGAAACCGCCGGCGTCACCATCAACCCCAGGAACGGCGGCATAGCCGTCGACGGCTGGTCGAAATCCTCCGTCGACAACATCTATGCGATCGGCGACGTCACCCATCGCCACAACCTGACCCCGGTCGCGATCCGCGAGGGTCATGCCTTCGCCGACACCGTGTTCGGCAAGCGTCCGGTCCAGGTCGACCACGCCACCATCCCGACCGCGGTGTTCTCGCAGCCCGAAATCGGCACCGTCGGCCTGACGGAAGCGGAAGCCCGGTCGCAGTACTCCCATGTCGACATCTACAAGACCGATTTCCGCCCGATCAAGGCGACGATGTCCGGCCGCGACACCCGCATCCTGATGAAGCTCGTGGTCGACGGCACCAGCGACCGCGTGCTCGGCTGCCACATGGTCGGCGACGCCGCCGCCGAAATTACGCAGGCGGTCGCAATCGCGGTGAAGCTGAAGGCGACCAAGGCCGATTTCGACGCGACCATCGCGCTGCATCCGACCGCGGCGGAGGAGCTGGTGACGATGCGGACGCCGACGGCGAGGTATGTGCGGGAGGCGGCGGCGGAGTAGGGGGCGGCGGGGCCTCATCGCCGAAGTCTGCAGGTCGTTTTGATTTCGCTACTTAAGAACCGGCTGCGTTGGGAGATGCCGTCCCCGCTCTTGCGAGAATACTTATGAGTCTTGGCCGGCTCGGAAGCAGGTCTCTGGAAAATTCAGGTGCTGGCGGGCGACGCCACAATCGGCGATTTCTCGATAGAAGTGCGGCTACCTTTGCAAGATTAGTTGAGTGCTGGCGGAAGAGCGAAGGCCCGCCAACGAGGCGGTACGGCTTCGCCTTATCCACCCTTGCTGGAATGCTGAGTGCCCTTGGCGTACCATTTCGGAAATGGCCCGACGACTCGCAAAAGACCTGATCGAGAGCATGCAGGAGGCGACAAAGCATGCGGCCGGCAAGAAGGTACGTGGGCTGCGGGTATCGAAGTTGGAATTGCCTGACGTGCGCGCCATCCGGCTTTCGCTCAACATGTCGCAACATCACTTTGCTGCGGCCTATCGCATTCCGCTTCCCACGCTGAAGAACTGGGAACAGGGCAGGCGCATGCCTGATGCGCCGGCAGCGGCCTATCTGCTGGCGATCAAGCGGCGTCCGAAGGAAATCATGGAAGCCGTTGCGCGGCCGTAAGGACCTGAACGAAAAGGCAGCCGCCTGATACATTATTGGTATCAGCAATATTGTCGGAGGGCGGACCATGAATTCCACCGCCAGACTCTTCATAGATGGCCGTAGCTAGGCCGTCCGGTTGCCTAAGGAATTTCGCTTCGAGGGCACCGCGGTACGGGTCAGCAAGGTCGGTGACAAGGTGATCCTGGAGCCGTTGAAAAAGCGGCCGATTGATTTCGATAAGTTCTGGGCCGAACTCGACGCGCTCGGGGCAACCGATTTCCTGCCTGACGGCGTCGACGAACCGCCGGCAGAACCTTATTGAAACTGCCGCTACCGATCCCCGCCGCCGTCTGCTAACGCTGTCCACCAGCATTCAAACTGGAGTTACGAAGCCATGATTGAGCAAATCGGTATCGTCGGCGCGGGCACGATGGGCAACGGGATCGCGCAGGTCTGCGCGGCGGCGGGGCTGTCGGTGACCATGACCGATATTTCCGAGGCCGCGCTGACGCGGGGCATGTCGGTGGTGGAGGGCAGCCTGGAGCGGCTGGTCAACAAGCAGAAGATGACCGACGCCGACCGGCAGGCAGCGTTCAAGCGCATCGTTACCACCACGGACAGCGCCAAGCTCGCCAATTGCGATCTGGTGATCGAGGCCGCGACCGAGAACGAGGATCTGAAAATCAAGATCCTCAAGGACCTCTGCACCAAGCTGCGTCCATCCGCGCTGCTCGCCACCAACACCTCCTCGATCTCGATCACGAAACTCGCCGCCGCTACTGACCGGCCGGATCGCTTCATCGGCATGCACTTCTTCAATCCGGTGCCGCTGATGGCGCTGCTGGAATTGATCCGGGGCCTGCAGACCTCCGACGACACCCACGCCAAGGCCGCCGAATTTGCAAAACGCATCGGCAAGGTCGCGGTCACCGCGAAGAACAGCCCGGGCTTTGCGGTCAACCGCATCCTGTGCCCGATGATCAACGAGGCGATCTTCGCGCTGGCCGAAGGTATCGCCACCGCCGAGGACCTCGACGCCGGCATGAAGCTCGGCTGCAACCACCCGATCGGGCCGCTGGCGCTGGCCGACATGATCGGGCTCGACACCATGTTGTCGGTCATGGAAGTGTTTTACGAAGGTTTTAACGATCCGAAATACCGTCCCGCGCCGCTGTTGAAGGAAATGGTCGCCGCCGGCCATCTCGGCCGCAAGACCGGACAGGGGTTTTACAGTTACGGGAAGTAACTTCGTAGGGTGGGTTAGCCGTTAGGCGTAACCCACCATTTTCGTGCGGCAAGGCGGCGGATTACGCTTCGCTAATCCGCCCTACAAGATAATGGGAATCATCATGCGTATTGCGGTTGTCGGCGCCGGCGGCGTCGGAGGCGGATTTGGTGCGGCGCTGGCGAAAGCGGGCGCCGACGTCACCTTCATCGCGCGCGGCGCGCATCTCGCGGCCATGAAAAGTCAGGGCCTGAAAATCCAGGGCGGCCGTGGCGACACCCATGTGGCGCCGACGCAGGCGACGGACGATCCCAACAGCATCGGCGTGGTCGACGTGGTGCTGTTCTGCGTAAAACTGTGGGACGTCGAGAGCGCGGGCGAGGCGATCAAGCCGCTGGTCGGGCCGAACACGGCAGTGATCCCCTTGCAGAACGGCATCGATGCCGCCGAGCGGCTGTTGCCGATCCTCGGCCCCAAGGCGGTGATGGGCGGCGTCGCCCAGATCAGCGCCTCGATCACCGCGCCCGGCGTCATCACCCAAGTCGGCACCTTCATGCGCATGATCTTCGGCGAACTCGACGGCAGCCGCAGCAAGCGGGCGGAGGAGTTCCTCGCGCTCTGCCAGACCGCCGGCTTCGATGTCACTTTGAGCGAGCAGATCGTCACCGAATTGTGGATGAAGTTCATCCTGCTCGCCAGCAATGCCGGCATCACCGCCGCGACGCGACAGCCGATCGGCAAGTTGCGCGACGATCCGGATATTCGCCCGGTGATTTTGGCCGCGTTCCAGGAAGTGATCGACGTCGGGCGCGCCAAGGGCGTGCCGCTGCCGCCGGATGCACTGGCCAGGATCGTCGAATTCATCGGCCACGCGCCGCCCGCGATGAAAGCCTCCATGGCGCTCGACCTCGACCGCGGCAACCGGCTCGAGCTGCCCTGGCTCAGCGGCAAGGTCGTCGAACTCGGCCGTCAGCTCGGTGTGCCGACCCCGACCCACGGCACGATGTACGCGATGCTGAAGCCGTACGTGATGGGCAGGCCGGCGTGAGCGACACACATCCTACAGACCGCCCGTCGGGCAAATCAGCCCAAGATGTGGGTCCATCCCTTCCGCTAAAAATATTCCGCTTCCACCGTCAGGTAGAAACACCTTAGGAATCCCGCATCCTGTCCCACCAGAGGGGCGTCGGCCGTCGTCGCAAACGCGGGACAGGGAGCGATGGACGCGGTGGTGCGAAAGACGAGCGCATCGGTCGCGTACGGCGAAATCGTTTGGGTCCGACGCCTCGATGCAGGCGTCAAGTTCCAAGGCAGCCAACGCTGCCCGCGAGCGATGGTGTCACAAAGAGCAGGGTCACCAGGACGATCTCGTATAAGCCGTAAAGCCATTGCGTGGGGAAAATAAATAGTCCCATGAAGTTCTATGGAGTCGTGTGGACTCCGCAACCTATTGATCATGCGCGCGATATCCCCATAACGTGTCACACGCCTCCATAGTGCTTTACAGACACGATCGCGACACTTCGCGAGAACGGGGACACCATCTTGGCGCGCAGGGTCAGCTTCAGCGCATTGGAAAGCCGCAGCGCACGGCTGCGGCTGAAAGTCCGTCGCAGGCCGTATAGCGGCCCATCGCTCGCACGCGGAATCTCGTTGATGTACCGGCGCAACGGGACCAACGGCACATGGGTGATCAAGGCAAGCGACGGCCACGGCGCATACTGGACCAAGGCCTTTGCTCTGGCCGACGATTTCGAAGATGCCGACGGCAGTAATGTTCTGAGCTTTTATCAGGCGCAGGATGCCGCCAAGAAGCTGGCGCGCGGCGAAGACGGCATCACAGATAACGCGCCGATCACCGTGGATGGCGCGCTGACGGCCTACAAGATCGATCTGAAGGCGCGCGGTGCCAACCCCTACAATGCTGACTGGCCGCGGATTCATCTCTCCAGCGTCTTGCTGGCGAAGCCGGTGGCCGTGCTGGCGGCTACCGAGTTAAAGAAATGGCGCGACGGTCTGATTGGCAAAATGGCGCCTGCCACGATCAATCGCCTCTGTCGCTGTCTGAGCGCCGCACTGGAGCAGGTCGCGCAGCACGACAAGCGCGTTCAGAACCGGGCTGCCTGGCAAGCTGGACTCGCCGGCCTGCCCAACGCGCAAGAAGCACGGAATGTTATTTTATCTGACGATAAGGTGCTCGACTTTGTTGCCGCTGCTTACGTGGCGGACCAGCAATTTGGGCTGCTGACCGATACGCTGGCGATCACTGGCGCCCGCCCGAGCCAAGCCGTCCGGCTCCGTGTGGAGGATCTGCACGATCATCCTGTACGACCGAAGCTGATGATGCCGAAATCGGCCAAAGGCGGCGGTAGAAACCGCAGTGCGAAGAAGGTCGAGCGCTACAGCGTCCCGATCACACGAGCGTTGGCAGTAAGCTTAACGGCAGCGGCGAGGGGCCGCGCTGCGGAGGCGCCACTGCTGATGAAAAACGACGGCAGGCCCTGGGACAAGAACCCGGGCCAGAACTATCATCGTCAAGTCGACAACGTCGTCACCGCTATTGGCCTCGATCCCGCCGACGTGACGATGTACTGCCTGCGCCACTCCAGCATCGTCCGCATGCTGCTGCGAAATGTACCGATCAGACTGGTGGCGTCGCTGCACAACACCAGCGTAGCAATGATCGAAAAGCATTATTCGAGGTATATCACCGAGCATAGCGACGAAATCTCTCGTCGCGCGCTTCTCCAACACGAACCGGCGATTGGTGACAACATCGCTGTTTTGGCGAGCTGACCCTTTTCATCGTCTAAAATTGACGGCCGTGGCGCTATTGGATCTCGTTGCCACTTCGACTTCCCAAAGCATTCCGACGCTTCAGTGCCTAAAATAAAATGGTTCAGTCTCAATGGGTTCCTGCATGCGATTCCTACTGTTGAATGTATCAACTACATGAGTGCAAACAGCGGTTGATCGACTCTCACAATCTCCTGAGCTAGTTTCCGTACATAGGCGGCCATAGGGGTTTTCTAGGACCTCTGGCGATAACAGCGACACGCCTGAGCCGGCCCAGCCGCCTGTCCGAATCAACCCAGGATTGGACCCATGGCCAACAGACCTGCCTCGATACCATTATCGTCGTGGATAGTAGCGGGACAATTTCAGCCCGCTAGAATAAAGCTTTCCGCCGACCAGATGCGCATCATTGGTATTCCTACCAAGTCAGAAAGGCGCCGTGGCAAGTCTGCCGTACCAAGTATGCGCTCCGCACGGAATTCCCGGATGGGGTGTCGCCCAACCTCACCGATAAGGAAGTCCGGCGCCGTATCGAGCCGATTTTCACG
>Ga0308173_10002245_pt1 | contig 10191 bp, 10 predicted proteins | sample PhyPR1_FD_203716 | JGI IMG/M metagenome (GOLD analysis project Ga0308173, IMG submission 203716) | Soil microbial communities from UC Gill Tract Community Farm, Albany, California, United States - DLSLS.P.R1 | ecosystem: Environmental > Terrestrial > Soil > Agricultural land | place: USA... | reverse complement strand
GGCCAGTTTTCCGGCGCGCAGCGCGGGCAGCGCAGATCCGGTCAACTCCTCGGAGGATTTCATGACGGCCTCCCACAAGATGAGCCGCGACCATCCGAATGGCGGCGAGCGTCACTGTAGTGACCGGAAAAGCAGGGCGGAAAGGCCGACGAGTCAGCCGAGGCCGGCCCGCATCGCCAGACAGCGGCACACGGCCCGTCCGGCGAACAGGAGCCGGGCCACGCTGGCGGTGGCGGCGGTCGCGGCGAGCAGCATCGCCAGCAGTGCGGACAGCCGCCCGGGCGCGGTGGCCAGTTCGACCGCGAGCAGCGCGAGCCCGAGCGCGTCGGCGCCCACGGCGCCGAATCCGGCGACCGCCGCGGCGGTGGGCGCCTGCCGCGGCTCGGCGGGCAGCCAGCGGGTGAGCCGGCCGGTGCTGGCGATCCCCAGCAGCGCCGCCCACACGGTGACGCCGACCGCGAGGGCGACGAGCGGAAGGCCCATGCCGGGCCCTTCGGCCGAGGGCACATGGATGGGCAGATGGCCGGCCAGCGCCGTGACGATCCAGAGCAGACCGACCACCGGACCGGTCGCCAGCAGCACGATCACCACACGGCGTGCCTGGTCGGCGGCGATCTCGGCCCGGAATCCGTCGGCCACCTCGCCCGGGTCGCCGAACTCGCGTACCGCCTCCTCGGCGGCCTGCGCGGCGGTCAGCCCGGCCGAGCGGTGACTGTCGGCGGCGTCCAGAAGGCCGGTGCGCAGCTCGGCAAGGATGCCGTCGTGCGCCTTGGCCGGGCCGGGCAGCAGGGCGGTGACCTCGGCCAGGTAGCGCTCGACCGTCGGCGCGGGCTCGACCGCCCGGCTCATGACGGATTCACCGCGATCTGACTGGGCTGGAGCAGGGCGGAGACCGCGGCGGAGAAGTCCAGCCAGGAGCTGCGTTCGGTGTCCAGGGCGCGGCGACCGGCCGAGGTCAGCTCATAGACCCGGCGGCGTCGGCCGCCCACCTCGGACCAGTCCGCCTGGACCAGACCGGCCCGCTCCAGCCGGTGCATGGCCGGATAGACCGTCCCGGTCGGCAGATCGACCCGGCCTCCGCTACGGACCCGCAGATCCTCCATGATCGCGTAGCCGTGGTGCGGACCGGACTCCAGCACGGCGAGCAGAATCCCGTCCAGATGGCCCTTCAGTGTTTCCGCCCTCATAAGTAGCCATGCTACTCTACGAGAATAGGTAGCGTTGCTACAGGTAGTGATGCTTCGCTTGAACACATCGGCAAGGATCCTCGAAGCGCTCGACGCGAGGGAGGCACCCGGTCGTGCTCGGCGTATCCCGGTTCGTACTCCGCCACAAGCTGGCGGTTCTGCTGTTCTGGCTGGTCATGCTGGTGGCCGGCGCGATCGCCTCGACGAAGCTGGGCGACAGGCTCTCCGGCGAGTTCAGCTTCCCCGGAGCGGCCAGCTATCAGGCCAACCAGGAGATCCAGGCGAAGTACGGCAACGGCGGCACCGGCTACCCCGAGGTCGTGATGGTGCGGCTGCCCGCGGACATCACCGCTGACAGCCCGGCGGGCCGTGCCGCACTGGCCAAGGCGTTCGGCGCGGTCGCCGGCCGGCCCGGCCTGCGGGTGGCCGACTACGCCGGCACCGGCGACCGGGCCTTCCTCGGCTCGGACGGGCACACCACCTACGGGCTGGTGTTCGTCCCCTACGCCGGTCAGCTGACGACACCCAGCTTCGCGCCGCAGATCACCTCGGCGATGCGGCCCGCGCTGCCGTCCGGCAGCCGGCTCTCGGTGACCGGCATGAACGAGCTGATCACCGGCACCCAGGCCAAGTCGGGGGTCGGCGTGCTGGCCGAGACCCTGATCGCCGGGGTCATCGCGCTGGCCATCCTGCTGTTCGTCTTCGGCTCCGCCCTGGCCTTCGTCCCGCTCCTGATGGCCACGATCGCCCTGCCGTCCTGCTTCCTGGTCGTACTGGGCCTCACCGAGATCACGTCGGTGAGCGTGATCGTGGAGTATCTGGCCGCGCTGATCGGCCTGGGTGTCGCCATCGACTACTCGCTGCTGCTGGTCACCCGGTGGCGCGAGGAACTGCACAACGGCCACAGCAGCCCCGACGCGGTCACCATCGCGATGACGACGGCGGGCCGGTCGGTCTTGTTCAGCGGCGGCACGGTCGCGATCGGGCTGCTCTCGCTTTTCGTGCTGCCGGTGCCCGCGCTGCGCAGCATCGGCGTGGGCGGAATGGTCGTCCCGGTGATCAGCGTGCTGGTCACCCTCACCCTCCTGCCCGTCGTGCTGGCGACGGTCGGCGAGCGCTTCGACTGGCCGCGCCGGCCCCGGCGGACCGCGGCCAGCCCGGCCTGGGCCGCGTGGGCCCGGCTGGTGGTCCGGCACCGCTGGCTCGCCACCATCGCGGCCCTCGCCGTACTCGCCGCGCTCGGTGCGGCCGCGCTCGGCATGAACATCGGCGAGCCCGCGGCCCGCTCGCTCGGCGGGAACACTCCGTACGGCCAGACGCTCAGCGCCCTGGAGCGGGCCGGAGTGCCGTCCGGGGTGCTGGCCCCGATCGAGGTGATCGTGCCCGCGGGCACCGACTCCGCCTCGGTCGCCCGGCAACTGTCGGCGCTGCCCGGCGTCCGTACCGCCGTCGCCCCTACCGGCGCCGCCTGGCAGCGCGGCGGCACCGCGCTGATCAGCGTCCAGCCGGACGACGAGCCCGCCACGGCCGCCGGCGCGGCCACCATCAAGCGGGTGCGCGACTTCACCGGACATGTTCCCGGCGCGCGGACCGGCGGCCCCGGACCGGCGCTGCTTGATGAGAACCACGCCTTCTACGGCCGGTTCCCGCTGTTGCTCGCGGTGCTGGCGCTGGTCACGATCGTGCTGCTGGCGCGCGGCTTCCGTTCGCTGCTGCTGCCGATCAAGGCGGTGCTGCTGAACCTGGTCTCGGTCGGCGCCACCTTCGGCGTCATCGTGCTCGTCTGGCAGAAGGGGTACGGCTCGGGGATCTGGGGCCTTCCGGCGACCGGTGCGATCACCAGCTGGGTGCCGCTCATCGCCTTCGCCTTCCTGTACGGCCTGTCCATGGACTACGAGGTGTTCGTGCTCACCCGGATCAGGGAGGAGCGCGACCGGACCGGTTCGACCACCGAGGGCATCGTCGAAGGCCTCAGCCGCACCGGCAAGCTCGTCACCTGCGCGGCCCTGATCCTCTTCTTCGCCATCGGAGCGCTGACCACCGCGCCGCAGACCGACACCAAGGTCATGGCCACCGCGCTGGGCGCCGGGATTCTGCTGGACGCCACCGTGGTGCGGGCACTGCTGGTACCCGCTCTGGTCGCCCTGCTCGGCCGGTGGAACTGGTGGCTGCCGCGCTGGGCGGCCAGAGTGCTCTTTGTGTCCGATTCCCCGGGCACCGACCGGGCCACTCCCCCGGCCCACGAATGGGCGCAGTCTCGACACTCGTGACATGGAGGTAAGCACGATGAATGTGAACACCGGATCGGCCACCGCCGGACCGCCCCGGGCCCTCATGGCCCGGACGCGAATGTGGCGCGCCAGCCTGGGCGTGGTAATCCTGCTCGCGATCGAGGCCGGCCTCGGCATGTTCGTGCAGTCGAGCGTCGACGTCCCCAAGGCCGACCACCACGCCGGTCTGGGTGACGTGATCTCCAACGGCCCGGTGCTGCTGAGCATCCACGCCGTGGTCGGCCTGCTGCTCGCCCTGGGCGGCCTGGGGCTGCTGGTGCAGTCGATCATGGCCCGGCACTGGGGCATCGCGGTGCTCTCGGTCGTCGGGCTGCTCGCACTGGCCTTCGCCTCGGTGGCCGGGAATGGCTACTCGACCACCGGCGACGGTTCGGCCTCGACGGCCATGGCGGTGATGGCCGGCATAGCCCTGGTGTGTTACGTGGCGATCCTCTACATCTTGCGGCCGGAGGAAGAGCCGAGCCGCTGACCCGGCGAAGGAGCCTGTCATGCGCAGATCAGCAGCGGCGGCGGCGAGCCTGGGATGGTTCGTGGCGATCGGCGGCACATTCGGCTGCCTGCTCCCCTACCTGCTGGGCTACTGGCACTTCCACCGGCCGTTCTCGGGGTGGGTGGCCGCACAGGTGGTGGGCGTCCCGCTGATCTGCGCCGGCTTGGTGCCACTTCTGCAGTCGTTCCTGGACTTCTTCCGAGCGGGCGGCACGCCGATTCCGGTGGCGGCGCCGCCGCGCCTGGTGGTTCAGGGGTTCTATCGCCATGTCCGCAACCCGATCTACGTCGGGTTCATGCTCATCATGCTGGGCCAGGCGCTGCTGTTCGGTTCGCTGGGGCTGCTGGAGTACACCGTGATCGCCTGGTGCGTGGGCGCAGCGGGGGCCCGCTTCTACGAGGAGCCGCGGCTGCGGCGCAGGTTCGGCATCGAGTACGAGGCGTACCGCAAGAACGTGCGCGCCTGGCTGCCCCGCCTGCGGCCGTAGACGCCGCCAGACGGGGCCGGGGTCAGGGCTCAGCGCCCGGCTTCCCAGTGGTAGAAGCGGGTGGCCATGGCATCGGCGGGTGAGCGCCAGGTCTCGGGGTCGTAGGCGGTGAGGTAGGCCTTCAGATCGGCGCTGATCTGGACGAAGAGCGGGTCGAGCCGGGCCTCCTGGATGCGGCCGCCGCCGTGCTCACCGTCGTCGAAATCCTGCAGATGGACATACAGGTCCCGGTAGTTGAACAGCTCCCTGCGCCGGGTGCCCATGCGGTGCGGCATGTCGGTCTGGTCGAACGCCCCGAACAGCCGGGCGACGTCGCCGGCCACGTGCGGCTCCATCCGGCCGATGATAAGAGTGCTCTCCATGTCAGCTCCTTCGTGGGTGCGTGTGGATACTCACGCCGAGAACAGGTCGGCGTGAAGCTGTGTCGTCGGCCAGCTCGGCGACTCCAGTGACGGGTCCCCTGACAGGATCGCCATGTGCAGCCGCTGCATCCGCGGGCACGGCTCCACTCCCAGCTCGTCCTTGAGCACGGCCCGGAGCTGGTGGAAGACCTTCAGGGAGCGGCCGACGTGCCCCGAGCGGTACAGCGCGATCATCAGGAAGCCGGACAGGATCTCGTTCATCGGATTCCTGGCCACGGTCAGCCGTAGCTCGCCCAGCAGGTCGCCGTGCCGGCCCAGCGCCAGGTCCGCGTCGATCCTGCGTTCCAGAATCCCCAGCCGGGTCTCCTCCAGCGAGGCGGTCTCCAGCTCCAGGATCCGGCCCAGCCGTACGTCCACCAGGGCCGGACCGCGCCAGAGCCGCAGTGCCCTGCCCAGCTTGTCGGACGCGGCCAGGTGGTCACCGGCCTCGACGGCCGCCCGGCCGGCCTCGGCGAGGCGGTTGAACTCCTCGACGTCGGTCCGGCAGTCGCCGTCCAGCAGGTAGCCCGAGTGCTGGGTGCGCAACAGCCCGCGCGCCGCCGAGTCGCCGGGCAGCGCCGCGTCCAGCGAGTTCCTGAGCTGGAAAATATAGGTCTGGAGCGTCGAGGCGTAGCTTCGCGGCGGATGGTCGTCCCACAATTCTTCGATAAGCGTGGGAACGGTCACGACCCGGCCCGCGTTCAGTGCGAGCAGGGCCAGGACCTGGCGTTGTTTGGGGGCGCTCGGCGTAACCGGAGTTCCGCTCAGCTCTGCGGTCAGCGGGCCGAGCAGCCCGATGTCAAGCTGCGCAGGTTCACTGCTCATGTCGCGTCCTCATCAACGATATTCGCATGATCTACGTCGCATATTATGCAAAAATCCGCGCCATTCAGATCGCCCGAAATGAACGGTGATTCCCACCTAGTTGCATGGCGTCCATTGTTCGACTGCGGATTCCGCACGGTTGAACGTCTATTCGGGAGAGGAACGGCCGCGGTGCGCGGGCCAATGCCCGCGCACCGCGGATTTGCGCCTCGTGCCGGATCAGGATCAGCGTGCGCGGGCGGCGTCGACCAGCGCCCGGAACAGGCTCTCCGCCCGTCCCCCGCGCTCTTCGGCGTGCCACTGCACGGCGACCGCGAACGGATGGTCGGCCAGTTCCACCGCCTCGATGACCCCGTCCTGCGCCCGGGCCGTCACGGTGAGCCCGACGCCGAGCCGGTCGACCGCCTGGTGGTGGTGGCACGGCACCGTCACCGCGTCCGCTCCCAGGACCTTGGCGAGCTGGCTGCCCGGCTCCAGCCGGGCGGGTTCGGCCCCGAAGACCCCGGGCTCGGGCTCGTGCCCCTTGTGTCCGACGATGTCGGGCAGGTGCTGGTGCAGCGTTCCGCCCAGGACCGTGTTCAGCACCTGCAGCCCGCGGCAGATGCCCAGGACCGGCACACCGGCGTCCACCGCGGCCCGGGCCAGCGCCAGCTCGGCCGCGTCACGGGCCGGGCTCAGCCGGCCGGTCTCCGGATGCGGCCGGGCCCCGTAGGTCGCCGGATCCAGGTCGCCGCCGCCCGGCAGCAGCAGGCCGTCAAGCCGGCCGACCACGTCCTCGATCCCGGGCTGCGGCGGCAGCAGGACGGGGACGCAGCCGGCCTCGGCCATCAGGTCGGGATAGGTCTCGGCCATCAGGACGGCGGGCCGGTCCCAGGGCCCCCACTTCGCGCGGACCAGGTTGGCCCCGATCCCGATCAGCGGCCGGTCCGGTTTCGCCACCATCTCAGGCCACCGGAGGGCTCAGCGGCGTGGTGTGCTTGACGCCCTCGCCGTAGACGGGGCAGCCGTACAGCGGCTCGTACGGCTCGAACAGCGCCCATTCGTCGATCTTCCGGATGTGGTTCACGAACGGGTTGGTCTCGCTGAACAGGTCTCCGCCGAGCGCGAGCACGCGGTACTTCTCCTCCGCGCCGCACTCCTCGAACAGCTCCTTGAGGTACTGGCCCAGGCTCGGGCGGCGCCGGTCGTAGTGCGCCCGGATGATCCGGTAGTAGGTCTCGTAGCCGGTCTTGAAGAAGTTCTGGTACCGCCGCGCCGCCGCCTCCTCCGAGCTGTCGCCCTCCAGGCAGCGGATGGTCTCCTCGGCCGCGCGCCGGCCGGTGACCAGGGCCAGCATCACCCCGGAGGAGAACACCGGGTCGGTGAAGCAGCCGGAGTCCCCGATGAGGAAGAATCCGGGCCCGGCGAGCGTGTCGGCGTGGTACTCGAAGTTCTGCTCGCCGCCCAGTTCCCGGCGCGCCTCGGTCCCGCGGAGGCGGTCCCGGATGCGGGGCTGGCGGTCCAGGTAGGAGGCGAAGATGTCCTCGGGCCTGGAGGCGCGCACCCGGTCGGCGGGGGCGACGGCGCCGACACTGATGACGTCCTTGCGAATCGGGATGGCCCACATCCAGCCTTCGTCGAGCACGCCGATCTGGGTGTCGCCCACGGTCCCGGGGTTGTAGCGCTCGTCCAGACCACCGAAGTGCCGGAAGATCGCCGCCATCTTGAGATTGCCGTCGGACTTCCTGAGCTTCAGGGTCCTGGCGATCATCCCGGCCCGCCCGCTCGCGTCGATCACGAACCGGGCGTTGATGGTGTGCTGCCGGCCCTCGTGCGTGTAGTGGACGCCGGCGATCCGCTCGTTGGCGAAGATCAGCTCTGTGACCTTGGCCTGCTCGAGGACCGTGACCCCGGGCTCCTCCTTGGCCGCCTCCAGCAGGATCTGGTCGATGTGGGCGCGCTCACCGGAGGGGGCCCAGGTCCAGTACGGCTCGCCGGCGTTGGCCATGGCCACGCGGTGGGTCCACCTGTCGTTGATCCCGCACAGTTCCAGTGCGGTCTTCACCGCGAAGCCTCCGGCGACCACGCGTTCCAGAAGTCCCAGCTGGTTCAGCACCTCCGAGGTGAACGGCAGGAACGACTCGCCGATGTGGAAACGGGGAAACTTCTCGCGCTCCAGAACCAGCACCGAGCGCCCGCTGCGCGCCAGCGTGATCGCGTAGGCCGAGCCACTGGGCCCACCGCCGATCACGATTGCGTCGTACTCGCCGCCGTGAGTGTCAGCCATGGATTCTCTCCTTCACACACGCATTGGTTGACGCGGACTCGGCAATTGAGCCGGATCGAAAGGCCGGTCGCAAAGAGGCAGCCGATGCCGGATCTCAATATTCCGCGCATCACTCAGAAAGGACCTTAAGCGAATGCCGTCGATCTGTCGCCGCACAGGCAGGAGGGCCTCGCCGGCCGCATCCCGGGGAACAACCTGTCAACCCGGCAGGAAGGTGCTCATCCAGATGACTGGACAAAGGCCTGGAAATATGCTAAACGCACTGCGGCCGCTTCCTCACTGAGACACATTTGTCAACTATCTGATAGGAGAAAGTCAATAATTGAGTTAACCGAGAATAGAGATGGAATGCAACGTTCCGAAGGCTTGAGGGCCACTCGCACTCCCTATAGCATTGATAGTTGTCAATACGCCGGAGGGTCCACCATGGACACGAGAGGGCTCGGTCCCGAAGGGCTCGTCTCCTCGACCATCGCATTGGGCACGGCGGCCTTTACCGGCGTTTACGGCGCCGTCAGCACACGTGACTGCATCCGGGTCATCGACGTGGCACTGGACAGCGGGATATCCCTGCTGGACACCGCCGACTTCTATGCCGACGGCGACATCGAGCGGCTTCTCGGGGCGTCGGTGGGCGCGCGCCGTCCCCGTCTGCTGATGTCCACGCACGGCGGCCTGCGCATCGGCCGGGACGGCTCGCCGTCGATCGTCGACGGGCGTCCCGACTATCTGGTCCAAGCATGCGAGGCATCGCTGCGCCGGCTGGGCACCGACTACATCGATCTCTACTACCTGTCCCGGGTCGACCCGCGGGTCCCGGTCGAGGAGAGCGTGGGCCGGCTCGCCGAGTTGGTCGCGGCCGGCAAGATCCGCCACCTCGGGCTCTACCAGGCCTCGCCCGACGACCTTCGCAGGGCCACCGCGGTCCATCCGATCAGCGTGCAGGCCGTGGACTACTCACTGCGCGACCGGGCGGTGGAGAAGGGGATCCTGGTGACGGCCGCCGAGCTGGGCGTGGGCGTGGTGGCCTACCGCCCGCTGGCCCAGGGCCTGCTCGCCGGCGCCACTCCACGGTCCTGCTCGGCCAAGGTCCGGCGGGCCCTGCACATCCTGGAGGCCGAGGCCGCCGGTCTGGACATCGGCATGGCCCGGCTGGCGCTGGCCTGGCTGGCCCGCTGCCGCAACGTGGTCCCGGCCCCCAGCAGTCACAATCCGGCCCATCTGGAGATGGACGCCTCGGCCGCCGGAATCCGGCTGCCCGCGGACGTGTGCGCCCGGCTCGACGGCGTATTCGCGCCCTGAATCACTTCGCCGGCTCGGCCGGACCTCCGGGCAGCGGGACCAGCAACTCGATCTGGGTGCCCTGGCAGGGCGCGCTCGTCACGGTCAGCTTGCCGCCGATCAGCGCCGCCCGCTCGCGCATGGTGGCCAGTCCCGCCGAGCCGGTGGGCGGCTCCTCTCCGACCGGCTCGAAGCCACAGCCGTCGTCCTCGACCCAGGCGTGCAGCTCGTGCGGCGCCATGTCCACCCCGACCAACAGCAGCTGCGGATCGCCGTGGCTGAGGGCGTTGCGCAGCGCCTCACGGATGATCATGAACGTCTCGTCGATGACCGGCGGCGGGGCCCAGCTCTCGTCGCCGCTGATGTGCAGGCGTACGTCCACGTCGGTGGCGGTCGAGCTGATGTAGTCGCCGAGTGCCTGGCCCAGGCCGGTCACGTAGTCCCGGCGAAGATCGGAGATCACGATGCGCAGCCGGTCCATGACCTCCATGAGCGCCCGCTTCGCGAGGCCGTTGTAGAGAGCGGACTCGACCGGCCGCTCGGACTCGGTCAGTTCATAGAGTTCCAGCTGACGCAGTGCACCGCTCACGCCCTCACCCAGCCGGTCGTGCAGTTCTCGCGCGATCCGGTGCCGTTCGTCCACATGGGCGGTCTGCACGCGGTCCAGCAGATAGGAGGTATAGGCGAGGGTCGCCTCCCTGATCCGGCGGTTGATGCTCTCGTTCAACGTGATGATCGCGACGGTGTAGGCCGGCAGCAAGTCCGGATCGGCCTCGACGTGCCGGGCCAGGAGCCGGACGATCGTGTTCGACAGCGCCACCGCGGATCGGAGCGTGTCGGTCGGCCGCAGCTCACTCGCCGCCCGGGTCTCGCCCATCGTCCAAGCGAGCAGCTTGTATTCGGGGTTGATCCGGGTGGCGTTGGCCCGGAGGCTTTCCAGGATGTCGCCGACGACCTGTCCAC
>Ga0308173_10002244_pt1 | contig 10192 bp, 6 predicted proteins | sample PhyPR1_FD_203716 | JGI IMG/M metagenome (GOLD analysis project Ga0308173, IMG submission 203716) | Soil microbial communities from UC Gill Tract Community Farm, Albany, California, United States - DLSLS.P.R1 | ecosystem: Environmental > Terrestrial > Soil > Agricultural land | place: USA... | reverse complement strand
ATCTTCGGGAGGCGCATCGGCTTCGCGCGGGTTGGATTCGCGTACCTGCGCCAGTTCCTCGACGAACGCATCCAGCGACATGCGGGAGGACGCGGCGCGCGCTTGCGCGAGGAACTTATCGACGTTGGCGGTGGCGGGGTAGCCGCAATCATCCATGGCTTCGAGCAGCAGGCGGTCGAACGTGACGTACTCGCGACGTTCGCGCCAGCCGCGCAGCAGGTCGCGGATGCGCGTGAGTTTGGCCCAATCGCCGGGGCTGAATTCGGCGGACGCGTCGGCGGTGAGCCACATCAGGGCGGCGCCCACATTTTCGCCACACATGCGCAGGCGGAGCAGCGCTTCGTCGCTGGCCTCGACCAGCGGAGAGCGAAGCAGCGTGGCGACGCTGATTTCGTCGCGGGGATTGGCGATGACGCGCAGGAGGTGAGTGAGATCGTTGACGTCGCGCGATTCGTAAAAGCCGCGGCCGCGATTCACAACGTAGGGAATGCCGGCCTCGTCGAAGGCGGTGGTGAACTCGGCGATCACCTCGGTATTGCGCACCAGGACGGCGATGTCCTGGAAGCGGAACTCGGCGGCGCAGAGTTCGGCGACGCGGGCGGCGACCCACTGGGCTTCGAGCCGCGGATCGGGCGCGGCGATCACTTCCAAGCAGCATTCGCGGACGGCGTCGAACTTGCGGCCGGCCACCAGGCTGCGCTGCACGATTCCGGGCTGGCCATCGGCCACCGTTTCGACGGCGCTCAGGATATCGGCGCGGCTGCGGAAGTTGTCGACCAGGTTGACCAGGTGAGCGCCGGCGGCCTCGATGCGATCGCGGTACTGGGCGAAGCCGCGGGGCTCGGCATGACGGAAGCCGAAGATGGACTGGTTGATATCGCCGACTGCGTAGAAGCGGCCGGGAGGTCGGACCAGATCCAGGAGCTTAGCCTGTTGACCGTTGGTGTCCTGAAATTCGTCCATGAGGACGTGGTCGAACTGGGCGCGCAACCGATCCAACGCCTCGGGATTCTGCTGCAGCAGGCACACGGAGAACTCTTCGAGATCGGCGAAATCCAGCATGCCGGCCTGACGCTTCAGCTCGCGATAGTTTGCATCGAAGCGGCGCAGGATTTCGAGCAGGAGCTTTCGCTCGGCGGCGTAATACTGCGTCATCAGCGCGTACTTGGACTCTTTGATCTGGTCGCGCAACTGGCCCACCAGCGCGTACGCCGTCGTGTTCTTCTTGCACTTGGTCAGGTGGCACGAGAACTGCTGAATCTCCCGGAGGGCCGCCTGCGGTGTCGCGGCACTCACGATCCGCTCAGCCTGCTCCAGCACTCCGGCCAGGTACTGCCTGTGCTTGGGTTCCCACAAGCCGAGACGGTCCGCGCGCAGCAGACGCAAAGTTTCCGCGACTTGTGCAAGCCCGGGTCCGTCCGGAACCGCGAAGCCGGCCAACTCCGCGACGGTCGTGCCTGCGCCGCGCATGGCGTCGTAGGCGTTGAGGACGGCCTCTTCGAACTCCATGGACGAGAGGCCGCGAATCAGCGCCCGGATGGCGGCGGGCTGTTCCTGGAAGAGCGAATCCATGGCGGCGGCCATGGCTTCCTGCTGCAGCCGCCAGGAATCCCGCTCGTCGGCGACGGTGTACTGCGGATCGACTCCGGCGAATACGGCGTTCTCATGCAGCAGGCGCGAGCAGAAGCCATGCACGGTGGAGACCCAGGCGCGCTCGAGTTTGGCGCGGCGCGCGGGCGAATCCTGAAAGGCCTCGGCCAGTTTCTTGCGCATGTTGGCCGCGGCTTTTTCGGTGAACGTGATGGCCAGAATGCGGAGCGGATCGACGCCCTCTTCGACCAGGCGGCGGAAGTATTCGACCAGCACGGTGGTCTTGCCGGAGCCGGGTCCGGCGACGACGCAGGCATCCTCGAAGCGGCGCGAGGTGTCGATGGCGTCCATCTGGTCGGGAGTGAATGCGACTTTGGGAGCGACAGCCTCGATCACGCGGTTTCCGCCTCCTGGGGGGCATCTTCAGCCACCTCCACCTTCACGCGGCAGGCATCGGCGAAGTCGCAGAAGCGGCACTTATCGGGATCGCTGGGCAGGACCTCGATGCGGCCGCCGCGGATCTCTTCGACGATTTCGAGGACGCGCTTCTCCGTGTTGGCCAGCCAGTCCGCGGCGGGAGCTTGGCCGTCCATCAGGCCGTCTTCGCTCCAACCCACGTAAAGGGGGCCGCGCTTCAGGCCCACGTAGAACATGCCGGCGGGCTTGAGGCCGAAGACTCGCTCGGCGGCCATGAGGTACATGGGCGCCTGGACGAGGTCGGCGTTGGTGAGCTTGGCCTTGGTGTTCTGCGCGTTGCTGTATTTGTAATCGATGACGTAGGCGCGGCCGCCGGCCACATCCAGCCGGTCGATTTTGCCGCGAATCTGCACGACCCCGTCGAGCGAGAAATCGAAGGGCTCTTCCATGCGCGATTCGAACATGGCGCGCGGCCACTTGTCGCCAGCGACGAACTCGCGCAGGTCGTCCAGCATGGCGTTGCGCAAGCGCTCGGTGTGGTAGACGCAGGGGATGCGCTTCTGCTCCAGCGCGGCGGCGAAGATGGTCTCGAATACCGGTTCGATGTCGCCGCGCGCGGCCCACCACGTCTTCAATACGTCGTGGACGATCTGTCCCTGGGTCATGAAGTCCAGGCGTTCGGCGGGGCGCGGCGGTGCGGTCTTCAGGCGCAGGAGGCGGCCTGCGAAGTATTGGAACGCGCACTGCAGGTACAGCTCCACGGCGGTGGGGGAAAGCGAACTGGTGCGGCGGCGCAGTTCCTGAAGCAGCGCGGGGCTGTGCACTTCGGCGGGCGGACGAGGCGGCAGCACATGGCGGGGGCGCGGTTTCACGGCGCGCGAGTCGCTCGGCGGAATGAGCAGGTGCTCCAGATAGAGCGACGGCAGGTTGCGATCGCCGCGCGCGTTGAATTCGGGGTACGTGAGGGTGACCGAGGCGGTGGCGCGCGTGATGGCGGCATCGAACAAGCCGCGCTCTTCGCGTTCGAATTCGGCGGCGGTGCGCACGCGGATGCCGGCCTGGTTCAACTGGCAGCGGGCCGAATCGGGAAAGAATGGGTCCTGCGTGTGGAAGCTGGGAAATTCCTTCTCCACCATGCCGCAGACGAAGACCAGCGGCAGCACCCATTGACGGGCTTCGGGGGCGCTCAGCACGTGGACCACGTTGCGGCGGTCGTCGGAAAGGCGGAGGGGAGTGATGCGCAGGACCGATTCCAGCGAGTGAAAGAACGGCGCGATGGCGATGGCGTGGTGGGGGTCGAGGGCGCCGGCGGTGGCGTCGAGGGCTTTGTCGAATTCGTCGAGGGCGGCGGCCTGGCTGCGGTGCAATTCCGCCATGGCGCCGGTGGGCCGGCCGGCAGGTTCTCCCACGCGAAAGAGATTGCGCAGGGTGCGGAAGCGGGCGGCCCACTCCTTGGGGGTGAGCGCGAACTGCAACCATTCCTCAAGCGCGGCCAGCGAGTCCAACTTATGAAGCAGACGCTCGGCGCCGGTGGTGTGGGGCTTGCCATCCTGGCCCACCAGGAGAGCCTTCAAGTGTCCGATGCCCGAGTTGGGGATCTGCTCGCGCACGGCGAAGTCCAGGCGATCGAGGGCGCTGGATTCGGCGAACCGGGGCGCCAGCCGCAGGACGGCCATGGTATTGACGTGCTCCCAGCCCGAGAGCATGGCGCGGACGGCGCCGCAGAGGAAGCGGATGGCGGCGTGCTCCTGCAGGTGGGCGTCGAAGTAGAAGCGGGCGGGAATGGCGAAGCGGTCGAGGACCGCGCGCAGGACGGGCACGTAGGTGTCGGGATTGCGCACGACGATGGCCATCTCGCGGAATTGGTGGCCGGCCGAGGCTTGTTCCACAATGCGGCGGGCGATCTCCTCGGCCTCGCGCTCGAGGTTGGGCGCCTTTACCAGCATCAGCGCCGGCGAGGGCCGCGACTTGGCGAAGTGGGTGACGGGCCAGCCGGCAAATTGGCTTTGTTCCTCACCTTCGGTGCGCACCAGGACGACCTCGGCGTGGCGGGTCATGGCGCGGATCACGGCCAGTTCGGGATCGGGCAGCGCGTGAAAACCATCCAGCCAGACGGTGGCGATGCCCGGCATGCCTTCGGCGGCAATGCGATCGGCGGCGGCTTCGAGGCGGCGGGCGCGCAAGAAGAGGCCGCGCTCGGCGAGTTGGCGATCAACCTCGCGGTAGACGGCCAGGAAGGCAGCCGACAGGGGACTTTCGGGCAGATGGGCGGCCAGGCGGCGGCTGTCGCATCCGGCCGAGGAAAACTCCGCGATAGTGCGGGCGAGCGAGGCACAGAATCCGCGGATCTGGACGACGCGGGCGAACTCGGGCCGGTTGACGCGGCGAGCGGCGTCCTCGACGATCAGGTAGAGCGCGGGTTCGGAAACCTGGGGGAGGCCGGCGGCCCAAGTCTCGACGAAGCCGGAGAAAGTCTGGATGAGGCTGCGGCGGAAGACCAACCCCTCGCGCGCGAGCAGGTTTTGCAAGTGCTGCGCCATGGTGGCGGTGGGAACGAGTAAGCGGACGGACTGGTTGCCGGATCGCACCGCTTGGCGCAATTGCTCAACGACATACGTAGTTTTACCGGAGCACGCAGGGCCTGTCAGCAGCCGCACGGCTCCAGTGTAACTTGGCAGGCGAAGGTTTGGCGAATGCCGTGTAGTAGTGCTTTTTGATACTGGTACTTGACTTGACCATTTAGGCCCAGTACACTTGAGGCTCAACAGGTTCCGCCCACCCGGTGGGCTCGCAGAACGCCGGGAACGATTACTAAAAGGCCGAGGTTTTCGCGTGGATAAAAAGTGTCTGCTCCTGGCTGTGCTGGCTTCAACATCCCTCTTGGCAAGTGAAAAAACCTATTGGTATAACGGAGATCCGAACATCCTCGATGCGCTGCGGCAAGACGTCAACGGCATGGGTCCGGGATTGACCTACGACAATTTCGTGGTAGGCGCACCCGGCATGATGGTGAGCGGCCTGTTTTCCGACGACTTCATGAATGCGAGCATCAGCCAGGCGTTTTGGGAGATCCGGAGCGGGGTCTCGGAGGGGAACGGCGGTACTGTAGTGGCCTCGGGGACATCGGCGGCGACCCAGACGGACACCGGGCTGGCAGGTTTTCATTTCGAGATCTACCGGGTCGAAATCGGCGGCTTGCATGTTTACCTGACACCCGGCACCTACTGGCTGGCGGTGGCGCCGGTGCTTGCCGGCACCGCGGAAAGCTCGTTTGTGGCGACGACGTCGGGAACGAACGCGGTCGGGCTGCCACTGGCGCAGGACGGGAACTCGTACTTCAACAGCAGCTATTACTCGTCGAATTTCGAAGCGGCAACAGCGCTGCTCGATCCGCAACTCGAGGACAGCGGGAGTGTGGATTTTTCGGAAGGCGTGCTGGGGAGCCCCGTGCCGGAACCGGGTACGGGATTGCTGGCGGGCGGCCTGATGTTGCTGGCAGGCGCGCTCCGCGCCGGCGTCACCGATCGAGGCCGGCGATAAGTTTTTCGGCTTGCGATACCTGCTCGGCAGTACCGCGGACCGAAACCGCGCCCGCTTGCACGCAGGGGAAAATCCGCTGGAGCTTCACTGTGGCGCGCAGCGTGTTCGTGAGTTCCTGAATGGCTGTCGACGATTGCGCGTGGCTTAAATAGAACACTCGCGCCACCGGATCGTAACGGGCCTTGACCTCCTGCTCATGCGGCGAAGGGCCTTGGTGACTGGCCGGCTGATCCAACTGGCCGACCAGCCACTCGGCCACGGCGACCATTTGCGGCTCTCCACGGACCACAATGACGGCCGCCGTGTTGTACGGGAATACGCGATTGATGTCGGCAATCGTGCGGATCGAGTTGACCAACTCGATGATTCCCGATGGCGACGTAGTGTGCGCCAGGTGAATGACGCGGACTTCCGAGTCGGCCACACCCGGCAGTTGACTGGCTTGAATGCGCGCGCCGGGGTCGGGACCGGCCACATCCAACTGGGAGACGAGCCAGGCAGCCAGCGTGATCTGATCGGCGGAGCCGCGCGCGACCACCGAGCGGGACGCGTTCAGGGGTAAAACGCGGGCGATATCGCCGGTGGTCCGCAGCACGTTGACGATCTCCTGCATCTCGCGCGGCGACGCAGCGTGCTCCATGCGGAAAATACGCACCACGCCAGTATTGCCGGCCATCTGGTACGCCGGTGGAGCAGCGCCGCCGGGAGACTGATCGAGCTGCGGCAGCAACCAATCGAAGAGCGCCATCTGGTCGGCGGTTCCCGACGCAATCAGGCTTCCCGCCGTGGGGTCCACCGTCACCTGGTGCATGTCGCCGATGGTGCGAATGGCGGTGGCCACTTCCTGGTAGACCGGCGCGCCCTGGAGCGTATTGAAATGATACACGCGCGGGACATCCTGGCCGAACGCGGCGGAAATCAGAGCGAACTGCAGAGCGGCGATACCTTTATGCATGCGATCTTCTCTGCCACGAATGACGCAAACGGGGGACGAAGCGTTTAGAATCGAGAGTGATGTCGTTCCAATGGCTACAAATGCGCATCTCCGAAGAGAAGGACCGCCGCAAGAAACGGGCGTCCACGTTGGAACGCCTGCCGGGTGCGCTGGAGGAAGTGCACGCCGCCCTGCTAGCTTGCATCGAGCAGTACCGGGAGGCATTCGGGGCCAACGCGGCGGAACTGCAACTGGAGCCGGAGAAACTCCGGGTGATTGCGCGGCAGGACACGGACGGCGCGTGGAAGCAAAACAGCGTCGTCGAAGTGCTGATGGCGCCCAAGGTGCCCGGGTTCCACATCGATAACGGAACGGGCAGCGATCCGCTGGTGATCGAAGTGGGCCTGCTGCCGGGCGAGAAGATCTACTATCGCGATCTGGTGAAGGACCAGTACATCACGATGGAAGACCTCACGCGGCGCATTCTGGATCGGGCGTTTTTTCCGAAACTGCCGGAGTAGATCTACTTGCCGACCGAATAAGAACGGTAGGCGTCCTCGATGTGCGCGTCGTCGACCGTACCTGGGTGGATGATCACGCGGTAGCGATAGCGGAGGCTTTCGCCGGGCTTGATGGTGATCGACCCGTCCTGCGACTTGTCGTTGGTAAAGACGGAGAGGCCAAACGGATTGGCGGCGAACAGGCCATACGCACGGGCGTGCCAGCGGACCGGGTGGCGCATGTTTTCGGGGTTGTCCAGAATCGCGATCCCGACTTTCTCACCATTGATTTCGCCGGAGTAATCGCACCAGTTGGACGGCTTGCCCCAGAGTTCCTTCTCGCCCTTCATGCCGTCGGCGTTGGTGATGTGTCCCGTGCCGGTATCTTCCTGCAGGATGGGCCGCATGCGAATGCCGAACGCGCCGTCCTTGCCGTCGCCGAATTTGACCGGTTCGCCGGCCGCGGTCAGGGTGATGTCGACATCGAAGCGGCGATCGTCCTTGTCGGCGTAGAAGGTCATGACGCGCGTTTCGGTGAGCAGCTTGTGGCCCTGCAGGTCCTTCCAATCGAAGGTTGCTTCGAGCGTACCGTTCTCGTCGCCGCTGCGGATCGGGCCCATCTTGACCAAGGTGATGCGGCCGAGTTTGGGCGATTTGTACTGATTCGGCGAAGTAGGCGGAATCGGCTTGGCCTCATTGTTCCAGAAGTCGATGCCGTTTACGTTGTCGTGCGCGAACCAGAGGCCGCGCTGGTGCTGGTGGTCGAGCTTGACGTTCTTCTCGTCGTCGGTTACTTCCATGGGCCAATTGCGGGTGACGCGGGTTCCGGTGGCCGCGCGCAGAGGCCAGAGATACGGCTTGGTGACCATCTCGCCGGCGACGTAGAAATCGGTGAACGGCTTGCCGTTGATCTGGATGGAGACCTTCTCGGGACCGGGAGTGATCTTCACCTGCGCGAGCACGGGAGCGGTCAGAACAAGAGCCGCGACGGCGGAAGAGACGAGCTTCATGCGTTCAGTTTATCGCTAAACGCGGGCGTGCCGTTTAATGGACGTCCAGCGGGATCTCTCCCTGGTACACGGTACCGTCCACCTGGTCGGTGACGGTGAAGCGAACGCGGTAAGAGCCGGGAACCAGCATGAACGTGGAAGTGTGCGTGTTGTCTGTTGGGTTCGCCCGGTCCACGAGATTAGCGATCACGCGGCCAGTATTCGTCAGAACGGAGCCGCTCACTTCGGCCTTGTGACCTCGCGTATCCAACGGGACGGTGACACTGACGCGGCGCGCTTGCACTTCGAATACCGGACCCACTCCTATAGGCGCCGTCGAAGGGAGTACGGTTGCCGTGATGGGAAGCGGCCGCGGTGCTTGCTTGCCGCTGAGTGGGCGCAGTGCATCCTTCTCCTGCGGGTCCATCGTCATGTGATATTCGTGCATGCCCTGCGGATCGATGAACTCGATGATGACGTTATTGCCGACGCCGGCAATCCATTTGTAGCGCCACTGCTGGTAAGCACTGGCCGTCGGAGTCGCCGGGTGATCTTCGATCTCGTCGGGCGGACCGTAGGTGATGTAGATGCGGCCGCGATCCGTCTTCCAGCCCGGAATACCGCTGGCGAACTGCTCGTTGGTATAAGCAATGCGGCGATAATGCTCTTCTTTAAACTCGTTTTCGATGGTATCGGGAGTGGGGTCGCGGCGAAGCCAGAACTGCTCGATGAACTGCTCGCGCTCCTCGTCGGTCTGTAACCGTTTGAAGGCGGTGCGTTCTTCATCGGTGATGATGTAGGCGACGTCTTCGTTGAGCCACTTGCGGTAAGGAGTCTCCAACTCCTTGCGGAGTTTCTCCTCCTTCTTCCGACGCTCCTTCTCGGTCATCGGCCGCGCCACGGTTTCCCGCGGGGTTGTGGAGTTCTTTTTGTCCTGCTTCTGGGGAGCGGCAAAAATGCCGACAGACAGAATCGTGGACAAGGAAAGGCCGGAGATCGAAAGACGCCTGGCATTCATACGGCTCACCGTTTCCTCGGAAATGACACTGGGATTAGCTGAATCTATTTTAGATCGAACAAGTTAGTGCGGTCAATCCGTGAATTCGGGACCACACTGTGCACCTTCTTAACGCATTCGTAATACGATGTAACGAGAATGTAACGAGGCAGACGGCCGTATGAAGTGGGTGTGCCAGTTCGCGGGAATCGCAATCGCGGCAGCGATGATACTGATTCCACGGACACAAGCCGCCGCCGCGGACAACCGCTTGCCATCGCTTCCTTCCGGGTTCCCGGCCCGATCGGGCGAGACCAGCTTGCGTCACGGGGATTTTGCGGCCGCCCGGCTTGCCTTTCAGGAGGCGGCCGCACGCAATCCTTCCGACGCCCGGGCCTGGTGGGGCTTGGGCCGGATCCAGCAGTTGCACTTCCGGCGCGAGGCAGCGCGCGATCTCTTCTCCAAGGCCTACCGGCTGGCTCCCCTGGATCCCGAAATCGTCCGATCCTATCTGGATTTCGTGGGTGACCCGAACGCCCGCTCGGTCCTGCTGCGAAACCTGATCGCGATTACGAAAAACACCCACCCGGAATGCGCGCGCTGGGCGCAGGCCCGGCTGGAACTCGAAGACCGCCTGGCAGGCCGCGAGACTGGAGTTCTTTCCAGCGCTTACGCCGATTATCGTATCCCACTGGTCGGATTTCGACCCGCCGGCAGCGGCGAGCGCGGACTGGTGGTCGCGGTTCGCGTGAATGGGGGGCGTCCTCTGCGGCTGGTTCTCGACACTGGTGCGCGAGGCATCCTGATTCACGCTTCGGCGGCTCGCGATCTGGGGCTGGAGGCCCTGGTCGAAGCGGAGGTCGGCGGTTTTGGCGTGGGAGGCGCGATCAAGTCTACGCTGTCGCTGGCCCGGAGCCTGTCGTTGGGCGACCTGGAATTTCGCGACTGCCTGGTCGAAGTGAGCGCTAACCGGATTGCCGCGGGTGTAGACGGTGTTCTGGGACCCAGCCTCTTTGAGCGCTTCGTGGTGCGGATCGACCCGCGGTCGCAGATTCTGCAACTGACAGCGCGCAAGGAGAACGAACCGCCGAGGGGCGACCAGGCGGTGGGACTCGACCGTTTGCTGCTGGTGAGGGCGGAAGTGGCCTCGGGGCGTGCGGGCTGGTTCCTGCTGGATACGGGCGCGGCATTCACGGCCGTGGCAGCGGATTCCGTTACCCCGGTT
>Ga0308173_10002243_pt1 | contig 10193 bp, 8 predicted proteins | sample PhyPR1_FD_203716 | JGI IMG/M metagenome (GOLD analysis project Ga0308173, IMG submission 203716) | Soil microbial communities from UC Gill Tract Community Farm, Albany, California, United States - DLSLS.P.R1 | ecosystem: Environmental > Terrestrial > Soil > Agricultural land | place: USA... | reverse complement strand
CGGGCAGTCGCAGTTCAGTCCGCTGCTGGAAACGCAGGCTTCGCCTGGTTCGCAGACTATCGAGGTCCAGCAATTCATGCTGGATAACCTGCATGTGGATCATACGGTGGCGTCGCTCGCGGAACGCGTGCATATGAGCGCGCGCAATCTTTCGCGCATCTTCGCCAAGGATTGCGGCATCACGCCGATGACTTATCTCGCCAATGCGCGCATCGATGCCGCGCGGCGCTACCTGGAAGCCACGGACTTGCCGCTGAGAGTCATCGCACATCGATGCGGCTTCGAGGACACCGACAAATTTCGCCGCACGTTCCTGCGCCGTCTGCAGATTAGTCCGGTCGATTATCGCAACCGGTTCAGATCGATGAACAAGCAAGAGTCGCTTAGTGCTGTTTCATGAGTCTCGCCATGCCGGGATGGTGCGCCGAGACTGACTTTCTGGCACTAAACGCGTGCATGCCATGCACTTCTTCCGGGCTAATCGGCGTACTAAGATTTTAATTAAAGGTTAATTTTGGCGAGCCGTAAGAGGCGTAATAGATAGGTGGGCGAACACGATCGCTAGCGGCCATTCGCTGCCCTGTAAGCGCCCGCCTGCATGACTTTTCTTGCACGTTTCCAAACGTCTCGCCCATGAAACGGAATCCTTTCTTCAAGCTGCTCGCGCGTTTGCGCGTGGGGCACAAGCTGTTGCTCATCTACTTGCTCGATCTCAGCGCGGTGATCTACATCAGCGGAATTCTGATTCACGAAAAATATCTGGCGATTGATTTTTCGAACAAGGAGATCGTTGGCAACGCGTATGTTCACGAGGTGGAACATAGCATCACGTCCATCGCAATGGCGGGCGCGGGCAAACCGCCGACGCCGGCGCAACTCGATGCCGAGGTCGACAGGCTCGTCCTTGCCGAGCAGCAATACGGCGCGCAGATGGGAAGCGCGGAGCCCAGCAACGCGCTGCGAACCGCTCTGCAGACGATGGCGCTCGAACGCGAACTCAGGATCGCGTCGACGGACCGGGCGCTGACCGCCTCTCGTGATCTGATAACGCGCATCGGTAATCAGTCGAACCTGATTCTCGACCCGGATCTCGACAGCTACTACGCGATGTCGCTTTCGATCTTGCGCTATCCGGCACTGCTGACCGCGGTGAACGGCATCGGCCGCCATCTGCACGACGGCGTTCACGCGCGCTCGCGAGAGGAAGTGCGCTCGCGCTATCTGGTCCTCGAAGGGCAGCTCGACGGCGTCATGCAGGGTTTGCGGTCGGACTACGCCGAGGCCGGGGCGGCCAATCGTCAATTCGAGCGCACGCTTTCTCCGTCGTTCGATCGTATGCGCACTGCCGTCGAGGCGTTCAGGCATGCGGCGCGGGTGGTGGTGGACGACAACGTGGCGCCGGATGCAGCGGCGCTGATGATCGTCGACAGCGCGCAGCAAGCGCTCGTTCAAAGCGTAGACGACCTCTGGCGCAATACCGGCGAGCAGCTCGACGGCCTGCTGCATGCGCGAGTGCAAGCCCTGTTTTCGCGCATGTGGCTGCATTTGGGCACGGCGCTTTTTCTGCTGTGCGCCATCCTGACACTGGTCTATTGCGTCGCGCAGCAGATTTCGTCGCCGCTACGCAAACTCGCGCGCGTAATGGATGTGGTGCGCCGTACCGGCGATCACACGAAGCGCGCCGACTGGGACAGTCAGGACGAGATCGGCCAACTCGTGCGCGGCTTCAACGAAATGCTTGCGCAGCTGGACCGCGAACGCGTCGTGCAAAAGGAACTGGCGGCGACCGCCCGCGCGTCAGCCGCGCAATCAGCGCTCGTCGAAGCCACGCCCGTGCCGATGGTCGTCACCGCTATTCCCGGCCACGAGGTATTGCACGCCAATGCTCCAGGACTCTTCTGGCTCAATGGAAGCAGCACCGATCCGTGGGCCCAGGGCCTCGACTCTGCCACCCGCGCGCGCTTCTTTCAGCAACTTTCCGACCGCGAAGCCATCGACGAATTCGAAGTTCACTGGAAAGCCACCTCTCAGCCGAGCTGGGCGATGCTGTCGGCGCGCCGTCTCGCCTTCCAGGGACGCGACGCCATTCTCACCGCGTTCACGCCGATCAATCAGATCAAGCTCATGGAGCAGCGGCTGGAACTGTGGGGCAAGGTGTTCGAGGCATCGTCCGAGGCGATCGTCATTCTGAACGCAGAGGCGCGTCTGCTCACTGCGAATCCTTCGTTCTTTCGCGCGACCGGTTATCGGATGGACGACGTGGCGGGCAAGCCGCCGGCCTTCATCGACTCGCAGGCGCACGACGACGAAAACGGCCCGCTGGGTAACCTCTTGCAACGCGTCGGGCGCAGCAGCACGTGGCACGGCGAGGCGCAGATAAGTCGCCGCGAGGGCGGTGACTATCCGGCGTGGCTCATGATCAGCGCAGTACACGACAAGCGCGGCACTGTATCGCATTACATCTGCACGCTTATCGACATCACGGACCGCAAGAAGAGCGAAGCGCGCATTCAGTTTCTCGCGCAGCACGACGTGCTCACCGAACTGCCCAACCGTGCACGCTTTGCCGCGAAACTCGGGGTCGCCATTGCAGCAGCGCAGCGAACGCGGCAGCGCGTCGCGGTGCTGTTCATCGATCTCGACCGTTTCAAGAACATCAACGATTCGCTCGGACATCACATCGGTGACGGCTTGTTGCGGTCCGTGTCGCGACGCCTGCTCAATGCGGTCGGCACCGACGACACCGTGAGCCGCCTGGGCGGAGACGAGTTCACGGTACTGCTCAACGGAGTCGGTCACGCGAGCGAAGTGGCGCGCAGCATCGAACAGCGGCTACTCCCGCTGCTTCGCGAAGCGCATGAAGTGAGCGGGTTGACACTCCAGGTTGCGAGCAGCATCGGCGTCGCACTGTACCCGGATGATGGCGAAGACATCGATACGTTGATGCAGAACGCCGACGCCGCGATGTATCAGGCCAAGTCTGCCGGCCGAAATCAGGTCAAGTTTTTCTCGGCCGACATGGCCGAACAGGCGCGTCATCGCCTCACGCTGGAAACGTGTTTGCGCACGGCTATTGAGTTCAGCGAGTTGCGGCTCGAGTGGCAGCCATGCCTCGAAGCGCGATCCGGTGCGCTCGCGAGCGTCGAAGGACTGCTGCGCTGGAAGAGCGCGGTACTGGGTGAAATCGGTCCGGCGGTGTTTATCCCGGTGGCGGAGGACACGCGGCTCATCGTTTCCATTGGCGCGTGGGTGATCGAGGAAGCGTGCCGGCAGCTTGCCGCCTGGCGCGACGAAGCGGGCCTCGAAATACGCGCGTCCGTGAACATTTCGGCGATCCAGCTCCGCGAGCCGGAGCTCGTTGCGGCGCTTGGCAAGAGTCTGCTCGCGCATGGCGTACCGCCGCATTGCCTGGAACCCGAAATCACCGAGACGGTTCTCATGGATGGCGCCGAACACTACGCGCAAGCCATTCACGCCATTCGCGGGATAGGCGTCAAGCTCTCGCTCGACGACTTTGGCACCGGCTACTCGAGTCTCAGCTATCTGAACCGGATTCCGCTCGACCGTCTGAAGATCGACCGCGCGTTCGTGCGAGACATGCTCGACGCGTCCGCTGATCTTGCCATCGTCAAGGCGATCGTCGATCTCGGGCATGAGCTTGGTTTGCGCGTGGTGGCCGAAGGTGTGGAAACCGGCCATCAAGCTCAGGTATTGCGCAAGATCGGCTGCGATGAGTTGCAGGGCTTCCTGTTCGCACCGGCGATCCCTGCCGAAGAACTCGTGCTGTGGAACAGGGCGCGGCAAGACGAGGCGCTCGATGCTTCGCCGGCCTGAGGCGATCTCATCGCCACATGCGAGTCCCGACTAGCCATTCACCAAGGCCGGCGCCCGTCGAGCGGTCGAACCCGGCTGGAATGACGAGCGAGTCGATGGGTGTCCGCTGCAACGCTTATGGCGTTGGAGTCGGCGCAGCGGGCTTTGAAGTCACAGATGAGCGGGTGCTCGCTGGCTCGGGATCGTCATTGAATACAGTCTAGCCACAGCGGCATGGTTGGAGAATCGCCGTCCGACGGCAGGCATTCTTCCGCAACTCGGTGCGAACGCCATTGCTCGCCGGACGGTGCGCGCTTCACAACAACAGATCGCGGGCGGCTTGCTTCGTTAGCTCCTAGTGACCCGCGCTTTGTCCGCCATCGACGTGCAAGATTTCACCCGTGACGAATGACGCATCGTCGAGGAACAAGACAGCGTCGACGACGTCGCGCATTTCGCCCATATGCCCAACCGGATGAAGCGCATTGAGCGCCGCATGCGTTTCCTCCGGATGCATCGGCGATTTGATGATGCCCGGCGATACCGCGTTGGCACGGATCCCGCGTTTCGCATATTCGATCGCCAGCGACCGCGTTGCAGCAGCGATGCCGCCCTTGCTCAGCGAAGCCAGCACAGACGGTACGCCGCTAATTGGATGATCGACGAGACTCGTCGTAATGCTGACAACATGCCCGCTGCCCTGTTTTTCCATTTGCGCGACCGCATGCTGCGTGATGTAGAAGAAGCCGGATACGTTCACGCCTATGACCGCCGCATAGTCCTCTTCTTTATAAGCCGTGAAAGGCTTGGCGATGAAAATGCCCGCGTTGTTCACCAGCGTATCGACGCGACCGAAGCGCTCGACCGCCTGCGAGATCACCCGCTGCGCGGTTGCAGCGTCGCTGATGTCTCCCGCTACGGTGACAACATTGGGATCGTCCGATGGTTGGATGGATCTCGCGGTCGCGACGACGCGGTAGTCGCGAGCGCGAAGCGCTTTGACAATTTCCGCTCCGATGCCTTGTGAAGCACCTGTGACGACAACAACCTTCGTTTGCTGATTCATTTGGATTGCTCCGGTTCGTGGTTCATTGATTGACTGTCGGAAGCGCACGTGCGCGGCGTTCCGGTTGACATCAATGTAGGCGTTCCAGTGCCGCATTCGAAGGCACGGCGCATATCAACAGTTTTGCGTCGGTGTCACAAATGCGGCTTACACCTTTAGGCCGGGAGAACTAGCGCAATCACCACGAGCACGACTGCAGCGTTGGCGGGCAGTTGCGAATGCGAGAAAGCAGACCTGGCGTGCCCCGCCTTGTCTCCGAGTACGGCGGCGAAGAGGTCTGACGCACCATCCAGCACGGCGGGCTGACCGTGGAAGCCATCGGCGGAACTTACATGACCTTCGACGCGTACGATGTGACTCAAGCGATCGAAGCCGCCAAGATGCCGCTCGATCTGCGCAAGGACGTTGAGGGCGGTCAGTTGGGCGGCGCGTCGGCCGTCTTCCACTGTGAGCTGCTCGCCGACGCGGCCGGTGTATGCCATCTTGCCGTCGGCAAGTGGGACTTGCCCGGAAATGAAAAGCAAGTCGCCGGCTTCGCTTACGGCGCGATAGCTTCCGAGTGGTTGGGGCGGTTCCGGCAAAGCGAGGCCGAGGCCGGCCAGTTTCTGTTCGACAGACATACGCTTCTCCTTCGGGTTAATGAGCACAGCGTGTCACTTACCTTACTTCACGACATACTTACCGTAGTTGACGCGCACGCAAATCTCAATTAACGCGATGTAGTCTTGACCAATGCAACAATCACATTTTTTTGCGGCTAGTGCCGAACTTAGACTATGCAACGAAGATTTGATGACCTTCTGCTAGGCAGTATCGAGCTGTTCTGTCTTGCGGCGGAAGCCGGCAGCTTCACGCTCGCGGCCAATGCGGCAAGCGTCACGCCCGCTGCAGTGAGCCGCTCCGTTTCGCGGCTGGAAGAACGACTGGGCGTACGACTTTTTGTCCGAACCACGCGCCAAATCAGGCTTACCGATTCAGGCCGGCGTTACTACGAGCAATGTCGAGATGCCTTATCTCAACTGGTGGAGGCGGAACGTGAAGCGACAGGGCAGCAGCGCACTCCGGCCGGCGTACTTCGAATCAGCGTACCTACACCGTACGGGCACTATCGGCTGCTGCCTTTGCTGCCTGCTTTCCGCGAACGTTATCCGGATGTGCGCATCGAAGCGCATTTGAGCAACCGGAACATCGACTTCGCCGATGAGGGATTCGACCTCGCGATCCGGGGCCGCGCTCCTGATGACTCAAGCCTCATCGCGCGCAAGCTGGAAGATGCCGAACTGGTCGTGGTCGCATCGCCCTCATACTTGCGCCGTGCGGGAGTGCCGAAGTCTATCGACGACCTTGCGTCGCACGAATGCATTCAGTTTGAGATGCCGAGTAGCGGCCGGGACCTTTCGTGGACATTTAGCGACGGCGCACGTGAAGTCGAGTCAATCACGCGCGGGACGTACCGAACATCTGGGGATGCCCTCTCCGGGGTCACGCTCGTGCGCAGCGGGGCAGGATTGTTTCAGACCTATCGCTTTGTCGTCGACGAGGACCTTCGGGCCGGGCGGCTCGTGGAGGTACTGAAAGATCGCGGCGGCGCATCCCGTCCGTTCGTCCTGCTGTATCCCCATGCACGATATCTGTCTCTGCGCGTGAAGGTGTTTGTCGATTTCATAGTTGAGCAACTGCGCCGCGAGGGCGCCGTCACATCTTGAATTAGTTGGAGCGGGCGGAGCGATTGCGCTTCATACGATCGTATGAGTCCGCGCACTAATGTGTTCTCCTACACTTCTCCTGCTGACGAAAGCGCTGCGCCGTGCATCGGACAGAGTCCTCGCGATGACTGATGATATCCATCCGCATCGCCGCCGTGTACTCGGCGCCTCAATCGCAGTGTTGACTATGGCTGGCATGAGCATCATCGGCAGGGCGCACGTCGTGACGCCGGCAACGTTCGGTCGAATCGCGAGTCGCTTCAAGATGTACGTGGCGCGCGCCGCAGGCGTTCGACACTATGCATGACGCGCAAGCTGGCCGCATCGTCGTTGCGTGCAGCGTTAAGCACGGATCCGAGGCGAGCGGGTACTGACCGGGCGGACGTGTCATGGAGCGACTCTGCTTTCCGGACAAGATCGGGCAAGCTCCGCGCGGCCATCTTCTTCATTACCTGTCCGCGATGGATCTTTACGGTCACCTCGCTGAGATTCATTTCGTAGGCGATCTGTTTATTCAGCAAGCCCGCTACCACATACTTCATCACTTCCTTCTCGCGCACCGTCAGCGATCCGTACGCGGCAAAAACGCCGGCCTGCGCTTGTTCGCCTGCAAGGCGTTGCGCATCACCCTTCAGGGCGTGCGCGATTGCATCGAGCATGTTTTGGTCACGAAACGGTTTTTGAAAAAAATCCAGCGCCCCGGCTTTCATTGCAGTGACGGTCATTTCAACGTCAGCGTATGCGGTCATGAAAATGATTGGTATGTGCAGGCCCAGTTGCGCCATGTCTTCCTGAAAACCAAGGCCGCTTTCGCCCTGCAGACGCACATCAAGCACGAGACAACTTGGCACATCGTCCTTGGGCCACGCAAGAAAAGCGGCGGGCGATTCAAAGGTCTGGACGCGCAGCCCGACGGACCGCACGAGGCTCTGAAGAGTAAAACGAATCGATTCGTCATCGTCGATGACATAGACGATGGACGTCTCGCTCTCTGGCATCCTGCGGTCCAAGTTCGTATCAAAACGAGGGCTCATCATTTCTCCACTCAGGGTGATTTACGAACATCGCAACACTACGGTTCGAGCATTTCTTGGCGCGAACGTCAGACGATAGAAGAACCGGTTCAAGGCGGTCGCATTTGCTTGCTGAACGTAGCGGAGTCGTGAAGCGTTGAGCGGTCGCGACGTCAAGCGAGTACCGTTTTGGTGCTCCGCCTAGCGGCGCCGCGAAAAAAAGATTTTGCTGATAGTGCCGAATTGCCGTCTAACTTTAGCAGATATTTGCAAGGCTAATTCGCGAGTTTTTACAGATGACCCGATTCCCGATCAGACGCGTCGACGACTCGATCTAACGATGTCATTAAGACCTAATACGTTGGTATAGAGCGGCCCTCCAGTCCGAAATTGTGAACGTATAGTGGTGTAACCACGGCATCGCGTGGCAAGACAAATCTCATTGAACTCGGTGCGACCATGAAGATACTGATGGTAATGACATCGCATGACGAACTCGGCGACACGGGTAGGAAGACTGGCTTCTGGCTTGAGGAATTCGCTGCGCCGTACTACACCTTTCTCGATGCGGGCATCGAGGTTACGGTGTGCTCTCCCAAAGGCGGACAGCCGCCCATCGATCCGAAAAGCGATACACCTGAAGGCAAGACGGACCTGACCGAGCGCTTCAAGCGTGATGTTGCCGCGCAGCACGTGCTTGCCAACACGGCCGTACTGGCGGACATGGACCCGGACAAGTACGACGCTGTTTTCTACCCCGGTGGTCACGGGCCCTTGTGGGACCTTGCTGAGGATCCCATCTCTGTTGCGCTGATCGAGCGCTTTTATAGCGCGGGCAAACCGGTGGCGTTCGTGTGCCATTCGCCCGGTGTGTTACGCCACGTCAGATGCAATGGCGAGCCACTGGTCAAAGGAAGGCGCGTCTCGGGCTTCACGAATTCGGAGGAAGAGGCGGTGCAACTCACGCATGTCGTGCCGTTCCTCGTCGAGGATGAACTGAAACGTCTGGGCGGCCGCTTTGAAAAAGTCGCTGACTGGGAGGCGCTGTCGATCATCGACGGCCGTCTCATCACGGGCCAGAATCCAGCGTCTTCGCAAGCGGTAGCGCGAGATCTGGTAGACCTGCTGCACAGATAGGCAGAGTGATCGAATCGGATATTCACTTCCCGGAGAACGACATGAAACAAGAGAGCGCCGATGCGCAGATCAAGGTAGAACGTCGCAGCCCTTCGTATTGGCGAGTAGTCTTCGATCGTCCGCCATTCAACATTTTCGGGCCGGATACGATGCCACAACTGGGCGCGGTGGTGACGGCACTCGAAAACGACCCCCATCTGAAGGTGGTGGTTTTCGACAGCGCTGTGCCTGACTTCTTCCTCACCCATTACGACTTCGTCCCTCCGCTCGAAGTGACGGTGAATCTGCCGCCCGGCCCGACAGGCATGCCGCCGCTGCCGGACATGCTGGCCCGCATCGGGCGTGCTTCTGTCATCTCGATTGCGAAAATTCGCGGGCGTGCGTCGGGCGTCGGCAGTGAACTGGCGCTTGCGAGCGATATGCGCTTCGCCAGCAACGAGTATGCGTTGCTGTCGCAATGGGAAATCGGCGCCGCGCTCGTACCGGGAGGTGGTCCAATGACGCGTCTATCGCGGTTGATCGGACGGGGCCGCGCACTCGAGGTTTTGACGAGCGGAAACGACATCGATGGTCCACTCGCTGAACGCTACGGGTATGTCAACCGCTCGCTGCCCGACGGCGAACTCGACGCATTTGTCGACGGTCTTGCGACGCGTATCAGTTTATTCGATAAGCAATCGCTCAGTGCCATCAAGCAGCTTGTCAACGCACAGACGCTGCCGCCTGACTCTGCGGTTTCGCCGGAGTGGGATGCGTTCATTTCTTCGGTCGGACGGCCGGCCGCACAAGAAAAGATCGGTCAGTTGATGAAACTGGGCTTGCAGAAGGAATACGACGTTGAAGCGCGACTCGGGCACTATACAGGCACACTCTGGCGTTAGTTGCTGCGCGGGCCGGGGCTGTGAGGTTGGCAGCGCTTCCCATGCTAGCCTGTGTCCGGTTTAGTGAGCGATGTGACCCGCACAAAAGTACAGGTGTGCATCGCGCTCGCCGGATATTAGCGAGATGAGGAGCGCCTCGAATGGATCTGACTGGCTTTTCGCTAGAGCCGCTGCATGACGATGGTGACATGCTGCTTTGCCGCGCGCGCAAACCCGGCGCTCCGGGCTCCGTGCTGGCGCTTGTGGCTGCGAAGCCAGCGTCGCACAGCATCAGTCGGCTCGAACGCGAGTACGGCCTTGCATCGTTGCTCGATCCGGAGTGGGCTGCACAGCCGCTCGCACTCGACCTCAGCCATGTGCCGCCCGTGCTCATTCTCGACGACAGTGGCGGTGCGCCGTTGAGTCGCTTTCTCAATCGACCGCTAGCGCTTCCGCGCTTCCTGCGCATCGCCGCGAGCCTCGCACAAGCAATCGCGCGGGCGCACGCACGCGGCATCTTGCACAAAGACATCAAGCCCGCGAATGTGCTGGTCGATGCGAGCGACAACGTGCGTCTTACCGGTTTTGGGATCGCGGC
>Ga0308173_10002241_pt1 | contig 10193 bp, 16 predicted proteins | sample PhyPR1_FD_203716 | JGI IMG/M metagenome (GOLD analysis project Ga0308173, IMG submission 203716) | Soil microbial communities from UC Gill Tract Community Farm, Albany, California, United States - DLSLS.P.R1 | ecosystem: Environmental > Terrestrial > Soil > Agricultural land | place: USA... | reverse complement strand
TTCATGCGCTATCCCCCTTCAGGGACTGGATTCTGATGGTTGCCGCCAGGACGTCATCGACGGACGCTGCGCCTGCGGGCTCCTCGGACTTGGCCCCTGCGGGCTCCTCGTCCTTGGCCGGCTGGTCCACGTTGGCCTTCGCCTGGTCTTTCGCCGTGTCGTCGCCAAGGGTGGCGAGCACGGAGTCAATGGCGTCACGCGCATCGCGCAACGCAGTCTCGTTCTTGGCGCTGATGACACGCCCAGCCTTCTCAGCGACCAGCGCGTCACACGCAGCCTTCACCGCGAGGACTTCGGTCTCCTGATTCGCGCCGATCGGCACGACAGACACCTCGTACGCCTTCAGCTTCCGCAGCTCGTAGTACTCGCCCAACTCATCCGACTTCGCGTACGCGCCGTCGAGCACGTCATACGCGAAGGACATCTGGTTGATGCGGCGCCCCTTCAGGAGCCGGTACGTCTGCGCCGCCTTCGGCGACTCAAGGTCAAGCTGCGCGGTCACGAGCAGGCCGTGGTCATCCTCAACAGCCTTCACGACATGCCCGATGTTGTAGTCCGGGTCGGACATGTTGTGCCCGAACAGCAGGGGGATCGGCGAACCCGACGCCTCCCACTCCTTCAGGTTCTCAGCGAACGCGCCCTTGACGACGACGTCGCCGTACGAGTCCTTGTTGCCGAACACTGAGGCGTACGCCTGGAACTGACCCTCGAGCAGGCCGTCGTCAGGCCCGGCCTTGACCTTCACGGCCTGGTTCTTGATCTTCACGACCCCTCCTACGGGATGTCGATTTGGAGCTCGCAGTTGCATCCCGCGAGATCGTCCGCGCCGAGGTTCGCCCCGTCGCCGGGCCACGCAGCCCCGTTGCTGAAGTTCTCCGACAGTGGGACCGTTTCGCCGTTTAGCGCGGCGTGCGCCGGTCGGGCGTTCGGGCCGGTTATCCACGTCTTCGTGGCGACGTCCCCGGCGACCTGCTTGGCCGCCTCCGTCGTCGCGAACGCCGACAGCATCGTCACCGCGCCAACCGCGATCTGCGTCGCCCGGGAACCCTCAGCGGTGTCGAACACGTCAGCCACCGAAGCGTCAGGGTCGTCCGACTCAAGCGCCGCGTCGACCTGCGCCTTCGTCGTCGCGTTGATGGACTTCGCCGACCGGTCAGACACCTCACGCAACCACGCAAGGGTCTGGTCGACGTTGTACTGATCCGGGCCGAAGCCGATCGAGTCCAACGTCTTCGCGGACACCTGCGTCGTCACCTGCACCGCCAGGCGGTACAAGTCGTCGGACAGTTCCCCGTCCCACCGCGCCTCGTCCCAGTAGTCCCCAGCAGCCTTCGCGCCAAGGCGGGACTTCACAGCCGAGCCCTGCCGGCGGAAGAACTTCGCGACCACCTCAGCGTGCTTGTCCTCATACGACTGCGACGCTCGAGCCTTCACCCGAACCGGGCCACCCTTCGGCGGCGCGCTGTCCCGCGGCGACGCCTGACCGCCCACAAGGACGTTCAGCGGCACCACCAGGTCATCAGCACCGTCAATGGCGGGCAGGTTCATCCGGGCGCGGGCCTCGCTGCGCAGCATGTACGGGGCGCCAACCGACGACGCGAGCGCCGTGGCCTGCTCCTCGAAGTTGCCCTGCAGCTTCTCCGCGATGTTGAACTCGACGTACACGCCGTCGCGCTGGTCAAAGACCGGCACCAGGAACGTGTTGACGCGGTCCTCGATCATCGCGATGACCGGGCCAAGCGTGTCGCCGTACAGCATCTTGCGGAACTCGCGCACGTTGGAGTAGTTCGCGTTGTCGAGCACGCCGACCATCGTCGGGTTGACGTGGTACACGCCAGCCACTGTCGCCAGCGCCAACTTCGCAGCCTCAACGAACTGCTGCTCATGAGCGTTGAAGTCGAGCTTGTTGATGGTCATGCCGTCCTCGAGGATCGGCGTGCCACCAGCGCCCGGGCCATCCCCGGAGTACTTCGCGTTCCAGTCCTCGCGGAACGCCTCACGCGCCTCGTTCGACCACGTTGAGCGGCCGTCCGGGCTCGGCGGGCGGGTGATGACAGCCGACACGCGACCGCCACGCTCCCACACCTGCTGACGGTGCTTCACCGCCATCATTTGCTCAGCCAGGATCGCCTTCAGCGCAGACACGGGGGAGGAGCCGCGGCGGGTGTCGTTCGGGTGCCAGCCGTGGAAGTCGATGACCGACTCGGCCGGCAGGGTGACTTTGTTCGCGCCGATGCCGTCGACCTGCACGACATACGACCCGTAACCGAACGCGTCGCCGCCCTGCGGTGTCACCCAGTCAGGGGGCAGCCGGTACAGCGACCAGCCCGACGGGGCGTTCGCGTCCTGCGCAAAATGCCAGTACGCGACGTCGTACAGCGCCAGGTCAGCGACCAGCCCGTACAGCAGTTCGTACATGGTCGTGTTCGCGTTCGGGCGCTTCAACGTCAACGCCAAAGCCCCATCGCGGAGCCGCTGGCGGTCGTCCTCACCCGTCCGCTGGAACGTGTGCAGGCCAAGCTGCGCAATGTTCCGCGCCATGAACGTCACCACAGTCCGCAGATGCGGCTGCGTACGCCACACCTCAGCAGGCGACAACCCCAACACGTCATCCGACAGGGTCCAGTTGACACCTGAGTACGTCACCGGGAACGGCAGGCCGCCACCGTTGGCAGTATTCTGACGAGTCCCGACGAGACGGCGTAGCGCATCCGACAGGCCCATCAGATCACCTCCACTCGGTTCGATTCATAGGCCGACACGAACTGCGCCGGCGGCTTCTGGTTCAGCAGCCACACCGCCGCGTTCGCCGCGATCAGTGGAGAAACATCCGTGGGCGAGTTACGCCGATCCCACAACCACCCGTCACCGGACGGCTTCGTCACAGCAGTAGCCGCAGCGACGTCAAGGACCGGCTGCGGCAGGTGCTTCAACCCGTTGGCGCGCACCAAGTCATAGAAGGCGCCCGACCCGTTCGTCAGGTCCGACCCTTGCCACTCAACAACCGGCAGGCCGGCTTCCTTCAGCTCCTCGAGCAGCCCCGACACGGGGGCACCCTTGCCCTGGCCCGCGATGCCCTCGATGATGTCGGCCCGCTCCTGCAGCCAAGGCAGCACCCAGTCAGTGCCGGCGCGCGACGCGACAACCTCAACGTGGGGCACGTCCTGAGCGGTTCGACCCGCAAACGTGATGTGCGCGATTGACCGGTCGAACGACACGTCGACACCGGCCTTGACATCGCCCACGATCTGCGACGCCGCGTCAGTCCCGGCCTCCCAAGCGCCAGGGGGGAACGGCCCCTCCAGGGAACCGTCCGACCACTGGCACAGCACCTCGGTACGGAACACCCACTCGGGGTCCGTGCGCCGCGCTGACGCGATCGCGCGCTCCGTGATCGTGTAGCCCATCGACGGGTTCGCCTGAGCCCACCCGTCGCGGTCGTCAAGGTCGCAACCGGCAGGCGCCGACCACTCGAATATCCCCAACGAATCGCCCTCATCGAGGCCGTCCGCGACGTCATCATCCTCAGGTGCCGCGTCGCCAACATCGCGCAACCCGTCCGGGTCGCCGATCGCCAGGTGCGCCATCTTGCGGAGGAACCGCAGCACGATGCTCGAAGCGTCGCCCGCGTTCGACGCCGCCCAAATCTGCGCGTACGCCCGCGCGAGCGTCGTCTTCGTGACCGCGCCCCACGCATCCCACGACTGGTGCTCGCGCAGCTCGTCCATCAGGACCAGGTCGCCGGACAGCCCACGACCACCGCGACGGTTCGCCGCCTGGACCTTGTACCGCTCACCCTGCCGCAACTCAAGTGACTTCTTGCCGTTCGTCTTGTTAACCCGCTCGATCTCCGACGCGAGTTCGGGGATGTCCTCAGCGATGTCAACCGCGCCCTGCCACACTTCCTCAGCGATGTCGAGGTTCTGCGCCGTCCCAATAACCAACGACACGCCCCGGACATACATGAAGAACAGCGCCAGGATCTGCATGAACGTCGACTTGCCGTTCTGGCGTGCGACCAGCAGGACGACCGTGCGGAACCGGAACGTTCCATCGGGCATCAACTCAAGCGCGTGGATCGCCAACCACTTCTGCCACGGTAAGAGTTCCGTCTCGAGGACATGCTCAGCGAACTCGATCAGCGCGAACCCGAGGGTCGTCTTCGGTGTGAGCTTCCGCAGCGGCGGCGTGAACACCCGAGGCTGCTCACAACCCAACCGCTTAGGCTGACTTGCCGCCATTGATCTTCCGGAGCTGCGCGAGCTTGCCACCCACAGCCTCCTCAGAGCCAAGCGCCTTACGCTCAGCCGGCGCACCACCAAGGGCACGCAACGTGTTCAACAGGTGCGGCCCGAGGTACAAGGCCTTCGTGACCTCCTGCCCATCCGCCAACGCCAACGCCTCGTCAATCCGGCGCGCGTACGTCAGGGCCAGGTCCACGGCCGCCTGATCGGACGGCTTAAGCCACGACATCGCATCCACCGACGCACGTACCGAGGCGGTCAGTTCGTCGCTCATGCCGCCACCCCCGGAAGACTGTCCTTCTTCTTGACGTTACAGGCCAGATGTGAACACTGGACGTTCGACAGTAGGTGCGGCCCGCCGTGCACCATCGGAACGATGTGGTCGAGGCTCGCGGACAGCGGGTTCGGCCATGACAACTCAGGATCCACGGGCTCCGCGCAGATCCCACAGACCCAGCCGTCGCGGTTGAAGACTTCGACTCTGCGGATGGGCTCATAGGCAACCCCGTGCCGACGGGCGCGCCCTCGCGCGTTGTTCTCGCCGCCACCCTGATAGGACGCATTGCCAGCACGACGCTGCTCACGGCGATAGTGCCCAGCGCAGAATCCCTTGGCGACATGACGCCGGCTACAACCAGGCTCACCGCACTTGCGAGGGTTGGTAGAGAACTTGAAGTAGTGGGTCTGGCAGTAGCCCTTCGCGGACAGTTGGCGTTCGCAGCCCTCGACTGAGCACTGCCGCTGCGCAAGCGTCACGGTCCTGCAGGGTCGGCACATCCGCTCACCCGCAGGAAGCGACGTGGAACCGGTGTAGAGGAGCTTCCCGCACAGGGCGCAGGGGACGTCAGGTATGCGAGCCACGGCCCCTCCTCGCGCGATGGGTACCCCCACTCGGAGGGGGAGGGTCGACTACCGGCGAAGTAGACCGGGGGTCTGTCGTCTCGTGATCGCGACGCCCCTACCCCTCACCAGTCGCGTGAGGTGGTGCCGAGCCCTGGTTTTGGGTCTCTCGCGCCTCTGCTTTTGTTGCAGCGGGCACCGGCGGGTCGCAGGTTGGTGGGGTCTTCGGCCAGCTCGGGGTGTGTGGAGCGTGGCTTGACGTGGTCGACGGTGAAGGCGTGCGGGTCGCTGTCGTTGTCGTAGTTGATGGGTTGGCCGCATAGCCAGCAGGGGAGGCGTTGGGCTTTGAGTTGGGCTGACAGGGTGCGCCAGCGTCTGCCGCTGCGCCCTGCGTTGGGTCCGGCCATCAGTCTCCGTACTCATGCGTGACTGCGCCTAGCCGCGCTATGGTTCCTGCCTAAGCCACCACGAAGGGGATGCCATGAGCGCAGCACTGTTGGAGTTCACGTCACACGTCAGCGGGAAGAACGCGAAGGTGAGCGTGTACCCGGATCGTGTGGAGTTGCGCCGTGGTGGCCTGTCGTTGGGGAAGTTGACGGGCGCGGTTGCCACGTTCGGCGCGTCGGCACTGGTGACTGGTGGGGTGTCGAAGCGGGATGAGGAGTTGATCCCTGTCCGCTCCATCACGTCGGTCAGCAGTAAGAAGGGGCTGACGAACACGGTGGTGTCGGTGGTGGCTGGTGGTAGCAGCCTTGACTTTAAGGTGTCGCACAGTGAGGCACAGGCGTTGAAGGATCTGCTGCTCAGGCTTATGGCTGCGTAGACGGCCAGGCGCCTGAGTGGTCGCAGTGTGTGCAGGCGTAGACGCCGCGTACGAGGACCATGCCGCGCCGGCAGAGCGCGCAGATGGTGCTCATGCGTGGGCCTTGTCGAGCCAGGTGAGTACGTCGGCCAGTCCGTCGCGGACGATCTCTTTGCCGCGTTGTGCGGCCCATGCCTGCTCGATGTAGTCGGGCGCTGAGTGCTCGGTGCGCGTGCCGTCTGCTGTGATGACGCTGACGTTGTCGGCGTAGATGCCGACACGCACAACACCGAGGCGACCGTCGATGACGTAAACCTCGGGGCCTTCCTCCACGCGGTAGGGGAAGGCTAGTCCGTCGATGCGTAGTTGGCCCTTGACGTGGTCGAGTTCGAGCGTGTGCGCGATCTTCATGCTGGCACCTTGGCGTCGAGTGGGATGAGGGTGAACCCTTGGGCTTCGAGGGCGTCCTTGTTGCGTGCGGCGTGGTGCCCGCACAGCGTCAGCTCGAGTGTCCCGTTAACAGCGGCGATGGCGGCGCGGACATGGAGTCCGCACCGGTCACATTCGTGGCGCATGGCCGTCTTCGTCGAACTCGATCCAGAGCGTCTGCTCTTCGTGCTGGTCAGTCTCGGGGCAGGTGCAGGTGTAGCCGTGTTGTGGCTTGACCCGCAACCAGTAGCCGTCGCTCATGGCCGCACCCCGTCTTCGTAGTCGGCGCGCTCAAGGGCGTCGCTGATGCGTTCGGCCATGTGGGTCCAGTATTCGGCGTTGTCCCAGTCGCCTGCGGTGCGCGCGATGTGGGCGCGGTAGTCGGCTTGGACCATGTCATCCGTGCTTGCCATTGCCGTACCCCGCTTCTGTGGAGGGTGCCGCTACTTGTTAATGTTGAAGGTCTGTGACAGTAAACGTCGCTGGTGAGCAGCATCAGCGGCGGTTTCCTCGGCCGCGAGCGCGGGAGTGTTTGTGATCTTGACACCCTCGAGGCGCTTGACGTAGGCGAGGTTGCGTGTGGGGCACATGAAGACGTCGTCATCGCCGTCGTAGACGGTGAAGAAGTCGAGGTCGACAGAAAGGTCAGTGCCCTGGACTCGGGTCTCGCCGCCCTCAATGGTTACGACGTGGTACGTGTTCATGGTGGCGCCTTTCAGGAGGTGGAGGAGGTGTGTGTGCCCTACGAGTTTTAGGGTCTCGCTCCCATGAGCACCGCCTATCCGGGCCAGATAGGCCAGCCCTGAGCGCGCACTCAGGCTGGTTGCGTGCCACGCAGCCGCAGTTCAGGCCTTACACGTGGCAGAGGTAACGGCAAGTTGATGCCGGGACAGCAGCGCCTACTCGCTCACGCGGTGGTTTCGCTGAAGCCCGGCAGGTCTAGAGAACGCGGCGCCAGTCGACACCGTCGGGCGTGACGACGAACGTCAACATCCCGGGCGGTGAGTTGTCGCCAGCGATGTTCGCCCACCAGTCCGAACCAGGGTCCATGTTCGGAGCCTGCAGCCACATGCGACCGTCCCCGGTCTGCTGCTCACGGATGTGGTGCCAATGGCCAGTGACTAACACGTCAGCTTCCGCGACGGGCTGCCGGCCGTACGACTGGCCCTTCCACCACTGGATCACCTTGTCGGGCGAACCTGCCTGGTAGCCGTGGGCGAGGCCGATGCGCTGCCCGCACACGTCAAGCGCGGTCGTCTCCGACCACTCGGTGGGGTAGCGAAACGACACATGCGAGTAGGCGTCAGCGTTGAAGCCGTACGCCCACTCAATGGACCGCATGATGTGGATGCCGAAGTCGTCCGACGGCTTCCCTGCTCGCTTCCCGTTGCGTCGCACCTGCGCGTGGTTGGAACCACACGTCGCGGCGTCGACCCGGGCGAAGTTACGCGCCAGGAGGTCGATGCCGTGGTGTTCGATTTCGCGGGCGACCTCGAGTTGCGCGGTGATGTCACGGTCGTTCGTCTGCGCCTGCGAGGGCACGTTCTCGAAGTTCTCAACGATGTCGCCAGCGTCTAACCAGACTGCGGACTCGAGCGGCACGCCGGCGCGCTTGAGTTTGGCGATGTGGTCGGTGAGCTTGTCGTACGTGCGGTCCATGCGGGCGATGAGTTCGTCGGTGCCGCCACCTGACCCAGTCTTGCCTACCTGAGGGTCTGCCAGGACGACGCACAGGGCGGCGGCTGGCTGGTCCGACGGGGCAGGCTTGGCTTTGCGGCGCTGGCCGCGGATGTACCGGGCGAACGCCTCGGAGTCGAGCGTGGCAACGTCGGGGTTGCGGGGCGCGAACGTGCAGCGGATCGACTCAAGTTCAACGCCGGGCTTCTGCTCCCATTGGGAACGGCGAAGGCCGGTGATGACCCAGCGTGTCGGGTCAAGGTCGAACTTGGCGAGGATCGCTGCGTGGTCTGAACTGACGGTCCCTGCGGGCGCTGCAGGTGTCTGCAGGAAGCCGCCTTGGTCGTCGTACTCGATCTCTTTGCGCCCGCGTGAGGTGACGGGCTTCTCAGGGGAGAATGCCGCGAGACGCTGGGCGATGTCACCCACGACGAACACACGCGCACGCGCCGAACCTGTGCTTCGACGCCGTGCCTTCGCTGATGCCGAGCCAGAGCGCGATGGATCGGGTGCTGTGGTTGCCGTCGGCCATGATTTCGGTGACGGCGTTGCGGTCGTCGTCGTCCGCGCCGGCGAGGATTTGGTCGACTTTGCAGCTGTAGGACCGGCCGGATTTGTCGGGCCGTGTTTGGGCGAGTGCGCCCATGTTGCACCTCCGCAATAGGTGTGTGGCGCACGAGGGCGCCCCCGATTGCGGCGGGGGCGCCCTGTGGCCCGCGGTTCAACCCTGGGGGGACCGCGTGTTGATCCTCTGGCAGCCTGGACCACGTCAGCCGCTCGTGGCGGGTCTGTGTGCTTGGTGCCGTGGCGGGCAGAGGGTACAGGAAAGGCCCCACCGAACTGATCCGATGGGGCCTGAAAGGGGACGCTAAAGTCCCCACAGGTGTGACGGTAACACACCGACATGCGATAAGGCAAATCGGCGCGTTACGCAACCTCACCGAGCAGGACGCCTCACGATGCGCTCACAGTCGCTTGCCCCCGTGCCGATATGGGCGGGTGGCGTTGTAGGCGACTTTGCGCTTGTACTCGGCGGTCAGGTCGATGCCGAACCGGTCTGCCGTGTCCAGCAGTCGGATCAGGACGTCGGCCAGTTCCGACCCAACACCCTCGGGCTTAGGGGGCACGAAGTGAACTGGCGAAGTGGACAAGGTGTCTCCACCGAATCGCACGAACTTTCCGCTGTCCCCAGTGGCGTCGGCGAGCCCGTGATCGCGGTATGCCTCCAGCGCCTCGGACACCTCGCTGTGCAGCAGGGCGATTGACTCACCGAAGGAGACGTCGGGTGCGCCGTCTCCGCGCCAGCCCTTGTCGAAGTTGACCTGCGCCACTTCGGCCTGCATGTCGTAAAGGTCGTTGCTCATGCCACACCTTCCTCGGACCATCTGCCGCTGGTGACGAACTCGACGACGCGCTGGTGGTCGTACAGGGTGCGGCCCTTCACGTCGTTGCCGGCCCTTTCGATCTTGCCGCGGGTGGCCCATTGGCGGATCTGCTCGTGGGTGAGCACGGTCTGGGTTTCGAGGGCGACGATGCTGATGAGGTCGCCCGCCGTGACCAGGGGCGGTGCGGCACTGGCGAGGATGACGGACTGCCACCACCCGAGATCCCCGGACGTGCCGCACCTGGGGCAGGTGACGAGTTCGCCGGGGATGGCGCGGACGGTCGCACCGCACGGGTCGACATCAACCACGACGGGGCAGCGCCCGATGACCACGCCTTCAGGTTTGTCGCCGACGGCGAGGCCCTTGAGGTTCGCCGCGTGCCGGCCCATGTCGTCGGCGCAGTTCGTTGCGTCGTCCGGTTCCAGCTTGGCGAGCTGGTCCGCCCAGACGATCAGGAAGCGGGCGAGGGCGATGGGGTCGAGGGCGTCGACGTAAACCTTGACGTGGCGCCCGTTGACGTCCTTGACGGTGCCCATGATGAACCCGGCCCAGAAGTGCAGGTCCCTATGGGCTTCGATGCGCTGGTCGAGGACACGTGCGGGCACGGGCAGCGGCGCTTCTTTCGACGCGGCCCCTGGCATGCCGCCCGAGTTCACGGCCTTGACTCCGAGCGGCAGTGAGCCGACGAAGTGTTCGGTGATGTCGTACAGGGCGAGCCTGATCCGGCTGGCCGTGTCCTGTGCGTCACTCATAGATCCCCCTGTCCTTGCGCCACTGGTCCAACACCAGATAGGCGTGTACGTGTGCGGTGCACGT
>Ga0308173_10002240_pt1 | contig 10194 bp, 9 predicted proteins | sample PhyPR1_FD_203716 | JGI IMG/M metagenome (GOLD analysis project Ga0308173, IMG submission 203716) | Soil microbial communities from UC Gill Tract Community Farm, Albany, California, United States - DLSLS.P.R1 | ecosystem: Environmental > Terrestrial > Soil > Agricultural land | place: USA... | reverse complement strand
GACAGGTTGGTCACGCCGTCATCGGTGTAGGCGCGCGGGTTCTGGCAGTCGAACAGGTCGATGTTGTAGCCGGCCACGCGGCGCAGCACCTTGGGCACCCGCTCGATGATCTCGGCGCGTTCACGGCGCGCGATATGTTCGATGCCGGCGACGATGTCGGCGATCCGTCCCGCCTGCGCCATCCGCGGCAGCGGGCCGAACTGCCCCTGCGTGCCGTCGGCCAGCACCGCGTCGACCGCCAGCACGTTATGCACCATGTTGCCGTACTCGATCGAACGCGAGCCGCAGGAGTTGTTGCCGGTCATGCCGCCTATCGTGCATTGGGCCGCGGTGGACACATCGACCGGGAACCACAAGCCATGCGGCTTGAGCCATGCGTTCAGGTGGTCCAGCACCATGCCGGGCTCGACGCTGATGGTCAGCGCGGCCGGGTCGAACGCGATGACCTTGTTGAGCCACTTGCTGTTGTCGATGACCAGCGCTTCGCCCACGGTCTGGCCGCACTGGCTGGTGCCCGCGCCGCGCGCCAGCACCGCCACCCGGTGATGCCGCGCGACATCCAGGCAGCGCAGCAGGTCCTCCTGATCGCGCGGAACCACCACGCCGACCGGCATGATCTGGTAGATCGAGGCATCGGTGGCATAGCGGCCGCGGTCGGCTTTGCCGAACAGCACGTCGCCGCGCATCTCCTTGCGCAGCTGCTGTTCAAGAGGCGAACGGGCCTGGCCGGGACTCGGCGGAACGAAGTGTAGTGGCTGTGTGCGCATGTTTACGACTGTGTTTTGAACCGGGTTCCCGGCGGATGCCGGGTATCAGGCGGCCTGTTTCTGCGCCGTGTTCTTGCTGCCCATCAGGCTGTCCATCGCCGCCGCGACGCCGCTGCCCGCGACCGGCACGCCGGCCAGCTTGAGCCCCATCTCGCATCCGGCCAGCGTCGCCATCAGGGTCAGGTCATTGGTTTCGCCAAGGTGGCCGATGCGGAACATCCTGCCTTTCATCTTGCCCAGCCCGGTGCCCAGCGACATGTCGAACTTTTCATAGATGATGCGCCTGACCTCGTCGGCATCGACGCCGGCCGGCATCATCACCCCGGTCAGCACCGGGGAATAGACTTGCGGATCGGCGCACTGGATCTCCAGGCCCCAGGCCTTGACTGCGGCGCGGCAGGCGGCGGCCAGGCGCTGGTGGCGCGCGAACACATTCTCCAGGCCTTCGCCCAGTATCATTTCGAGCGCTTCATGCAAGCCGTACAGCAGGTTGGTGTTCGGGGTGTACGGCCAGTAGCCGGTCTTGTTCATCTCGATGATTTCCTGCCAGGCCCAGAACGAACGCGGCAGCTTCGCGCTCCTGCTCGCCTCCAGCGCCTTGCGCGACACCGCGTTGAAGCTGATGCCGGGCGGCAGCATCAGGCCTTTCTGCGAGCCGGACACGGTCACGTCGACGCCCCATTCATCATGGCGGTAGTCGGCGGAGCCGAGGCCGGAAATGGTGTCGACCAGCAGCAGCGCCGGATGGCCCGCCGCGTCGATGGCCTTGCGCACCGCCAGGATGTCGGAAGTGACGCCGGTCGAGGTCTCGTTGTGCACCACGCAGACCGCCTTGATGCTGTGCTCCGTGTCGGCCAGCAGGCGCGCCTGGATCCGGTCCGCCTGCACGCCGCGGCGCCAGCCTTCGATGCCCGGCAGGCCGATGAACTCGGGCTTCAGGCCCAGCGACTCGGCCATTTTCTTCCACATGGTGGCGAAATGGCCGGTTTCGTACATCAGCACGCTGTCGCCCGGGCTCAGCACATTGGTCAGCGCCGCTTCCCAGGCGCCGGTGCCGGATGCGGGATAGATGACGACCGGTTGCTCGGTCTGGAAAATCTTCTTGATGCCGGCAAGGACCTTCAGGCCCAGGGCGCCGAATTCCGGCCCCCTGTGGTCTATGGTCGGATAACTCATGGCCCGCAGAATCCGATCCGGTACCGGGCTGGGGCCGGGAATCTGGAGAAAATGGCGTCCGGCAGGATGGAAATCTAGCGTCAGCATGGCGTGTCCTCTATCGTTATTTGAATTTTGAATACAAAATACTCTAACAAAGGGAGGGACTGGCGTAAACTGTTTTTAGAGGGGCGCTTGCACAGTTCAGTTAAAATACCGCGATTCGGAGGGCTAGCATGCAAAATACAGGGGGCGGAGCCATGGAGCCGAGCCAGTTGGGAGTGACCAGGCTGGAACGCCAGCGCCTGCACGACACGGTTGTCAGCCACTTGCGCAACCTGATAGTCGAAGGGGTGCTCGCCCCCGGCATGAAACTGAATGAACGCGAGTTGTGCGAAACTCTGGGAATCTCGCGCACTCCGCTGCGGGAAGCGATGAAAGTCCTGGCCGCTGAAGGCCTGATCGACATATCCCCCAACCGCGGCGCATTCGTGTCGCGCATGTCCGAATCGGAAATCTGGGAGACGTTCGAAGTCATGAGCGGCCTTGAATCCCTGTCGGGCGAGCTGGCGGCGGTGCGCATCACGCCGGCTGAACTCGCGGAGATCAAGGCCCTGCACTACGCGATGCTTGCCTGCCACGCGCAAAACGACCTGCCCGGCTATTACAGCCGCAACCAGGCCATTCATAACAAGATCAACGAGGCGTCCAGAAATTCGGTGCTGCGGCAGATGTACACCTCGCTCAACCGACGCCTGCAGGCCTTGCGCTTCAAGTCCAACTTCCAGGCTGAGAAATGGGACAAGGCGGTGCAGGAACATGAGGAAATGATCAAGGCGCTGGAGGCGCGCGACGGCGCCCGGCTGGGCAGCGTCCTGCGCCAGCACCTGCTGGAAAAGCGGGACGCGGTGTTGAAGGATATGGCCGGTTCCGCAGAACCGGCCACAGGCGCCAAGGCCGCGGCGGCCGCGCCCTGAGAGCGATATACGGCGGCGCTGAATTGGCGGCGCCGCCAGCCTATCCAGCCCGGCTATCCGCTTTCACCGGCTGGATCGGGCGCATCTTCAGGCGCTCGCGCAGCGCGCCCACGAAAGACCACGCCAGGCCCAGCAGCGCCAGCGTCATGATGGTGCCCACCAGCCCGTTCGACCAGAAAATGCCGAGGCCGCCCTTGGATGCCAGCATGCTCTGGCGGAACGCGTCTTCGGCGCGGTCTCCCAGCACCAGGGCCAGCACCAGCGGCGCCAGCGGATAATCCAGCTTCTTGAACACATAGCCTATGATGCCGAAGATCAGCATCAGCCAGATGTCGAACTGGGCATTGTGCACGGTGAAGGCGCCGATGGCGCAAACCACCAGGATGGCCGGCGCGATGATGGAAAACGGGATGCGCAGGATCGCGGCGAACAGCGGAACCGAAGCAAGCACGATGATGAGGCCAGACAGGTTGCCCAGGTACATGCTGGCGATCAGCCCCCAGACAAAGTCCTTCTGTTCGACGAACAGCAAAGGCCCCGGCTGCAGGCCCCATATCATCAGGCCGCCAAGCAGCACCGCGGCGGTCGCCGACCCTGGTATGCCCAGCGCCAGCATGGGCAGCAGCGCGCTGGTGCCGGCCGCATGGGCCGCGGTCTCGGGCGCAAGCACGCCTTCCACATTGCCCTTGCCGAAGCTGTCCGGCTCCCTCGACATTTTCTTGGCCACGCCATAGCCCATGAAAGAGGCGGCGGTGGCGCCGCCGGGCGTGATGCCCAGCCAGCAGCCGATCGCGGAAGAACGCAGCAGGGTCATGAAGTAACGCGGCATGGTGGCCCAGGTCTTCAGCACCACCTTCAGGTCGATCGAAGCCTGCTTGCCCTTGAAGGCCAGCCCCTCTTCCATCGTCATCAGGATTTCGCTGATGCCGAACAGCCCGATCACCGCGACCAGGAAGTCAAAGCCGCGCAGCAGCACCGGCATGCCGAAGGTCATGCGCAGCTGGCCCGAGATGGTGTCCATGCCGACCGCGGCGAGCACGAAGCCGACGCACATCGCGATCACGATCTTCGCCTTGGGCTCCTTGCCCATGCCGACAAAGCTGCAGAAGGTCAGGAAATAGACGGCAAAGAATTCGGGCGGGCCGAAGCGCAATGCGAACTTGGCGACCAGCGGCGCCAGGAAGGTGATCATCAGCACGCCCACCAGCGCGCCGAAGAAGGAGCCGGTGAATGCGCTGGTCAGCGCCTGCCCCGCCTTGCCCTGCTGCGCCATCGGATAGCCGTCGAAGGTGGTCGCCACCGACCATGCCTCGCCCGGGATGTTGAACAGCACCGAGGTGATGGCGCCGCCGAACAGCGCGCCCCAGTAAATGCAGGATAAAAGAATGATGGCCGAGGTCGGATTCATCGTGAAGGTCAGCGGCAGCAGGATGGCCACGCCATTCGGGCCGCCCAGGCCGGGCAGCACGCCGACCACGATGCCCAGCAGTATGCCTATGCCCATCAGGCCCAGGTTCTGCCAGGACAGGACCGTGTAGAAACCGTTTAACAGCAGTGAAATGTCTTCCATGTCGAATCCAGTCAAAAACCGAACAGCGCTTCAAGCGGTCCCTTGGGCAAAGGCACCTGGAACATGAACTCGAAGATCCAGAACAGGGCCAGGCTGAACCCGACGCCGACAGCCACCGCCTTCCACCAGTTGAACTTGCCGATAAAGGCCATGAAAGCGCCGATGAAAATAGCTGATGCGACATAGATGCCGATGAACTGTATGGCTGCCACGTAAATGATCAGCGGCACCAGCACCGTGGCGACCAGCCGCAGCTGCGCCCGCTCGACAAAGGCCGACCGGTCATTCTTCATCAGCGCCTGCGCTATCACGATCACGCTGCAGAACAGGATGATGACGCCCATGCGCAGCGGGAAGTAACCCGCTTGCGGACCGTCGCTGGCCCAGCCCGCGCCGATCTGGTAATTGCTGACTATCGCAAGCAAGCCAAACAGGGCAAGCAGCGTTCCTATGAAAAGTTCAGCGGTCCGCCTGGTGACGGCGGTGTCACTCTCTCCGGCGGCGCCGTGGAGTTCTTCTGGTGCACTCATGATGTAAGCGAAGTAGGAGTAGATCGCGCGGCGCGGCGCGCGCTTTGCGCTTGCGCCGCGCCAGCCTGTTTATTTGCTCGCCAAAAAGCCCGCCGCGTTCATGATGTCCTTGTGGACTTTTTCATCCTTGGCCAGGAAATCGCGCAGCGCAGGGCCGGTGGCGAATGCCGACTTCAGCGCATTCTTTTCGACATAGCTCTTCCACTCCGGCGTCGCCACCACTTTCTGGAACAGGTCTTCATAGAACTTCGCCGCATCGGCCGGCACCTTGCCGGGCAGCAGGAACACGCGCAGCATTTCATACTGCACGTCGAGACCCTGCTCCTTGCAGGTCGGGATATCGGCCCAGCCCTGGGTTGAAGTCACTTTTTCCTTGTATTCGCTGCGGGCCTCGGAGAACAGGCATAGCGCCCTGTGCTGCCCCGCGCGCCATTGCGCGATCGACTCGGACGGGTTGTTGGTGTTCGAATCGATATGCTTGCCGGACAGCTGGGTCGCCGCTTCGCCGCCGCCCTTGTATGGGATGTAAGTAAACTTGACCCCTGCCTTCTTTTCGGTCAGCGCGGTGATGATGTGGTCCTCGCGCTTGGAGCTGGTGCCGCCCATCTTGAACTTCTCGGGCGCCTTCTTCACTTCAGCCAGGTAATCGCCGGCGGTCTTGTAAGGCGTCTCGCTGTTGACCCACAGGACAAATTGGTCCTGGGCCACCATGGCGACCGGGGTCAGGTCGCGCCAGTTGAACGGCAGCCCGGTTGCCAGCGGCACGGTATAAAGACCGGACGAGGATGCCACCAGCTTGTGCGCATCGCCCTCCGATGCCTTCACGTCGAGCAGTCCTTCCGCGCCGCTCGCGCCGGCCTTGTTCTGCACGATGACTGCCTGCTTGATGAACTTGTGCTTGGCGATGATGCCCTGGATCGAGCGCGCCATCTGGTCGGTCGCGCCGCCCGCGCTGAACGGGACGACGATCTCTATCGGCTTGCTCGGCTCCCAGGCATGGGCCAGGCCGGCGCACCCCAGGCCGGCGGACAGCAGGGCGAAGGATAGCGGCAGTTTCTTGGCATGGTTCAGCATCTTGTCTCCTCAGCGGCTTTGCGCCGTTTATTTATGAAATCACTTAATCCGGGCGCTGCCCGGGCACATGCGTTTATTTAAAAGCTGGCCCGACCGCGTATGGCGGCGGACGGCAATAGCCGGATTGCCTGGCAAGGCAGGAAGCGAAACCGGGGGAGCGCGCTGGCTGGTGAACGGCAACCCCGGGCCAGCCAAAGTTACATTTTGAATACAATATACGAAATGCATATACAGTCAAGGATTTTTTCATTTCCCTGGTGCATTATTAAGCCGAAGATGCTCGCCGCTCCGGCTGTTGCCCGCGACACTGCCCCCGGCACACGGGTACGGCAGGAGTTTCGTGGAGCATTCTTCACGCCTGCGCAACGGCAATGGCTTCAACGGCAATTGCTTGCAAGCCGTTGGGCGCCCCGCCCGGGACGCGACGCCATGCCGGGGCAAGGCGGCCGGCGCGGCGAGCCGGTCAGGCTTGATCCGCCCAGCCTCAGTTGTCCAGGGTTTCCCTGTTATGGGGAATCCCTTCGGCGCGGTACAGCGCGTAGATCAGGTCCAGCATGGACCTGATATCTTCCGAATGGTCCCGCGCCCGTATGCTCATGATGATGGGCGACACCAGCCTCGGTTCATCCATCATCTTGTAGCACACGTCGCTGCGCTTCAAGCCCAGCACGCTCTTGGGGACCATCGCCACGCCCATGCCGGCCGCCACCAGGCCCAGCGCCACCTGCAGTTCCCGCACCTCCAGCACATTCGCCGGTTCCAGCCCGCGGTCATGAAAAGCCATCAGCACCTGGTCGGCAAAGCTCGGGCGCGGCGCCTTCGGAAAAACAATCACGGTGTCGTTGACCATCTCGCGCAGGTACAGGCCGCGATCGAGGAAAGCCAGCGGATGCCCCATGGGCAGCGCGGCTATCACCGGCTCTTCGCGCAGCAGGATGCGCCGTATATTCGGGTCTTCATGCCGGATGCGGCCTATGCCTACATCTATCCTGCCTTCCTTCAGCGCCTTGATCTGCTCCATGGTCGTCATCTCGTGCACCGTGACCTCGGTGGTCGGATGCATCGCCCTGAAACGCCTTATCACCTCGGGCAGCAGCCCGAACAGGGTCGAGCCGACAAAGCCTATGGCGAACTTGCGCTCGATCTGCCCGATGCGTCGCGTCATTGAAATGATCTCGGCGCTTTGCGCCAGCAACTGCACCGCGTGGCCATAGAAAAAACGACCCGCCTCGGTCAACTCGAGAGGACGCGAGCCGCGCACCAGCAAGGGCACCGCCAGCATTTCCTCAAGCTGCTGGATCTGGCGGCTCAAAGGCGGCTGCGCTATGTGCAGCCGCTCGGATGCGCGGGTGAAATTTCGTTCCTCGGCTACCGCGACAAAGTAGCGCAGGTGACGTAATTCCATAGGCATACCTCTCGGGTATAGAACACATACTAAATCGGTGTTGGACGCGCTTATAGCGGGTATCTATTCTGCGAATACCAGCTTAATTGAACGGGTTATACCTGACTACCATGATCCAAGCAATCGAAACTATTCTCGCGGATGTGCCTACTGTCCGCGCCCACAAGCTGTCGGTGGCGACCATGCATACCCAGACGCTGGTGCTGGTGCGCATCCGCTGCGACGACGGCATCGAAGGATGGGGCGAAGCCACCACCATAGGCGGCCTGAATTACGGCGAAGAAAGCCCGGAAAGCGTCAAGGTCAACATCGATGCCCATATCGCGCCGCTGCTCATCGGCATGGATGCCCGCAACGTCGGCGCCTGCATGGCCAAGGTGCGCAAGGTTATCCAGGGCAACCGCTTTGCCAAGTGCGCCATCGAAACCGCGCTGATGGATGCGCAGGGCAAGCGCCTTGGGGTGCCGGTCAGCGACTTGCTCGGCGGCCGCCTGCGCGACCAGCTTCCGGTGGCCTGGACCCTGGCCAGCGGCGACACCAGGAAGGACATCGCCGAAGCGGAAGAAATGCTGGAGCGGCGGCGCCATCGCATCTTCAAGCTGAAGATAGGCGCGCGCAGCGTCGCCGAAGACGTGGCCCATGTGCTGGCCATCAAGAAGGCGCTCGGTGACGCGGTCAGCATCCGCGTCGACGTGAACATGGCATGGAGCGAAATGGACGCGGTCAATGGCATCGCCGCGCTGGAGGCCGGCGGCATCGACCTGATCGAGCAGCCGGTGCGCGCGGAGATGTCCGGCGCGCTGGCGCGCCTGGCCCAACGCTTTACCGTCGGCATCATGGCCGATGAAGCGCTGAAAGGCCCGCAGACTGCGCTTGAACTGGGCCAGCAGGCCGCGGCCGATGTGTTCGCGATCAAGATTGCGCAGTCCGGCGGCCTGGTCCCGGCGCGCCTGGTGGCCGACATCGCCCAGCTGTCGGGCATCAGCCTCTACGGCGGCACCATGCTGGAAGGCCCGGTCGGCACCGCCGCCTCGGCCCACCTTTTCTCGACCTTCAATGACTTGAGCTTCGGCACCGAATTGTTCGGCCCGCTGCTGCTGACCAGGGAGATCCTGGCCGAGCCCCTGGTCTACAAGGACTTCATGCTTCAGGTGCCGAACAGGCCTGGCCTGGGCATCACGGTCGACACCGAAAAACTGGACGCCTTGCGGCGCCGCTAATCCTTCTTTCAGAAAGAGCCCGTCATCATGTTATTCCACGTTCGCATGGATGTCCGCCTGCCCCACGATATGCCGGAGGAAAAGGCGGCTGAATTAAAGCGCGTCGAGAAAGCGCGCGCCCAGGAACTGCAGCGCGCCGGCACCTGGCGCCATCTGTGGCGCATCGCCGGACAGTATTCCAACATCAGCATGTTCGATGTCAGCGACAGCGATGAGCTGCACGCAGTGCTGTCGACGCTGCCGCTGTTCCCCTACATGCAGATCGAAGTCATGGCCATGGTGCGTCATCCGTCGTCCATCCGCGACGACGACCGCTGAACCACGCATCACCTTTTTCACACTATCCATTCCAAGAGGAGATATGCAATGAACCATTCCGAAATCGACAAGCTGGTCAAGAACTTCATCGTCGACACCGCCAGGGGACCAGCCGACGCGCGCGTGCAGCAAGTGGTCGTGCGCCTGGTAGGCGACCTGTTCAAGGCCATCGAAGACCTGGACCTGTCGGCCACCGAGATCTGGAAAGGCATCGAGTTCCTGGCCGAAGCCGGCGCCAAGCATGAACTCGGCCTGCTGGCCCCGGGCCTGGGGCTGGAGCGTTTCATTGACATCCGCGCCGACGAAGCCGACGCCAGGGCCGGCCTGACCGGCGGCACGCCGCGCACCATCGAAGGCCCGCTGTACGTGGCCGGCGCACCGGCGTCGCAGGGCTTTGCCCGCCTCGACGACGGCAGCGAGGAAAAGGATGCCGAAGTGCTGTTCATGCAGGGCACGGTGTACGGCCAGGACGGCGCGCCGCTGCCGAATGCGCAGGTAGAGGTATGGCATGCCAACCTGATGGGCAACTACTCCTTCTTTGACAAGACCCAGACGCCGTTCAACCTGCGCCGCACCATCGTCACGGACGCCAGCGGCCGCTACCAGTTCCGCAGCATCGTGCCCATGGGCTATGGCTGCCCGCCGGACGGTTCCACCCAGCGCCTGCTGGACAAGCTCGGCCGCCACGGCCGCCGCCCGGCGCACATCCACTTCTTCGTGACCGCGCCCGGCCATCGCAAGCTGACCACCCAGATCAATATCGACGGCGACGCCTACCTGTGGGACGACTTCGCGTTCGCCAGCCGCGAAGGCCTGGTGCCGGCGGTGGCCCATGTCAGCGACCCGGCCGAAATCGCCCGGCGCGAACTGAGCAAGCCGTTCGCCAGCATCGACTTCGACTTCCGCCTGCTGGCGGACAAGCCCAGCGCGCCGCCGGCCGAAGTGGACCGCGTCCGCGCCGCCGCCTGAACGCTGACGCAACCGCTGAAGAGACACGGAGGAATATCATGATGATTCCCATCTATCCGGACAGGAACGAGCCGGCCAGGAATGCGCCGGCCAGGACGATCGACGACTTCCTGGTGGAGAACAGCCAGACCGGCGACTACCGCCTGCACCGCAGCGCGTTCACCGATGAAGACCTGTTCGAACTGGAGATGAAGCACATCTTCGAGGGC
>Ga0308173_10002239_pt1 | contig 10195 bp, 8 predicted proteins | sample PhyPR1_FD_203716 | JGI IMG/M metagenome (GOLD analysis project Ga0308173, IMG submission 203716) | Soil microbial communities from UC Gill Tract Community Farm, Albany, California, United States - DLSLS.P.R1 | ecosystem: Environmental > Terrestrial > Soil > Agricultural land | place: USA... | reverse complement strand
TGTTTGTCTTGCCCTCGGCGATCAGCTGCAAAACTTCACGCTCCCGGCTGGAGAGCAGATCAATAGGATCCGTAATGTTCTGCCGGTAGTCGTTCAATAGCGCGCCTGATACAGCAGGACTGACGTATCCATCGCCACGCGCGACTGATCGGACGGCATTGAGAAGCTCCGTGTCGATGGCGTCTTTCAGAATATAGCCGCGAGCGCCGGCCTTCAAGATCTCACGCACATATACGGCCTCCTTGTGCATGCTCAAAACTAGCACCCGTACACGCTGGTTGGCCGCCACCATCCGGCGTGTAGCTTCTATGCCGTTGAGCTCAGGCATGGCTACGTCCATCAGCACAATATCGGGGCGCAGTTTCTCAGCTAAATCTACGGCCTCACGTCCATTCGCAGCCTCTCCCACCACCTCCAGATCGGAATTGGACGAGAGGATTAACTTCAAGCCCTGCCGTACGATGGTGTGGTCGTCGGCCAGCAAAATCTTGATAATTCGTTCAGACACGCTATCTTGATCTTGACATCTTGTGCCGAAGCCAAGTCATGGGAATCTCCAAACTGTGCGGTAGGAGCCTGGAGATTTAAGCGCTTCAGACAACATCGTTTTGGCGCCGTTGCGGGCGTCTGTTTGATAGCTTGGAGTGTCTGATGCCGAGCGCGATAGGAGCGTACGCGCTTGCCTAAGGGAGTCCCTACAAATGAAGCTTGCTTTGTTGTCTCGATCAGTGATTTTGTTAGCCGCCGCCGTGGAATTGGTTGCCGCGCCCCAGCAACAGATCAAGAAGAGCAAAGTTACCGTGTATGACATTCAGAAGAAATCCACGAAGGTGATCTATGAATCGGATGCTCTGATCGAGGCTCCCAACTGGTCGCCGGATGGCAAATATCTGTTGGTGAATACGGGCGGCGCGCTCTACCGGCTTCCAGTGCGCGGTTCGAACGCGACGCAGCTGGTTAAAATCGATTTGGGCTCGCTCGGGCGCTGCAATAACGACAAGAGCGTCTCGCCAGACGGGAAGTTGATCGCCTTTTCGTCCAGCGGAAACGCAAAGGGCTCGCAGGTTTACACGGTTCCTTCTTCGGGCGGCACGCCCAAGCTGATCGTTTCGGAAACCCCGAGCTACTTTCACGGATTCTCGCCGGACGGAAAATGGCTGGCGATTGTCGCGCAACGAAACGGAAACTTTGACTTGTTTCGAGTGCCAGTGCAGGGCGGGGTGCAAGAACAGTTGACTACCAGCCCCGGCTACGACGACGGCCCGGACTATTCGCCGGACGGCAAATGGATCTACTTCAATTCCAACCGTTCTGGCGGCTGGCGCATTTGGCGCATGCCTGCCGCCGGCGCAGGCCCGAACGACGAGAGGGCTCAGCAGGTGACCGACGGGGAGTATGAAGACTGGTTTCCGCATTGTTCGCCCGACGGAAAGTGGCTGTTATTTGTCTCGTTCCCCAAAGGTACGGAGACGCACAACGGCCGAATGCCTGGAGTGATGTTACGCATGATCCAGCTGCCGGGTAATTCGATTCATCCAGCGGCTATACAAACGCTAGCGACCATCTTCGGGGGACAGGGCACGATCAACGTAAACTCGTGGTCTCCGGATTCGAAGCAGTTTGCCTACGTGAGCTACGAACCCTGATCCGGCGCTGTCGAACGGAGCGGACCGAGGACCGTTTGTACACTAGAGGTGAATTGTCCTGCTTCCGGCTCTTCGCCGGACGCGTGACCACATCGCTATGAAAACTTGCTACTTCGACGCATTTTCCGGTATCAGCGGGGACATGACCGTGGGCGCCCTGCTCGATGCCGGTGCAGACTGGACTGCGCTCGAAGCGGCCTTGCACAGTCTGAATCTAGGCGCGACCTTCCGGTTGGAGAAAACCAAGCGCAAAGGAATCGCAGCCTCAAAATTTTCGGTGGACGGCGGCGAGCAGAAGGCCCATCGCCACCTGCCACATATCGAAAAGATCATCGAGGCTGGTGCGCTTTCAGAAAAATCGAGAAAGAATGCGTTAGCCGTCTTCCGCCGTTTAGGGGAGGCGGAAGCAAAGTCTCACAGCGTTCCCATTGAGAAGGTCCACTTTCACGAAGTCGGTGCGGTCGATTCCATTTGCGACATCGTGGGCGCCTGCGTGGCGCTAGAGTTGCTGGGCATAGACGATGTGAAAGGTTCGCGCATCAATGTGGGAAGCGGAACCGTTAATACAGAGCACGGCGTGTTACCCGTGCCTGCTCCTGCCACGGCCGAGATGCTGCGGAACCTGCCGGTCTACTCGGCCGGTCCAGAAGCAGAGTTGACAACTCCGACGGGCGCCGCGCTCATCAGCACACTGGCATCAGGCTTCGGCGGACCTCCCTCTATTCGTGTGTTATCGCAGGGCTTCGGCGCGGGAGACAAGGATTTTCCGACGCAGGCTAATGTGCTGCGCGTACTGATCGGCGAAAATACAAACGCATTGGAGGCAACAACCGTGTCGGTGATCGAAGCCAATATCGACGACACCACGCCGCAAGTGCTGGGCTATGCAATGGAACGGCTATTTGAAGCTGGAGCGTTGGATGTAACGCTGACACCAGTATTCATGAAAAAAAACCGGCCCGCCACGACGATTTCGATTATGGCCACGCCGGAGGCAGCAGAACAGCTTATCTCAATCCTGTTTTCCGAGACCACTACGCTGGGGCTTCGGATGACACAGGCCGAACGGCGCGTCCTGGCGCGCAAGACGGCCGAAGTGAGAACGGCGCATGGCGCTGTGCGGGTGAAGTACTCCGAACGCGGAGACTTTACGCCGGAGTACGACGACTGCCGGAAAATCGCTGTGGAGAAGCATATCCCGCTGCGAACCGTAATCGCGGAAGCCGCCGAGGCATTTCAAAAAGAACAAAGTGCAAGACAGGTTTAATGAATCCAGGTAAGTACTACCTCACCACTCCCATTTACTACGTGAACGCGGCGCCGCACATAGGGCACGCGTACACCACGATAGCCGCCGAAACAATTGCCCGGTTCAAACGCATGCAGGGCTTCGACGTAGTCCTGACGAGCGGTACGGACGAGCATGGCACGAAAGTGGAACGGGCGGCCGTAGCGCAAGGAAAAACGCCCGAAGCATTTGTCGATCTGATCTCCGACGAATTCCGGTCGCAGTGGCAGAAACTCGACCTGCAGATCGACCGGTTTCAACGTACCACCGCGGCAAACCACGCGAAACTGGTCAATGCGCTGTTTGAGGCGTGCAAGGCTAACGGCTACATTTACAAGGGAACGTACACGGGCCTGTATGCGGTCGTGAGCGAATCATTTGTCAATGACGCAAAGCCCGGCGACATCGACCCGGAAACCGGCAAGCCGTACGAGGAAGTCACGGAGGAGAACTACTTCTTCAAGCTTTCAGCCTTCACGGACCATCTCCTCGAGTTTTATCAGGCCAATCCTCACTTCATCCAACCGGAGATCCGGCGCAACGAAGTGCTGGCGTTTGTGAAGGGAGGTCTTTCAGACCTTTCTATTACGCGTACCAGCATCAAGTGGGGCATACCCGTCGTATCGGACCCGTCGCACGTTTTCTACGTCTGGTTCGACGCACTGATGACCTACATCAGCGCTGTGGAAGGGATGAATCGCTGGCCCGCTGACCTCCATTTGATCGGAAAAGAGATCTTGCGGTTTCATGCAGTATATTGGCCGGCATTTTTGATGGCGGCTGGTTGGGAACTCCCGAAACAGGTGTTTGCCCATGGCTGGCTTCTGTTTGAAAACGACAAGATGAGCAAGTCGCGCGGGAATATTGTGCGGCCCGCACCTATCGCCGAGGTGATGGGTGTAGATGCGCTTCGCTATTTTCTATTGCGAGAGGTTGTGTTCGGGCAGGACGGCAGCTTCAGCTTTGATGCGCTGGTTGGCCGCTATAATGCCGATCTGGCAAATGGTCTGGGCAACCTGGCCAGCCGAACGCTGAACATGATTCAGCAGTACCGCGAGGGCTCAATTCCCAAAGCTGTCGGCGATAACGCCATTTGTGAAACAGCCAAGAAGGCATCGGCGGCTGCGATTGAGGCCTACGATTCGTGCGACTTTTCAAAGGCGCTGGAGTATATCTGGAGCATCATCGCGGCTGTCGACAAGTACATCGTTGAGCGTGCGCCCTGGAAACTCGCGAAAGATGAATCAAAGCAAGGCGAACTGGACGAAGCCTTGTACACGGCGGCCGAGGCACTGCGGATTGTCTGCGGCCTGGCAAGTCCAGTACTGCCTCACACGACTCAAGCTATCTGGCGGCAGTTAGGCATTGCCGAGCCGCTCAATTCAATTCAGTCCCAAGCGCTTTGCTGGGGCGGTCTGCAGGCCGGGCAAAAAATCGGGGCTATCGAGGCTGTGTTCCCCCGGCTTGACGCTAAGGCAACTATTACAAAAATGCAAGATTTGGAAACCGTAGAAAAAGACCGGCAAGCGGCACTCATGGGCAATGTTCCGCAAAATGCGGCTCCCGCAGAAGCAGTGTCTGAGCGCTTTATCTCGATTGACGACTTCGCGAAACTAGACCTGCGCGTAGGAGAGGTGAAGTTTGCTGAACGGGTGAAGGGTGCGGATAAGCTGCTGCACCTGAAAGTGGATATCGGCGAACCCGAGCCAAGGACAATTGTAGCGGGCATTGCGCTCGCCTACCAGCCAGAGCAACTGCTGGGACGGAAGGTAGTGATCGTCGCGAATTTGCAGCCACGCAAACTGCGCGGCCTTACCTCGCAAGGCATGATCGTCGCGGCTAGTTTAGAAGGCGGAACGCCGGTGTTGGCGGGTTTCCATGAGGACGTTCCGGTCGGAGCGCGTTTGAAATAACGGATCATCAAAAGGGCTCCGTGGAATTAGTCGACTCGCATTGCCACTTAGACGACAAGCAATTTGATACTGATAGAGCAGTTGTCCTGGAACGAGCTCGTTCTGCGGAGCTGAAGTATCTGCTCGCCATCGGCACCGGCGAAGGGCCGCCCGATTTGACTGCTGGCGTGCGCCTGGCTGAACTGCACTCGTTCATTTACGCGACCGTTGGCGTTCATCCGAATGACGCCGAAAAGGCGACGCCCGACACCTTCAGGCATCTGGAGACTTTGTTACGGCATCATAAGGTCAAAGCAATGGGTGAGATCGGCCTTGATTATCATTGGGGCGTGTCGAAGGAAACACAGCTTCCCATATTTCGGCAGCAACTGCAGATTGCCGCCGAAGCCCGTCTGCCTGTTGTGATCCACACCCGCGATGCTTGGGACGACACGCTGGAGGAATTGAAAAAACATTGGGCCCCGAGCGGTTTGGGATGCCTTATGCATTGTTTTACTGGGAATGCGAAACAGGCACAAGAGTGTGTGGACTTAGGCTTTTCCCTCGCATTCGGCGGGGTGACAACCTTTCCGAAGTCGGTTCCTATCCAGGAAGCCGCGCGCCTTGTACCCGCCGACCGTATGTTATTGGAGACCGACTCGCCCTATCTGGCGCCGGTACCTTATCGTGGTAAGCGCAACGAGCCCGCTTATGTTGTGCACACGGCGAAGGTAATCGCCGCATTACGGGGAGTTTCTACAGAAGAACTGGCGGCGGAAACGACGAAGAACTTTGAGCGATTTTTTGGGATTGGCACCCCTGAGGCATAACGGAGCATGAACAGCTACACTGAAATTTCCGCAACTGAACCCAGCTCCATTGAACATACTTCAAGTACACACGAAAATGTTTAGCAAGATTCGGCAGTCGTTAACCGCGCGCGAGGCCTTCTCCCTGGTCCAATCGGACTTGCAGGAAGTGGAGCGGGAAATTGGCGTCGAGTCGGTAGCTTCCGTGGAGGCCATTACCACCATTAACCAGTACCTGCAAGCAGGCGGCGGAAAAAGATTGCGGCCGGCGTTGCTGCTGCTGGTAACTCGATTATTCGGGCCGGCAACCGATTGCGCCCGGCGTCTGGCGGCGGTGGTGGAGATGATTCATACCGCCACGCTGGTTCATGATGATGTCATCGATGTTGCGAAATCACGTCGCGGCCGCCCATCCACCAACGTGGTCTGGGGCAATCACACTTCGGTGTTGGCTGGCGACTGGCTCTATATGCAGGCCTTTCAGGTCGCCTTACGGGAGCGCAACTTTCATATCCTCGATGTCCTGATCTCGTTGACGCAGATGATGGTGGAGGGAGAGCTACTCCAACTGGAGCGGTTGCACAACGTAGAGATTACCGAGGCCGATTACATGGAACTGGTCGACCGCAAGACGGCTAGTCTGTTTTCGGCCTGCGCCCGTTTGGGAGCGGTCGCGGCAAACGCCGGCGACGAACAGGAGTCGAAATTGAGTGAGTTCGCCTGGAATTTGGGAATGGCGTTTCAGCTGGTGGACGATATCCTTGATTTCACATCGACGGAAAAGATCCTTGGTAAGCCTGCGGGCAATGATCTACGCGAGGGCAAGGTAACGTTGCCGCTGATCTACGCGCTCCAAGGCGCAACGGTCGACGAGCGGCGTGCGGTAGAAACAGTTATTTCCGACGCGAACTACGAACAGGTGCCGTTCATGCGCATCTCCAAGTTCCTGGAACGTCACGGGTCCATCCAACGGGCGTACGAACGGGCCTATGCGTTTACGGAAAAGTCGCGGGCGATCATTACCGCATTTCCCGAATCTCCAGCCCAGCGGGCGCTTCACGCCATTGTCGATCTGGTGACGGAACGGAGCTCATAGCTCCTTCTGCCTGGATGGGTTTTCTTTGCTGAATCCTAAGCCCGATACTACTTGGGCATGGTTAACCACTGCCGTTAGCGATACGCCGCCGATGATATTTCCCAGCAGAGTTGGGAGCAGATAGTTCCAGGCGATTTCGCCCCAGCTTTTAACGCCCACCATCACCAGGAAAAGAACTTCCACCGCTCCCGCCACAATGTGAGTCAGATTTGCCAGCCCGACGATGTACGTGAGGATAATGATAACGGCTATGCGGCCGGTATCAATGGCCGCAAGCATCCAAACCACCATGGCGATGAGCCAGCCGGCGAAGATTCCACGCAGGACCGCAACGCCAAACGTGACATTCGCCGCCTCTTTCGCCAGCGACAACATCGAATGCTGAATCTCCGGCTTGAACATCGGCGTGTTGCCTACAACCCAGGCGAATAGATGCGCTCCCACCATGTTGGCCACCAGGACGGTCACCCACAGGCGTAAGACTTGCGCAAAAGTGGCCAGGTTGCGGCGTGCCAGTAGTGGGATGATCGCAGTCAATGTGTTTTCTGTAAACAATTGCTGGCGTCCGACAATCACAATCAAAAATCCCAGCGGATAACCAAGCCGCACAATCAGATTTTTCCAGGGCTGGTCGGGCAGATAAGTTGCGAACAAGGCTTGGCCGACAAGCGAAAAACCCATTGACATGCCAGCTGCAAGCCCAGACCAGGCGAGGGCCGATACGGGACGCTGTAGTTCTTCCTCGCCGTCGTGCCGAATTGCTTCGTGCACGACGACTGCGCTAACGGAGGTCCGGTCCTGTGCCTCCTGCTGCTGTTTTTCCGTCAGTTCCGGGGCGGCGACTACCTCTTCGTCGTCCTGTTCGTCTTTCTTGTCTACTGGCATAAAAAATATAAGCGGAAATCAGGAGGCCCGCTCTCGCGCGGCTTGCTCCAATAGCTCGCGAACCTCCTCATCGGTGGTTTGCCGAAAGTCCTGATACCAGCTGCCGATGGCAGTAAACGGCTCCGGTGTCATGGCGCAAATTGTTTCGTCCGTCACGTTCCGAAGATTGCGGCACGCCTGTCTGGAGCCGACCGGAACCGCAGCGACAAGCCTGCGGGGGCCCGCGCTCCTCACCGCCCGACACGCAGCCAACATGGTGGAACCCGTCGCGAGTCCGTCATCCACCACGACCACCGTCCGGCCGCTTATCACCGCGGGGGCACGGCCTTCGCGGTACACCTGTTCCCGGCGTTGCAGTTCCCGTTGCTCTCTGGCGGTCACGTGGTCAATGGCTTCTTGCGACACATGGAACTTTCGAACAGCCTCCTCATTCAACACACGTATCCCACCGCTGGCCAGTGCTCCTATGGCAAACTCTTCGTCGCCAGGCATTCCCAGCTTGCGCACGAGAAAGATATCGAGTTCCGCCCGCAGCGCGCGAGCGACCTCGTAGCCGACGACAACGCCCCCTCGCGGCAGTGCCAGCACCAGAATGTCCAGGTCGGGAAGCAGTTTTACTAGAAGGTTCCCTAGCTCGTGGCCAGCGTCCTTGCGGTCTCGATACGGAGCCATCTCATGCACCTGTCCCTCTAAATAAGTCGCCGCAAATATTGGATTTAGCCTTTGCGCGGTGGTGGCCCTAAGGCTCCAGCACAACTTTCAGAAGATTAGGCTCGCGGTTATACAGGCGTTCAAACCAGGATGGCCCCTGTTCCAGTGGTGCCGTGGCGGTTAGCAGGCTATCGACACGAATGGCGCCCCGCGCAAGCAGATCCATGCAAACCGGATATTCGCCCGAAGAAGCGGCTGATCCCTGCAAGCGAATCTGGCGGCTGACTACCGACTGCAATGGGATTTCCACTTTAGGCGCTACGTTTCCGACCAGCGTGACGGCACCGCCCTTGCGGGTAGCCTCGATCGCCACCTGAACAGTCGGCGTGGTTCCGACACACTCCAACGCGATGTCGGCTCCTCTGCCACCTGTCAACTCGCGGACTGTGGCTACAGCGTCGCGGGTCTTCGAATTCACCAGGTCCGTGGCGCCCAATCCAGCCGCCATTTGTAGCCGGCTATCATCGATGTCCACCACGATAATGCGGCCGCACCCTGCCAGTCGTGCCGCTTGCAGCACCAGGCAGCCGATCATCCCGGCGCCTACCACCAGAGCCGTATCGTTGATCGATACGGGCGTCAACGCAACCGCGTGAACCGCAACGCCTACCGCCTCCACCATAGCCGCTTTAGCAAAGGGCAGGGAATCGGGGAGGCGGTAGACGATGTGCTGGGGAACCGTTACATACTCCGCGAAAGCGCCCATCCGGCGGAAGTCAGGGGTGGAAACACCCAGCACTTCGCGGTGATCGCAGAGGTTTACCTCTCCCCGCTTGCAAAAGAAGCAGTGGCCGCAATAGACGGTCGAATCAAACGTTACGCGGTCACCTTCGCGGAAGCCTTCTACATCCCGGCCGGTTTTCTCCACTACTCCGGAAGCCTCATGGCCCATCACGATAGGAGGAATGCGTCGGCCGGTGCTGCCGTCGTAGCCATGAACATCGCTGCCGCAGATCCCGCAGGCTTTCACGCGTATCAAAATGTCGTTTGCACTTACGGACGGCTCTGGGACATCGGCAAGTTCCAGATGGCGGTATTCAGACAGCAGCAGTGCTTTCATTACTTCCAGTGTAGAATCTGCTGCGCACCGATTGGGTTCACCTTCGACATTGCCTAAGGAAGCATCTTTCCGCCGGTCACATCGAAGACGCCGCCAGTGATGAATCTCGATTCATCGGATGCCAGAAACACGTACATGGGCGCCAACTCGGCTGGTTGGGCGGGCCGCTCCATCGAACTGCTCTTTCCAAAATTCTCGACCGACTTCTCAGGCATGGTGGATGGAATTAGCGGGGTCCACACCGGTCCTGGAGCTACGGCGTTCACGCGCACTCCCTGCTTGATAGCGGCCTGGGCCAGAGCTTTGGTGAATGTGACAATCGCGCCCTTTGTGCTCGCGTAGGCCAGCAGCGTCGGACTCGGATCGTACGCCTGGACCGATGCCGTGTTGATGATCGTGCTGCCCGGCCTCATTTTGGGAAGCGCGAAACGGCTCAGATAGAACATCGGATGAATGTTAGTTTGGAAGGTTCTGTCCCATTCCTCGGGAGTCAGTTCCTCAATGGATTCATGAGTGGTTTGATGAGCTGCGTTATTGACCAGAAGATCGATCCCTCCCAGGTCATTGACGGTCTGCTCCACCAGTTTGCGGCAATGATCGACGGATTCGATACTCCCGGGAATCGTTACGGCCTTCCGTCCGGCCTCCTGAACCAGGCGAACGGTTTCTTGTGCGTCTTTTTCTTCGTTGAGATACGAGATCACAACGTCTGCGCCTTCACGTGCGAAAGCCAATGCCACTGCCCGTCCAATGCCGCTATCCCCGCCGGTAATCAGCGCCTTGCGCCCCGCCAGCCGTCCGAATCCTT
>Ga0308173_10002238_pt1 | contig 10199 bp, 8 predicted proteins | sample PhyPR1_FD_203716 | JGI IMG/M metagenome (GOLD analysis project Ga0308173, IMG submission 203716) | Soil microbial communities from UC Gill Tract Community Farm, Albany, California, United States - DLSLS.P.R1 | ecosystem: Environmental > Terrestrial > Soil > Agricultural land | place: USA... | reverse complement strand
ACTTCATCAAGCGCTGGGCATAGTCGGTGCCCGTTAAACTAATCCGCCACGCCTAAAATAACGATATGCGTCTGCTGATTCCGGCGCTTCTTTGCGCCAGCGCCGCTTTCGGCTCCATCGCTCCGGCTGATCTCGTGCCCGTGCGCTGGACCAAGTCCGATGCGAAATCGCTCGATCTCGTCGCCGGCACATCCGTCAATTGTCTGCTGCTCGACTGGAAGACCGATCGGGCGCAGGGCTTTAGCGCATTCGCGGCGGCCGCGGAGCCGAAGGGAGTGGCCGTGCTTGCGGTGCTGCATCCCGGCGCGGATCCCGTTCCGGCGGCGCGCCAGGCGATGAGTTCGCATGCAGCCGGCATCGTGCTCGACGGCGATTTCCCGGGCAATACGGCCGCGCGCGTTCGGGATGCGCTGGCGGATCGCAAGCCGCTCGTAGTGGAGATCACGAAGCGCAATCGCATGAACTTCGCCTCGGGTGCGCCTGTGCTCGCGACCGACCAGGGCGTCTGGCCGGGCATTCAGGCGCAACCGGAAGGCGCGGCGCATGCGGGCCCCTCGGCCGCGGCGTGGATCGATACCAATGCCGGATTCCTGCAGGCAGCCAAAGCCATGGCGAAAGGCGCGACGATCTGGATCGCCGTGAAGCCGCCGGATAAAAACATATTCAAGGCGGATCGTTATCTGCAGGCCGTGGGCGACGCTGCGCTCACCGGAAGCCGGTGGGTGGTGGCGTTCGATCCCGATACGCAGGCCGCGATTGACTACGGCAATGCGGATGCGCTCAAGACATGGAAGAGCGTGGCCGATCTGCTCACGTGGTTCGAGAAGCATTCCGAATGGCGCACGCTTCCGCCCGGCGGCAAGCTGGCCATCGTGCAGGACCCCAAACACGGCGCGCTGATGAGCGGCGGCATTCTGGATATGATCGCCACGCGGCACACGCCCATTCGCGTCGAAACGCCGGACCAGTTGAGCCCGTCCGCTCTCTCCGGCAGCTCAATGGCGCTGAACACGGAGCCGGAAAGCCTCACGCCCGCGCAGCAGGAGACTCTGCTCGAATGGCGCCGCAAGGGTGGAACTCTGCTCACGGCGCCCGCCGGCTGGCGTGATTCGCTTCCCGCCGATCTCACCCAGGCGAAGCTCTCGGATGAGCAGTTGAAGCACATCGACGATATGTGGAAGGACGTCTCGAACATGATCGGCCGCCGCAACCTCGGCGTGCGATTGTTCAATGTATCTTCAATGCTGTCGTCGTTCCGCGCGCCGGAGAGTGGCCATCCCGCGATCGTGGAGCTGGTGAACTACTCGGATTATCCGGTCGAGAGCGTCACGGTACAACTGCTCGGCAAATATACGAAAGCGCATCTGTATATGCCGGATGGAAGAGAGAAAGATCTGGAGATTTATCCGGCTGAAGACGGCGTGGGCGTGGATATCGATTCCGTTGCGTCCTGCGCGGTTTTGCGGGTCGAGTAATCAGGGAAGCGAAGCAAGGAACAGGGCCAAACCGAAATCCCGCATAATCCTCAACATTGACTTCGCACATTGGTTCACGCCGCAGACCCGCAGGGATAAACTAAGGGCAAGCCTATGAACGTGACCCGTCGTGAACTGCTGGCTCTGGGCGGCGGCGCCGTCCTTGCTTCCTCGCGCCTCGCGAAGGCCGCCACCACCCCGGTCGCGCGCACCGTCTCGATTGCGAAATGCGCAACCTATTCGGATGGCCAAGTCTATTCGAACCTGAAGACCATGTTCGATCAGCTCGGCGGACTGCCGAAGATCGTCCGTGGAAAAACGGTCACGGTGAAGCTGAATCTTACGGGCAGCCCCGGGCTCCGTTTTCAGGGCAAGCCCCTGGGCGTTACGCATTACACGCATCCGAAAGTGGTGGCCGCCACCGCGCACCTGATGGGCGAAGCCGGCGCGAAGCGAATCCGCTTCGTCGAAAGCGGCTGGGCTCTCAGCGGACCGCTGGAAGACTATCTTCTCGATTCCGGCTGGAATGTGCGGCAGCTTTCGAATGCCGCGCCCAACGTGGAATTCGAGAACACGAACAATCTGGGCAAAGGCTCGAAGTATGTGCGGTTCAACGTGCCCGGCCAGGGATACATCTTCCCGGCCTACGATCTGAACCACGCTTATCACGATTGCGACGCCTTTGTCAGCATGGCGAAGCTGAAGAATCACGCCACCTGCGGCGTCACGCTTTCCATGAAAAACTGCTTCGGCATGACGCCAGCTTCCATCTACGGGGATGATGCCGGCGTGGACGAGCCCAACGAAAAGCCGACCTCCGGACGTGTTACGGCCATGCACGAAGGGAAGCGCGCGCCTTCGAAATCCGCGCCGCAGGAACTCGATCCTTCAAGCAGCCGTTACCCTGGCTATCGCATGCCGCACATTGTGGCCGAACTGAATGCCGCGCGCCCGATGGATCTCGCGATCATCGATGGCGTCGAATCCATGGCAGGCGGCGAAGGCCCGTGGATTCGCGGGGTCCGCTCCGTGCAACCGGGCGTGTTGATCGCCGGCTTGAACGCTGTGAATACGGACGCTGTGGCGACGGCCGTGATGGGTTATGACCCGCGCGCGCCCAAAGGAACTGCGCCGTTCCAGACGTGCGACAATACGTTGCTTCTCGCCGAAAAGCTCGGCGTGGGCAGCGCAGATATCAATCGCATCGAAGTGGCCGGAGTCCCGATTGCCAAAGCTCTCTATCGTTACGACAAAGCATAGTCATAAACAAGGACGCAGCCGCTGGGCCGCTGTGATTGCATTCGCGGCGGCTCTGCCTGTATTTGCCCAGAATCCCTCCACCATGTATCCCGCGGTGCGCGGGACGCATTTCATGGTCGGCGCGGGCAATAACCTCGAAGTCGCGGCGGGCATTCGCATCCTGCAACAGGGCGGCAATGCCGTCGATGCCGGCGTCGCTACGGTCCTCGCCGCCGCCGTCACTGAAAATGACCATTTCGGAATGGGCGGCGAAATGCCGCTGCTGGTCAAGATGAACGGCAAGCCGGTTGTGGTGGTGAGTGGCGTAGGTACTGCGCCTGCCCTCGCGACCATCGATTTCTACCGTTCGCGCAAGCCGGAAGCCTGGGAAGAAAAGGCCACCATGCCGCCCATTCCGGCAAATGGAATTCTGGCGGCGACGGTACCGGGCGTGTTCGGCGGCCTGATGCTGGCGCTCGAGAAATTCGGCACCATGAGCTTCGCGAAGGTGGTTGAGCCGGCGCTCGGCTACACGCAAGGTTTCCCTGCGCCGGAGATTCTCTCCAATTACATTCGTTCGAGCCAGCAGTATCTCGATCTCTGGCCGGTCTCGCTGAAGTTCTTCGAGCCGGAAGGCCACGTACCCGCGCCGGGCGAAGTCTTCCGGGCGCCTTCGCTCACGCACACATTCGAAGCGCTGATCGCCGCCGAGAAAAAGGCGCACGGCAAGCGCGCCGCAAAGATTGAAGCCGTTCGCAAATATTTTTACAACGGCCCGATCGCGAAAAGCATCGGCGAATTTTCGGAAAAGAACGGCGGCCTGCTGCGCGCTTCCGACATGGCCGCGTATCGCCCGAAGCTCGATGAGCCGCGCTCCACCACCTACCGCGGCTACACCATCGAAAAGCCCGGTTTCTGGACTCAGGGGCCGGTGATGCTGGAGGCCCTCAATATCCTCGAAGGCTTCGATCTTAAATCGATGGGCCACAACTCGCCCAAATATCTGCATACGGTGATCGAGGCCGTGAAGCTTGCGTTCGCCGACCGCGACCGCTATTACGGTGACCCGGACTTCTCCAAGATCCCCGAAGAAACGCTGCTTTCGAAAGACTACGCCGCCGGGCGCCGCAAGCTGATCGATCCCGACCACGCCTCGATGGAGAGCCGCCCCGGCACGTTCGGTGGACCCATCGAGATGCCGACTTCGGCCACCCCAAGCATCGGCGTCGGCGACACCACCTGCGCGAACGCCGTCGATGCGCAGGGCAACGTCTTCTCGGCCACGCCCAGCGGTGCATGGCTGCCTTCCGTGATTGCCGGCGATACCGGTATTCCGCTGGGAACGCGCCTGCAAAGTTTCGTCACCACGCCCGGCCACCCCAATACGCTCGCGCCCGGTAAACGGCCACGCGTAACTCTCAGCCCGACCATTGTTCTTAAAGACGGCAAACCGGTGCTCGCGTTATCTACGCCGGGCGGCGACAATCAGGACCAGGCGCTGCTGCAGACGCTGCTGAATATCATCGACTTCGGCATGACGCCACAGGCCGCTGTCGAGTCCCCGCGCTTTCAGACAGAACATTTCTACGCCTCGTTCGGTAATCACGAATTCATCCCGGGCAAGCTGAATGTGGAGAGCCGGCTGCCGCGCGAAACCATTGAGGCGCTGATGGCGCTCGGCCACAAAGTGAATGTTTCGGGCCCGTGGAGCAACGCCTCCGCGCCCACCGTGATTCACATCTCGAATGGCGTGCTCGAAGGCGGAGCAGACCCGCGCCGCGGCCGCTTTATTTTCGGTTATTAGTAGCTCGGTCAGCGATGCAGCTCTTCGGGATGCCGGAGCGCGTTGATGCGTTTCGGATCGCCGGACGTGTAGAGCCACGCCGCGATATCGAACGCATCGCCCGAGGTCACGCCGAGATTCGGCATCGCCGTGGCTGGCTTGAACCGTTTCGGATTCATGATCCAGGCAACGGCTTTCGAAGGCACATTCACCAGCATGCCAGCGATGTATTGGCGCTCGGCGAATCCCACGAGCGGCGGCCCGACGTAACCAGGACCGATGCCGGGGCTTTCGTGACAGCTTGCGCAACCGTAGCTCTGCATCAAATCGCGGCCTCGCTGGGGATTCGCGCGGTCGAGTCTGTCGAACGCGGCGTCATTACCGGAAGGCCAGTCCACCGGCTTGATCCCCTGGTCAACTTCTGCGGCCATGCGCTTGTAATCGGCAGGCGAAAACCAGACCATGCGCCGCAGGAAGGAAACGATGGCCCAGCGATCAGCGTCGCTCAGCCGCGCAGCAAAGGCGGGCATGCCGCTCATCTTCAGTCCGTGGGAGATGATCCAGTAGAGTTGCGAATCGGTCCAGCGATTAACGGTGGTTGCGAGCCGCGGAGGTTTGGGATTGATACCGCGGCCAATTTGTTCGCCGGGCTCGCCAGGCGCCCCGTGACAGGGTTGGCAGTTCTTGCGATAGAACGAGAATCCGTTGGCGCTGAGCGAGAGACCGCCGAGATCGGGGACGGAGGTCCCTCCGCTATGGAACCGGACGGCGCGATCCCGCATGGTCAGGAGCATCCAGCGGGTTAAGAGAAAATGCGGCGTGTCGGCGGCGAGATTGTACCAGCCGCTTTCGATGAACACCAGGCTGCCGAGTACGAACAGAACGCCGGCTGCAACCAACGTCAGGATCGCGGTTTTGATGACGAGGCGAAGTCTGTGCGGCGGCTCGGGACGCGTGACGGGCGTGCCGGCTGGATTGACGATCGCGGCAACCGCAGCGACCAGGACAACGGCGCCGAGCACGACTTTCCTCAGGGCTCGAGAGGCCTTCATGATCTCTGTTACCGAAGCGTGTACAGGTATGCCGCAATGTCGCGCGCCTGCTGCCTGGTCACACCGAGGTCGGGCATCGCATTTCCGGGTTGTACTTCCTGCGGCTGGGCGATCCAGCGTGACAGGTTCTCAGGTGTGTTTTCCTGTAAGCCGGCAATATAGACCCTGCTTCCGAACCCACTCAGCGGGGGACCTATGGTTCCATCGGCCTCGGTGACGCCTGGAATCACGTGGCAAGATCCACAGCTATATGAATAGAGCAGGTGACGGCCGTTGGCCGGGTCGCCCCCATTGATTCCCTGCGCAAGCGCGTCCGCGTTCCGGCAAGCGCTGCTGGCAGTAAGACTGATCAGGAGCACGGAAACTGTGATCAGAGCTCGGATCATCGCGAATCACCCCGCGCGATCCATTAGCAAATGGACGGCCAAGTCGGGTACGCTGTCGTCTCGTTTATCGAGATTCGGACTTAAAATCTTTCAGCCGAGCGAAAAGGCTACGCCGTCCTGATATAGACCCCAGTAATTCAGGAGCGTGCGCGCGAACTTCGTCGCGAGGTAATCAGTGGGACGAATCACCAGGGGTAAGCTGCGCGACTTCGCCCTTCCCGTCCACGTACTCGATCCAGCTCGTCATCATCTCTTCTTCCGTTTTGTCACCCCACCGAATCGCCTTCGATGGGTCGGGGTTCATCGGATTGTTCGCGCTGTTGTCGTAATGCGCGGTCACCGTCAACACGCTGCCTTTCTCCACGTAGAGCGGCTGTTTCAACCGGTAGACTAGCTGCCAGTTGAAGTCGTAACGCGGCACGTATAGCAGCGTCTCTGTGCGGCCGTCCGGCCGCTTCAGGTCGTAACGAGCATCTTTTCCGCGCCCGTGCATGTGCGGCGTAATCGAGAGCAGGACTTTATCGCGTTCGAACGTGTAACACCGCTTCACCTCATGGTTCGGCGCGCCCGGCGGAATCAGGAAGAAGAAATTGCGAAGATCCATGCGCCGCAGGACCTGCTCCGGCTTCCCCTTAGCCAGATAGAGACCCACGCTGGTACGGTCCGTCTCGCCCTCTTTTCCGGTCGGCGCGTAGTGAATCACAAACTCGAACTTCGTCCCCGGCTCGATCCACTTCGCCGTATTCGGCGCAAATACGTCGGCTGAGCGCCCCGGCAGGTAGGATGCCAGTGCGCCTTCCTGGGCTCCGTGAATATAGGGCAGGTCTGGCGCATCCGCGCGGCAGGAATCATCCAGCACCGGGGCATCCATCGAAATCCGCGTGAGCTTGCCGTCGTGCACCAGATAGTCATTCAGCGTGTGCATTGATTGAATCGTCGTGGGCCCTGCGTGCGCCGCATCGTGCACGATGTTCAGATGCCCGTGGTGCACCACTCGTCGATTTCCCGGCCGCAGCTCCGCCGCCCGGATCCAGACGCCCTCGGTCAGATTCGTCGGCACAATGAAATGCTCATAGCTGTCTATGCCCGGCTTCAGATGATAGGTCTCGCCGATATCGATCACGATGTCCGGCTGGCCCAGTTGCCAGCCCTCGGTGAACTTCGGTTGCGGCGGCAGGTCATGCGGATCGCCTTCAGGAGCGCCGCCGTCCGCCCATTTGCGAATCGTCTCGATATCGGCATCGCTCAGCCGCGCATCGTTTGAGAATGCGCCATAATGCGGATCCGCGAGCCATGGCGGCATCTTGCGCGTCATCACTGCCTGGCGCATCGCCTTGGCCCATGGCCGTGCGGACTTATAGTCCAGCAGCGACATTGGCGCAACCTCGCCCGGCCTGTGGCACGTGACGCAATGCTGATACAAAAGCGGCGCCACATCATGGCTGAACGTCACCTGCCGCCCAGGCGCCGTCTCGGCCGCGCTCGATATGCCCGCGGTCGCCAGCAGGAATCCAACAGCAATTCGCATAATTCCGCCTGGCCTGAGGATATCTCAATCGGGCGGCCGGCGCACCGCATCGAAACACCGTATGGATAGCATCCGCGTCGCCGGAATCTGCGGCAGCCTGCGCCCAGGCAGTTATACGCGTATGGCGCTGAAGATCGCGCTCGATGCCGCGTCCGAGGCCGGAGCCGGCGAGACCCGGCTCATCGATCTCCGTGAATACGACCTGCCGTTTGCCACCGGCGAAGAGGTCACGGGCAAAGCCGCAGCGTCCGTGCTGCGTCTGCGCGCCGACGTCAAGGCGGCGGACGGCCTGATTCTCGCCACGCCCGAATACCACAACAGCTTCAGCGGCGTCCTGAAAAACGCGCTCGATCTGATGGGCTTCAACGAGATCGAAGGGAAAATGATTGGGCTGATTGGCGTGGCCGGAGGATCGTTAGGCGCCTTCGACGCGCTGAATGAACTCCGCAACATCGGCCGCGCGCTCCACGCATGGGTGATTCCCGAGCAGGCGTCCATCCCCGAAGCCTGGAAATACTTCTCTGAACAAGGCGCAATTTCGAACGCCGCGCTGGAACAGCGGCTGCACGAAGTCGGAAAGCAGGTGGCCCGCTTCGCTCGCGTGCACAAATGCGCCGGCGCCCGCGACTTCCTCGAGCTGTGGGAAAAGGCGCCGAAGAATCCCGGCGGCGCGGATCGGTGATCGCCTGTGCCGCCGGCAGGTTTACAGATGCAACGCTTTCCTGCGGCGGTCCTCAGTTTTCTCCGTTGATCGCCACGTCCGTCGATTCAGAGGTGTCCGTCGTTGAAATTCCGAAGGGCGCCGTGCTCCCCCACACCGTAGAGCTTCCCCAGACGGTCGAGCTGCCCCAAACCGTGCTGCTGCCCCACACGGTGCTGGACCCGGACAACCACACCGACGAGCCCCACACTGTCGAACTGCTCCAGAGCGCGTTCGAGCCCCATACCGTGCTCGTGCCCGGCACATTGGTGCTCTGAACAGTCGCTTGTCCCGTTGCGGGATCATACGCCGCTGTTGGCGAAAGAGCGCTGCCCACTGCGAGATCGTTGTTACTCAGGGCGGCGGCGATATCCAGATATCCAGCTCCGATGGTAAAGATGTCGTAATAGCTGGTGTACGGAATGTTGGTTGCCGGATCGACAGCCACGCTGCTCGGCGGAAATACCTTGCTGGCCGTCTTCATCAGGCGCGCCTTCACCTGGTCCGGCGTCAGCGAGGGATTCTGCTGGATTATCGCTACGGCTGCTCCGCTCACAATCGCTGCGGCCATACTCGTGCCGCTCATGATGTATTCCGTGGAAGTCACTTCATTTTGCGGATAGAGCGCACGCAGCCCCGATGGCGGTCCCATGGTCGAAACCACCTGATTGCCCGGCGCAACGAGATCCGGTTTTACCAAATGATCGATGGCCGTCGGACCCTTCGAGCTGTAGCTGGCGATCGTGTCGTCGCTGCGGGTCGAGGTATGCATATCCTTCATCGCGCCCACAGTAATCACGTAAGGATCGTTGCCCGGAGAGGTAATCGTGCCGTAGCCGTTTGTGCCCGCAGAATCGTTGCGCCCGTCATTACCAGCCGCAACGACCACCACGATACCGGCATTCCATGCCTTCTCCACCGCCTGGCACAACGGATCCAGCGCCGCCGCCTCAAAAACCGGGCGGCCAAGAGAAAGATTCATCACCCGAATGTTGTAAGTCTTTTGCAGAGCGATCGCGGCATCGATCGCGCTGATTACGGTGGCGTCCGTCCCGTTCCCGTTATCGTCGAGCGCGCGCAAACTCACAACGTTTGCATTCGGGACAATGCCGGTATAAATGGTCCCATCCCCGTTTGCGGCGATCAGACCAGCCACATGCGTGCCATGTCCCCATTTATCCACGGGGCCGCCACCCACGAATGACGCGCGATAAGCGATGTGATTGAAATCGTTCGGCAGCCCGATACCGCTATCGATCACCGCGACGCCGATGCCGGAGCCGTCATAGCCCGCCATTGCGGCGACTTCGGCATTCACGGTCTCCGCAGGGATGTCCATCATCGGGCGGATCGGCCGATTTGGCGTGACGTATAAAACATCCGGATCGGAGGCCAGCTCGTCAAGGGCTGAAGCCGGGATGGAGTAATTTGCCGCGTTGACGTTGTCCATCTCGCTGCGAAGCGTGCCACCCAGGTGAGCCACCCTCGCGTGATGACTTTCGGTCGGCCCAACTTTATACTGCACGATCACATCGACAACTTCGGACGCATCGCGAGAGATCAGATTGGCCGAGAGTTTATGAGACGGGACTTCTCCGGCCAGAGCCACGGCTACAGCCAGGCACAAAGCGGCAACACATTTCGCGCTCCCAGGGAATCGCCAGGAGCGCGTCGAAAGCAGGACATGTGAGTTCATGAAAGGTCGGTTTGCGTGAGAGTTCAAATCCGGAACACGAAACAATCGGCAGAAGCGGTCTGGAAGATTAGGTTCCGGGGCAAAGTAGTGCGCCCGTTCTGCTCTGCCTCTCTCCTGATCCGGGACATACGCCCGTACTGAATGAAGACTCCGGCCCCAATAATCAAAAAAGGTGAATGAATCTGTTGAATTTATTCGAACTGCAAGATTGTCGCCCATTCCGTCGTGAACGAAACAGGCGTTTTTGCCGGGAGCAAAACATAATATTGCCGGGCCGCCTTCAGGAATGCTGCCAATCGGGGCATGCCTCCAGTTGAACTGATAGGGCGGAATACGCCCA
>Ga0308173_10002236_pt1 | contig 10206 bp, 5 predicted proteins | sample PhyPR1_FD_203716 | JGI IMG/M metagenome (GOLD analysis project Ga0308173, IMG submission 203716) | Soil microbial communities from UC Gill Tract Community Farm, Albany, California, United States - DLSLS.P.R1 | ecosystem: Environmental > Terrestrial > Soil > Agricultural land | place: USA... | reverse complement strand
GTTCAAAGCTAAGCATCAGCCCAACCGGAATGCCCACGAGAAGCAGCACACCGAGAATCGTTCGAAATGAGTATGTCAAAACGTCAATCCCAGAGTTTTCAGAAATTGAAAACGTCAGGGTAATTCAAATTGAGCCATAACACAAATGGATTCCGAACCCTAAGTGTCTGTTTCGCAATGCGCAACGCCCGCCGTGGCGTTCTGCGTAGAATACCTGCCCGTGGCCTCTAATCAGGCTCGCAGTGCGCCTTTTGCCAAATATCGCACTGTGCTCCACGCCCCACCAGTCACTCGCTGCGTGTTGTCGAGCACCTGTTGGATAGCAGACAAAAAGTAGTCAATATCTTCCCTTGTGATATTTAGCGGGGGCAGAAACTTGATTACCTCGGTGTGATAGCCAGCCACCTGTGTCAATATGCGGTGCTCCTGCAGCAGCGGCACAATGATCATCTGGCTGAACACGCCGAAATTCAGCGTGTGCAGCATGTCCCAGGCCGCCCGCAGTTTCAGCGGCTGTTCCGGCCGGTGAAAATCAATTCCAAACATCAGTCCTTTGCCTCGCACATCCGAAACAAAAGGGCAACTTCGGCCGATGTTTGTCAGTTGCTCCATCGCATACTCTCCGAGTGTAGCTGCGTTTTCCACGATGTGCTCTTCTTCCATCACATGCAACGTCGCCAGAGCCGCAGCCATGGCGAGATCGTTCTGTCCGAACGTATTGGAGTGAACCACACAACGCTCCATCGTGTTGAACACCGCATCCATCGTTTTCGGAGTAGTGATAACAGCCCCCACGGGAACGTATCCGCCCGAAAGCGCCTTGGCCGTGCATACGATATCGGGGTGTACTTCAGGCCAGTGCTGGTAGGCAAACCACTTTCCCGTTCTTCCCAGACCGCACTGGACCTCATCCACCACCAGTAACGCTCCCGCTTTATGGCAGATTCGTTGCGCCTCCGCGAGGTAGCCGTCCTCCACAACCGAACAGCTCTTGCCCTGTACCGGCTCGATTACGAAAGCGGCCACATCCTTGGATGCCATAACTGCCGCTTCCAACGCCGCTAAGTCGTTAAACGGAATGGCCTGCGTACCCGGCATCAGAGTGCCGAAACGCTCCCGAAAAAACTCGGCGCCGTTCAGCGATAGTGACCCGGTACTCAAACCGTGGAACGCATGATCACAATAAAGGATTCGCGACTTGCCCGTTGTGCATCGCGCGAACTTGATAGCGGTCTCAATCGTCTCGGTTCCGGAGTTGCAGAAGAACACGCGGCTCAGGCCCTGTTTGAAGTGCTCGGAGGTATGGCTGGTGAGCTTTTCGGCGACTAATCCTGCCAGCAGCGAGCAATCCATTCGCACCAAATTCGGCATGTCGCGAGACAATACCTGCTCGAGAATTGCTTTTACTTTGGGATGATTCCGCCCTAAAGCAAAAACTCCCCAGCCAGTGAGAAGATCCAGGTATCGGTTGCCTTCCGCATCGTAAAGATATGATCCTTCTCCGCTCTGATAGCCCTTATCGAAGCCTATCGTGCGCAGCATCTTTACGAATGTCGGGTTAATGTGCCGCTCGTGAAGTTCGTACTGCCTGCCTTGCTGGACATCAAGCCACGCAAGGAAATCGGTGCTCATGAAGAATCCTACTTGCCGGAACCGGTATCCGTTAATTGTGCCATGGCTCGCCAGAAGGTGGTGGAATCGGTACTCCGGTGGGAACGGGCCTGCCGAAATTCGGCGTTCCATCAGGATTCCAGGTAAACGGCTGTGCCCGCGGCGAACGGGCGGCTCCGCATCCCTGGTTGGGTTCCTTGTTCGCGTGGTAAATGATCCAATCCTGCTTTCCGTCCGGTGATTTGAAAAAGCCGTTATGCCCCGTGCCGTATGCGTGCGCCGCAGGTGATTCCCAAAATACCGGAAGCGGTGATTTTTTCCAGGACGCCGGATTCATCAGATCGCTCGAAGCTGAAGCCGTCGCCATGCCCAATTCATAAAAGTTCGTCCAACATCCGCTGGCCGAGTAGATCAAGAACAGTTTGCCTTCGTGCTCGATCACTTCCGGTCCCTCATTCACATCCACATGAGGCGGGTCGGCAGTATCCGCTCCTGGGTTCGTTTCGTGACTTGCCCGGCGATCCGGCAAATCCCCGACCTTCTCCCAAGGATGGTCGGGTGTTGAAACCATGACACGCTTCCCCTTTACGGTCCACGGATTCTCTAGCTGAGCCAGATAAATGCTCTGCACACCATTAGCATCCCCTTCCCACCCAGACCAAACCAGATATAACTTGCCCTGATTCTCAAACACTGATCCGTCGATTGCCCATTTATCGGACGGGGCCTTCAGTTCACCCTTAAAGGCCCATGTACCCTCTAGCGGATCGGGTGAAGAGTTTTCCAGCACCCAGAGCCGATGTGTCTTGTTCGTACCCGCGTCAGCCGCGAAATAGACGTACCACTTGCCGCGAAGGAAGTGAAGTTCAGGCGCCCAGATGTCATGTGAGTACGGTCCACTGGACGGAGGGGTCCAGATCACTTTCCTTTCAGCATTCTCTAGATCCTCTATACGCCGGGTTTTGCGGATGACCAGACTCTTTCCAGTCGTGTTCATGTAATAGTAAACACCGTTGCGGGATGTCACCCAAGGATCAGGACCCGAAGGAAGCAAGGGGTTCGTTAGGGTCGGCCGAGAAGAATTTGCAGTTCCCGAACTCGCACGGCTATTCTGTGCGTCTAAATGAAAACATAAGATCAGACCAAGTCCTACGGCAGCGAAAGTACCGCCCCGGCAGTTTTTCGGCATCGGTCCTTAGATTATGCAATACCTTCGGATCAGTAATGACTCGCCGTTCGTACCTACACGACCTTCCAGTAGATCGAGTAGCGTTGACCCGACACTTTGTTGAACGGAGTCAGCGTGACATCGGGCTGCTGGCCCACGGTTCGAAACGTGAGAGTCTCGCCCGTGGGCCGAATCCAGGCACTCGGGTCGTCCTCCTTCGCTTGAAAAGTCGGTAGAACAGAGGGAGGATGATGCTTCAGATCGGGCCCGGTGTGCCCAATCGCCATCTCTTTTGTCAGTCCGGCATCCCCAAGTCCTCCTGCCAGAACCAGCGGTCCATATAGAAAAGCCTGCAGCGTGGGCTCGTCCGGCATAGCCTCCGTGCGCAGTCGCATCGGTAGTCCAACTTCGACCCGGTCGCCCTTCGTCCATGTTCTGGCAATGGATACATAACTCCCTGGGCCTGCCGAGATCTCAGCCGTCTGTCCATTGACCTTCACGACGGGCGAGGACGCCACCCAGGCAGGAACTCGTATATGCAGCGTCATTTGGGTTGGCTGGCTGACGTCAATCGAGAGTTCCGTCCCAGGAGTCTCGGGAAACTGCGTCGTTTGTCGCAGGCGCACGCGTTTGGCGGTCCAGTTCACTTCTGACGGAATGAACAGGTTCACATAAAGGCTGTTCTCGTCATGGAAATAAATACTGTCGTTTAACTTCGAATACTCTTCAATACCGGTCCCGTTGCAGCACCAGAACGAGTCGTAGACCGTGGCGAAGGTTCGCCAGGAACCTGGAACCAATCCCAGATAATACTGCGTTTCACCATCGTCCGTCCTGATCGTGCCGAGGCGATGATTGTAGAGCGTGCGCTCGTAATAATCGAAGTAGCGGGGATCCGCCGTCCAGGTGTACAGCTTCCGTGTCAGCTTCAGCATGTTGTAGGCGCAACAGCATTCGTTGGTAGTTGTGCCCAGGCTGAGTTCTTTTGCCAGGCGGTTTGGCTCAACCAGCCATCCTTCATTGTTGCTGTTTCCGCCGGTCACGTAGGTTCGGGCTTCGATAATCTCGTCCCAGAAATAGTTGGACACTTCATAAAACCGCCGGTCACCGCTGATCTCATACCGGCGGGCAGCCCCGATTACCTGTGGTATGTGTGTATTCGCGTGCAAACCGCGCAGCCGATCCTGTCGCACTGCAAGTGGATTGAAGAAGCGCTTTTTTGTAAAACGGTCGCCCACTACCGCGAAGTGGTCATCATTGGTGATGGCGGCCAAGTTGTAGAGCACCTCGTTCATACCGCCGTACTCCGTATCCAGAACCATCTGCATGTGCTCTTCGGGCATGGAACCGGTCCATTCGTCGGCCCAGTGCGCCATGCCTTTTAACACCGCCAGTGCCTCCTCGTTCCCACAATGCTGATACATGTCCAACATGCCTGCCATCAGCTTATGCACTGTGTAGAAGGGGGCCCACACCTTACGTCGGGCGTTCAACCTGTCGAACAACTCTGTGGGAAAGGCGCTGAGATACTGACCGCCAAGCTTCTTTTGACACTCAGCAAGCTCCCTGACGACGGAGTCACCTTTCTTTTTGATCTCTGCGTCTCCAGTCGACGAGTACATCAGCCCGCAAGCAGACAAGAAATGGCCCACATAGTGGCCTCGTAGTTCGCAATCCGGCTTCTCCCATCCTCCCAACGGCTGGGCAGTAGAAGGGAGCCCCGCATTCAAACGGAATGTATGCACCAGGCGATCGGGAGGAAGCTTGTGCAGTAGTGCGCGATTCGCTTCTTGGGCGTCCTGAAAGGCGCTTGGTAGCAGGCGAACCTGATTCATTGGAAACGCCTGTACCTTAGGTTTAATGTTCCGGCGCGTGAACACCAGAGCGTCACTGAACGGAGCAGACTCGGCTACCGTGCCAGGTTGGGGCGCGGGAGCGTCCGGATCTCCTGGCACGGAGGCTTGGGTAATCTCCTTCGTCTGCTCTCGGGCGAGAAGTACTGCGGCTGGGCCCCCAATGGCCGCCGCGGCAAAGGTTCGACGACTAAGTCGATTGTGCGGGTTCAGTGTACTCACAAGTTCACTCCGTGGAAGGGCTTACGTCAAAAGTATATGCCGCAGAGGTCAGTTTACCTGTAGCTACAAATTATGTAATGATACTTCCGTCTCCTTCGCGAATGATGCGAAAACGACCGTCCTATGAACCTCCAAGAAGTCGCAATACTCGCAAAGGTTTCTACCGCGACCGTCTCGCGAGTTTTGAACAACGTTGGTCCTGTAAAGAACTCGACGCGTACGCGTGTCTTGAAAGCCGTTGCGGAGCTGAAGTATCATCCCAACCTCCATGCGCGAAATCTGGCAGGAGGCAAGAGCAGGACCATTGGAATCATCGTCTCCAACATGGAGAATCCTTTTTTTGTGGACATCTACAAAGCGGCGGAGCAGGCGGCTCACTCGAAGGGTTTCGACGTCGTACTCGCCAACACGGACTATAATCCCGAGCACCTGATGCACAATATCCGGTTGATGATCGGTCGCAGGGTTGCCGGACTCGCCTTGGCCGTCTCCGAGATGGACCCTGGCTTGATCGATGAACTATGCGACAAAAACATTCGCACGGTCACCTACGATGCCGGTTTACTCAGGCGTAACAGCTCAAACATCATCGTGAACTATGGCAAAGGTATCGAGCGAATTGTGAGCTATCTTCACGAACTGGGGCACCGGCGGATGGCCTTCATCAGTCACCATCGCAGCCTTCGCCCCCTCAGCTTTCGTGAACGCGGTTTTCGAGAGGCTGTGGAACGATATTCGCCCGTGATCGAATGGAGAATCGTCGCGGACGTCGATGGAATCGACGGAGGCCGGAATGCTGTCCGCGCCATCCTCGCTTCTGGCTTTCATCCAACAGCGATCATCTGTGTGAATGACGTCATGGCGATCGGTGCTTTGCACGAACTCCGCGAGGCGGGACTCCGTGTGCCGCAGGACGTTTCGGTTACTGGATTCGATAACATCAAGCTGGCAGAGATCGTCAATCCGTCGCTGACTACGCTGCACATCCCGAGGGACCGTCTTGGACAGCTGATGATGCAACACCTGATGGCCGATGACTCCGGCGATGAGCAGTTTCAGCCGGAGACCGTGATCGATCCGGAATTCGTGGTGCGCGAATCAACGGGTGGTTTGAATCGCAAATAGCGCGATAGCAAACCGAAGTTCTTACGAACCCGAACCCATCAGTGGGCGTCTTTGGCGGTGGCGGGCTGAAGCTCCACGTAATCCAATGGCGCAGGTTCACCAGCATTCGGAGCACCTTCGATTCGAAGCGTATCGCCAGGCCGCACGGCCACCTGTGGAATCACGTACCGTGTCGAGGTGTGTCCATTGGGCTTATCGGAGGGCAGATCGGCGTTGGAAGCCCACGCCCCTATTTGCTGCTGGTTCAGAAAGGCTTTAAAACTTGCCGCGCCGTTATTCTGGTCGAAGTACTGAACTGCCACGTTGTACCAGCCGGGAGGCCGCTCGAGTTTCACGCTGGCTTCGCAGTTCTGCCTGTTTGTGCAGGTGACAGCCTTCCCATCGGAGGCCGTCTCCCAAGGCGTCACATCCACCGGAGCATAGCCGGTAAGCTGCATCGTTTCGGCCTCGATGCGGTCCGGATAATGGCCCACGCGGCCCTCTGCATCAGGAATACCGGACATTCGAAAGAACCAGTTGCACACCGCATCGCGCCACACGATGGCGTGACCAGCCTGGTAGTGAAGTAGCCCTAGCACCTTCGTGAACCGTTCGTCGTCGATTGCTCCGCGCAGCGATTTCCATTGCTCCACCAACCCCGCTGCTTTCTCCGCACCTTCGTAGTGAGTGTCGTAGATGTACTGGATCACGGTCTTGCCCGAGTGCAATCGGTACGTGTAAGGAACGTGATGCATAAACAGCAACAGATTGTCCGGAGTGGAGGAGAGTGACTCGTAGAGACTCGCTACCGCCGGCGGATATTGGCCGACATATCCGGTGCCCGTAGCCACGGAGCGGTCCATGCCCACTCCTTTTTGGTCAGCACGGATCCACTGCCCCCAGCCATTTCGCTCTGCCGACTCGATGCCAGGACCATAGTGAACATGAATGATGTCCGTGAGCGTGCCAAGCCCGAGCGGACCTGTATAGTCTTCATAAATCCGCCACGAAGAGAGTTGCATATCGCCAATCGTGTCGACGACCTTTGGAACATTGTTGAATGTGAGCCGGGTCCAATCGTCCACAATCGACTTCGAAGTCAAATTCGGATTCCATGCCAGCCGGCCAAAACCATAGAGATTTGCCATGGCCAGCGGATGAGCAAGCCAGTTCGTATCAAGCCCGACATTTGCCACCCCCACAAAGCCGCCTGAGGTCCGGTGAAACGCCTTGCCCGTAACAATGTCCTTCACCGGAGTATCCGCCTGATGGGCATGAAGGTCGAAATCAAGCGTTTCTTTCCACATCGGCACAAGAAACACCAGATGGCGCTGCTGGCCTGTGTACTCCTGCGTGATCTGCAACTCAATCGCCTGGTTTGTATGCTGGAGAGCCGCAAACAGGGGTGATACCGGTTCACGCACCTGGAAATCGATAGGCCCATATTTGACCTGCACGATAACGTTGTCCTCGAACTTGCCGTCCAGATAGGCGAAGTTATCGTAACCGGCCCGAGCCCGGTCTGCCTTGAGGTCACGCCAGTCCAGATGATGGTTGTACACGAAGCCGCGGTACAGTATTACGCCGCCGTGCGGCTTCAACGCTCGCGCGAGGACATTCGCCGCCTCAGCCGGTGTCCGGCCATACTGGGAAGGACCCGGGCGCCCCTCAGAATCTGCTTTCACCACGAAGCCGCCGAAATCAGGAATTCTGCGATAGATCTCATCTACCTTGGTCTGCCACCAGGCGGCCACTCTCGGGTCAAGCGGATCGAACGTATCCAATCCGCCCACCACTTTGGGGCTGCTGAGATCCACCGAAAGCGAGAGCCGCACTCCCCATGGCCGAAACACATCGGCGATTCTCGCAGCCTGATTCAGGAAGTCACTCGTCAATACGCGGAGATCCGCATTGACATTGTTGACCGTGCATCCATTGATGCCCACAGACGATAGAAGGCGGGCGTATTCACCTGCGCGGGTGAGATCCCCCCGAACGGTACCGTCGGCAAAAAAGATGGAGCGGCCGGCATAGCCCCGTTCAATACTTCCGTCCAGGTTGTCCCACTGATTCACCCAGCGGATGGGAGCAGAGGGCGATTCCGTATCATTCAGTGACGAGACATTCTCCAAGCGCGCCAGCTTGTCGAGCAACCGGAATATGCCGTACAGCGTGCCTCGATCGTCTGCTCCGGCGATGAGGATATAGCTGTGCCCATTCCGCTTGCTTGTGCCCAGGGAATAGCCGCCGCCAGCCAGCGCGGGCGCCGCCCAGTCCGGGAATGTGCGCCGCATTTCATCCACCGTGCCCAGAACAAAGGCGTCCTCATCGGGGAGTGCAGTATCCTCGCGGACGGTTCGGCGTAGCATGCCGCGGACGCCGCGAATTAGCTCCTGCTCTGCCGTAACGGTGATCACGGACTGATCGAGCGCAACCGCAGCCGCAGGCAGTCCTTGGTCCTGCGCCAACGCGGAACCGTCGGTGATCAACGCATAGCGGAGCCATCCCGCAGGCCCCGTTTCCGCCCGCAAGCCGGCCACGCAACCAAGAAGACTGCATGCCACCCAGACCGGCACACCGGGCATCTTCATTGGGGCAAGCTCTCGGTACCGGAAATCGTGAAATTTGCTATCAGATCCCCGGAATTCTGCACTGGCTGATCACCGCCCACCGCTACCGCATAGCGTCCAGGCAATACGCTGCGCTTTCCGTCGGCCGTTACCCCGCTTAGCTCACGCGGCTCCAATTTGAAAACCACATGTCGGCTCTCCTTTGAAGCGAGCGAGAAGCGTTGGAAGCCCTTCAGCGCATAAATGAGCCCGTCCGGAGACGAGGGAGGCGTGATGTATAACTCCACCACTTCGTCGCCGGCCACCGGCCCGGTATTCGTGACGTCCGCCTCCGCCGTAAGCGTCTCCCCTGCTTTAATGTTCGTTGACGATAGGCGAAGATTCGAATACCCGAACTTTGTATAGCTCAAGCCATATCCAAACCGGTACAACGGCTGACCGTGAAAGAAACGGTAGGTTCGTCCCTTCATCGAATAATCCGTAAACGGCGGAAGCTGATTGAGCGAAGCATAGAAGGTAACCGGAAGGCGTCCGCCCGGATTATTTTTTCCGCTCAAAGTTTCGGCGATCGCTTGACCGCCCGCTTGGCCTGGGTACCAAGCCTCCAGGACCGCGGCCGCATGTTGTTGCGCCCAATCCACAGCCAAGGCACTGCCGTTCATCAACACCAGAATGAGCGGCTTGCCCGTTGCCGCAAGAGCCTCCAGCATCTTCCGTTGCGCGGCGGGCAGATCTATTCTCGTTCGGTCGCCACCCGAAAAACCTTCGACATGCACCGGCATTTCCTCGCCTTCCAGTTCTGGAGAAAGGCCCACAAACGCGATTACCGCATCCGCCTGCTTTGCCGCCGTAATGGCCTCGGGAAGCAGACTGCCAGGAGGAGGTTGCCAGTTGAGCGTGAGTCCTGCCCCAAACAGTGGGGACTTGTGCGTGTACTCAATCCGAATGGAGTGTGGCTTCGTATCGGGAAATTGCAGATGGAAAGGGGCGTTTGTGTTAGGACGATACGGCTTGCTCTCATCGGTTGTATGCGTTGCCACTTGCTGTCCGTCGAAGTAGACCGTGTACGATTCTCGGTCAGAGCATGGATAGCAGTGTGCAAATGTGATGTTGAAGCTGTAATCCCCCGCCTGCGGAGCCGTGATCGTACCCGTCCACCGTACGCCGAAGTCATTTGCCGGAATGCCTGGCGCGGGGCTCGCGGAGTTCCAGTCGAAATCGATTTGCTTATCGATCCTGGTCATGGTGGGCTTGCCGGTAAAGCCGGATTGGGCGAAGTACTCAGCCGTCAGTCCCGGCTGCGCAACATCGCCACTCGGATGAAAAGCGGTCCTGGGCACCGGTAATGGCAGTTGCGCATCGTACGGAGCACCCTCGGCATACAGAATTTTTGTCCGGCCGCCAAACTCCTGCAACATCCCATCCACAGGCAACACAGGGCTTGAGGGCACGGCATTGTAATTCCCCTCCAGCGCGGCCAAAGACGCCGCATTGGGACCAACTACGGCAACGGTCTGTATGTCGCGGCGAAGGGGAAGCACGCCGTTCTCATTTTTTAAAAGCACCATCGCCTGGCGTGCCGATTTCAGGGCAAGCTCGCGGTGTGCCGGCGAGTTGTCCTCCGAAAACGGAATTCGCGCATACGAGACCTTCGAGGGCGGGTCGAACATCCCCAGCC
>Ga0308173_10002235_pt1 | contig 10208 bp, 7 predicted proteins | sample PhyPR1_FD_203716 | JGI IMG/M metagenome (GOLD analysis project Ga0308173, IMG submission 203716) | Soil microbial communities from UC Gill Tract Community Farm, Albany, California, United States - DLSLS.P.R1 | ecosystem: Environmental > Terrestrial > Soil > Agricultural land | place: USA... | reverse complement strand
GCGCTTCGACCGCCTCGAGGTCGAGACACCCGAGGGTCACATCGAGGCGTCGCCGCGCGTCCTCACCGACCCGGCGGGTGCTACGCCAGTCGATTGGGTGCTGATCGCGACCAAGGCATACGACGCCGAGAGCGCCGCACGCTGGCTGCCAGGACTCCGTCGCGCGAACACGCCCGTCGTCGTCCTGCAGAACGGCGTCGAACACGTCGAGCGATTCGCGCCGTACGTCGCGCGTGCATCGATCGTCCCAGCGGTGATCGACTGTCCGGCGGAGCGGACGGCACCCGGCCGCATGCGTCAGCGCGGTCCGTCGTGGATCATGGTGCCGGACTCCGAGTTGGGGCGCGCCTTCGTGCCTCTGTTCGCGCGTACGAACTTCGATGTGTCGACGGGCGATTTCACCACGCGCGCCTGGGGGAAGCTCTGCATCAACGCACCGGGCGCGATCTCCGCGATCCTGCTGAAGCCGACGGGCATCATCGAGCTCGAGCCCATCGCCGAGCTCACGCGCGGCATGGTGCGCGAATGTCTCGCGGTCGGTCGCGCCGAGGGCGCGACACTGGATGACGACGTCGTGGAGCGTGTGGTCGACGGTGCACGCCGTGCGCCCGCCGACTCGATCAACTCGCTGCTCGCCGATCGGCTGGCGGGTCGCCTGATGGAGATCGACGCACGCAACGGCGCCGTGGTACGGTTCGGGCGAAAGCACGGAATCCCGACGCCGCTGAACGAGATGGCAGTGGCACTGCTCGTCGCCGCGCAGGCGGCGGGCGGGTCGTCCCACACTTTGTTGGCTCGCGCGACATAAGCGCCACCCGCGGCAGCGTGGCGCAGGGTGCACGATGGATGCAATTTGTGTCGGTCGGTTTCGCCCTCTCTCACCTGTCGCGTCGTGCCAGCCGCTCACATCGAACCCATCGCCTTCGTTCTCCTCACGCTGGCGATCATACTCGCCGCTGCGCGCCTGGGCGGAAGTGTCGCCGAGCGCTTCGCGCAGCCTGCCGTTCTCGGTGAGCTGCTCGTCGGGGTGATCCTCGGCAACCTGCCGGGTCTCGCCAACAACTGGTCGGTACAGGTGCGCGGCGATCCGATGATCGGCTTGCTCGCCGGGGTGGGCGCGGTCGTACTGCTGTTTGAGGTCGGGCTCGAGTCGACGTTGCGACAGATGCTCCACGTCGGCATGCGCTCGCTCATCGTCGCGGTGCTTGGCGTCGTGGCGCCATGGGTGCTGGGCTTCCTCGTCGGCCGCGTACTGCTTCCCGATCATAGCGTGTACGTGCACATCTTCCTCGGGGCCACGCTGACGGCGACCAGCGTGGGGATCACCGCGCGCGTGCTCAAGGATCTCGGTCAGGCGCAGTCGCTCGAAGCACGCATCATCCTCGGCGCCGCCGTGATCGACGACGTCATCGGACTCGTCATCCTGGCGGTCGTCGGCAGCATCATCTCGGCCGCCGATCGTGGTACGACGCTGTCGCTCGGCGCGGCGACGCTCGTGTTGGCGAAGGCGCTCGCTTTCCTCGTCGGCGCGTTCTCCATCGGTGCATTCGCGTCGCCACGGCTGTTCCACATCGCGGCGCGGCTGCCCGGGCGCGGCACGCTGCTCACCACTGCGCTCGCCTTCTGCTTCCTGCTCGCGTCGCTGGCGTCGCTCATCGGGCTGGCGCCGATCGTCGGCGCTTATGCAGCGGGACTGATCCTCGAGGAGGCCCACTACACCGACTTCGCGGACAAGGGAGAGCACCGCCTCGAGGAACTGGTGCGGCCCATCTCGATCTTCCTCGTGCCGATCTTCTTCGTCCTGATGGGAATGCGCGTGGAGCTCGGCGCGTTTCTGCAGCCGGGCGTGCTGGGGCTCGCGGCGCTGCTTACCGTGGTCGCGATCATCGGGAAGCAGCTGTGTGCGCTCGGCGGGATCGGCGCGCCAGTCGACCGCACGACCATTGGTATCGGCATGATCCCGCGCGGTGAGGTCGGGCTCATCTTCGCCAACATCGGGCTCGGTCTCACCGTGCGCGGCGAGCGAATCGTGGACGAACGAATCTTTGCGGCGGTCGTCGTCGCCGTGATGATGACGACGCTGGTGACACCGCCAGCGCTCAAATGGCGTCTCTCGCGCGTGCCCCGCGGGACTGCCGCCGTCGCGCCCGACGCGGCCACATCATAGCCCCGACGCAGTGGAGGGCGTGCCTTTCGGCACGCCCTCCACTGTCGTACCAGCTTGCTGCCCCCAGCAAGCTGCCCTACAAGGTCAGTAGACCCAGAGTGCCTCGACCGCGACGGTGCCCTGGCTCTTCTTGAGCGCGCCGTTGTCGTCGTTGAAGATCGGCTGATCGGTCCAGTCCCACCGCGCTTCGGGACGGAGCACGACGTTCTTGCCGAACTTCCACGTCGGCGTGATGGTGAACTCGTTCGCGCGCGCCTTGCCGAACCCGAGGCGGGTACCGCCGTCGTCCTTGAACGTTTCGAGGCGGAGCCCGAGCGAGAACGGGCTCGCGGGCGGCGTGATCGTCGCGTAGCCGGCCACTCCCGACCAGACGGCGTCGTCACCGGCCTTCACGAGGCTCGCGCCCTGCTCGAGCCCGTAGTCGGCGTTGAGGGCGAGCGACAGCACGTCGTTCACCTTCACGGTCGAGACGAAGTCGAAGACGTGACGCACGAAGCCGTTGGTGTCGGTCTTCTCCGGACCGCCCATGTAGTTGAGGTAGATCGCGACGGGTGCCGCGGGAAGAATCGTCAGCATGCCGCCGAACGACTTGCCCGCGTTGTTGTCCACCGCGTTGTCCCACCCGTTGGCGACGATCCCCATCAGCGAGACTTTGGGCGAGAAGCTGTAGCTCGCCTTCACGCCGGTGTGGGTGAGCGGAATGGCGTAGTTGAACAGCAGCGAACGGCTGTAGTTGGTGTTGTACCCGTCGTACCCCTCGATCAGCTCATAGCCCATGCTGGTCACGAACTTACCGACGTCGAAGCGGAGCCCCGTTCCGGCGTTGGCGATGTACGAGAAGAACGCCTGCTGGAGATCACCGGAAGTGCCGAGGCTCAACCCCGACGCCTGGGCCTTGGCGAGTGCCGTGCCGGCGACGAGATCCACGCGGAACCCCGCATCGCCCGCCTTCGAGACCGCCTTCTGCACGACCAGCTCCGCGCCGTCGAGCCCCAGGCTGTTCGAGCGGTTGTCGAAGAAACGGAGGCCGTTCAGCTGGTCCGTGGGAGAGTTCAGGTTGTACGTATCGCCGAACGAGACGAATGCATTCGCCTGGATGTCGCGGAAGAAGGCGGGAATTGCATTCGCGATCAACGCGGAATCGGCAGCAGCCTTCGCCGCCGAATCCGATGCGGGCTTCGCCGCGGCAGTGGCAGCCGGGGTCGGGGACTCGGCTGACTGCGCGCTCGCGACGGTCGCCGTCGTCGAGAGGGCGAGCAGAATTCCGAGTGCTGCAGATCGGTGGCGTTCCAAGGATCCTCCTAGCGATGTGTGTGCGAGCCGGCGCGTCGTACCTGCCGGATGCGTGAGTACGCGGTGTGGTGTCGGGCTGGGTCGGATTACGCGTGGGCCGGACTGAGCGCCTTTCGACGGACTTCCTCCGCCGTCACTGGCGTGAGCGCCGCGTTATCCTCCTCGCCCGTCCGGATGCGAATGACGCGCTCGATGGCCTGCACGAAGATCTTGCCATCGCCGACAGCTCCCGTGCGGGCACCCTTGACGATCGCATCGATCGTTGGCTGCACGTACGGCTCGGAGCACACCATCTCGATCTTGACCTTGTCCTGGAACTCGAGCACGACGGCACCGCCACGATAGTGCTCGAGTCGATCCTGCTCGCCGCCATGTCCGCTCGCGCGGCTCAGCGTGATGCCGGTGACGCCTGCCCTGAACAGGGCCTCCTTCACGGTCGGCAACCGATCGGGGCGAATGATGCAGGTGATGAGCTTCATCTCAGTTCATCCTTGGGTGACGAGAGTGAATGCGGGAAGGGAGGGCAGAGTGGGGCGAGTGGAGCGACCAATACGCGTCGCTCCACTCGGCCACGCACCTCAGTCGCCCGCGACCGGGGCGTAGTCTCTGGAGGTGGTGCTGAGCGACGGCGCTTCGGCGTGCGCCAACACCACGCCCGTCGTCATGTCGCCGCGATCTGGATAGGCGAGCGCCCCCATCTCCGGGATGTCGAGCCCGAGCTCTTCGACCGCTGCCGAGACACGGCTACCGCTCGTGACGAGACTCGTGATCTTCCACGCGGCGTACGACGCGGCGCCCACCCACACGAAGTTCGCAACCGCACCAATGGCCTGGGCGGCGATCTGTCCGGTACCACCGTACAGCAGTCCGGTGACGTTGCCGGTCACGCCATTGAGGCCGCCGCCATACGTGCCGTCGGCGAAGATGCCGACAGCGAGGATGCCCCACAGGCCGTTCACGCCGTGCACCGAGATCGCGCCGACGGGATCATCGAGCTTGAGCTTGTTCTCGACGAATACGACCGACCAGCACACGACCAGACCGGCGACGAGGCCGATGACGACGGCTGAAGGCGCGGTGACGAAGGCGCACGGTGCCGTGATCGCGACGAGGCCGGCGAGCATGCCGTTCGCCAGCATCGACGGATCGGGCTTGCCGAACCGCATCCACACGTAAGCCATCGCTGAGATAGCGCCTGCGGCGCCGGCGAGCATCGTGTTCGTCGCAACCACGCCGATGCGCACATCGGTGCCGGCCAGCGTCGAGCCGGCGTTGAATCCGAACCAGCCGAAGGCGAGGACGAAGGTGCCGTAGATCGCCATCGGGATGTTGTGGCCGGGGATCACGTTCGCTGAGCCGTCGGCATTGAACTTCCCACGCCGGGGTCCGAGCAGCTTGCAGGTCACCAGCGCGATCACGCCGCCGGTGAGGTGCACGACTCCCGATCCCGCGAAGTCGACGTAGCCGTTGCCGAGGCCCACGTTGCGCCCGAGCGCCGAGAGCCAGCCGCCGCCCCACGCCCAGTTGCCGAACACCGGGTAGATGATGGCGCCGAGGAAGATGGTGAAGATGCAGAAGGAGGAGAACTTCCAGCGCTCGGCGAGTGCCCCGGTGGGGATCGTGAGCGTGGTGTCCATGAACACCATCTGGAACAGGAAGAAGGCGAACACCGAGGCGTTGTACGCGACGCCGGTGAGGAAGAAGCCCTTCATCCCGAACAGCCCCCACTCATGGCCGCCGATCGTGATGGTGAACATCGAGTTCAGCCCATCGTAGCCGCCGAGCGTGCCGAGCGCGCCGACGCCGCCCATGTGGATGGCGAAACCGATTACCCAGTACGCCAGCATGCCGATCGCGTACACCATGAAATTCATCGTCACGGTGTGGCCGGCATTCTTCGCGCGCGTGAAGCCCGTCTCCACCATGGCGAAGCCGAGCTGCATGAACATGACGAGGAATCCGGCGACGAGCGTCCAGACCATGTTCAGCGCAGCCCCGTTGTCCGCGACCGCCTTGGCGACGTCCTCCAGCTTCGGTGGCGCCGGGGCAGCGGTCTGCGCGAGCAGTACGGTTGGCGCCGCGATCGCGGCAACGAGCGCTGCCGCGATGATTCCGCGCCGAACGAGTGAGGGTCCCCGCGATTCCATGTTCGCTCCTGGAGTGATGGTGTCTGTCCTTCAAGGTGACTGCCGTTCGTCTCCGAGCCCGCGCGCCGCTCCGGCACATGCGAAGCCCCCATGTCGTCTGGCGATACACGGGGGCGGGCGGCGCTCACACTGCGTCCTGCTTGGCTGCTGCCCTATCCCCGTCCTGCTCGCTTCGCCTGCCGGTCGCGCCCGTTGTTCCCCCGGTTTCGGTTCACTTCGCGCTTGGATCCCGCGACCGGGCGGCGATCGCGGGTCGGCGCGTTCGAGTCGTTGCCGGGCGGTGCGGCGAGGGAGAAGGCGGCGGGCGTATTGATCACGACGGCATACTAGGACAACAAAATCGACGTGTCAAGCAGAAAGTGCAAAAAATGCAAAAATTGCCAGCAAATAGACAGAATTTCAGGCCAAAATTGTAAATTTGACCCGCAAACACGCTCAATTTCGCACGTTCTTTTGCTCAGTTCGTGCGGCCGACAAAAGGGCGGCACAAAAAAAGCGAGCCCGGATCGTCCGGGCTCGCAGCTTTGTGATTCCTCCGTCTCAACCGAGCGGTCAACGCCGCTCAGGAGGGGGTGCCTCCCCGAGGCTCGCTCCTCAAAGCACCCCGTGCGCGACAGGGTCGGGCGCGTCGTCGGCCGAGAAGAGCACCGTCGACAGGTAGCGAGCACCCGTGTCCGGGGCGATCATCGCGACGCGCTTCCCCACGCCCAGCGATGTCGCGACCTGCAGCGCGGCGAAGGCGATTGCGCCGCTCGACATCCCCACGAACAACCCCTCTTCCTTCGCAAGCCGGCGCGCGACGGGAAAGGCATCCTCCTCCCACACCGGGATGACGCGGTCGAGCACCGACCGGTCGAGGTTGTCCGGGATGAAGCCAGGGCCCATCCCCTGGAACTGATGCTGGCCGCGCGTTCCTCCCGACAGCACGGGCGAGCGCGCCGGCTCGACCGCGATCACCAGGATGTCCGACCGCTGCTCCTTGAGGAACCGGCCAACGCCGGTGATCGTGCCCCCGGTGCCCGAGCCGTAGACGAACGCGTCGATGCGGCCGTCCATCTGCGCCCACAGCTCCGGGCCCGTGGTCTCGTAGTGGATGCGCGGATTGGCGGGGTTCGAGAATTGGTTCGGGAGCCAGGCACCGGTCTCGTCGCGAATCCGCTCCGCCGCCTCGATGGCGGCGAGCATGCGACGCTCGGGATCGGTCAGCACGAGCTCCGCACCGTAGGCTTCCAGCGTGCGCTTGCGTTCGTCGCTCGCCGAATCGGGGAGGCAGAGGATGAGCCGATAGCCGCGCGCGGACGCCACCTGCGCCAGGCCGATCCCGGTGTTGCCGGAGGTCGGCTCGACGATCGTGTCACCGGGCTTGAGGACGCCGCGAGCTTCGGCGTCGAGGATCATTCCCAGCGCCGTGCGGTCCTTGATCGAGCCACCGGGATTCGCTCCCTCGAGCTTGATCCAGATCTCGGCCATCTCCGGTGTCGCCACGCGCTCGAGCCGAACGACCGGCGTGCGGCCGATCACCGCATCCACGCGGTGGCCGCTGGGCACGATGGGCTGCGCGAAGGTCGTCATGCGACTGGACTCGCGGACGCCCGCGCCCCCGACAGAATCGCCTTCACCCCTGCGTCGCCGACGCGACCGGTCCAGGCGCGCACGCTCTCTCCCGCGAGCTTCTCGCTCGCGTAGCTCGAGAACAACCGCTCCAGCGCTTCCGGAACTTCGTCCGCGGCCGTCCGGAACCCGATGCGGTGTCCGAGCGTGCTGTTCTTTCCGAGGCCGCCGCCGACGAAGAAGTCGAAGCCTTCCACCTGGACGCCGCCCTGGTTGAGCAGCACGCCCTGGAGGCCGACGTCGGCGATGGGGTGCTGCCCGCACGAGTTCGGGCAGCCGGCGACGTGCAGCTTCACGGTGTCGGTGAACCCGGGGAGGCGATCCTCGAGCTCCTGCGCGAGGCGGATGCTGAACAGCTTCGTCTCGGTGATCGCGAGCTTGCAGTACTCGCTGCCCGTGCACGACGCGGTTCCGCGCTGGAACGGCGAGCCGTCGAGCGCGACGCCGAGCGCGCGGCTGCGCTCGACCAGCTCGGCGGTGCGTTCGTTCCTGATGCTGGTGATGAGGATGTTCTGCATCGCGCTCAGTCGCAGCGAACCGTCGCCGAATTCGTCGGCGAGGGCAGCGAGCCCGCGCAGCTGATCGGGCGAGATGCGCCCCGACACCACGGAGAAGCCGGCGTAGCTCAGGCCCGCCTGCTTCTGCGGATGCACGCCGATGTGATCGCGGTAATGACCCTCGGGCGCATTGTCCTCCGCCGGCGCGTCGAGCTTGTAGCCGAGACGCCGCTCGACCTCGGCGAGGAAGGACTCCGCGGTCCACCCGTGATTGATGAAGAGGAACTTGAACCGCGCCTTCGCGCGATTCACGCGCAGCTCGTCGGAGTCGCGGAAGATCGCCGTGATCGTCTCGGCGACGTCGGGGACCTGCTCCGGATGCACGAAGGCAGGGAGCAGCACCGCGAGATGCGGCTTGGTCGACAGACCACCGCCCACGCGCACGTGGAAGCCGACGACGCCGTCGGCGCGCCGGACCGCCGTGACGCCGATGTCATTGATCTCCGGATACGAGCACCAGTGCTGGCAGCCGGTGATCGTGATCTTGAACTTGCGCGGGAGATTCCCGTAGTCCGGGTTCCCGTTCAGCCGCTTGTCGACCGCGACGGCGATCGGGCTCGCGTCGATCAACTCGTCGTGCTCGACGCCCGCGAGCGAACAGCCGGTGACCGTACGCGGATTGTCGCCGCAGGCACCCATGCTCGTCCACCCGACTTCGGCGAGCGACTCCCAGATCGCCGGGATGTCCTCGATGCGCAGCCAGTGCAGCTGGAAGTTCTGCCGGTTGGTGATGTCGATGCTGCCGCGCGCATACTCGTCCGAGATGTCCGAGATCCGGCGCACCATGTCGGAGGTGAGCAGTCCGTTCGGCGTGCGCACGCGCATCATGAAGAAGGGCATCTCGTCGCCGCGTGTTCCGCGGCCGTCGCCCTGCGTATACAGCCCCCAAGCGCGGAAGCGCACGGTGAGGTCCTCGTTGTCGATCGCCGAGAACCCTTCGCGCGAGTAGCGACGGATGTCGTCCATGATCGACCACGGCGCCTTCTCGCGCTTGATGCGCTCGACGCGCTGGGCCGGCGTCTCCTTCACCGGCGTCAGCGCGGTGGTCGTGTCGGCGGGGGTCGTGGTGGGTCCGGTCATGTCACTCATGCTCGAGAAAGAAGGGTAAGTCCACTCAACAAGACGAGAGTCGTCGCGCCCCAGCGAATGGCACTGGGTTTCGACCGGCGTGCGAGCCAGCCGCCGGCGAGCACGCCGGGCGCGGATCCGATCAACAATTGGCCGACCAGGGCGAGGTCGACCGTGCCAAGGCTCCAGTGCGCGGCCGCGCCGGTGCCCGTGATGAGCACGGCGTGCGCGATGCCCGTGCCGATGAGCAGCCCGCCCGACAGCGGCGAGAACAGCACGAGCGCCATGTCGACGAGGCTTCCGCTGCCCACCGACGTCGCGCCGACGGTGATGCCGATGACGAAGCCGATCAGCACGATGGTCTTCGCACTGGGCTGACGCAGCCGCTCGACCCACGCCGCATCGCGGCGGCGAGCGAACTCCATGATCAGCGCGAGGATCGGCGTCAGGACGAGCACGACCCCGATCCAGGTCTTGATCGTCGCCGGCGCGCTGGCGAAGTGTGCGAGGATCCGCGTGCCGAGCAGCACACCCGGCACGCTCCCGATGGCCATCGTCCACACCCAGCGAGAAGAGATCGTCTGGTGACGGATGTGGGAGCCCACACCGACGATCTTCGTCAACAGCCCGAAGAGCAGATCGCTGCCGACGACGGTAGCGGGCGGAATGCCGAGGAGCAGGAGCACCGGCGCCATCAGCGCGCCGCTTCCCACTCCGGTGAGGCCGATCATGAAGCCGACGACCAGTCCCGCCATCACGAGGTTCCCGAACATCGGGCTCATCGCGTTCCCTCCGGAGTCGACGCCGTGGTGAAGGTGTGCAGTCCGCACTCGGTCTTCCCCGAGCCCGACCAGCGGCCAGCGCGCTCGTCCTCACCCGCGCGCGTCGCGCGCGTGCAGGGCCAGCACCCGAGGCTCGAGTAGCCCTGATCGAGCAGCGGGTTGTAGGGGATGCCCTTGTCGAGCAGGTAGCCCCAGATCTGTCCGCGGCTCCAGTACGCGAGCGGGTACACCTTCGCGAGCGGCCGCCCGTTCACGAGGTGGTGCTCGACGACCTCGGTGTTCGCGCGCGTGGGTCCCTGATCGCGGCGCACGCCGCTCACCCACGCGTCGAAGTCCCCGAGCGCGCGCTGCATCGGCTCGACCTTGCGGATGGCGCAGCAGCCGTCGGTGTCCGTCTCGTACAACGGCCCTGGGTCGGTGAGCGGCTTGTATTCCACGAGGTTGAGCGCGTAGCGCTTCACGAGGTCGTCGCGGAGCGCGTAGGTCTCGGGGAAGAGAAAGCCCGTGTCGAGAAACACGATCGGCGTCGACGGCTCGATCTGCGCGGCCATGTACGCGAGTGCGACACCAGGCCCGCCGAAGC
>Ga0308173_10002233_pt1 | contig 10212 bp, 8 predicted proteins | sample PhyPR1_FD_203716 | JGI IMG/M metagenome (GOLD analysis project Ga0308173, IMG submission 203716) | Soil microbial communities from UC Gill Tract Community Farm, Albany, California, United States - DLSLS.P.R1 | ecosystem: Environmental > Terrestrial > Soil > Agricultural land | place: USA... | reverse complement strand
CGGATTACCCGATGCGGACCTGGTACCCTTCGTCATCTGGACAACCGCGCTCGCGCTGACGCCGCCACTGCTCACTGCCATCCGATCCGCCTTTCGTCTCTCGATGACCGGCGACGCCACGCCGGAGGTGATCGTCGGATTCGTCAGGACGTTCCGCGTGTTCTTCCTCGTTTACGCGATGCTCATGACCTTGCTGGTGACGTCGCTCATCTGGCAGGCGCTGCTCCCCAACCGCGAGGACCAGGACGTGGTCGGCGTGCTGCCGGTACGGCCCGCCGTGCTCGCCGCCTCGCGACTGACCGCTGGTGCGACCGTGATGTTGTCGCTCGCGCTGGCGCTGGCCGTGCCAGTGGCGCTGCTCTTCGGCGCCGCGTCGGCGGCGCAGCCGGGGCTCGGTTCGCTGCCTCGCATCCTGTTCGCGCACGTGGCGACGACGATCTGCGCTTCGAGCGCCGTTTTCTTTTCACTCGTCACGATTCGCGCCGCCACGGCTGCCGCCGGTGGCGAGCGGCTCGCGGACCGACTGGCATCGCTGCTCCAGTTCCTGGCGATTCTCGTCTTCGTCGAAACCTTTGTATTTCTCCCCGGCATACTGTTCGATCTGCTTCGCGCCGTGCGCACAGGCGCTGACGTGCCGCTGTGGTACGCGCTGCCGATGTGGTTTGGCGCTCTTTACGGATGGCTCGCGGAAGGCGGAGCCCGCACCCGCGACATCGATGCCGCGCTGCTCGCCACGGTCGTGCCCACGGCGCTCGGCGTAACGGTCAGCCTGCTCCCCGCACGGGCGATCGCGCGCCGCGTTCAGGAGACGCTCGCGAGCCATCGCGCCTCGATGCTGACGTCGATCATCAGGCGTCTCGTCGTTGCAGGGTGCGGGAGCACCAGCGTACGTGGAATGGCAATCTTCGCTGCGGCGACGATCACTCGCAGCCGACGCCACGCCGTCATCCTGGCGAGCTACGCGGGGCTCGCCTTCGCCATGGCCGCCATCGAACTCCTCACGTCAGGATTCACGGACCACTTCAGTATCGCCGCGCCTCGACGCGACAATCTCGCGGTGCCGCTCGTATGTCTGTTCTTTGCCATATTCGGGTTGCGGGCGGCGCTGACGCGGTCGGCAGACCCTGCCGCGAACTGGCCGTTTCGGATTGCATCGCCCGCGGTGCGGGACTCGCGGCAGGCGGCGTGGCTGATCGTCGTGCTCTGCGGCATCACGCCGATTCTCGTCGGAACACTGCTGACAGCAACTGCCATCTGGCCACTTGCCGTCGCCCTGCGCGTGCTCGCACTCGATGTGGCGGCAGCGTTCCTGCTCGCGGAGCTCGCGCTCGCCAGGTGGACGGGGGTGCCGTGTGCGTCGGTCCGCACTGTGGCGACCGAGGCGGTGAAGTCCACGTGGCCGCTGCAGGTCCTGGGGTTGTACCTGTTCGCATTTCGGGGCGCCGACCTCGAAATGCTGGCGCTCGCTCACGCGGACGGAGTGACATACGCGGTCGCCTCGACGGCCGTCTTGATCCTGGTCCTGCGCACCCGCCACGTGATCACGTCGGCTCACCTCGAATCAACCCTCGAGGAGTCGGCCGACGACACGCCGCTGCTGCTCAGGCTGTCGGCTGGGGATGCGTGAGGAAGGACCGAGCAGTCAGGACTCAGGTATCAAGTGTCAGGTATCAGATATCAGGGCTGGGTAAGGCAACAGGGGTTTAGGGATCAGGTCACAGGGTGGCTCGCTCGGCGCTGGCGGCTGGGTTCGGCTGCTGGCTCAGTGTGCCGCCGATGACGTGGAGCGCGACTCCAGCAACCAGACTGTAGATCGCAGCCCTGCTCCACCACAGGTTGAGATGCTCGAAGTTCGCGTGGGGGGTGTCATAGAAGAACGCCACCACCATCGCCGCACTCGCACCCGCGACCGCTGCTGAACCAGTCAGCTGGATCGCGCGACTCTGCCACCGCGGAGCGTCGCGCGCATGCGCCCCCAGCGCCAGATTCACCAGTGCCGTCAGCAGCACATAGATGTGGCGACTGCGATAGAGAAGCCGCGGCCCATCGGCCATGCCCGCCAGATGTCCCTGCACCTTGTCCATGTATTGGCCAGTCAGGACGAAGGCCACCAGCAGCACGGCTCCAAACACCAGATGAAAGCGCCGCATCGCGATCTGATTCCTCCCGCCACCCCTGCCGGATTCCTATATCTTCAAGCGAAGCATCTTCTTCGCATTGCCCTCGTAAATCTGCTGGCGATGCGCCTCTGAAATCTGCAGACCATCGATGTCCTTGATCGTCTCGCGGATGTTGAAGGTCCCTTTCTCAGGGTCGAACGGGAAGTCACTGGCGAAGAGGACGTGGTCGACGCCGAAGAACGACAGGCCCAGTTCCATCCCCGGGCGATTTCCGAACAACGCCGTGTCGGCGAAGAACATCTTGTAATAGTCGAACGGTCGGCGCTTCAGCTGCTTCAGATAGCGCGTGAGGTCCTCGTCTTCGGTCCGTGATCCGAGCTGGTCGAGTCCTGGCCCGATGCGCCCGGCAAAGTACGGAATCATGCCGCCCATGTGGTGCGTGATGATCCGCAGGTTCGGGAACTCGTCGAGATAGCCGGCGAAGAGGATGCGCGACATCGCCACGCTGGTCTCGTAGGGCCAGCCGAAGACCCACCACATCTCCAGCTTCGACTGCTGCTCGGTCTGGTAGTCCGGGAACGACGCGGTGCGGGATGGGTGCATCCAGATCGGCAGGTCGATCCGCGCCATCGTCGCGAACACCGGCTTGAACTCGAGATCATCGAGCGGGCGCCCGTTGACGTTGGTAAAGATCTGCACGCCGGTGGCGCCGAGTTCGTTGATCGCCCGGTCGATCTCGCGCTGGGTGGCCTCCGGGTTGTTCATCGGTAGCGAGGCGATGAAGGAGGGGAACCGATCCGGATGCTTGGCGACGGTCTCCGCCATCGAGTCGTTGGCGAGACGGGCAAGATCGGGTGTCAGTTCGGGCCCGCCCAGCGCTTCAATCGGCGGAGCCGACAGGCTGAGCACCTGGCGGTAGTCGCCGAACAGGTCCATCATCTTGAAGCGGACGTCGAGATTCGTCATGGCCGGGATCTCGCGGACGCGCTTCTGCAGGTATGCACCCCGCGTCGAGATCGCAGTCATCCTGTCGAAATAGGCCGGCGGAAGAATGTGGCAGAAGATGTCGATTTTCACGGGCGTCATCTTACCCGCTGCCTCTGGCGCGGCGCATCCCGGCACACCCGCACGCGGGTTCGAGCCGTGGAATAATGCCGCGCATCACAGGGAGACCAGCGCGCATGCGAAAGCCTATCCAGGGAGTGATTGCCATCGGCCTGTTCGGGCTGCTCGTGGCGCGGCCTGACGCGCAGCAACCGGCGCCGCCCTCGGGAACGCCGAGTGTTCAGGTCGGCGTGCCGGGAGGCGGACGCGGGTCCGGCCCGACGCCGAATCCGGGCCAGGGCGGTCCGCCGGGCGCAGGCCGGCGCGGACGCGGCCCGGCTGCTCCAGCGCCGCGCTCGACAACCGGGCGGGTGCTGCTGCAGGGTGCGACACCGGGCGAGAAGGGCGTGTGGCTGCCCGAAGGGGTCGTGACGACGTCGTTCGCCGGCAACGTCGAGATCCCGTTCCAGCCGTGGGCGAAGGCGCTCTACGAGGATCGCCAGACTCACCGACTCGAACCGCACGCGCGCTGCAAGCCGTCGGGCGCCGCGCGCGAGGTCCAGACGCCGTACGGCGTCGAGTTCGTCGAACTGCAGGAGCTGCAGCGCATCTACATCTTCGACGTTGGCGGGCCGCATACGTGGCGCACCATCTACATGGACGGGCGTACCCACCCGGAACATCCGACTCCGAGCTATTACGGACACTCGGTCGGCTGGTGGGATGGCGACACGCTGGTGGTCGATACGACCGGTTACAACGAGGATTTCTGGCTGGATCGCGGCGGCACCCCGCATACTCGCGGCCTGCACACGCTCGAGCGGTTCACCCGGAAGGACGCCGCGACGATGCGCTATGAACTTACCATCGACGATCCCGCCACGTTCACGCGGCAGTGGGGCGGCGGATTCAACCTGCGCTGGGAACCGGGAACGGAACTCTTCGAATACGTTTGTCAGGAGCAGAACTACGCGGGGGAGCTGATGGTGGGCGCGTCAGTCACAACGGGCAAGGTGGACCGCAGCAGCCTCATCGTGCCTTAGGAATCGTGAATCGTGAATCGTGAATGTAAGCACGGAGCGCGGGCGCCGGTCTCCATTCACGATTCACGATTCACGATTCACAATTCACGATTCACGATTGGCCTATTGTCCCGGCGCGATCGTCGGGTTCGTCAGGATCTTGCCGTTCACGCCGAGGCCGACAGCGCCGAGTGCGCCCGTCGCGCCGCTCGGACGCTGGAGCGTCAGGCGGAACTGCTTCGCGCCAGGCCCCATCGCCTTCGCGACGTTCGCGCCGATTTCGGGCAGCAGGGTGAGCAGGCGGTTCGGAACGTTGATCGATTCGAAGTGGCCGCCGGTCATGTTGGCAAGCCCCTGACCGAGGTCGGTCTGGATGCCGCCCGCCGCGCCCGAATGGATCCAGTTGAGCAGCACCACCTGGACGTTGGTCCGCCGCTGCTGGATCCGCTGGCTGATCGTTTTGACGTCGCTGTCGCGGAAGTTCGAGTCGCCGCTGTTGGTCGCGACGCTGATGATGGTGTAGCTGGCGCCTTCCTGCTTGTCCTTGTTGATCCGATCCGTCGCCTCGTAGAGCGAATCCACGAACTTCCCGACGCCCGAATCCGGCGTCAGGCGATCCACCGCCGCCAGGAGCTTGACGCGATCGTTCGTCGGTTTCTCCACCATCCGCGGCTGCGGCGCGGTCGAGACGAACGTTACTTCGACATTGGTGGGAATGGCGCTGATCAGGCCCTTCAGGCCGGCCCGCAAATCGCCAAGGCTTTCGGGTGGCATGCCCGCCCCATTGTCGACGAGCAGCTGCAGCTTCGGCACGACCCCGGAAAACGGTTCGACCTTCAGCACCGTCCCCGCGGTGCCGTTTTCCATAAAGGTGATGTCCGTGGGATCGACGCTCGTGACCTCCGCACCCGACGGATCGGTGATGGTCGCCAGGATGACGAGTGGCTTCTGGGCCAGGAGTCCGGTGGTCGCCACACACAGGGCGGCGGCGGTAGCAGCGAAACGGATGGACCGCATCAAGACCTCCACTAACTCATGTAAGAAACGAACCTTCGCGTGTGGCCTGTTGCTGATGAACCTGGTGGTCGTCTGGCGTACTTAGACGTCAAGCCCGCCGTTTTGGCGTGACCGCGCGGGGACAAAACGCAGACGTCAAGGAATTGACGAAGTATACTCCGCGAGGTTCCTCGCTCGGGACTCACATCCTTATTTCATGGCCGCTGTTTATACCTGTCTCGACAATCCTGCGCGTTTCACCGCTCGTTCCACCATCCTCATCGCCACGCTGCTCGTCGCCATGCTCGCGCCGCTGCTCGCGTCGGCGCAGGACACGCCCCTCGCCGGCGATGCCGCGGGCGATACGCGCACCCAGTACCCGGTGCTCCTCCGCAACTCGTACTTCAGCATCAACGTCGGCTATGTCGATTACGCGTTCACGGAACAACAGCTCGAACCAGGGTTCGCGGCCGAGTCAATCGACATTCCGCGGGTGACGGTGCGGGCCGTTCTGATCGGACACCAGTTCACCAAGTACCTCTCGGTGCAGGCGCACTACGCCCGGCCCGTGCAGTACGTGTCGTACCGGAACGTCAACGGCGACTTGGCCGGGCATCACGTGTGGATGACGTTCGGCGGCGTCACGGCCAAATCACAGGTATCCCTCAATCACCGCATTTCCGCAGCCGGCGAGGCGGGCGTCGGCCTGACCAGCCGCGCCGGATTCGAATCTGGCCTGGCCCCGGTCGTGAAAGACGCCCATTTCGCCAACCTGCTGTTCGGCGGCGGAATTGAGTACCACGTCAACCGCAACTGGGATCTGCTGGGCGGGACGCTCTATTCATCTGGCAACAGCGATCAGAACCAGCCGCGCACGCTGTTCACGTCGGGCGGATTCCGCTACACGATGCGCGAACTACCAGCATCGGTCGTCGAAGACAACCGGCACGCCAGCTACATCTTCCCCGAACACATCGTTCAGGTCAGCTACACGAGCGACACGTTCGGCTACGGCTTGAACAACTTCGTGTCGACGACGGTGCCGATCTTCTGGGGCGGCAACGTCAAGGTCGCGCGTGGCCTCGCCGTGCACTACGAGCAGAACGTGTTTCACACGCGCAAGATCTTCGCGCTCGATGTCGGCGGCAGCGCCGGGTTCTGGCGGAGTCGGGAGAACGCCGAGTGGTTTCGGACGCTCTCGATTTACCCGCTGCTCCGCTGGACCCTGTGGCGGACCAAGCCGGCCGACGTCTACTTCAACTACTCGCTGGCCGGTCCGTCATGGATCTCCAAGTCCTACCTCGACGGGCTGGCCACCGGAAATGCGTTCACGTTCCAGGATTTCCTCGGCGGCGGCGTGTTTTTTGGTCCGCGTCGCCAGTTCAACCTCGGCGTAACGATCAACCACTACTCCAACGGCAACATCTTCACGGAGAACGCCGGCGTCAAGATCCCGTACACGTTTAGTCTCGGGTATACCTTCTGAGCAAGGGACGCCTCGCCTGCGGCGCGGGGCCAGGCCCGCATGTCAGCTGCGGCCCGCTCGGACGTGGTCGGATCGATCATCCGCTTCACTTCCGACACGCGATTGGCGGGAAAGCCGCCCTGGCGGGCATGCTCGCGCACCATCTCTTCGTTCGGCGCGATATAGACGCAATAAATCTTGTCTCCCGTCACGAAACTCTCGACCCATTGGATGCTTGGGCCAAGGCCGCTGAGGACCGCGCACGACTTCTGCGAGATCGCCTGTAACTGATCGGCGGTGAGCGAACCGGCTCCGGGAATTTCGCGCTCGATCACGAACTTCGGCATGACGCCTCCCTGCTGTCCGCCCGCGCGGCCGACGGCACATTCTAGCGAACCCAAACAGCCGAGCCGATCGCCCGGCTTACTCGCGCAAGCCGAGCGTCACCATGGTGTTCCCCGAGATGAAGGTGACGTACTGCTTGTTGTCCACCAGGTAGGTGATCGGACCGTTGACGACCTGACCGCCCACGATCAGCCGGTACAGCATCGCGCCGGTCCTGGCGTCAAGTGCGTAGAAGTAGCCTTCCCGGCCTCCTGTGAACAGCACGTCGCCTGCCGTCGAGAGGTTGCCGCTCTCGGTCACGTCGTACTGCTTGAACCGCCACTTCTCAGCGCCGGTCTTCGGATCGATTGCGATAACGGCACCGTTGGCCACCGCATCAGTCCAGTTGTTGATCGGCGAGCGGCGGCCGATACCGGGACCGGGCACGTTCGGGACGGGCGTCAGCGTCAACGGTCCGAGCCCGGCAAACGTCCGGCCAGGCACGTACTGCACCTCCTGGCGCCGATAGATCGACGCATAGTCCACCCATGCCGAGAGATAGAACAATCCGGTGCGCGGGCTGAACGACGGCGAAAACCAGTTCGTGCCGCCCTGGTTGCCGGGATACGTCGGCAAGCCCGCGGGCTGCGGGGTCTGGATCGGCCGGCCGTTCGGTTCGAAGCCGCTCATCCAGTTCACCTTCACGAACGGCTTGCCGAGGAGAAACTTCCCGGTCGCACGATCAAGCACGTAGAAGTTGCCGTTGCGGTTGGCCCACAACATCGCCTTCGTCGGTGTGCCGTTGACGTCGATGTCGGCGAGCACGGGCACCTGCACCGAGTCGTAGTCGTAGCCATCGTTCGGCGTGAACTGGTAGTGCCACTTGATCTCGCCCGTATCCGGGTTGAGCGCAATCACGGAGTCGGTATACAGGTTGTCGCCGGGCCGCTGGCCGGGCGTCCAGTCCGGACCTGGGTTGCCGACGCCCCAATAGGTGAGATTCAGGGCAGGATCGTACGAACCCGTTACCCACACGGATCCGCCTCCCGTCTTCCAGTGCTCCGACGACCACGTGTCGAAGCCCTTCTCTCCTGGACCGGGAACCGTGTACTGTCGCCAGAGCTCCTTGCCGGTCTTCGGATCATGCGCGGTGATGTAGCCGCGAATGCCGTACTCGCCGCCGCCGACGCCGACGATCACCTTGTCCTTCACCACGAGCGGCGCCAGCGTGATCGAGTAACCCAGCTTCGGATCGCCGACTTCCTGGTTCCACAGCAGGTGTCCGTTCTTCGCATCGACCGCGACGAGATGCCCGTCGAGCGTGCCCATGAACAGCGTGTCGCCGAGCATGGCGACGCCGCGATTGTTGGAGCCGCAGCAGACGCGCTGATCCTGGGAGTTGGTGTAGCGGTACTGCCAGAACACGCGACCATTCTTCGCGTCCACCGCCACGATGTCGTTCGGCCGCATCGTCAGATACATGATCCCGTCGACGACGAGCGGCGATGACTGCCAGGCGCCGAACACCTGGTTCGGCAGCATCCATTTCACTTCGAGGTTCTTCACATTGGCGGCGTCGATCTGCTTCAGCGCGCTGTAGCGCTGGCTGAAGTAGCCGCCCGAGTAGGTGAGCCAGTTACCTGGCTCCTCCGCGGCGCGGACGATGCGTTCGGACGTGACCTGCTGCGCGTGGAGCGTAAACGAGGCCAGCAGCGCGGCGACGGCGATGGCGGCGTATTTCCTCATGGCTACCCCTTGAGCGTGATCAGGTAGGCGATCACGTCCGACATCTCGTCCGCCGTCAGCTTGCCGTTGAACGAGGGCATCGGCGAGGCCGTCTGCACGTCCAGCGACCTGATGTCCTTCTTCTCGAGCGATAACAGATGCTCCTGCTGGTCGATCAACTGCACGGTGAACGTGTCCTCGTTGAAGCGGCGGCCGGTCAGCGTGCGGCCGTCCTTCATGACGATGCGGACCGGGCGGTTGATCGGCATCATCACGGCCGAGGGTTCGAGCAGCGCGCGCTGGAGAGCCGTCGGCGTCCTCGCGGCGCCGATGTCGCTGAGGTCGGGGGCGACTCGTGGGCCGACGCCGTTGACACGGTGGCAGGTGCCGCACGTGCCTTTACCCTCGAACAGCTGCCGGCCGCGCGCCGCGTTGCCGACTTTCACCGCGGTTCCCGCGGGGTCGAAACCGGCGCGGATGAACGCGATGACCGTATTGACCTCGGCGGCCTGCAGCGAAAACGGCGGCATCGCCGTGCCGGCGACGCCCGTCGTGATCACCTTGGCGAGGTCTTCATCGGAGGTCGACCGCCGGAATTGCCCGCGGCGCAGATCGATGCCGGTGACCTGGTCACCGGTTGGTCCGTGGCACGCCTGGCACTGGCTGCTGAAGAGTCGTGAGCCGGCTTCGATATCGGATTGCGAGTACTGGCCGGGATGCTCCTGCGGGCTCTGCTGTGCGGCGAGCGACAGCGCGGTGATGCACCACATCGTGATGGCGGCCGCGGCGTGGCGGCAAAACGTTCGGGACATATGACCTCGACACGCCGGGCCTGCTGCGCGAGGCCCGGCCTACGGACACTGTGGGGCGGGCCTCGCGGAGCGCCCGCCTAGTTCTGGTAATGATGGCTGCTCTGCTCGTTCTCGTTGCACACGAATTCAATCATCTCGTCTTCCGGCGTCAGCCGTTGCGTGATCCGGACGGTCCACGGCTTCGTGTAGGCCTTCGGGTCGTCCACGGTGATGTCGATCCGCAGCGTGCCGTAGTTCACGCGCGTGAAGCGCTCGGTCAATTTCAGCTTGTCGGTGAACGGGCTGCCGTTGACGTCGAGCCAGCCACCGTCGCGGAAGCCGCTCGATTGCACGACGAGCGTGTCGCCCTCCCAGTGGCCGATCGAGTAACCCTCCCAGGTTGGATTGGCGTCCTCCGAAGGCAGTGCACGACCGTCGGTGAAGATCTGCCGCAGGCCGAAGTTGGCCTCGTACACGATCATCGTCACGTTGGCCGTCTGAACGATCTTGCGCGGCTGCGGATGCAGGTGGAACTGCAGGAATCCCATTGGCAGGCAGTGCGCGTCCGGGTTGTCCTGCGCGTTGGTCTTGGTCCGCAACTGGTGCAGGTCGGCGGCCCATGGCTGGAAGGGCAGGCCACCCGGGATGTTCTGTCCGGCATTGAAGAAGGTCGGCGCCGGCGGCGCAGTCGGGTCCACTGGCGGCGCTCCGCCGGCGCGACGACC
>Ga0308173_10002232_pt1 | contig 10213 bp, 9 predicted proteins | sample PhyPR1_FD_203716 | JGI IMG/M metagenome (GOLD analysis project Ga0308173, IMG submission 203716) | Soil microbial communities from UC Gill Tract Community Farm, Albany, California, United States - DLSLS.P.R1 | ecosystem: Environmental > Terrestrial > Soil > Agricultural land | place: USA... | reverse complement strand
GCAAGGAGCGGGAAACCATCAACCGCGATATCGACGCGTCGACGCTGATGCCGATGTCGCGCGACCGCAGCGCCTACGCGCAGCTCGAGCTGCGCGACCGCGTGCAGCTGCTGCGCGCCGCGCTCGAGATGCTGCCCCCGACGCTGCGCACCGCGGTGCTGATGCGCGACATCCAGGAGCTCACCTACCAGGAGATCGCCGACAAGCTGAGCGTGCCTGAAGGGACCGTCAAATCGCGCATCAACCGCGGACGCACCGAGCTCGCGCGCCAGGTCCAGCGCCTCCGCGACCAGCAGGATACCGTGCCGAAAACCGGAGTGTCAGGATGAATCTCACCACCGACCACAACCAGGGCGTCGCCGTTGTCCATGTCAATGAAACGCGGCTGATGTACCCGATCCTCTCGGACTTCGCCAACACGATCACGTCGCTGTTCAGTAACGGCGAACGCAAAGTGCTGCTCGATTTGTCCACCGTGACATACGTCGACAGCGCGACGATCGGCTGCCTGATGGATCTCTATCGTCAGGCCACCGCCGGAGGCGGTGTCCTCAAACTATCGGGCGTTCAGAAGCGCGTCGAGACGATGTTGTCGATGACCGGCGCCCACAACTTCCTCGAAATCCACGCCGACGAACCGACGGCTCTCAAGAGCTTCGGGGCATGAGCATGAGGACGATCAAGACCACCCACGGCACCGAGATTCAGCTGGACGGCGATCTGCTGGCCGTTATGGAGACGCTGTACCAGGAAGTCACGGCGAGGCGTGAGCTCGAACGATCGTTCGAGGACATCATGCGCGAGATCAACCACCTGATCGATCAGATGGACGACGGGGAACGGCGGGCGTACCTGCTGGAAAGCCTCTTCCTCAATACCGTCAAGTACGAGAACGACAAGCTCGAAGCGTATATGCGGAAGATTGCGAAGTAGCCCGGCTTAGATCAAGTCCTTCAACGGCACGGCCGCCCCGAGACCGGCGTGCTCTGGCAGTGTTGGCGCCTCGACGAGCGTCCACGCCTCCTGCTCCTCCAGTACCTGCGCTGCAAAGGCAGTATGCAGCGCATGCCCGCCCCGGTGTGCGACCAAGTGACCGATGAGCGGATAACCCACCAGTGCCATGTCGCCGATGACGTCCAGGATCTTGTGGCGGACGAATTCGTCGTCGAAGCGCAAGGCGTTGTTCAGCACGCCGGTGTCGCCGACGACGATGGCGTTCTCGAGGGATCCGCCGAGCGCCAGCCCCTGCTGCCGGAGCATTTCCACTTCCTTCAGGAACGTGAACGTCCGCGCCGGCGCGATCTCATCGACGAACGCTTCCTCGGACATCCGAATCGTACGCGACTGGTGCCGGAGCAGTGGATGATCGTAGGCGATGCTGTAAGTGACCTTGAAGTGATCGGAGGGATACAACGCGATCCGCTTGTCGCCGCGCGCCATCGTGATGGGTCGGACCACCTTCAGATACTGCCGTGATCCCGACTGCGTTTTCACGCCCGCTTCGTGAATCAGGTACACGAACGGGGCCGCGCTGCCGTCCATGATCGGCACTTCGGGCGAGTTCAATTCGACGACCACGTTATCGATACCGAGGCTCACGATCGCACTCAGCAGGTGCTCGACCGTGTCGATGTGCACTGCGTCACGGGAAAGGCCGGTGGCGTAATTGATGCCGCCCACGTGCTGAACCGTGGCGGGCACTTCCAGTCCCCCGAGATCGGCCCGACGAAATCGGATGCCGCTGCCGGCGGGTGCCGGGCGGAGCGAAAGAGTGACCTTCTTGCCCGAGTGAAGGCCGATGCCCGCACATGAAATCGACCGTCGAAGAGTCCGCTGTACGTTCATCAGGGTGCCAGACCGAAAGGGAGGAGTCTTATCAACTCAAGCAACGGAAGTGCCGACGCATCCGTATGCAGACCTTCATAGCCTAACCCTATGTCTTCACGTAAGTTATGCAGAATAGTTGGCCGCGAGATCTCGGCGCGGTCACATCAAGATGTGGCTCATCAGCCACAAGCGGAGCGCGGTCTGGTGTGGTCACGTTGCCACGCCGGTCAGGCCGGCTTCAGGCTCTTCTGATGGGTGAGGCCTCGGCCATTCCTGATCGCAGACTTGAGAAACCGGCCGGTGGCGGACTTCGCGTTGGCTGCGACTTCTTCCGGCGTGCCCGACGCGATGATCCGGCCCCCGCCGGCTCCGCCCTCGGGGCCGAGGTCGATCAGATGGTCCGCGCACCGAATCACGTCCAGGTTGTGTTCGATGACAACCACCGTATTGCCCTGATCGACCAGCCGGTTCAAGACGTCCAGGAGCTTCCGAGTGTCCTCGAAGTGCAGTCCCGTCGTGGGCTCATCCAGGATGTAGAGCGTCCGCCCGGTGCTGCGACGCGACAACTCGCGCGACAGCTTGACGCGCTGCGCCTCGCCGCCACTCAGCGTGGTCGCGGATTGCCCCAGCTCGATGTAGCCAAGACCGACCGACTGCAGGGTGCGCAGCTTGTTCGCGATCGGTGGAAAGTTCTCGAGCAGTGGCAGCGCCTGGTCGACCGTCAGATCGAGCACTTCGGCAATCGACTTGCCCCGGTACTGGATTTCGAGGGTCTCGCGATTGTAACGGCGCCCCTTGCACTGCTCGCAGGTTACGTAGACGTCCGGCAGGAAGTGCATCTCAATTGCGATTACGCCGTCGCCCTGACAGGCTTCGCAGCGGCCGCCCTTGACGTTGAACGAGAATCGTCCGGGCTTGAATCCGCGCGCTTTCGCCTCCGGCATCATCGCAAACAGCTCACGGATGAACGTGAACATGCCGGTATATGTCGCCGGATTCGAGCGCGGCGTCCGGCCGATCGGCGATTGATCGATCTCGATGACCTTGTCGATCAGCGCGGTGCCGTCGATTCGATCGTGCACGCCGGGATCGGCTGCCGCCTTGTAGATCGTTTTGGCCAGCGACCGATACAGGATGTCGTTGACGAGGGTGGACTTGCCGGAGCCGCTGACGCCCGTCACGGCCGTCAGGGTGCCGAGCGGGATCGTGACGTCGATGTTCTTGAGATTGTTCTCGCGTGCGCCGCGGATCACGATCTCGCCTTTCAACGACGGCCGGCGCACTCGCGGCGTCGGAATTGACACCTCGCCGCGCAGGTACGCGCCAGTCAGCGAGCCATTGCCGTTTTCGAGCAGCGCCGTCGGCGTGCCCTGAAAAATGACTCGTCCGCCATGTTCACCGGCACCGGGTCCAAGGTCGACAACGTAGTCGGCAGTACGGATGGTCTCCTCGTCGTGCTCGACCACGACTACCGTATTGCCGAGATCACGCAGCCGCGAGAGCGTCGAGAGCAGCTTCCGATTGTCACGCTGATGGAGCCCGATTGACGGCTCGTCAAGCACGTAAAGCACGCCGGTCAGATTGGCTCCAATCTGCGTCGCAAGACGTATGCGTTGACCTTCCCCGCCGGAAAGGGTGGCGGCACTGCGGTTCAGCGTCAGATACCCGACGCCGACCTCGTGCAGGAACCGAAGTCGTTCCCGGATCTCCCGCAGCACACGCGTCGCGATGAGCGCCTCGCGATCAGTGAGCTGGAATTCCTCGAACACATCGAGTGCTTCGCTGATCGGCAGGTTGACGTATTCCGCGATGCCGCGACCCTTCACGCGCACCGCGAGGCTGCCAGGCTTCAGGCGCTGTCCATGACAGGCTGGACACGGTCGCAACGTCCGATACGGTTCGAGGTCCTCCTGGACCGCCCACGAGCCTTCCTCATAGCGGCGTCGCAGATTCGGAATGACTCCCTCGAAGCCTTTACCAAACGGGTCCACAGGCTCGTTTCTGCGCGATGCCGCACGTCTCGAAGTCGGAAGTTCGAATTCCTCCCCGCCTTCGTCATCATCGTCATCGTCATCGTCGGTGACCGACAAGCTGACACCAGCCCTCGCGGCCTTCGTCGCCCCGCCGGGGCCAAACAAGATGAGATCACGCTGCTTCTTCGGAAGTCTGGCGAATGGCGCTTCAGCATCGATCCCGAACGTCCTGGAGACGGTCGTCACCGCTTCCTTCACAAGTCTGCGATCGCCCCGCGCCCACGGAGCGATTGCGCCTCCCAAGAGCGTTTTTGACTCGTCCGGTACCACCAGCCTGGGGTCAAAATCGTAGGTGGCGCCGAGGCCCTGGCAATCGGGACATGCCCCGTGCGGTGAATTGAACGAGAAAGCACGCGGGGTCATCTCGGGTATCGAAATGCCGCACTCGACGCAGGCCAGCCTTCGCGAGAAGAGCTGGTCGCCGCCGTCGAAGGTGTTGATGACGACAACGTCATCGGCAAGAGTCAGCGCGGTCTCCAGCGATTCGGCGAGTCGACGTTCGATCCCCGATTTGACGATCAGGCGATCGATCACTACGTCGATCGCGTGATTGCGCCGGCGGTCGAGCTTCAGGTCCTCGTCGAGCGACCGAAACTGTCCGTCGATGCGTGCCTTCGTGAAGCCACGCTGGCGCAACGCCTGCAGCTCCTTCTTGAATTCACCCTTACGCCCGCGGACAATCGGCGCGAGGACGTTGATCCGCGCGTCCTGCGGATACAGCATCACGAGATCGAGAATGCGCTCGAGCGATTGCGACGAAATGGCCCGGCCACAGCTGTAACAGTGGGGTGTGCCGATGTTCGCAAACAGGAGACGGAGGTAGTCGTAGATTTCGGTGACCGTGCCGACGGTCGATCGCGGGTTCGACCCTGTTGTCTTCTGCTCGATCGAGATCGCCGGAGACAATCCTTCGATCAGGTCGACATCCGGTTTCTCCATCTGCTCGAGAAACTGTCGGGCGTACGCCGACAGCGACTCCACATATCGACGCTGACCTTCCGCGTAGATCGTGTCGAAGGCGAGCGACGACTTACCCGACCCTGAGAGGCCGGTGATGACGACGAGCTGGTCGCGGGGCAGGTCGACGTCGATGTTCTTGAGGTTGTGAACGCGGGCACCGCGGACCGCGATCCAGTCGTGCGCCATACAGCCAGGGATTCCTGCAGAACGTGAATCCATAATTGTACAGGCTCAGGGACCCGATCGGCGAACTAGGGAGAGAGACGCCGAAGGCGGCTGTGGCGCTTGCTGTAGCCAAAGTAGATGAGAGCGCCGACGACCAGCCAGATGCCGAAGCGCTCCCACGCGGTGCGCGGCAGTCCCATCATCGTGTAAAGGCACGCAACGGCCCCGCACACCGTCACGGGCCAGACGAACGGCACGCGAAACGGCCGGGGTCGCAACGGGTCGATGTAACGGAGTACGAGCACGCCCAGACAGACGATCGCGAACGCCGACAGTGTCCCGATATTGGTGAGGTCGTAGATTTCGTTCTCGTCAGCGATCAGCGCGCCGACTGCGACAACCACGCCCGTCACGAGTGTCGTGATGTGAGGCACCCGGCGCTTCTTGCTTACGCGCGCGGCCCACTCGGGGAGGAGACCGTCGCGCGCCATCGCGAAGAATATCCGCGGCTGCCCGTACTGGAAGACCAGGAGGACCGCCGTCAACGAGACCACCGCTCCGAAGGAGAGAATCCACCCCGCGGTGTGGAGGCCGGCCACATCGAGCGCCTTCGCCAATGGATCGGCGGCTCTCAATTGCGCATACGGCACGAGACCGGTCGCCACAATGCCGACAACAACGTAGATGAGCGTGCAGATCCCGAGGCCACCAAGAATGCCAATCGGCAGGTTCCGCTGCGGATTCCGCGTCTCCTCGGCGGCGGTCGAGATCGCGTCGAACCCGATATAAGCGAAGAAGACGATCGCGGCGCCCTGGTGGATGCCACGCCAGCCGTTTGGTGCGAACGGAACGTAGTTGGCTGGATCGATGTGGGCGCCGCCGACGACAACGAAGAGGGCGAGCACCAGCAGCTTCACGACCACCATCACGTTATTCGCGTGTGCACTTTCCCGCACGCCGAGGAGCAGCACCCAGGTGATCACGGCCACGATACCGAACGCGGGGACGTTAATGAGAATCGGCAGGCCCGCCACTCGCGGTGCCATCTCCATCAGGGATCGCACCGCCGGGTCAGAGCTGAGCTGAACCGCCCGATACCCGTGCGTGAGCCAGCCGGGCAACGCGACGCCAAAGCCGCTGAGGAACGACGCGAAATAGCCGGCCCACGCCACCGCGACGGCGATGTTGCCGACTGCGTACTCCAAGATCAGGTCCCAGCCGATGATCCAGGCCACCAATTCTCCGAGAGTGGCGTAGGAATACGCATAGGCGCTGCCGGCCTGCGGAATCATGGCGGCGAGTTCGGCGTAGCACAGCGCGGCGAGTCCGCAGACGACGCCAAGCAGCACGAAGGACAGAATCAGCGCTGGTCCAGCCGCGTACCGGACGATCTCGCCGTCTGGCCTCACCTCACCGGCAGCCGCGGTGCCGATCGAGGAGAAGATGCCCGCGCCAATTACCGCGCCGATCGCGAGCATGATCAGGTCGCCGGCGCCGAGCACGCGCCGCAAGCCGTGCGGACTGTCCTCCGGTTGCAGTTCGTCGATCGGTTTGCGCGCGAACAGCTGCAACATCAATACTGTTCGAACAGGTACGCGGTCTCGTTCGAGGCGACAACAAGTTCACCGGCGGGCCCAAACGCCACGCCGACCAGCGAACCACCCGAGACGGCCAGCTCCGGCGCAGCATCAAGGTCGCTGAACCGATAGAGCCCGCTGGCACCGGCGAGCGCGTCCACAACGTGCAGCACGCCATCCGGAGAGAACGCGAGTCCCTGAGGCCGCCCGAGCGGCGCGGGAAGCGCCCGCACCTCCCCGTGACGGCTGACGCGGTAGACGTGATCGTAGGCGCCGAGGGTTGGGGCCGAGACAAAGAGTTCGTCCTCGGGGCTGATCGCGACGTGAAACGCGGCCACGCTCGGCGGCAGTGTGGCGAACGCATTCGCGCGACCGTCGCGCACGCGGAAGATCGTTCCCGAGCGGTCCCCGACATACATCCAGCCGGCCGAATCGAAGGCAATCCCGCAGGCCACTCCAAGATCCGAGGCGACCTGTGCATGGCTGCCGTCGCCGCGGACCCGATACACCGCGCCTTCGAAACGGCTGGACACGTACAGATCGCCGTCGGGTCCAAGGGCCATGGAGGTCGCGTTGACGATACCCGACGCGAACGGTTCGCGTGTACCCGCGCGCGTTACGCGAAAGATCGAGACGGGCGCTTCCTGTCCGCGCGAGCCGCTGTACGAGACGAACAGGTTGCCGGATGCGTCGAAGACCGGGTTGTCGACCTGATGCAGGCCAGTGGCCCACGCCGAGGCAATGGCTACCGTGCCGGTTGGCGCGTCGCTGTCTTGAAGACGGATCGGCAGATCGCCGCCGTCAAGATCGGGCGGAATCGAGATGACAAGTCGCGTGGGAGACGTGAAGGCCAGGCGGGCAGAGGCATCGCCGAGCAGGACGCGGGTCTGTTCGGGCGGAAAATCTGCGCCCCGCAGCGTGATGCGGCCACCTTCGACCGCGCGCAACGGGATGATTGTGCTGATTCTGGCCAGGGTCAGGTCTCGTCGAGCTCGACGTTCCAGTACAGGTAATCGCGCCAGGCGTCCGGCGCCTGGTCGATGCCGATTCTGATCGTCATCCGGATGGCAGGTGCCGAGTCCGGCCGGCGCGGCGGCCGCAGGAGGCGCATGCCGGCCTCAGCGGGCGTGCGACCGCCCTTCTTCCGGTTGCACGTGACGCAGCACGTCACAATGTTCTCCCAGTCCTTGCGGCCGCCCTGGGCAACCGGCACGACGTGATCGAACGTCAGATCCGCAGTGGAGAACGCTTCGTGGCAGTACTGGCAGGTATGGTGGTCCCGGGCATAGATGTTGGCCCTGGAGAACGGGACGTAGTCGAACCTGCGTTTGATCTTGACGAAGCGGAGGAGGCGTATGACGGAAGGCAGGCGGAAGCTCAAGGACACCGTCCTTATCTCGCGCTCATGATGCGCGATCACCTCCACCTTTCCCTGGCACCACAGCGTTATCGCCTTCTGCCAGTGAACGACCTTGAGAGGCTCGTACGATGCGTTCAGCAGGAGCGCCTGCTCCATATATGACTTGCAGCATATGATGCGCGGTCGCTTCCAGAGCTGTCAAGGGAAGCAGAGCTCTAAAGGTCAGCAATCGCAGTAGGTTACGACGCTACAATGACCGCTGTGCTGCGCGTCGGTTTGCTCCTCACCGTCCTCGCCTGCGTGACGGCCTGTGCGGCCAAGGGGGCCGCGGTGCCGCGGCCGTTCCCGAAGGCGCCGTCGCCCCCGTCGTCGGTTTCTCCGGAGGGCGCGGCTGATACCGGCCTCGTCCAGACAGCGCTCTCGTATCGGGGCGTGCCGTACCGCAACGGCGGGAGCGATCCCAATGGGTTTGATTGCAGCGGTTTCGTCCAGTGGGTGTTCGCGCAGCATGGGCGACGGCTGCCGCGTGAAGTGAACGATCAGTTCCAGCTCGGCCGCAGCGTCGATCGTGACGATGTCCAACCTGGTGACCTGGTGTTCTTCGAAACCGTGAGTCGAGGGGCATCGCACGTCGGCATCGCGCTTGGCGGCGACGAGTTCGTCCACGCGCCAAGCTCGCGTGGCGTGGTCCGGGTAGAGAGCTTATCGATTGACTATTGGAAGCAGCGCTTCATCGGCGCTCGTCGATTGTCATAACTACGCAGCGCAGTGTCTTCCCTTGCGCACCAGTTGATGGGAACTGTGCGGCAGGAATTGACGCACCACCAGATCATCCTCAGAAAAGCGCGTCTTGACGCGTGGCACCTTCAGCGAGTCAATCCGACAGTTCAAACCGGCCGGCGGCTGCGGCTGCGGATCCAGCACCTGGGTGTACCGCTGCGGGTACGAGGGAAAGGACCGGAATGTCGTCCCGACAACTCCGCCGTGTTTCGCGGTGAGCTCGTCGAGATCGTATTTCAAGAAATCGGTCACCTCGGGATCGGGCTTGCTCTCGAGATAGTGATGCACCATCTCAACGACGCGCTCAAAGAACCGATGACCATGGCAATTGGCCGAATAGGTGCCGTCGGCGCGCTCCATGCGGCGGATACCGGGACGCTCCGGATCGATGTGATAGAGCTCGTGGATGATGGTGTCGAGCTTGGCCACCCAGTCGGGCTGACCGTGATAGTGCACCTGCTTGCGCGATCGCGCGAGCCGCTGATCACAGAAACGCGGAAGCGCGAATGACACCATGTAGTCGATTGTGGCGGTCCCGACGCTGACGACCGGGGACTTGGTCACGAACCATTCCGAGCGACGGGTCAAACGGCCGGAGGCTCGATCACGCCAGAAGTAGTAGCCAGGCTCGCTGGGCGGCAGGGAGATGCAGTGACAGGTGGCGTACGCCCCCTCGGCATCCGCGCGACCGGCTCGAGCGAACACGAGGACGCGACTCATATCGATGAAAGACAACGTCGGCACGCGCGCGACGATGTCGTCCATGAGCCCGGAGATACGCTCGGTGTAATTGATCATGCGTTGGCTCGCGGCACACAGCTAGCGCGCGCCCGCGAGTTCTCCATCATCTCCGTGCTGTTGTTCGAGGGGTCGAGCCGCGTCGATTATCCGGCGCGCATTTTCAGAGTGTCAAGCTGAAGGACAGTCTGCCTTCGCGGCTTGTCGCTCTTCAACAAGAGATCTCGGGAGGATCCCGCGATGACTTCACTGAGCTGTAACAACGTCATTGCGCACGCCGGCGCATCGTGACACTCGCAATTAGGGCGTGTCGACCCCAACCGTTGGCCCGTCCTCGATTACCGGCGATTCCGTCGGGGACGTCTGCGCATCTGCGTGCGAATCGTTCGAATCGGGAGGGGGTTCCACCTCCGGATGGGTGACAACTGCGGGGGTGGCCGCGGGTGGCTCGTAACCGCCCATACGACTGAGGATCAGGCGCTGGCGCCGTAACAATCGTGCAGGCGGATGAGCCGGGTTATATAACCTTGGATTAACGATGGCGCCGGCGAGCAACGCCGCTTGCTCTCGCGACACGGCAGCAGCAGACGTACCGAAATACGCGCGCGACGCCGCTTCCGCGCCCCAGATCCCATCACCCCATTCGATCACGTTGAGATAGATCTCAAAGATGCGCGCCTTCGGCAGCGCCGCCTCCAGACGCCTGGCGATAAACAATTCGCGCAGCTTGCGCAACGGGTCGCGCGACGGCGACAGGTACAGGTTCTTGGCGA
>Ga0308173_10002231_pt1 | contig 10214 bp, 3 predicted proteins | sample PhyPR1_FD_203716 | JGI IMG/M metagenome (GOLD analysis project Ga0308173, IMG submission 203716) | Soil microbial communities from UC Gill Tract Community Farm, Albany, California, United States - DLSLS.P.R1 | ecosystem: Environmental > Terrestrial > Soil > Agricultural land | place: USA... | reverse complement strand
ACTAGTTTGTAATTGGAGGGCACATTAGGAGCGAAAAATCCGTAACCGGCTTCAATCCCGGCGGTCTGGAGGAAAACCATCAGAGCATTCCGGAACCAGTTGGAATGATCGAGGCGCTCACCAAGGAGTGCCGCCGCGCTCTGTTCGCCCGCATCCCAGAACTCATTCATGGCGGCGGGGAAAATGGTCGGGGAGGTGGCGAAGATGGAGAAGGTGTCCCGGAGACACACCGCCACGATCAGACACAGGTATGCGGCAAGGCAGGCCATGCGCACAGGCCGTGCGGCGACGCACTCCACGCGATGTCCGTCGTTAGTTACTGGGCGTATTTCTCCAGGATTGGCGTGACCTCTTTGACAAGCGCGTCAGAGTCTTGTGAGCTTCGCGTGATGTGATTCGTGTACTCAGCCGTCGTGATGTGGTTGGGACTGCCGCTGGTCGTAATGTGGTTAGGATTCCCCGCGGTCGTAATGTGGTTAGTGTTTCCAGCGGTCGTTATGTGGTTGGGATTTCCCGCAGTCGTAATATGGTTAGGATTCCCCGCGTGCGTAATGTGGTTGATATTGCCGATCTGCACTGCCCAGTTCGTTAGGCCGCTGGCTTTCGCCTGACTGGAGTAATCGGAGCTGACTGCTCCCATTTGCATCTCGCTCATCTTCCCGAGCTGCCTTTTCATGCTGCCATTTTCGTAAACGGCAATCCGATAGAGTGAGCTATCGTATTTCTTGAAAATACTACTCACCGCCTCTTGATCCGCCGGGGAAATAGCTGTCCCGGGAATCACGACCGAGTGTTCGTCCAGCTTGATCGACTTAGGACCGGTGCCGGCAGATTGGGTGTGGACCCCTTCACAGGAGAGAAGCGCTGCGACAAACAACCCCAAGGCGAGAGTCAGATAAAGTTTCATGAACGCGGTTTGCCTCGCCGTTTATCGGATTGCAAGCCTATTTTTCGCTTTGACGCGTTTGAGAATAACTGACACCGATCCCAGCTCGTAGGGAGCCTTGGTCAAAAGGCGAAGCCGAAGCTGAAATGGAAGGCGCCGAAATCCTCGTCCGCTCGCGGGCTCGGGTTTACTCCGTAATCGAGCCGTATCGGGCCGATCGGCAGGTTGTAGCGCAATCCCACACCGATGGCGTAGCGCATATCATCGAGGCCGGGAGAACGCGCATCGGGCAACAGATTTCCGGCATCGACGAAGACTGCGCCTAACAATTCGCCGTAAAGCGGGAAGGTATATTCGACATTAAAAATCGTGTAATACTCGCCGCCGATCGGGTTCCCACGCAAATCGTGCGGACCGAGGTCACGCTCGCCGAAACTCCGCACCGTGGTGCTGCCCCCGATGAAGAAACGTTCGTCGATCGGAATGGCGAGCGCCGCGCTCGTTCCAGCGGTATCGAGTGGATAGACGATTCCGGCGCGCCCGCCAAACGCGAGCAGACTGCGCTCAACCCATTTTTGCAGACCGGACTTTTGCAAATCTTCGCCTTCGAGCTGCGCTGGGTCGGGCGCGAAAGAGAGGTAATAAGTTGCGCGGGCAGTCGACCGTAACAGATCGATGTCGCTCCCGATCGCGCTCGAAGCGAGATCGACCGTGTTATCGAAGACAAATCCGCGCGGCGCGACGAGTGGATTCTTGCGCAAGTCGAGGGTCTGAGTGAACCCGATCGAGCTGATGAAATAGGAAGTCCGGCCGAGAAATTCGTCCTTGATCGTGGCGTCCGTAATTTCGACATGCCGTTCGGAGGCGACGAGACCGATGGAATACTGATCGGTAATCTGCCGGCTGAGCGTGACGCGGCCGCCGAGCTCGAATTTTGAGTAACCATCGAAATCATAGGTTAAGGCTGAGAGCCGGACCTGAAGGGCGAAGCTGGTGTTAAAAAGATATGGATCTCGATAAACGACATCGCCCTTGTAGCCGCGTTGCGACCATTCGACCGAGGTCGTGATCGGTCGCCCGAATCCAAAAGGGTCGCGATTCGCATACGACGCCCCGACGATTGCGCCGTCGAAGGAGCCATAGCCTAACGAGAAACCAAACTCCTGCGGCTTCGCTTCCTCGACCGTCACATCGAGCCGGAGCCGGTTATCGTCGACCGGCGTCGGGTTTACCTTGAGGATGTTGAATAAGCCCGTCCGCATCATTTCGCGGAATTTTTTGTCCAGCGTCTCCGGACTGTACGGACGGCCGCGCAATTTCTTGAACCGGTTGACGAGATAAGTCGGACGTAACTGGCGGGTTCCTTTCACCGTCACGCCGTCGAAATAATAAACTGGCCCGGGATCGATCGTGATGCGCACTGGCACGCGGCCGTGGATCGCAAGCGAGGGATCTCCAATCGCGTCGACTTTGACGGCATAATAGCCGCGCGTTTTGAAATAGGCCTGCAAGCGGCGCGGGATATCAGCCAGTCGCGCTTCCGTGTAAGGCCGCCGGAGCAAGTCCAGCATCTGCCCGCGCAACGCTTCCCCGCCGTAAATCGTCGTCCCGACAAAGTTGACGTTGCCGAAAAAATACTGCTGGCCTTCGTGAATCACGATCCGCGTCGTGACCAAATCCGGCCGGACGTATTCGTAGGTTGGCCGCTCGACCGCGCATTCGACATATCCTTCCGAAAGATAGAATCGCTGCACGAGATTGGCGCCCTCTTCGATGTCGCCGGGCACAAAGGGCAGGAGGGCCTGCGCTTTGGAAACGCGTTCGCGGGTCGGGCCAACCGCGTATTCGAAGAGCTTATCCGACGGAACCTGGCGATTGCCGATGAAAATGACCTGGCCGAGATGGACGAGCGGCCCCTCCGAGATATCGAGCCGAAAGCGATTCGCGGAGACGAGGGTGTAACTCACGTTCACTTTCGCGTAGCCATGTTTCTTGTAGAAGAGCTCGAGGAAAAAAGCCGCGTCGTCGGCTCGCGCGGCGGTCAGGCCATTCTGTTCGATGAAAGTGATCTGCTCTTTTAGCTGCGAGCGAAGTTCCTTCTCGCTAAATGCGGTGTTGCCGGCGATCTCGAGATTGGCCTGTTGCGCGACTCTCTCCTGCTGTTTCGCCTGAACCTTCTGCTGCTTTTCTTTTTGCTGCTGTTGCGGGAGCTGGACCGCGCCCTGGCCTCGGGCGCGTTCAGTCGTTAGGCACAAGAGGAAGAGAACACCGGCGTAGAAAAAGCTGGACGCGCGGAGGCGCGTTCCTCCGGACGGACATGCTTTCGCATCTCCAGTCTCTTTGCATTCCGAGCTTGGTCCACTCACAGCCTAACGAAACCGAATGAGATACTTGACCAACCCTCGGAAACCGCCCTGCACGCCGAGATCACCGATCAGCACAACGTTATCGCTCACCTTGTAACGAGCGGTCGCGGTCTGCTCCCCGGTGCGCGGATCGACATTGCCAAACTCAACATCGAGCCGGCTGAAAAATGAGTCGCTCCGTTCCGGCTCCGCGCCTTTCTTGAAAACTTTCCGGTAAAGTTGCTTAAGCAGCAGAATGCCGGCGCGGCTCGCGAGCACATTGCCACTGGCCAGTTCCTCGCGGCTCGTGCCGGTGGCGAGGAGGGAAATGATCTCCTCTTGCGGCAGCGGCGGCTCACTGCTGAAGACCGCCTGCGGCGCGTTCGCAGTCCCGTAAATATAAACGTGGATCGTGTAATCGCGGATGAGCGAAGTGCCTTGCAATTCGAGCCGCGGATTAAGCGGATCATCCGGATCGAAATAGAGAAACCCCAAATTTATCGTGAGGGTGCTGAACGGCAGCGTTGCCTCGAAATTCTCCAGACGCACCTGTCCCTGCAAGCCGGGATGCAGCCCGGTGCCGGTGACTTTCATGTCCACGATCGCGCCGCCGGTCGCGAGATTCCCGCGAATCAAAAACGGCTCTTTGCTCTTGATCGTGATGTCGAATTTCCAATCGCGCAGTGGCGGGTCAGGAAAGGAAAGGCTGGGCGCGGCCGAAGGCGGCTCCGGATGTGGCGCAGGCCGGCCGGGCAAGGCGATCGGGATAATGTCGATATTTTTGAAAAACCGGCTGTTCGTCGTCAGGACCTGGCCGCTCACGGTCGCGCTTTGCAGCGGGCCATCGATTTTCAGGTCGGCATCGACTCGCGCCGTCAGGTTATCGTTCCGCGCCACCAGGACGCTGTTCGCTTTCAGGTGCAGATCGAAATTGGGCTCGGTTAATTTCGGAAACGTGATCTGGCCTGAGACGGTGAATGGACCGCCCGCGAGATCGCCGCCGAAGCGATCGAAACGCAGCGTGTTCTCCCGGAAATTTAGCTGCGCTTTAAAATCCGTGAGGGCGGGAAGAGTTGCGTTTTCGAAGCGCGCGACGTTGATGTTCATGTCCGCCGCGCCACTCAGCGCCGGATGCGCGATCGTGCCGCCGACGTTGACGTTGAGCGCCACGGTGCCATCGAGCTGACGCAAGGCCGGCACGAATTCACGCACGAAATTGACCGAGCTCCGCGGCATCTGGATTTTCGCGTTGATCGGCGTCGCGTCGTCGAGCTTTCGGTTCCCGATCACCTTGGAGACATTCAAAGGCATCCGTCCATCGATCTGCACCGGCTGAATATTCGGTTGCGCGATTTTGCCGAGAAGATTGAGTTCGTTATTCTGGAGTCGCATTGCCAGATCGATCTTCGTCGGGGCGAGTTTTTGCAGGGCGGCGGCTTCGAGATTTTGTAACTGCAAATTGAGGGTCGCCTGCAACTGATCGAGCGGACCCTGCGCGTCGAGCTTGAGCGTTAGCTTGCCGGAAGCGGGCGGTTTGGCGCCGAGATTCTCGAAGAGCCTGGCAATATCGAGATTCTCCGATTGAAGATTGATCGCCACCTTTCCGTTAGGCGGAACGAGCGGTCTCCCGGTTCCCAGATTGCTCCAGGTAAACGGAACCGAGGCGTAAGCAGTGGCGTATTTCGCCGTTCCCTGGTCGATCTGGATCTTACTGATCTCGAGAGTCGAATCTTTCGCCTGAAGAATGGCCTGGAGAATGAGCTGGTCGCTCCCGAGATAAATGATCGGCACGTTCAACTCCTGCGGCGTGTAATGCGCCTCGACATTGGCCTGCAGATTCTGCAGCTCGGCGTAGCGGCCATGCTCGAGTTTGAGCCGGAGCGACCCGTTGTTTTTAAAAGTCGCGATCTCACCCTGCCCCTGCCAGTTCAAGACTAACGAGCCTGCCAGCGGCGTCTTCTCTTCCGTCGCAAGCAGCGGCTCAAAGGTCGAGAGATCGGCCAGATTCGCGGTCAACGCGCCGGAATATTTGAGCGGCTTCTGCAACTCGACGCTGCCATTCGCGTTGACGTAATCCTTTTCGTTCACGGTTGCCGTGAAGTCATTCAGGTAGGCAACGCTTTTTGCGATCGCGACCTGCGCGCTGAGTTGCCTAACGAGAAGCTTCTGCGCTGCGATTTCCCGGCCGGAGAGATTGATCTGCCCGCTCGCCGCACCCTGACGGATTTGCAGCGAGCCGTCCGCCTGTAATTCCCCCGTCACCTTATTCGGCGCCTCGCTCTGCCAGTAATCAGCCAGTTGCGGCGCGTGCCACGAGAGCTCCAAATCCGCCGGCTGCCCGGTGAGGCGAAATTCTGTCGAGCCGGGCGGCGGAAGCTGATAATTTCCCCTAACGAGAAGCAAATTATTGTTCCGCTGCACCGCCAGCGGTTCGAGGGAGATTGTTGCGTCCTTGCTTTTGACCTCCACACGAACGCTGTCGACGACGAATTGGTCATAATGCACCTCGTCCAGTTCGGCGTGAATGGCGGAAGTCAGATTGGCGTAGAACGGTTCCTCGCTCGCGTCGGTCGCCGGCAGTTTCTTCGTCGCGGAAATCTTCGCGCTCAGTGTTTTTGCCGCGGCCTGGCCGAACCCGAGCAAATTCCCCTGAGCTGTTAGCTCCAGATATGCGATCGAGTTCTCGGTCCTGATTCTGCCATTGGCTTGCAGACTTCCGGTCACTGGCGTCGGCAGAAAGGCAGTCAGTTCTTTCAAGTTCGGCGCGTCGACAGTCAGTCGCAGATCGCCCGGAGTACGACGAAAACCCTCCGTTGTTTTCGGCAACTGCACCGTGCCGTCGAATCGCACGTGATTCAGGCCGCGATCAATCCGCGCCTCACGCACCGTCGCGGTCCCGTTCTCAGCCACGACATTGAGGCCGACGTGATCGAGCGCGATTCCGCTTTGCCGCACGTTATCGATCTGTGCCGCAATCGTCCCGCGCCAGCTCTGCGGTTCGTCGAGCGTGCCGTGCCAGTCCATTTGAAAATTGTTCACGTCGCCAGCCAGCGCACCGGCCGGCCGACCGAAGTATTCGCTGAGTTGGCCTAACGAAATGCCGGAAGCCTTCACTTTTGTCTCGGTCTCGAAAGACGATTTGGTCGTGCTCAGACCGACGTTGCCCTCAATCTCTCCGGCGCCGACCGAGCCTTTGACCTCCAAAGCCAGCTTCCCTCCGCCCGCTTTCGAGAGGTCGATGTTGACCGTCTGAAAATGATGGCCCTCATCGAACGTCAGGTTGTGCAGGAAGAGATTTTTGTTCGCGTAGGTCGTCGTCGCGCTGATGTCGTTCCAGCTGTGGACATTTGGAATTTGCAATTTGTCGATCCGCAGCGCGCCTTCCCGGTCCGGGTAAAGCCCGAGATTAAAATTGCGCACGACCGTGTCCTGGGGCTGGCCGCGAATCGTGACGTTGAGATTGCTCACCTGCAGTCGGTCCGGGAAATAAGCCGGCAAACTGATCTTCTCGTTAGGCTTGGGCGGCGGCGTCGGGGTCGCGAGCGGCGCCTTCGATGGATCAATCACCGCGGTCACGTTCCGCGCCTCGACATCCTTTAGGAAATCGGACGTCCCATGAAAAAGCAGACTCGTCAGGCTGTAATCGGCGCGGACAAGATCCGCGTCGAGCGATTGCACAGCGGACGGCCCGGTTGCCGTGGCGTGCAGGTTGCGGAGGGTGACCTGATCGAGCGGGTCGCCTTCCAGCCGAAAGTCGAGCTTCAGGTTTTGACCAGCGGCGACCCGAGTCGCGACGGTGCGAATAATGGTCCGGAGAATCGGGGCATGAAAAACCACTAGCAGGAGGAAAATTGTTCCCAGCCCGATGAGGAGCCAGCGGATCCAACTTCTGCTGCGGCGCGGTTGGACAGTGCTCTTTCCATCGTCGCCCACGAGTGTGACAAGGTTAGTTTCCCGGTCTGGAAGCGCAACCCGCTTCCTCGTTCGGGAAGAATGTTTTGTCGCGGATGACGCGGATCTAACGCTGAGGGCCGCCCGCGCCGCGCCTCACATTCTCGGCTGGCCGATTCACGAAAGCTGGTTGCATCCGGAAAATTCAAACGCAGCTTTCCCGACTTGTCATGAATCCTATGCGCACCAAAACAAGCCTCGTCGCCACGGCCTTTCTCATCGCCGCCAGCCTGCTCCCGGTTGGCTTCGCAGCGGGTCAGCAATTGCCTGATACCACTCGGCTCCTGCGATTTCCCACCACTAACGGCGAGCAAGTCGTTTTCTGTTACGGAGGCGAGCTTTATACGGTGGCGAAGAATGGCGGCACCGCTCGTCGCCTCACCAGTGGGCCCGGTTACAGCTCGTTTCCGCGCTTTTCTCCGGATGGGAAACAGCTCGCCTTTACCTCGCAATACGACGGCAACACCGAGGTTTATGTCATGCCAGGAGAGGGCGGCGAGCCGAAGCGCCTAACGACCACCGCAACGCTCGGGCGGGACGACATTTCCGACCGGATGGGGCCGAACAATCTCGTGATGGGTTGGGAAAATACCCAGCCGCTCGTTATCTTTCGCTCCCGGCGCACCTCTTTTAATTCCTTCATCGGCGATCTCGAGACAGTCGGAATGGAGGCGGATCTGCCGAAACAGTTACCGGTCCCGCGCGGCGGGTTTGTCTCCTTCGCGCCGGACGACTCGAAGATGGCCTTCAACCGCGTCTTTCGCGAATTCCGCACTTGGAAACATTATCGCGGCGGCATGGCTGATGACATTTGGGTTTACGATTTCAAAACCCAGGCGACTGAGAACATGACGAACAATCCCAGTCAGGACATTTGTCCGATGTGGGGGCCGGATAATCATATCTATTTCCTCTCCGATCGCGACGGCCGGATGAATCTTTTTTCGCTCGACCTCGCGACCAAGGAGACCAAGCAGCTCACAACCTTCAAAGATTTTGACATTAAGTTTCCCTCGTTAGGCAAAGATTCGATCGTCTTCGAAGAGGCCGGCTATATCTGGCGCTATGACCTGGCGAGCGGGCAATCAACCCCCATTCCGATCAACATCAAAGAAGATTTTGCCTCCGGACGCGCGGCTTTTCTGGACGCTTCGAAGCACACCGAGTCGGTCAATCTCGCGCCCGACGGGCAGCGCGCGATCGTGGTCGCGCGGGGCGATCTCTTTTCGGTTCCGGCGAAGGACGGCACGGCGCGGGCTTTGACGAAGACCTCAAACGCTCACGAGCGGGATGCGGTTTGGTCGCCCGATGGGAAGTGGATCGCTTACAATTCTGATGAGTCAGGCGAGAACGAGCTTTACGTCCGCGCCCAGGACGGAAAGGGTCAGCCGCAGCAGTTAACCAAAGCTGCCGACACTTACTACTATCAGCCGATCTGGTCGCCCGACAGCAAGAAGCTCCTCTGGAGCGATCGTTTGCAACGACTGCGCTATGTCGATGTCGCAAGCAAAGCTGTAACCGAGGTGGCGCACGACAAAGTCGGCGAGATCGAGTCCTATGACTGGTCTCCGGATAGCCAGTGGATTGCCTGGTCGCAGCCCGAGGAAAACTACCAGCCGATTGTCTATCTCTATTCCATCGCTGGAAAGAAGTCAGTTCCGGTGACTGATAGCTGGTATGGCTCGGGCCGGGTCGCCTTTAGTGATGACGGCAAATATCTCATGCTTTCCTCAAGTCGCGATTTTAAACCGACCTTCAGCGAGGAGGAATTTGAAGCCATTTATGTTGATATGCAGCGAGTCTATCTTGTGACTCTCTCGAAGGAAACGGAGTCGCCGCTCGCGCCGCGCAGCGATGAAGTAGGCAAGGCGGAGAAGAAAGAGAAGGAAAAGGCATCGAGCGGCAAAGAGGGAGATAAGAAGAGTGACAACAAGGAAGAGAAGCCCAAGAAGCCGGTGGTTGTGAAAGTCGATACGGGCGGAATCCAGAATCGCATCGTCGGACTTGATATCGCGGCGGCCAATTACAAGGACCTGCGACTGGTCGACGACCGCGTCTTCTATCTCCGCCGCACGGTCGGCGACAGCAGCGGTGAAGATGAAGCGGAAGGCGGCGAGGAAAACCAGAAGTGGCATCTCTGCTCTTACAGTCTCGAAGACCGCAAAGAGACTGTGCTCGGCGATGTCAATAGTTATCAGATCAGCTTCGATGGAAAGAAAATGCTGGTAAAGATCGACAAGGATTATTCGATCATCGACCTTCCGAAAGACAAGCTCGAGACCAAGGACCACAAGCTGAACGTTCAAGGACTCGACGTGATGGCTGATCGCCGCAGCGAGTGGAAACAGATCTACTTCGAGGCCTGGCGGCAAATGCGGGACTTCTTTTATTCGCCGACCATGAATGGCGTCGATTGGAAGGCGATGCGCGATAAGTATGCGGCCCTCCTGCCCTACGTGAACCACCGCAACGACCTCACTTATTTGATTGGGGAGTTAATCGGCGAGCTGAACAACGGCCATGCTTACGTCGCCGGCGGCGAGCGCCCCGAAACTCCGCGCATCAAACTTGGCCTGCTGGGGGCTGAGCTCTCCCGTGATCCGGCCAGTCATGCTTATCGAATTGATCGCATCCTACCCGGTGAAAACTGGGAGAAGGACAACCGTTCGCCCCTCACCGCGATCGGCTTAAATCTAAAGCCGGGTGATTATATCCTGGCGGTTAACGGCACGCCCGTATCCAGTTTGCCGAACATATACGATGCACTTATCGGCACCGCCGATAAGCAAGTGATCCTGCGCGTCAATTCGAAAGCGAGCGACGACGGCGCGCGCGACATCACTGTCGTACCCACAGCAGATGAGTCACCGCTCTACTATCTCGATTGGGTGCAACACAACATCGACTATGTGAACAAGAAAACCGGCGGCCAGGTCGGCTATCTCCATATCCCGGACATGGGTCAGCCCGGGTTAAACGAATTCACCAAGCGCTACTTCCCGCAGGTTCGCAAGAAGGGACTGATTGTCGAT
>Ga0308173_10002230_pt1 | contig 10215 bp, 10 predicted proteins | sample PhyPR1_FD_203716 | JGI IMG/M metagenome (GOLD analysis project Ga0308173, IMG submission 203716) | Soil microbial communities from UC Gill Tract Community Farm, Albany, California, United States - DLSLS.P.R1 | ecosystem: Environmental > Terrestrial > Soil > Agricultural land | place: USA... | reverse complement strand
CGGTCTCCGTCACGCGCCTTCACTTCGACGAACACCGTCGTGCCCCGATCGGACGCAACGATGTCAATTTCGCCAAAGCGCGTGCGGTACCGTCGCGCAAGGATTGCGTACCCGCGCCGTACCAGCTCCGCGCAGGCGAGATCCTCGCCGAGTATTCCGAGTGCTTGCCGAGGATCGACCGCCATACGTCGATTCGCAAAGCACGGGTCACGCCAACAGCAGTGAAACCACGAAGGGCGCGATGATCACGATGAACAACCATGGCCGGCACGACATGAACACCGAGTGGTCTTCGTGTCCATCGTGCCCACCGTGGTTAATTGCTTTTCGTCACCGCGGAGATTGCCGCGTCCAGGATGCCGAGCGCGGTGTCGGCCTGCGCCGTTGTCAGTACGAGCGGCGGCGACAGGCGGATCGAGTTGGCGCCGGCGCCGAGGACGAGGAGGCCGCGCGAGAAGCAGTCGCGGACGATGGCGTCGCGTTCGGTGGTGGCGCGCTCCTTGGTCTGGCGATCGCGAACGAGTTCGATGCCGACCATCAGGCCGCGGCCGCGCACGTCGCCGATCAGCAGGTGCTTCTCCATCAGCGATTTCGCACCGGCGATGAGGTGCGCGCCCACGACCTCGGCATTGCGGATCAGCACCTCCCGCAGCAGCCGGATGGTCGTCAGCGCCGCCGCGCAGGCGACGGGATTGCCGCCGAACGTGCTCGCGTGGGTCCCGGGCGGCCACGAGATCATCTCGCTCCGCGCCGTCGCCACGCCCAGCGGCAACCCGGACGCAATCCCCTTTGCCATCGTCACCACGTCCGGCTCGACGCCGGAGTGCTCGATCGCGAACATCCGGCCGGTGCGTCCCATGCCCGACTGCACTTCGTCGACGATCAGGAGCATGCCATGCTGCGTGGTGATCTCGCGGAGCCGCTGCAGGAAGACATCGGGCGGCACCACGTACCCGCCCTCGCCCTGAATCGGCTCGACGACGATCGCCGCGACTTCCTCGGGGGCGACGAGGTGCACGAGCAGCTGCTCCTCGATGAAGCGCAGGCACTCGGCAGCGCACGTGTCCGGCGAGCGGCCGACCGGGCAGCGGTAGCAGTTTGCGTACGGCGCGTGGTAAGTGCCGGGGACGAACGGCGAGAACCCGCGACGCTGCGTCAGCTTGCTCGCCGTCAACGACAGCGAGCCCATCGTCCGGCCATGAAAGCTGCCGAGGAACGCAATGATGCCGTGGCGGTTCGTGTAGTACTTCGCCAGCTTGAGCGCGGCCTCGTTGGCCTCGGTGCCGGAGTTGCCGAAGAACGACCGGTGCGGCCCCGGCATCGGCGCAATCTCCGACAGCACCTCGCCGAGCCGCACCTGGGCCTCGTAGTAGAAGTCGGTCCCCGACATGTGCAGGAACCGGCCGGCCTGCTCCGTGATCGCGGCAACCACCTGCGGGTGCGAATGGCCGGTGGACGCCACGGCGATGCCGGCGGTGCAGTCCAGGAAGACGTTGCCGTCGACATCTTCGACGTAAGCCCCTTCGCCGCGCGCGATCACCAGCGGGTAGTCGCGCGTATAAGACGTGGAGACTACCTGGCGATCTCTCGCGATAATCGCCTGTGCCTTCGGACCCGGCAGGCTGGTCTTCAGGTCCGGACCCGTCATGCCGTCTTCCAGCTCATTCCTGTCTCCCGCTCATTTCTTCTTCCAGCGCGTCCCGGCGGGATTGTCTTCGAGCAGGATGCCGCGCTCGGCCAGCTCGTTGCGGATGCCATCGGCGGCGGCGAAGTCGCGGCGCTGCCGGGCCGCCTTGCGCGCCTCGATCAGCTGCTCGATCTCCTCGACCGGCACTGGCGGCTGTGCGTCCTCGGCACGGCGCAGGCTGATGACCCCCAGCACGCGATCGAATTCCTCGATGGCCGCCGTGACCGAGGCGGCTTCGGCTCTGCTCAACTGGCGATCATCGACTGCCTTGTTGACGTCGCGGACCAGGTCGAACACGGCCGCCAGCGCGCCGGCGGTGTTGAGATCGCTGGCGAGCGCGTCGCGAAACCGCGTGCGGGCGCGATCGATGACCTCGCCCGCGCTGCTGCCGCCCGAGCCGTCAACGGTTTCGAGGCGGACCAGGAAGTCGGTGATGCGGCGCAGCGACTCCTCCGCCTGGTCCATGCCGGCCCACGTGAAGTTCAACTGCTTCCGATAGTGCGACGACAGCAACAGGTAGCGGAGCGCGGACGCCCGGTAACCCTTCTCGAGGATGTCGGACAGGCAGTAGACATTGCCCAGCGATTTCGACATCTTTTCGTTCTCGACGAACAGGTGCTCGACGTGCATCCAGACACGCGCGAACGGCCGGTTCGTCGCACCCTCGGCCTGCGCGATCTCGTTCTCGTGGTGCGGAAAAATCAGATCGATCCCGCCGGCGTGAATGTCGATGGGCCCTTCGCCGAGCAGCCGCAACGCCATCGCCGAGCACTCGATGTGCCAGCCCGGGCGGCCAGGCCCCGCGCCGACATCCCAGGACGGCTCGCCGTCCTTCGATGCCTTCCACAACACGAAATCCCGCGCGTCGTCCTTGGAGTACTCGTCAACGTCGACGCGGGCGCCGGCCTGCATGCCGTCGTGATCGAGTCGCGCCAGCTTCCCGTAGTCGGGCAGCGTCGAAATCTTGAAGTAGATCGAGCCGTCGCGCCGGTAGGTGTGACCGTTCCGCTCGAGCGCCAGGATCATGTCGCCCATCGCGCGCATGTTCGCCTCGTCGGTCGCGCGCGGCGTTTCCTCGGGCCGCTCGATGGCCAGCCGGTCGTTGTCCTCGCGGAAGGCCGTGATCCATTTCTCGGTGTAGTCACGCAAGGGCACGCCGGCGTTCCTGGCGCCGGCAATCGTCTTGTCGTCGACGTCGGTGTAGTTGACCGCCTCGTGCATCTGGTAGCCGCAGACGTGCTTCAGCGTGCGACGCAGGACGTCCACGCAGATGAACGTGCGGAAATTCCCGATGTGGGCACGGGCGTAGACCGTCGGACCGCAGGCGTACATGCGGACGGTGTTGTCGCGCAAAGGCGCGAACGGCTCTTCCTGCCTGGTCAGCGTGTTGTAAAGACGAAGCATGCAGTCACGGGGCTGCCGGCGCGAAACGCCGGCGGCACGCCTGAGGATACCGTTAGAGGGCCAGTCGCATCACGTGATGGTCGATGGTCACGACCAGCGCGTCAGCCTGGCGCTCGACGGCCATCGCCACGTGCGGGTTGGCGGGTGAACTGGAGAGACAGGTGCGTGCGGCGTCCTCGACCTCCCCGGCAAACGCTTCCGCCGGGCCGTCCTCCGATCCGGCGTCACGGGCTGACGCCACCGCAATCAGCCGGGCGGTGGCGACGTACCGCGGGTCGCGAGGCAGCGATACTTTCATGGCAAATCCCATTACACCGACAATCGCGTGAAGAGGCGCTCGGCGCGCCGTTGATCGGCGTCGATCTGCGCGCGCAGCGCATCGACATCTTCGAACCGGCGCTCGTCGCGAAGGCGCAGCACGAACCCGAGCCGCACCCGCTTGCCGTACAAGTCGCCCTGATAGCCGAGCAGGTGCGTTTCGATCGTCGGCTCGGTCTCACTGAAGGTCGGCCGCAGTCCGATGTTCGTGATCCCGGCGTGCACGATGCCGTCGACTGTCAGCGTGGTCGCGTAGACACCGTGCGGCGGCACCAGCTCATTCTCCGTCGCCAGGTTGGCCGTCGGAAAGCCGATTTCGCGGCCACGCCGCCGCCCTTCGACAACCGCGCCATCGACATAGTACGGGTGGCCGAGCAAGGCCCCCGCTTCATCGACCCGCGCCTCCGAGATCAGCCGCCGGATGCGGGTGCTGCTCACGACGAAGTCCTTATAGCGCACCGGGTCGATCTTGTCAGCGCGAAACCCGTGGCGCACGCCGAGCGTCCGGAGCGTGCTGAAGTTGCCGCTGCGGCCCTGGCCAAACAGGAAGTTGGCGCCCACCCAGACCTCCGACACCCGCAGCCACTCGGCAAGAACGGTGCGCACGAACGTCTCCGGATCCCATTGCGACAGTTCCGGCGTGAAGCGCACGACGGCGACACACCGGATGCCGGCATCGTGCAGCGCCTCGAGTCGCTGCGCCGTCGTCATCAGCAGCGGCGGCGCTTTGTCGGGCCGGACGATGCGCGGCGGGTGGGGGTCGAAGGTCATGGCCATCGGCGTGCCGCCGTGCTCGATGGCGCCGCGCTTCACGCGCTCGATGATCTTCAGGTGACCGCGGTGCAGGCCGTCGAAGTTCCCGAGCGCCAGCACCGGGTGGAACAGCCAGGGCGGGCGCGGGTCGTCGGGAAAGTGAATGGTTTCCATCGTCACGGGCGGAGAAGACGGTGAGACGGAGAGGGCGGCGGTAGCGGAGTTATCTCCGTCCGCTCCGCTCCTGTGTTACCTCCGACGCCTCCGCAACCTCCACGTCCACGTCGAGCGCCAAACCATCATATGCCAGCTCAACTCCGGCAGGCAGGCGCGCGTTCGTCTCGGCGTACCCGAGATCGTGCGTCATGTGCGTGAGGTATGCGCGCCGCGGCGCGAGGCGCGCGATCGTCTCGACCGCTTCGGCGACGGTGAAGTGCGTGGTGTGAGGCTCGTCGCGCAGGGCGTCGAGGACCAGCGTGTCAAGACCGTCGAGGAGCGGCCACGACTCGTCGGGAATGCGGTTGCAATCCGTCAGATACGCAAAGCGGCCGAAACGGAAGCCGAGAATCGGCATGCGGCCGTGCCACAGCGGAATCGGCACGATCCGGACCCCGCCAACGGCAAACGCCGCTGTCCCGACTTCGTGCACGTCCACCTGCGGCACGCCGCCGCCAAGCCGTGGCAATCCGTCGAAGACGTAATAGAAGGTCCGCTTCAGGATGTCGAGACTGAAGCCGTTCGCGTAACACGGGACCGGTCCACCCTGCAGGGTATTGAAGCGGCGGAGTTCGTCGAAGCCGAGGATGTGATCGGCATGCGCATGCGTGAAGAGCACGGCGTCGATGCGGCGAATGCCATGGGTCAGCGCCTGCTGGCGGAAATCGGGAGTCGTGTCCACGAGCAGGCTGGCCCGGCCCGGCACCTCCACGTAGATGGACGGCCGCAGGCGGCGATCGCGCAGGTCCGTGGATCGGCACACGGAGCAGTCGCACGCGATCACGGGAACGCCCTGCGACGTTCCCGTGCCGAGGAACGTCACCCGGCCGGCGGTGGTCATGTCAGGGCATGATGATGCGCGACGCGGGCTTGTTCACCTCGAGGTAGCGCATCCGCAACTCGAACAGCACCTGCTCCAGCACCTGCCGCTCTTCCGCCGTCAGGTTGCCGCGTGTCTTCGCCTCGAGCAGCGACAGGATGTCGATCATCTGCTGGGCCGCCTCCAGGTTGGGCGCGCTGGCGGTGCCGCTCACCGGATCGGGAATGTCCCCGAAGTGCACCGCCGTCGTGTGGGCCAGCGACAGCACGAACGCGAGAAACGTGATGCCGCTCTCGCTCTCCTCTGCCGATGATGTCGCCTGCTCGTGTTCGTCTGCCATATCGGTTGTCCGCAATTGTGGCACGAACAGGTACGATGACGCGCATGGCCGATTCTGCCGGCGCGAAGTTCGACGCGCTCCTCGACATCATGCGACGGCTGCGTGCGCCCGGCGGGTGCCCGTGGGACCGCGAGCAGACGCTCGCCTCGCTGCGGCCGTTCGTGCTCGAGGAAACCTACGAGGTCCTCGAGGCGATCGACTCAGCCTCACCCGAGGCGTTGCGCGAGGAGCTCGGCGATTACCTCTACGAGGCGGTCTTCCTCGCGCAGATCAGCGAGGAGGCCGGCGACTTCAGCATCGCCGATGCCATCGATGCCATCCGCGACAAGTTGATCCGCCGGCACCCGCACGTCTTCCAGCGCGCCGATGGAGACGAGGCGATCACCAGCGAACAAGTCATCGAGAAGTGGGAATCGCTCAAGGCGCGCGAGCGTGCCGCCGCCGGCAGCGAACCACAACGCCGCAAGACGACGCTCAGTGGCGTGCCGAAGACGCTGCCATCACTGCTGCGCGCCTATGAGATCAGCGCGCGCGCGGCCGCGATCGGGTTCGACTGGGCAAGGCCCACCGACGTACTCGACAAGATCGACGAAGAGGTCGCCGAGGTGCGCCGCGAAGTCGAATCCGGCGCCACCGGTCACCTGTCGCGCGCCGAAGAGGAAATGGGCGACCTGCTGTTCGCCATCGCCAACCTGTCGCGCAAGCTCGGCATCGAACCCGAAGCCGCCCTGCGCCGCGCCAACGAAAAGTTCACCCGCCGCTTCGACGCCGTCGAGCAGGCCTTCCTCGCCCGCGGCCAGTCATTGAGTGGCGCGACCCTGGAGGAGATGGAAGCCGAGTGGCAGCGGGTGAAGGCTGCTCGGGAGCGATAGACACTGGTCACGAAGAGACAACACGACGGACACGACGGCTGGCACGATGGACACGATGGTCGGGACTACAGCACTACGCGCTTGATTCCACGGTACAGCAGCGGGACATGAAAATTGATCAGCAGTCCGGCTCTCAGACCCATCGTGCGCAGGTATGAAATGACTTGCCGGCGATGTACATCTTCGAAGCGCTCAACTGCCTTTAGTTCGACAATCACCGCACCGGCCACGACGAGATCGACGCGTTGGCCGGGAATTGCCACGCCGTCATAGAACACCTCGATTGCTTTTTCCGGCTCGAACGGAATTCCGCCTTTTGTCAACGCGATACACATCGCGCGCTGGTAAATCGATTCGAGGAACCCTGGACCCAATTGGCGATGGACATCGATGGCGCAGTCGATCACCCTGGTCATGACCCGCTCGATGTGTACTGGAAGCGGCGACGGCAGTCGCATCCGGAAAGTGAATGGGTCGTGTTCATCGTGCCCTTCGCCGTGTCCGTCGTGGTGTCCTTCTTCGTGACTCATTGCTTTTCTCCAGTGAACGTCGTGACCCGCACGCTATGACCGTCTGTCTGCAGCGTGATCTCGCCGTCCCGGTCGGTGCGGTAGATGCGTGCGCCGATGGACTGCAGGCGCTCGACGACTTCAGCGGCGGGGTGACCGAAGCTGTTGCCGCGGCCGCAGCTGATCAGGGCGGTCTGCGGGCGCCAGGCGTCGAGGAGCGGCGGCGACGATGAGGTCCGGCTGCCGTGGTGGGCGACTTTGAGGACGCGGATCGGCGCGGGTGGCAGGTGCGGGATGATCGCGCGTTCGACGTCGGCGCTGATGTCCCCGGTCAGCAGCAGCGCCACGTCGCCATAGCTCACCGAGAGGACGACCGAATCGTCATTACGGACGCGCGGGCGCTCCCAGTCGGGCGCGGGAGGATTGAGGACGCGCACCGTCGCGCGGCCGAAAGCGAAGATCTCACCAGCGTGGCGGTACTCAATCCGGCTGACGCGCTGGGACGCGGTGAGGAAGGCGGCCGACGGCAGGTGCCCCGGCACCGGGATGCCCCACCAGACGACGGCAGGGCGGAAGTCCGACAGCACGGCGGCCGCACCGCCGAGGTGGTCCGGGTCGCCGTGTGTCACCAGCAGATCGCCCAGCCGGCGTACGCCGCGCGCCCACAGCGCTGGCGCCAGGACGCGCGTGCCGATATCGAAGCCGCCGCCAAACGGCGCCCCGCCGGCGTCGATCAGCAGCGGTTCTGCACCCGCCGCTTCGAGCAGCAGCGACTCGCCCTGTCCCACATCGAGCATGGTCAGGCGCAGGCCGTCGCTCATTGCCGCAGGACCGAACGGATCCGCACCTGTCACGATGAGCAGGCCGAGGATCGCGAACGCCACGCGCGCGGCAAGCCGGCGGCGCCCACCGCGCACGTACCATAGGCTGAGCAGCGCGACGTAGTAGCCGCCGACAATCCAGATCGGAGGCGGCGGCACGCGGCGCACAACCCACGGCACCAGGTCGACGAGCCGCGCGCTCTCGACCAGCACGACCGCACCGTACGCCGCAATCCAGCCGGAGACCGTCCCCAGCCACTCGACGCGCTGGACCGCAATGACCAACATCCCCGCCAGCTGCACGACGGTCATCGCGGGAATCGCCACCAGATTCAACACCAGCCCGGCGCCGGTGACGCGCGAGAACGCGAACGCCGACACCGGCAGCAGCACGACCTCGGCGGCGAGCGATGCAGCCATTGACGCCGCAATCCACGCCGGCGGGCGCATTCGCGGCAACCATGCGGGCAGCAGCCGCGCGATGGCCAGGAGCCCGGCGGTTGCACCGAACGTCAGCAGGAATCCGGCATCTCTGACGTCAAGGGGCTGCACCGCCGCGATGACCGCCGCTGATACGGCAAGGGCATGCCAGGGCGGGGTGCGATGGTCGAACACCCGCGCGCAGAAATAGAGCACGCCCATGAGCGTGGCGCGCCACACCGACGGTCCCGCCGCCGCGACCTGCGCATACGCCATTAGCGCGCCGATGGCGAGGAGGGAGGCGGGCCGGCCGCGGACAGCGACGGCCGCGAGCAGTCCGATGACGAGCGCCGCCAGGATGGCGATGTTGCCGCCCGAAATCGCGATGACGTGATACGTGCCGGCCGCCTGCAGCCTGGAACGAACGTCGTCCGGCAAGCCGGCGCGATCGCCAATCAGGACCGCCGTCACGATCGCCGCCGCCGTTTCCCCATGCGGCGCCACCCACCGGGTCACGGCACCGCGCACGGCCCGGCGAGCCGCCGCCGCCCATTCATCGACCACGGCGCCGCGCCCCACGACGTCAACCAGCAGCGGGCTCTTGATCGACGCGAACAGCGTGATGCCACTGAGTGCGGCATCGCGCTCGAAATCGATGACGCCGGTGTTCAGATATCGGGTCGGTCGCCGAAACGACATGGGGGCTTCGATCGTCCGGCCGGCGGACCATCCACTGACACGCTCGCGTCCGTTCGTGCCGCTGACGCTGACCACGATGCCGCCACTCACCTGCTGCCAGCGGCCGCCGATCAGCAGTGCTCGCGATTCGACCCGCAGTGCGACGCCGTCACCCGCAGCCGCCGCATCGGCCGTCAACACCGCGCGCAGGCGCAGTGGCTCATGCCGGCCGACGACACCAACGCTGTCGATCGAGACGCCGCCAAGCGCGGCGTCGAGGCGCGCGCGCAACGGCGAGTGCAGCGCCTGCTCGCGCGCGGCCGCACCGTGCAGCAGGCCGGCGATCATGCAGGCCGCGGCACCGAGGCGACGCCGGGCCGCGGATTCCAACCACCAGCACGCGGCGGCCGTCACCAGAAGGAGCAGACAGATCGCCAGCAGTTCCGGCGCCGCCGCCGGTACATCGACCGAGACGCCGACGCCGACACCGGCCACGAAGGCGAGCGCGCTCGCGGCCGTTGGGGAGGGCATGAGTCGCGCGATGCAAGTGCCGCGCGCAGCGGAGACGGCCGGAGGATGAGGAGACGGAGTGGGCCGAGATAGCGGAGTTCACACGGAGCCATGGGGAATAGCGGAGACGCACGGAATTCTGCCGGACAGATCGCTCGCCCCATCGCGCGTTTCTTGCAGCGCGCTGTCACGTCAAAGACCGCAATTCATGCGACGCGGGTCTGCAGGGCGCACCGTTGTCGAGGGCGTCTCGCGTGGTCCTCATGTTGCTCATGAAGAGCGCATGCTTGTGACGGCAGCGTTCAATGACGTGACCAGCGAGATCATCGGCGCGGCGATTGAGGTGCACCGCAACCTCGGACCAGGGCTCCTGGAATCGACCTACATGACGTGCCTGGAATACGAGATGTCGCTCCGGCGGCTCCACTACGTGCGGCAGCGGCTGGTGCCAGTGGTCTACAAGGAGATCACGCTCGAGGCGACCTATCGACTTGATCTTGTCGTAGAGAACCTGGTGGTCGTTGAAGTGAAGGCGGTGGACCACCTGCTGCCCGTCCACCAGTCGCAGGTGCTGACGTACCTGCATCTGACCGGCTGTCCGGCGGGACTCCTGATCAACTTCAACGTGCCGCGGTTGACGGAGGGGCTGAAGCGATTGCTGAACACGCGGAGGAGTTCGGCGTGACGTCAACCAGGGCGGCGGAGATAGCGGAGTTCACACGGAGGCACGAAGCATAACGAAGGCGCACGGAGTGTCGTCGATACGCACTGGATCGGCTCGCGCGACAGGCGTGACAGACGTGACAGAGGTGACAGCGGGGCTGCCGACATGGCCCGCTGCGCGGGCCCATCCGGGCGCACGAACGG
>Ga0308173_10002229_pt1 | contig 10223 bp, 9 predicted proteins | sample PhyPR1_FD_203716 | JGI IMG/M metagenome (GOLD analysis project Ga0308173, IMG submission 203716) | Soil microbial communities from UC Gill Tract Community Farm, Albany, California, United States - DLSLS.P.R1 | ecosystem: Environmental > Terrestrial > Soil > Agricultural land | place: USA... | reverse complement strand
CCTTATAAAGGATGTGCGCCGTCATGGCCCAAGGGAGGTCGGCATTCAAGGCAAACGGCAGCAGATCAGGGGCGAGGTCATTCGCTTCGACCACCGGCAGCGCCAGGTGGCTATCCACCTGGGCGCGGCCATGCCCCGGCGCGTGCTTGCCGACCGGCTGGACCCCGGCCGCCAGCAATCCGGCGGCGAAGGCGCGGCCGAGACGGGCGACCGCCAAGGGTGCGGGCCCGAATGACCGATCCCCCACTATCTCGTGCGCGCCGTGCCGCCGCAGGTCGAGCACCGGTGCGCAGGCCACGTCGAAACCGACGCTCGCGCAATCCATCCCGATGAGCGCGCCGGTGATCCAGGCGACACGCAGCCCGGCCCTGGCGTCTGTCGCGAACACCTGGCCGATGTCGCCGGCCGGTGGATGCGCCCGCCAGTGCGGCGGTCTGAGCCGGGCGACGCGGCCGCCCTCTTGATCCACCAGCAGCGCCGCGCGCGCCGGGAGCGCGTCGCGCAGCGTGGCGACCAGGAGCCGGAGCTGAGACGGGTCTTCGATGTTGCGCGAGAACAGGATGACCCCGGCGGGCGGATGCGCGCGAAACAGCGCGGCCTCGGCCTGGGCCAGTTGCGGGCCGGCGATGCCGACGATCGCCGCCCGCATCAGATCAGAAGCTGGCGATCGAGCAGCCGGCCCCCTTGGCGCGCACGCGCTCGCAGAAAGCCGTGGCCTGGGCCGTGTCGGTGAACCCGCCCGTGCGCAGCCGCCAGATCGCGTGACCGTCCCGTTCCGCCTTCAGCACCGCCGGCTGGCGGCCGTTGAGAATGTCCGGCATCCGCTTCGACAGGCGCTGCCACTCGGTCAGGGCCGCCTGCTCGTTGGTGAACGCGGCGAGCTGCACTTGCGTGGACTTGCCCGCCGGCGTCGCGGCCGCCTGCTTATGCTCCGGCGCGGCGGCGGTCGGCTTGCGGTCAGGCACCACCGCGGCGGTCGGCGCCGGGACTGGCCGCTCGGGCGAGAGTGAGACGGGCTGCACCGGCGGCAATGCGGCCGACGCGACGGCTGGCTTCTGCTCCTTGGTTGTCTGCGGGACGGGCTTCTGATCCTTCAGCGCCTGCGGGGCAGGAACCTCAGGCGGGGGCAGCAGCTTGTCCGCCTGCGGCCCGGCGTCGCCCGACAGGATCTCGTCATTGGCGCCGGCGACCTGCAGCCCGCCGGGATTTTCCGGCTTGACCCGCATCGGCCGAGCGTCCGCCTCGATCACCGGGACTGCGCCGCCGTGGTGCCCCGACGCGGTCCACACTCCGACGATGAGCAGCAACGCACCACCGAGCCCGCCGGCGATGATGGCCAAACGTTTCGTGCCCTGATCCATCCCGCTTCTGCGGGCGATGCGATAGGTCGGACCAGGCGTTTCCAGATTGTCAGACACGGACCCTCGCTCTGCTTCGCGGCAGCGGGGCCGCTCAGCGCATTTCCTCGACGGGCTCGACCCCCATCACGGCCAAGCCGGAGCGGATGACCACGGCCACCGCCGCCACCAGAGCGAGCCGCGCCCGTGTCTCGGCCGGCCGGTCCGCCTGGAGGAAGCGAAGCGTCGAATCGTCTTTGCCCCGGTTCCACAGCATATGAAAGTCGGCCGCCAAGTCATAGAGGAAAAACGCAATCCTGTGCGGTTCACGGGCCAGGGCCGCAGCCTCGACGCCGCGCGGCCAGGCCACCAGGCGACGGATCACGGCCATCTCAGGCTCCGCCTGCAGACTGTCCATCGCTACATTCGCCAGCGCCTGATCGTTCACCGCCTCCGCCCCGAACATCTCGCTCGCGGCCCGCAGCACCGAGCGGCAGCGGGCGTGGGCGTACTGGACGTAGAACACCGGGTTGTCCCGTGTCTGGGCCACCGCGGCTTCGAGGTCGAACTCCATCTGCGCGTCGGCCTTGCGCGTCAGCATGGTGAACCGCACCGTGTCTGGTCCGACCTCGTCGATCAGGTCGCGCAGCGTGACGAAGGTGCCGGCGCGCTTCGACATCCGCACCGGCTGCCCGCCGCGCAGCACATGCACAATTTGGCACAGCACCACTTCCAGCGTCGCTGTCCCGCCGGAAATCGCTTGCACGGCCGCCTTCATGCGCGACACGTAGCCGCCGTGATCGGCACCCCATACGTCGATCAGCAGCGGGAAGCCGCGCCGCACCTTGTCGGCGTGGTAGGCGATGTCGTTGGCAAAGTAAGTATTCGAGCCGTCGCTCTTGCGAAGCGGCCGATCCACGTCGTCGCCGAACTGCGTGGAGCGGAACAGCAATTGCTCGCGCGGCTCCCAGTCGTCCGGCGTCTTGCCCTTCGGCGGCTCCAGCACGCCCTGATAGACGAGTCCGTCACCAGCGAGCCGCGCGATCGCGGTATCGACCGCACCCTCACGCACCAACGCGCGCTCGGAGACGAACACATCCTGCGTCACGCCGAGCAGACCCAGATCGTCGCGCACCGATTGCATCATCGCGGCGATGGTGAAGTCGCGCACCGTGTCGATCCACGCCTCGGGCGCCGCGATGCCGAGATCAGGCGACGCGAGCGTCGTGCCATATTCCGTTGCCAGACGTTCTCCGATCGGCACGAGATACTCGCCGCCATATTGCAGCCCGCCCGGTACTTCGTCGGCGAACGTCTTCTCATCGAGCGGCGTGCCGATAGCTTGCAGGTATCGCCAGTATGTCGCCCATGCGAGCGCCGTCACCTGCGCCCCGGCGTCGTTGATGTAGTACTCCTTGGTCACGTCGTATCCGGCCTTGCCCAACAGATTGGCGAGCGCATCGCCCACCACCGCACCGCGACAATGACCGATGTGCATTGGTCCCGTCGGATTGGCCGAGACGTATTCGACGTTGACCTTGAGACCGTTCCTGGCGCGGCTGTCGCCATACGCCTCGCCGGCGCGCAGGATCACCGGCAGAACCCCGTACAAAGCTGCCGGACGTAGGCGGATGTTGACGAAGCCCGGCCCCGCCGCCTCTGCCTCGGCGACATCCGGGAGAGCACGCAGATACGCGACGATCAACTGTGCGAGCTTGGCCGGCGGCTGGCGTGCGGCCTTGGCCGCGACCAGTGCGGCGTTCGTCGCCATGTCGCCATGCGCTAGCTCGCGCGCGGGTGTCACCTCCGCCTTTTGCGCGACGTCGTCCGGCAGATCGGGGATCGCCCCGCGCAGCGCCTCCAGCACATGACCGCGCATTCGCGCGAACAGATCGTCGCTCATCGCTCTTTCCTCAGCCGGCTATCGTCAGGTCGGTCAGGCGACGATGCTCGTCCATCGCGTACCGGTCCGTCATGCCGGCGATGTAGTCGCACACCGTGCCGGCGGCACGCGGCGTGCCCGCCTCGCCGGCGCGCGCGCGCCAGTCATCCGGCAGCAGGCCGGGATCGGCGTGCAGCACGCGGAACAAATCTTCCGTAAGCAGCCGCGCCTTGCGTGTCATGCGATTGACCCGCCAGTGGCGATACATGCGTGCCATCAGAAAATCCTTAATCACGCGATTGGCTTCGGCCATCGCCGGAGCGAAGACGATCACCGGTTGACGGGACCGGCGGATCGCGGCGGCGTCGGCGGGATCGAGCTTGGTCAGGCGACGCCGGGTCTCGGCAAGCAGGTCGTTCACCATCGCGTCGATCACCCGACGGATTGTTTCGTGGCGCAATCGCGGCGGCGGCACGTCGAGGCTGGCGATCCGCGCCGCCGCCAGTGCGTCGCCGACCACCGGCAAATGCGACAAATCCTGCGGGCTGAACAGCCCCGCGCGAAGCCCATCGTCGAGGTCGTGGCTGTGATAGGCGATGTCGTCCGCCAGCGCCGCGACTTGCGCCTCGGCGCTCGCGTGCGTGCCGAGGTCTAGCTTGTGCTTGTGGTCGTATTCCGCGATGTAGCCCGGCGGACGATGTAGCGGGCCGTTATGCTTGGCCAGCCCCTCCAGCGCCTCCCATGTCAGATTGAGGCCGTCGAACGCGGCGTAGCGGCTCTCCAGCAAGGTGACGACGCGCAAGCTCTGCGCGTTGTGGTCGAACCCGCCGAACGGCTTCATCGCCGCGTTCAGCGCCTCCTCCCCGGCATGGCCGAAGGGCGGATGGCCGAGATCGTGCGCCAGCGCCAGCGCCTCGGTCAGATCCTCGTCGAGATGCAGCGCGCGGGCGATCGAGCGGGCGATCTGCGCCACCTCGATGCTGTGGGTCAGCCGGGTGCGGAAGAAGTCGCCCTCGTGGTTGACGAACACCTGGGTCTTGTACTGCAGCTTGCGAAAGGCCGAGCTATGGATGATGCGGTCGCGATCGCGTTGCCAGGGCGAGCGCGTGGCGCTTTCCGGCTCCGGGTAAAGCCGGCCCCGGGAGGTCTCCTCTTGCACGGCATAGCGGGCGCGGGTCATGGGCGGGCGGCTTACACCGGGCGGGGCACCGCTTCAATGCGGGCGATCCCGACTGTGACCCTTAATGAGAGGTTAACACTTTGGCCGCTTAAACGGCGGCGGCGCCGGTATGCAGACCGGCGCCGCCCATGCGGCCGGGGTTGGTCGGCCGTCTCTCGGAGGAACAACCGTGGCCAAACACGGATTGATCCTGCCGTGGATCGTGGTGATTTTGACCGTAACGGTCAAGGTCCGCGTGAAGCGGTGAGGTAAGCTCCCCGGCGCGGGCGACCGCGTCGGGGAGCCCCCCGGGAGCACCTTCAAATCCCTGCCCTGCCACGCTATGTTACGGCGATGGATGGCATGACAGGCTCAGATTTCGGGATCACCGACCGCGCCGCGGCCCGGATCGGTGAGATCGTCGCCGCCGAGGGGCGTCCGGCCGCCTTGCGCGTGCAGGTGCTCGCCGGCGGATGCAGCGGGTTTCAGTATCGCTTCGAACTGGACCAGGAGCGCCAGCCAGACGATCTGGTGATCCAGCACGGCGAGGCGACCGTGCTGGTCGACCCAGCCAGCCTCGACCTGCTGGCCGGCGGCGAGCTCGACTTTGCCGACGAGTTGATGGGCAGCTATTTTGCCATCCGCAACCCCAATGCCAAATCCGCCTGCGGCTGCGGGACCAGCTTTTCCATAGACTGACCATCGCCGTGCGGCTCGCCACCTGGAACGTCAACTCGATCCGCCAGCGCGAGCGGCACGTTCGCGCGTGGCTGGAGCGTGTCCGGCCAGACCTGCTTCTGCTGCAGGAAATCAAGTGCGAGGCGGCCAATTTCCCCGCGGAGACGTTCCGCGCGCTGGGCTACGAGACCGTGGCGGTCGGGCAGAAAGCCTATAACGGCGTCGCCGTGCTCTCGCGTGTGCCGTTCCAGGTGCACCATCACGCCCTTCCCGGGTTGCCGGAAGATGACGCGCAGGCTCGCTACATCGAGATCGAGGCCGGCGGTGCGACCATCGTCAACATCTATCTGCCGAACGGCAATTCCGGCGGTGAGGCGGGGTTTGCCTACAAGCTCGCCTGGATGGACTGCCTGGCCGAGCGCGCCGCCGCGCTGCTCGAGGCCGACACTCCGGCGGTGATCGCGGGGGATTTCAACGTCTGCCCGACCGACGAGGATTTCGCCCCGGGCACCCTGCCCGCCAGCGACGCGCTGGTTAGCCCGGAAAGCCGGGCGCGCTTTCGCCGCCTGATCTGGTCGGGCCTGACCGACGCGATCCGGGCGCTGCAGCCGACCGGGCGGGTCTACACGTTCTGGGATTATCAGGCGGGCGCATGGCGGCGGAACGCCGGGCTCAGGATCGACCATATGCTGCTCTCGCCCACGCTCGCCGAACGGCTGATCCTCGCCGAGCCCGACCGGCACGAGCGCGGCGAGGATCAGCCCTCCGACCACGTCCCCGTGCTGGTGGAGCTGCGCTGAGCCATCGTCACTGCCAGTGTGCGGGCTGCCACACCCAGGAGCCCCGGCGCGGCGCCCAACGCCAGTGGCCCGGAACGTAGTGCGCGTAATGCGGGTGACGAACCACGTAACGGCCGGGAATCCAGGCATACGCCGCCCCGTTCCAGTGCCAGTGGCCCGGCTCCCAGACATAGCGCGATCCGGGCGGCGGCGGCACGGGCTCGACTCTCGGCGCCGGTACGCCCGGGTACGGCATGGGTGGCGGCGGCTGCGCCGAGGCCCAGTGCGCGACCATCAGCATCGGAGCCAGGATCGCCAGCATCCGTCTCATCCGAATTCCTCCCATGACCGACGCCGGACCGCGTTCGCCGGGCTGTGTATCGAGCTTGGCCGAGAGGTGCTAGCGTTGCGAGACGCGAAGCTTCTGGGGAGGAGAGACGCATGGCCGGTTCAGGATCGACCCACATCTATGCGGGTGCATGGAGCACCAAGGACGGCGGTATCGGCGGCGTGTATCGCTGCGCAGCGGGCGAGAACCGGTGGGAGCGCCTCACCAACGGTCTGCCGGACGTCGACGTGCAGGCGATCACGATCGATCCCAACGAACCGAGCGTCGTCTACGCCGGCACCGCGGACGGTCCCTATCGCAGCACCAATCGCGGCGACAGCTGGGAACGGCTCGGCTTTCCGGACCGCGACATGGCGATCTGGTCGATCACGGCGCATCCGAAGCAACCCCGCACCCTGTTCGCCGGCGGCTCGCCGGTCGCGGTGTATCGCAGCGACGACAACGGCGACAACTGGCGGCGCATGGCCGATCCGGCGCTGCCCAACCGCGTGAAAATGCCGTTCGCCTGCCGCGTGATGCGCTTCGCGCCGCACCCGACGAAGGATGACGAGCTCTACGCCACCCTGGAAGTCAACGGCGTGATGCGCTCGCAGGATCGTGGCGAGAGCTGGCAGGATTGCAGCGCCGATCTCGTGAAGCTCGCCGACCGCCCGCACCTCAAAAGCCGCCTCGTCAGCGACACCGAGACCGAGGGTATGCTCGACGGTCACGCCATGACGATGACGGCGGCCGAGCCCGATACCGTGTTCCTCGCCGTGCGGATGGGTCTTTTCCGCAGCAACGATCAGGGGAAGAGCTGGCAGGACATGGAGGTCGGCCGGTTTTCTCCCGTCACCTACGGCCGCGACATCCGCGTCTCTCCGCAGGACCCGCGCGTGCTCTACTCGTGCCTGAGCGTCGCCGCCAACAGCAGCTTCGGCTCGCTCTACCGCAGCGACGACGTGGGGCAGAGCTGGAAGCGGCTCGACGAAGGCACCGACCCGCGCAGCACGTTGATGGCGGTGGCGCTGCATCCGCGCGATGGGAAGCAGATCTACACGGTCGCCCGCAACGGCCAGGTATTCGGCACGCAGGACGGCGGCGGAAGCTGGACGGAGTTCCCGCTGCCCGAGCAGGTCAAGCAGGTCTATGCACTAGCCTGCGGGTGAGGCATTTTTTGCACTCAGAAGGAGTTCAACGATGGCTGAAGCGAAGCTCGCGCCGAACCTTCCCAAGTGGATGATCGACCACGCGAACCAGTACGTCTCGAGCGGCGGCAAGGAGGGGCACATGTACAAAGTGACCCCGCCGGGCTACTCGGAGATGACTGTTCCGTCGCTGCTGCTGACCACGACTGGCCGCAAGTCGGGCGAGAAATTCACCTTCCCGCTGTTCTATGGCGAGACGGGAAACAGCTACATCATCGTCGCGTCGAAGGGCGGCGCGCCCGAGCATCCGGGCTGGTACCGCAACCTTCTCGCCCATCCCGAGGTCGAGGTTCAGGTCGGGACCAAGAAGCTGCAAGCGAAAGCCAGGACCGCGACGGGCGAGGAGCGCGCTCGGTTGTGGAAGAAGGGGCTGGAGTTCTGGCCGCCCTACGCCGACTACCAGAAGAAGACCGATCGCGAGATTCCCGTCGTGGTCCTCGACCCCATTAGCTGACCGCGGACGCGAGCTAGGCCAGCACCTTCAGCGCGCGCAGGCGGGCTATCTCGTCCGGCGAGTAGCCCGCCTCGCGTAGCACCTCGTCACTATGCTGCCCGACCTCCGGGCTGCGGCGAGGTTGGACCTTTCGCTCGCCGGCAATCTGGAACGCGCTGCTGACGGTCAGCAGGTCATCATCGGCGAACGGGACAAGCGCCTCGATCTCGCGCATCTGCGCATCCTGCAGCATGTCGTCGAGCGTGCCGACAATGCCGAAGGTGATGCCCGCTTTGTCGAGCCTCATCCGCCAGTCCGCCAGATCGCGCGACGCGAACGCATCGTCGAAGATCGCCGTCAGCGCGCGCGAATTCTCCCGCCGCGCCGGCAGCGTGGCGAAGCGTGGATCGTCCAGCAGGTCGGTCCGCTCCAGCGCGCCGAGTAACGGAGAAAACTGCCGCTCCTCGTTCAGCATGGTCAGCATGAACCAGCGGCCGTCGCGGCAGCGATACATGTTGGTGCAGGCGTTCGCCGCGTGCTCGCGCGGCGGCCGATCGACGAACACGCCGCCGCACAACTTTGCCTGGGCGAAACAACCATTCGCCCACAGCCCATTGGCGAGCAGCGAGGTGCTGACATGGGCCCCCTGCCCGGTCCGCTCCCGCCGATACAACGCGGTGACGATCGCCCCATAGAGGGAAGAGGCGCTCGGGTGGTCGCCCATGCCCGGCATGGAGCGCGCCGGCATGGCGTTGGAGTCGGCGCGCACCAAATCCATCAGGCCCGAGCGCGCCCAGTACGCCGTGGAATCGAAGCCGGTCTTCTCCGCCTCGGCGCCCACCTCGCCATAGGCGGTGAACGAGCCGTAGATCAGTCGCCGATTGAGCGCCATCAGCGTCTTATGATCGATCCCTAGCCGCGCCCGCACCGGCAGAGGGTAGTTGGTGATGAAAACATCCGCGCCCGACACCAGCCGGTGCAACGCCGCCTGAGCCTCGGGAAGCTTGAGGTCCATCGCCAGGCTGCGCTTGTTGCGCCCGGTCAGCAGCCACGCCCAATCGTGCTCGCACGTGGGCATTCCCGGCAGCCGTCCGAGATTGCGGTAGGCGTCGCCCGCGCCGAGCGGCTCCACCTTAATGACGTCGGCGCCGAAATCCGACAGGATCGTGGCCGCCGCCGGAGCGGCGACGAAGCTGGCGCAGTCGATCACCTTCAGGCCGGAGAACACCCCGCCCGCTTCGTCGCCATCCCGCATGTCAGGGCGCCTGGTTGCTGAAGATGATCGTGCCGGATGCGGCGAACATGCCGCCGACGCCGTGGCAGACCGAAATCTTTGCATTCGGCACCTGCGCCGGCGCCGTGCCGCGCATCTGCCGCACGCTCTCCTGCAGCGCGTACATGCCGTACATGCCGGAGTGCATATAGGAAAGACCGCCGCCATTGGTGTTCATCGGCAGCTTGGCACCCGGTGCCGTGTTGCGCTCCTCGACGAACCGCCCCGCCTCGCCGCGCCCGACGAAGCCGAGATCCTCCAGCCCGTACAGCGGCAGATGCGCGAAGGCGTCGTAGATCATCAGGTGATCCACGTCTTTGTGCGTGATGCCGGCCTCCTTGAACGCGGTCGGACCCGCCACGCTGAACGCGCGCGACGAGGTAAAATCCGCCATCTGGCTAATCATCGGCGTCTCGACGCTCTCGCCCGTGCCGAGGACGTAGACCGGCTTCTGCGGAAAATCCTTGGCGCGGTCCCGATGCGTGACGATGAGGGCGCCGCCGCCATCCGTCACCAGGCAGCACTCCAGCAGCCGGAACGGGTAGGCGATCATCCGCGAGTTCAGAACGTCGGCGACCGAGATCGGGTCCTTGAAGGTGGCGCGCGGATTCTTCGCCGCCCATTCGCGCTGCACCACCGCGACCATCGCCATCTGCTCGTGCGTGACGCCGTATTTCTTCATGTAGCGCAGCACGGGGATGGGGAACATGGTCGGCGGGCCGAACGGGCCGAACGGCTGCTCGAACTGGCCGTTGAGGCTGCTCGCCGCCACCGAGCGCGCGGGCTGGCCGATGCGCGAGCGGCCGCTTTCTCCGTGCGTGATGAGGATGGTCTTGGCGAGCCCGGCCTCGATCGCCGCCGCCGCGTGGCGCAGATGGATCATAAACGAGCAGCCGCCGACCGAGGTGCCGTCCACCCAGCTCGGCGTGATACCGAGATAATGCGCGATCTGTTGTGGCGTCTCGACCGCGGTGGCCACGCCGTCGATGTCCTTGGGCTTCAGCCCGGCATCCTTCATCGCGTTCAGCGCCGCGTCCGCGTGCAGCTGGATCTGCGACATATCGGGCACGACGCCCAGTTTGGTGGTCTCGGAGGCGCCGACGACGGCGACGGATCTGGCTCCCATGTCGATTACCCCTTCGCCGG
>Ga0308173_10002228_pt1 | contig 10224 bp, 8 predicted proteins | sample PhyPR1_FD_203716 | JGI IMG/M metagenome (GOLD analysis project Ga0308173, IMG submission 203716) | Soil microbial communities from UC Gill Tract Community Farm, Albany, California, United States - DLSLS.P.R1 | ecosystem: Environmental > Terrestrial > Soil > Agricultural land | place: USA... | reverse complement strand
TGACGCCGTCTTCGATCACGGTATCGCCCAGCGCGCCGCGGTCAACAGTGGTGTTGGCGCCGATTTCCACGTCGCTGCCTATCACTACCCGCCCGGTCTGCGGAATCTTGATCCAGGCCCCGCCTTCATTGGCAAAGCCAAAGCCGTCCCCGCCAATCACGGCGCCGGACTGCAGTATGCCGCGCTCGCCAATGACGCAGCGGGCATGAAAGCATACCCTGGCGTGGAAATGGGTATCCGCACCGACCACGGCGTCGCGACCGATGTGGCAGCCGCTGTCTATGAGACAGCGCTCGCCGATCACGGCGCCCGCCTCGACCGTCACATGGGGGCCGATGCAGGCGCTGGCCGCCACCCGGGCGGTCGGATCAATGGCGGCAGTAGGGTGAATGCCGGGCGTAACAGGGGGCGCCGCCAGCGCCGCGAACCATTGCGCTGTGCGCGCAAAATAGGCATACGGGTTATCGGCCAGTATGCGGGCGCCGGCGTACTGGTCGCCGATGCGCTCGCTGTCCGCTTCGGTCAGTATCATCGCCGCGGCGCTGCTGGCCGCGGCCTGGCCCCGCAGTTTCGGATTGGACAGGAAAGTGATATGAGAGGGGCCGGCCACGTCCAGCGGCGCGATTCCCGACACTTCCAGTTCCGGGTCGCCTTCGAGACGCCCGCCAAGGCGGGCAAGCAGTTGCCGCAGCTTTATGCTCATCGTCGCGCGCCGCTTTACTTGTTGAGCGCCTTCAGCACCTTGTCGGTGATGTCGATGCGCGGGCTGATGTATACCGCTTCCTGGAACACGATGTCGTACTTTTCCGCTTCGGCGATCTGCTTGATCACGCGATTGGTGCGCTCCAGCACGGTGGCCAGTTCCTCATTGCGGCGCTGGTTCAGGTCTTCGCGGAATTCGCGCTGGCGGCGCTGGAAGTCCTTGTCCAGATCGCTCAGCTCGCGTTGACGGCGCGCACGATCGGATTCGGACAGCACCGGTCCGTCCTTGTCCAGCTTGTCCGCCATCGCTTTCAGGCGCGCGCCCATATCCTGCAGATCCTTGTCGCGCTTGGAGAATTCCTGCTCGATCTTGGCATTGGCGGACTTGGCCGGCGCCGCCTCGCGGAAAATACGTTCGGTGCTGACGAAGCCGACCTTGACTTCCTGAGCCTGGGCAAGTCCCACGGTAAGGACCGATGCGGCCAGCAGCGCGGCGCAGCGTGCGATAAGGGGTTGGTGGGTAGAAAACTTCAAGTTCATTCTCCGCAATTCAAAAACTGATTATGACACCACAGCATCAGAAACCGGTCCCCAGCTGAAACTGGAAGGCCTGTGTCCGGTCGTTGTCCTTGGCGTTAAGAGGCTTGCCGAAGCTGAGCTTCAGCGGGCCGATCGGCGATACCCAGCTGATACCGACACCCGCAGAGTAACGCAGATTGGAGGTATTGATCTTCTCGCCCGCCATGGTATTGAACACGTTGCCCGCATCGAAGAAAGTGAACCAGCGCAGGCTGCGGTCTACGCCAGTGCCCGGGAACGGGAACTGGAGTTCGGCGTTCAGGATCAGGCGCGCGTTGCCGCCGACAACGTCCTGCTCGGCAACCGGATTCACCGACAGCGACGAGCCCTGGAAGCCACGCACCGAACCGATGCCGCCGGCATAGAAATTCTTGAAGACCGGGTACGGCCGGCTGCCGATTGCGTGACCATAGTCAATTTCACCGTTCAGCGCCAGCGTCGAGCTGGAGAACAGCGGCTTGAAATACTGGTGCTGGTAGATCGTCCGGTAATACCGCAGGTCACCGAGCGCCGACAATTCAAGGTTGACGCGCTGGTAGCGGCCCTTGGTCGGGATCAGCGCGCTGTCCCGGTTGTCGCGTTGCCAGGCGATGGTCAGCGGGAAGGACGTGGTGCGCGCCGTGTCGCTATTGCCGAAGTCGGACACGAACTGGCGGTAGAGCAGCGGGCTGGTCGCGTCCACGTCGACTTCGGTGCGTTCGGCGCCAGCGCCAAAGAACACGGTGTCGACTTCGGAGAACGGCACGCCGAAACGGACATTGCCGCCCAGGGTGCGCACCCGGTAGTCGCCGGTGTTGACCACGGGCGGACGCGTGGTGCGGACGAAAGCTTCATAACTGCGGCTGATGCCGTCTTCGGTGAAGTAGGGATTGGTCTGCGACAGCGCAATGGTACGGTTGCGGCTGCTGGTATTGACGTCCAGGCCTATGGTGTTGCCGCTGCCAAAGGCGTTGGCTTGCTGGATGGAGCCGGTCAGCGTCAGCTTGTCGCTGCTGGAAAAGCCCGCGCCCAGGGAAATCGTGCCGGTTGGTTTTTCAACGATGTTGACGTTGAGGTCGACCTGGTCGGTGGTGCCCGGCACCTCCGGCGTCTCGATATTGACCTCGGTGAAGTAACCAAGCCGGTCGACACGGTCGCGCGAGAGCTTGATCTTCGATGCGTCGTACCAGGAGCTTTCCAGTTGCCGCATTTCGCGGCGTATCACTTCGTCGCGGGTGCGGGTATTGCCGCCGACGTTAATGCGCCGCACATAAACCCGCTTGCCGGGGTCTATCAGGATGGTGAACGCGACCTCTTTTTTCTCGCGGTTTATCTGCGGGCTGGCATTGACGTTGGCGAAGGCGTAGCCGAAATTGCCCAGCCGCTCCGAGATTTTCTTGGTGCTTTCGGCCAGCTTGGCGCCGGAATAGACGTCGCCTGGCTTCAGTTCCACCAGCTTCTTGAGTTCTTCCTCGCGGCCGAACATCTCGCCTTCAAGCTTGACGTCGGAGACGGTGAACTTGTCGCCCTCGGTGACATTGATGGTGATGTAGATGTCCTTGCGGTCGGGCGTAATCGACACCTGGGTCGACTCGACCTGCATCTCCAGGTAACCGTGATTGAGGTAAAAGGACTTCAGCGCCTCAATGTCGCCGGTCAGTTTCTGCTTGGAATACTGGTCCGACTTGGTGTACCAGGTAAACCAGCCAGGCGTGCTCAATTTGAGCACGTCGCGCAGTTCCTTGTCCGAAAAGGCCTTGTTGCCGACGATGTTTATCTGGCGAATGCGGGCGACATCGCCTTCATCCACATTGAAGTTGATGTTGACCCGGTTGCGCTCGATCGGCGTGACCGTGGTCGTGATCTGCACGCCGTACAGGCCGCGCGACAGATACTGGCGCTTCAGTTCCTGCTCGGCGCGATCGAGCAGGGACTTGTCATAGATGCGCGATTCGCCGAGGCCGATTTCCTTCAGCGCCTTGGTCAGCGTGTCCTTGTCGAATTCCTTGGTGCCGGTGAAATCCACGGAAGCGATCGCGGGCCGCTCTTCCACCGTGATCACCAGCACGTCGCCTTCCGCTTCAACCCGCACGTCCTTGAAGAAACCGGTCGCATACAGCGCCTTGATGGATGCGGCGGCCTTCTCATCATCGAACGTGTCGCCGACCTTGACCGGCAGATAATTGAACACGGTGCCCGCTTCAGTGCGCTGTATGCCTTCGACCCGGATATCGCGGACCGTAAACGGCTCGACTGCAAAAACAGAACCGGTGCAAAGGGCAAAAGCGGCGGCGGCGATCAGGCGGCGGGAACGAAGAGGCAGAAAAAATCGCTCTGAATATAATTTCATTGACTGTTATTGTGTAATGGACTGATGTGGACAGTGACCATGAGGCCGCCGGCGCAGCCTCAGGAAATGAGGCGAACGATGTCGTTGAAGACTGCCACCATCATCAGGGTCATCAGGATGCCGATGCCGGCGCGCTGCGCCAACTCACCGAAGCGCTCTGGCACTGGGCGCCCGGTCAAAACTTCCAGCGCATAATACAGCAAAAGACCCCCATCCAACACCGGTATCGGTAGCAAATTCATCACGCCCAGACTGATGCTGATGAAGGCGATAAAGCTTAGGTAACTGACCCAGCCAATGCGCGCCGTCTGGCCCGCATAATCTGCGATCGTGATCGGCCCGGTGATATTCTTCAGCGAGACTTCGCCTATGAGCATGCGGCCCAGCATGCGCAGCGTCATGACGCTGGTGTCCCAGGTTTTCCGAACGCCGCGCCCGATAGCCTGCAAAGGCGGCGAGCTGGCGTTCACCATTTCGGGCGCCATCGCCACTTCGGCCTGGATGCGGCCGATGCGCTTGCCGCCGGCCTCCACGGCCTGCGGCACCACCGTGATCTCGAGCGGCTTGCCGTCACGCAGCAGCGCAAGCGTCAGCGACTGCTCCGGCGCTGCCTGCACCAGGCTGACAAAGGCGCCGCCATCGGCGACCGGCTTGCCATTGACCGAGCGCACCACGTCGCCGGCTTGCAGTCCCGCCCGGGCGGCCGGACCGTCCGGAGACAGCTTGCCCAGCACTGCCGGCGGCCGCGCCAGGTCGATGCCCAGCTTGGGCATGAAGTCGGACTCAAGCTCGGAGGTGGACAAGCTGTCCAGGGCAAGCGTCACGCTTGCGGCGCCTCCGCCTTCGCCAGCCGCAGCCGGCCGCCGCACGTCGATGCGGGCGGACGTCTTGTTGACCGCCGCCTGCAGCAGCGTCCAGCGCAGGTCCGACCATATCTGCACAGGTTCGCCATTGACCGCGGTGACCAGTTCGCCGCCGCGCAGCCCGGCCGCATAGGCGGCGCTGCCCTGCGGCACCGCGCGCAGCCGCGGCGCCGGCTCCGGTATGCCGTGAATGTAAAGGCCGGCGAACAGCAGTATGGCGAGGAGGAAATTGGACAGGGGTCCGGCGGCGACGATCGCGATGCGCTTCCAGACCGATTGCACGGTGAACTCGCGCTTGCGGTCTGCGCTGGATACCATGGACATGTCCTGCTCACGGGCATCGAGCATCTTGACATAGCCACCCAGCGGCAGCGCCGACAGCGCCCACTCGGTCTGGTCCGGTCCGAACCTGCGCGACCAGACGATCTTTCCCATGCCGACCGAGAAGCGCAACACCTTCACGCCGCACCAGCGTGCGACCCAGTAATGCCCCAGTTCATGCACCACCACCAAAACGCCGAGGACAATGACAAATGCGAACAGCGTCTGGAGCAGCATCATGATTGCAAATACTCCCGCGCGGCCCGGCGCGCCCGGCGGTCCTGCTCTATCAGCCCGGCGATATCGTTCACCGGCTCATGGGGAATGGCGTCCATCACCCTGGCAATCAACTGGTCTATCATGCGAAATCCAATCTGGCGGTTGAGGAATGCTTCGACGGCGACTTCGTTGGCGGCGTTCATCAGGGCCGGCGCGGAACCACCGGCCTGCAACGCATCATACGCGAGTTTCAGGCAGGGAAAGCGGCACAGGTCCGGATGCTCGAAGCGCAGCTGCGCCATCGACGCCAGGTCCAGCGGAGCCACGCCGGAGGCGATGCGTTCCGGGTAAGCCAGCGCATGGGCGATGGGCGTGCGCATATCGGGGTTGCCCAGTTGCGCCAGCACCGATCCGTCGACATACGACACCATCGAATGGATCACGCTCTGGGGATGGATCAGCACCTCGATCTGCTCCGGCGCCGCGCCGAACAGCCAGTGCGCCTCGATCACTTCAAGGCCCTTGTTCATCATGGTGGCGGAGTCGACCGAGATCTTGCGGCCCATTACCCAGTTCGGATGGGCCACCGCCTCCTCGGGCGTGACCGCGTCCAGCGTGTCGACCGCCCGCCCCAGGAAGGGACCGCCGGATGCTGTCAGCAGAATCTTGGCGATGCCATGTCCCGCCGGAGAGCGCGCGAAATCATGCGGCAGGCACTGGAAGATTGCATTGTGTTCGCTGTCTATCGGCAATAGCGTGGCGCCGCTGTCGGCCACGGCGCTCATGAACAACTGACCCGACATCACCAGCGCTTCCTTGTTCGCCAGCAGCACCTTCTTGCCGGCCCGCGCCGCGGCCATGGTCGGCGCCAGGCCGGCCGCACCGACGATGGCGGCCATGACAACGTCGCATGCGCCGGCCGAGGCAACCTGGCACAGCGCGTCTTCGCCCCACAGCACTTCGGTGGAAACGCCATCCCGCCTGAGCAATGCGGCAAGTTCGGACGCGCCCTGCGCGCTGCCGACGACGGCGAATTGGGGCTGGAAACGCTGGCATAGCGCGGCCAGTTCGGCCACCCTGCTGTGGGCGGTCAGGGCAAAGACCCTGTAGCGATCGGGGTGGCGCGCTGCGACGTCAAGCGTGGATACGCCAATTGAGCCGGTTGCGCCCAGGATAGTGATGTTTTGCATTGAAACGATTCCAGGCCTAAAGGCGAAAGGCAATCAGCACGGCGAGCGGCAGCACCGGGATCAGGGCGTCGATGCGGTCCAGCACGCCGCCATGGCCGGGAAGCAGGTTGCTGCTGTCCTTCATGCCCGCGCGGCGCTTCAACATGGACTCGAACAGGTCGCCGACCACGCTGGCGGCCACAACCAGGGTCAGCACCGCCAGCATGCCGGCCCAGCCCATGCTGCGTTGCAGGTGGACGGCGAACGTATCCTGAAGAGCAGGCGCAAAGGTGCTCAGCGATGCAAGGACCAGCACCGCCAGCCAGCCGCCGATCGCGCCTTCCCAGGACTTGCCGGGCGAGATCGAAGGCGCCAGCTTGCGTCTGCCGAAAGCCTTGCCGGAAAAATAGGCGCCGATGTCGGCAATCCAGACGATGGCCATCACCGACAGCAGGTACAGCGCCGAACGCGCATACAGCATGGCAATGGCGATGAAACAGCCGAGGATGGCGATGCCGTAAACCCAGGACATCAGCCGGTTGCCCACGCTCTCCAGCGACGGCAGGCCCAGCGCCAGCGCGGGCGCGAAGCGAATCGCCCACAAGGCGACGCACAGCAGCAGCAGCAGGTAGGCATCGCCGCCCTGGCGCCGCACCAGCAGGAATGCCAGGACAGCCGCCCACAGCGCGGCGCCAACCAGCGGCTGGCGGCTCTTGAACAGGCGCGCGCTTTCCCAGGCGGCGGCGGCAAAGAACAGCACCAGCACCGCGTTGAACACCAGCGCCGAGCCGGACCAGACCACCGCCAGCAGGACTGCCAGCAGCACAACGGCGGTGATGATCCTGGTCTTAAGCATCAGGAAGCCTTCTTCGGCGTGATGAGTTGTTCGCTGGTGCGGCCGAAACGGCGCTCGCGCTGCTGGTAGGACGCAATGGCCTGGTCCAGCGCGGCACCGTTGAAGTCCGGCCAGTAGGTCTCGGTGAAATACATCTCGGTGTAAGCGAGCTGCCACAGCATGAAATTGGAGATGCGCTGCTCACCTCCGGTGCGGATGAACAGGTCCGGCTCCGGCGCATAGGCCAGCGCAAGGTGCGGCGCCAGTTGCTCTTCACTGAAGTCGCCGACGCCGGGACTGGCGCGCACCATCTTGCCGACCGCCTGCATCACGTCCCAGCGGCCGCCGTAGTTGGCGCAGATGGTCAGGGTAAGCCTGCTGTTGTTCGCGGTGCGCCGCTCCGCGTTGGCGATCATCTGCTGCAGCTTGGGATCGAAGCGCGACAGGTCGCCAACCACCTTGAGCCGTATGCTGTTGACGTGCATCTTGGTGATCTCGCGCTCCAGCGCTGTCATGAAGAGCCGCATCAGGACCGACACTTCTTCGGCCGGCCGGCGCCAGTTTTCGGAACTGAATGCGAACAGGGTCAGGAATTCGACGCCGCGCTCGACACAGGCTTCCACCACATCACGCACCCGCTCGACGCCCTTGGCGTGGCCGGCCACGCGGGGCAGGAAGCGGCGGGTGGCCCAGCGGCCATTGCCGTCCATGATGATCGCAATGTGGCGCGGCACGGCTGTGACTTCAGGCACGTCTTGCGTCGAACTGGTTTGCTTCATTTAATCGCTTTTTAAAATGAATTGCGAAGGTTACGTTAAGTCGAGGCGTATCGCGCTGTCAAACCGTCAGGACTTCTTTTTCTTTTTCGGCAACCAGCTTGTCGACCTCGGCAACGAAACGGTCGGTCAGCTTCTGTATGTCGTCCTGGGCGCGCCGCTCATCATCCTCCGAAATCGACTTGTCCTTGACCAGTTTCTTCAAGCCCTCGTTGGCGTCGCGGCGGATATTGCGGATCGCGATCTTGGCGTCCTCGGCTTCGGTCTTGACCAGCTTGACCATTTCCTTGCGGCGCTCTTCGGTCAGCGGCGGCGTAGGCACCCGTATGATGTCGCCCTGGGTGGCGGGATTCAGCCCCAGGTCAGACTCGCGTATGGCCTTCTCGATGGGCGCAACCATCTTCTTTTCCCATGGCTGCACGCCTATCGTGCGGGCATCGATCAGGGTGATGTTCGCCACCTGGCTCAACTGGGTCGGGTTGCCGTAGTAATCCACTTTCACATGGTCGAGGATGCCCGCGTGGGCGCGGCCGGTGCGCACCTTCGCGAGGTCCGCCTTCAGCGTCTCGATCGACTTGCCCATTTTCTGCTCGGTATTTTTCTTGACGTCAGCGACAGTCATGCTGTCCTCCTATTTCCGGGAATGTACGAATGTTCAGATTCAAACCTGTTTAAACGTGCACCAGGGTGCCTTCGTCGTCACCCCTCACGATGCGCGACAGCGCGCCGGGCTTGACGATGGAAAAAACCCTGATCGGCAGCTTCTGGTCACGGCACAGCGCGAACGCCGTCGCATCCATTACCTGCAGGTGCTTGGAAATCGCTTCATCAAAGCTGATGCTCGCATAACGCGTGGCGGAAGCGTCCTTGTTCGGGTCGGCGCTGTAGACGCCGTCAACCTTGGTTGCCTTCAAGACAACTTCGGCCCCGATTTCGGAGCCGCGCAGCGCCGCGGCGGTGTCTGTGGTGAAGAATGGATTGCCGGTGCCGGCGGCGAAGATGACGACCTTGCCTTCTTCCAGGTACTGAAGCGCCTTGGGCCTGACGTAGGGCTCAACCACCTGCTCAATGCTGATCGCGGACATGACGCGGGCTGTCATGCCGAACTGCCGCATTGCATCCGCCAGCGCCAGCGAGTTCATCACGGTGGCCAGCATGCCCATGTAGTCGGCGGTGGCGCGGTCCATGCCCTGCGCGCCCGGCGCCACGCCGCGAAAAATATTGCCGCCGCCTATGACGATGGCCAGCTCGACGCCCATTTTGACGACTTCTGAAACATCGGCCACCATGCGCTCGATGGTCGAGCGGTTGATGCCGTAGGAATCGTCGCCCATCAGAGCTTCACCGGAAAGCTTGAGGAGAACGCGCTTATACGCTGGTTGGGTCATGAAGTAGGCTCCTAGTGTTGGTCCGGTTTTGCTTGAATGCATGCTAAACCCGGAACGCTGCTTGATGATCGGACATTTTACAGCGATGAAGCAACACCCCGGGCACAGGGCGGCAAGCGCTTTGCCGCACCTTGAAAAAACGGGCCTTTCGGCCCGCTTGTCGCTTACGCCTGCTTGGCTGCCGCCACCTGGGCAGCCACTTCCGCGGCGAAGTCGTCCTGCTTCTTCTCGATGCCTTCGCCAACAATGAACATCACGAAGGATTTCACCGTGGTGTTGTTGGCCTTGAGCATCTGCTCGACAGTCTGCTTGTCATTCTTCACGAAGGGCTGGTTCAGCAGCGATACTTCCTTCAGGAACTTCTGGATCGAACCTTCGACCATCTTGGCGACGATGTCGGCCGGCTTGCCGGACTCAGCGGCTTTCAGGCTGGCGACTGAACGCTCACGCTCGATCAGGTCGGCCTGCACCTGGTCGGAAGACAGGGCCACCGGTTTCATCGCGGCGATATGCATCGCCACATCCTTGGCCACCTGCTCGTCGGCGCCATCGTACTCGACCATCACGCCGATGCGGGTGCCGTGCAGGTAGGACACCAGCTTGGAGCCGCTGTCAAAACGCTTGAAGCGGCGGAACGACATGTTTTCACCGATGCGGCCCACCAGTTCGGTGCGCTGCTCGTCCAGGGTCTTGCCGTCCAGGGGCAGCGCCGACAGCGCTGCCACGTCGGCCGGATTTTTCTCGGCCACCAGCCGCGCGGCGTTGTTGGCCATCGCCAGGAAATCGTCGTTCTTGGTCACGAAGTCGGTTTCGCAGTTGACTTCAACCAGCGCGCCCACATTGCCGCTGATATACGCTGCGACCACGCCTTCAGCCGTGATGCGGGAGGCGGCCTTGGAGGCCTTGCTGCCCAGTTTGACACGCAGGATTTCTTCGGCCTTGACCGGATCGCCGCCGGCTTCAGTCAGTGCCTTCTTGCATTCCATCATCGGCGCATCGGTCTTGGCGCGCAGTTCGCCCACCATCGCTGCAGTAATTACCGC
>Ga0308173_10002227_pt1 | contig 10228 bp, 5 predicted proteins | sample PhyPR1_FD_203716 | JGI IMG/M metagenome (GOLD analysis project Ga0308173, IMG submission 203716) | Soil microbial communities from UC Gill Tract Community Farm, Albany, California, United States - DLSLS.P.R1 | ecosystem: Environmental > Terrestrial > Soil > Agricultural land | place: USA... | reverse complement strand
GGCGGCTCGGTGGGCGGACCCATCATCAAGAACAAGCTTTTCTACTTTGGCGATTTCGAGTATGCGCCGACCGGCGCCGCCACGTCTCCCGGCGAGATTCTGGCCCCCACTCAACAGGGTTACGCGGCGCTGGCCGCCATTCCCGGACTCAATCAAACCAATCTCAACATTCTGAAACAGTTCGTGCCAGCCGCGGCTACGGCGATCTCCGATAAGACGCAATATCCCGTCGTCAGCAATACCGCAATTCCCGTCGGTCTTCTCAACGAGGTGGCGCCGAACTATGTGAACTTCACCGCGGCCGTCGCCAGCGGCGATTACAACATCTCGGAGAAAGATCAACTCCGCATGCGTTACGTTTACAACCGCCAGAACCAGATCGATGTAACGCCATCGCTCGCGACGTTTTTCGCGCTCCAGCCCTTCGATTTTCACGTTGCCAACCTGTCCGAATATCACGATTTCACTCCGTCGCTGATCAACGAACTTCGGCTGGGCTATAACCGCTATTTCAATAACACGCCTACCGGCAACTTCAAGTTCCCTGGACTCGATCAGTTTCCCAACCTGCAATTTCAGGATTTAAACGGTCTCCAGATCGGACCCGATCCGAACGCCCCGCAGTCCACCGTCCAGAATACGTATCAACTAACGGACAACATTACATGGACACACGGCAAGCACACGTTCACCTTTGGGTTCGACGGGCGGCGGAGCATCGCGCCTTCCGTGTTCGTCCAAAGGGAGCGCGGCGATTATGAATACTCCACGATCGACCTCTATCTTCACGACGTCGCGCCGGACGTCGTCGCCCAGCGCACGCTTGGCAAGCCGACTTACTACGGCAACGACTGGCGTCTCTATGGGTACGTGAACGATAGTTGGAGATTCCGTCCGAATTTCACCATCAATCTCGGTCTCCGTTATGAGTACACGTCCGTCCCCTTGAGCGATAATCTCCAGGCTCTGAACGCGGTATCGAGCGTGCCGGGAGTGCTTGTTTTCCACAAACCGCAGACGCAGGACAAGAACTTCGCTCCGCGTATCGGCCTCGCCTGGTCACCCGGCAGAAGTGGAAATACTTCCATTCGCGCCGGCTTCGGCATGGCGTATGACGTCATCTACGACAACATCGGCATCCTCGATCTGCCGCCTCAGTTTTCCACCACGGTGGACGTCACAGGCGCCGGCACGCCTAACTTCCTCGCACAGGGCGGAATTACGGAGAACGCTCAGGGCTCCGCACGATCGGTCGCGGCCTTGCGCGCCGCAACCAGCGCCTTCATCCCCGATCAGAAGCTGCCGTATTCCATCCAGTGGAATCTCGGCATCCAGCATGTCTTCGCGAAGGATTACACGTTCGAAGTTCGTTATCTGGGTACGCGCGGCGTCCACCTCGATGTGCAGGACCGCATCAACAAATTCGCTCCTGTAACGCCCGCCAACGCGCTTCCCACATATATGTCCGCACCGAGCCAGGCGACTTTGAACACCCTGCCCAATACGCTTGCGCAGTTACGTAAAATCTCGAATATCCTTCCGGCCTTCGCTGCCGCGGGATTCACCAGCAGCTCTTTGGTCGAGAACGCACCCATCGGCAATTCTTCCTATAACGGGCTCGCGGTGCAGATGAACAAGCGCTACTCGCGCGATCTTCAGTTTGTCACCGCCTATACCTGGAGCCATACGATCGACGACAGCACCGCCGATTTCAACTCCACGGCCCTGACACCGCGCCGGCCTGAGGACTTCCAGAACCTGCGCCAGGATCGATCTTCGTCCGCTCTTGATCGCCGCCAGCGTTTCACTTTCGCGGCGGTATACGATGTTCCCTTCTTCCGGCATTCCAATTGGTTGCTCAAGAACGTGGTCGGAAATTGGTCCGCCGCGCCCATGTACACGTACGAGTCGCCCGAATACGTGACAGTCCTCAGCCAGGCCGACTCCAATCTGAATGGAGATCCCGCAGCCGACCGCGTCATCATCAATCCCGCAGGCGCAGCTGGAACGGGCAGCGCCGTTACAGCGCTGAAGAATTCGAATGGGGATACGGTCGCTTACCTCGCGAACAACCCGAACGCGCGCTATATCCAGGCAGGCCCCGGCGCCTATGCGAATGGTGGCCGCAACACACTGGCGGGCCGGCCCATTAACAATGTCGATTTCAATCTCCTCAAGAACTTCGACATTAAGGAGCGGACAAAGCTGCAGTTTTCGGCCCAGTTCTTCAACCTCCTCAATCATCCGCAGTTCGTCCCGGGCTTTTTGAATCGCATCGACAACCCCGCCGTTCCGAATACCAGCGGCGCGGTCTTCAACTATCTGACTCCGGGAACCGCGACATTCAACAATCCCGAGGCAGTTTATTCCAGTAATCCGCGCGGCATTCAGCTCGCGCTGAAAGTCCTGTTCTGATCAACCCGTACATGTCCCAAGCCGGACACTGAATTCCCGATATCGAACACAGGAGATTTCGGAACTAAGAGGCCGCTCAAACGTATCTACCTTAAAGCCGTTATGCGGCCTCTTATCTCACGGGCTACGTCGCTCAAAATTGGTGTCGTTCTCGGCGCATGGACAGTCTATGGACTGTTATCCGCCTGGCAATCGCACTATTGGTACGCGTTCACCAAGACGCCCATGTCCTGGCCGGACGCGATCCGTTACGAACTCATTTACGCGTATGCGTGGGCAGCCTGCTCTCCGCTCATTCTTTGGGCGGCGAGCAGGTTTCGTTTTGAAAGGCGGCGCTGGCCCCGCACTCTTCTCGTTCATTTCATATTGATGACGTTCGTTCTCGTCGTAACTAAGACTGCGTTCGATCTGATCGGCTACATGCCCACGTCGCCCTTTCGCGACTTCACCTGGAACAAGTGGTTCCGATCCGTCGTAGCCACTTTCGAGAGCGGCCCATTGATGTACGCCGTGGTCGTCCTCGTTCAGGCGACAGTGATCTATTACCGGGGCTATCGAACAAGCCTGATTAAGGCCTCCCAATTGCAAACGCAGTTGGTCCATGCTCAGCTTCAGGCTCTCCGGATGCAATTGCATCCGCACTTTCTCTTCAACACGCTTCATACCATTACGGCGCTTATGCATGAGGATCCCGACCGTGCCGAGCGGACCATTGCGCGGCTGGCCGAATTACTCAGGCTCTTTCTTACCAGCAGTACGATCCATGAAGTCATGCTCGGTGAGGAACTGCGCATTCTCGACCTCTATCTTGAAATTGAGCGCGCGCGCTTCGAAGAGCGGTTACAGATTTCTTACGATGTTCCGGAACACCTCCGCTGCGCCCTGGTCCCCAGTCTCGTGCTCCAGCCGCTTGTTGAAAATTCCATCAGGCATGGTGTTGGGAAGCGCGCGGCGCCGGGCGCAATTACAGTTCTGGCCGAACGCTATGCGGACAGTTTGGTCCTGCGCGTTACCGATAACGGCGAGGGCCTTAAGGGAGATCCCCTGAAGCCGATCCATCAGGGCATGGGTCTGGCAATCACACGCGGCCGGCTCGAATCCCTGTACGGGCCGCAACAGTCGCTGGTCCTGCGAAACCTTCCCGAGGGGGGAGTGGAAGTGCGCATTACGTTGCCATTTCGCAGCCCGGCAGCAAACAACCACGAGAAAGAAAATGCCGAACTTCAAAGTGTTGATCGTTGATGACGAGCGGCTCTCGCGCAGGCGGATTCGCAGGCTGCTCACGCTGGATCCGGAGTGCGAAGTCATAGGGGAATGCGCAAATGGGGCGGAAGCGGTCCAGACGCTCGAGACCGCGCGTCCGGATCTGTTGTTCCTCGATATCCAGATGCCGGAGTTGGACGGCTTCGAAGTCGTACAGGCACTGCAACAGGTCAGGCCATTGATTGTCTTCACTTCCGCGTTTGATGATTACGCGCTTCGCGCCTTCGATGTCCAGGCGTTCGACTATCTCCTGAAGCCGTTCGAAGGCCGGCGCTTTTTGGAATCCCTGCGGCGCGCAAAGGCCAGGATTTCGCAGGAACGCGCGGGTCTTGGCGACCGCCGTCTCTTCGAGCTGTTCGAAAATTTCACGAAAACGCAACGCGCGCCCGACCGCATCGCGGTGCGCAATAACGGGCGTGTAGTTTTCCTGAAGCTCGAAGACATCGACTGGATCGAGGCTTCGGACAACTACGTTTGCCTGCACTGCGGGCGCGAGACGCACGTTGTGCGGGAAACCATGAGTGATCTGGAATCCCGGCTCGATCCCGCAAAATTCCTCCGCGTCCACCGCTCGGCTATCGTGAATCTGGATCAGATCCGGGAGTTGCAGCCCTGGTTTCGCGGAGATTTCCGGGTCATCCTGCGCGATGGCACGGAGTTGACGCTCACCAAGAACCATCGCGAAAAGCTGGAGTCGCGCCTCCTGCTAGGGGCCGCCGCTCGTTGATTCGCTGATCATGCGGGACAATAGGAATTGCGGACCTTCCGGTCCGCATCCTCCCGAATGATTTCATTCTCAAACGTAAACAAGCAGTACGGCAGACAACTTGTCTTCGTCGACGCCTCATTTCAATTGAATCCCGGCGAAAAGATGGGCCTGGTCGGTCCCAATGGCTCCGGCAAAACCACCCTTTTCCGAATGCTCGTCGGCGAGGAAGGTCCCGACGATGGCGAAGTCACGCTCCCGAAACGCACCACCGTCGGCTACTTCCGGCAGGATACGGAAGAGATGTCGGGACGCTCCGCGCTCGACGAGGCCATCGCGGGCAGCGGCCGCGTAGGCGACCTGCACCACGAGCTCGAACACCTCCAACACCAGATGGAAGATCCCGGCCAACTGGATCGAATGGACCAGATCCTCGAGCGTTTTGGTGAAGTCCAGGAGGAGTACGAGCACCTCGGCGGATACACGCTCGAAGCGCAGGCCCGCGAAGTCCTCCACGGACTCGGCTTCAAAGACGATCAGATCGACGGCGACGTTGGCGCGCTCTCCGGCGGATGGAAGATGCGCGTCGCGCTGGCCCGCGTGCTGCTCGGCCGTCCCGATGTCCTGTTGATGGATGAGCCCACGAACCACCTCGACCTCGAATCGATTATCTGGCTTGAGCAATTTCTGAAATCGCTGCCTGGCGCCCTGCTCATGACTTCGCACGACCGCGAATTCATGAATCGCATCGTTTCGAAGATCGTGGAAATCGACGGCGGCGAAACCATTGTCTACTCGGGTAACTATGATTTCTACGAACGCGAACGCGCCATTCGTGAAAGCAATCAGCAGGCGGCCTTCGCGCGCCAGCAAGCCATGCTGGCCAAAGAGCAGCGCTTCATCGATCGTTTTCGCACTCATGCCGCAAAAGCCGCACAGGTGCAAAGCCGCATCAAGGCGCTCGACAAGATCGAGAAGCTCGAACTCCCGAAGAAGCGGCACGTTGTAAAGTTCGAATTCCGGGTACCGCCGCGCTCGGGCGATCAGGTCGCTGTAATCGAAGAGCTATCGAAGAGCTTCGGCCCGCGAACCATCTACGACGACTTCAGTCTCATTATCCGGCGCGGCGAACGCTGGGCCGTCATGGGCCGGAACGGCGCCGGAAAGACTACACTGCTCCGCATGATTGCCGGGGTCCTCAAGCCCGACTCCGGCGAAGTCCGCCTCGGAGCCAGTCTCAGGATGGGCTATTTTGCCCAGCAGTCGCTCGACGTTCTCGACCCCGAGTTGACGGTCCTCGAGCAACTCCAGAGAGACTTTCCGCAGGACGGCATCGGTGCGCTCCGCTCTCTCGCGGGGGCATTCCAGTTCTCGGGCGATGACGTGGACAAGCGAATCCGCGCCCTTTCGGGCGGCGAGAAATCACGCCTTGCCATGGCGCGCATGCTCTACGATCCGCCAAACTTTCTCATCCTCGACGAGCCGACAAACCATCTCGACCTCGCTACGAAAGAGATGCTGGTCGAGGCCCTCAAAGACTTCGAAGGCACGATGATCTTCGTCTCGCACGACCGGGTATTCCTGAAAGGCCTTGGGACGCGAGTGCTGGAACTGGGGGGCGAGACAGGAATGGAGAAGCAGCCCCTGGTTTATCCGGGGTCGTATACGGAATATGTCGGGAGCCTCGGTCACGAGGCCCCCGGCATTTACTCCTAGGCTAAAAATGTAGCTTCAACGCAAGCTGGATGATCCGGGGATCGAACGCCGAAGCGATCTTCCCGAATGACGCCGTCGTGTTCAGGTTGGTATTGATGGTGCTGAAGGATGTGCCCGTACCCGCTGGTGAAATTGCGCCGACGAAGTTAGTGTGATTCAGGATGTTGAATGCTTCGCCGCGCGCTTCCAGATTGAATCGCTCGTTCAGCTTGAAGATTCGGCTGATAGACGTGTTCAGGAAGAAACCGCCGGGTCCGCGCAAGGCGTTCCGGCCCACATTGCCATAGGTTCCGACCGGGTTCTGCTGGAACGCCGCGGCATTCGTCCAAAGGTAGCAGGGAGCCGGCGAACAGTTGTTGTTCGTGGCGTACGGGTTCTGCAGCACCTGCACCGGCCGGTCGTTGCCCAGTCCCGTGCGCGAGTTGTCAACCCCGGAAGTCACTGTATACGGAGATCCCGAAACCGCGCGGATCAGCGGTGCGATCTGCCAGTTCGAGAGCAAACGGTTCTTCCACGCATTTGCAAATTTCGGACTCTGCGCAACGCCCGACACATTGAAGTTGTGCCGGACATCGAAAATACACGCGCCTTTGTCAGCCGTACGGTTGTGCACCTGCGAATTCGTAGACCCCGCGAGAGCGGCCCCGAAATCGTAATCCGAAATGCAGTTGGAATTTGTATAGTTGGCCAGAATCGTAAAGTTGTGCGCGTACCGGTGCTGGGCGGAAAGGATCAACCCGTTGTAATGGGCGACTGCGCCATCATCGGCGGTGTCGATACTAGCGTAGGCCGCACCAGTCGTTGGATTCGCCGTATAAAGCACCCGGCGAAAATTCGGATTACCCGTCGTGGAGCACGGCCCCGCTGCCGTTAGCCCGAACTGGCCGGCCGTGCAACTTCCCGGCACATAAACCGCCGGATTGATCTCACCGGCAATCCAGAGGTGAGTCGTCTTGTTGCCGAGATAGGTAGCGGAAACGACCCAGTCCTTAAAGAGCTGCCGTTGGTAGGTGATGTTCCAGTTCGCCACGTAAGTCGGTTTCGGATTGATCGGCATGTTGATGTACACACCGGCGTTGGGGAAGATGTAGTTGCTACCCGTCGGGAATGGGTTACCGCCGGCGAAGCCCTGATAAGGATTCGTGAATCCGCCGGCCGGGTTTGGAATGTCCAGAGCCGTTCCGTACGGCGGGTTGGTTGTCTCCCGTTCGTTAAACCAGGTTTCCGGCGAGTCGTAGAGAATAGCTGCGCCGATACGCAGCGTGTCCCGGCCGTCTCCATGAGGATTAAACACCATTCCGATACGGGGCGCGAAATTTGGCAGGTGGCCATTCCACATCGCGTCCGGAATGCCGGCATCGCCCTTGAAGAACAATCCGGCGGGCGCATTCTTAACCACCGTGCTGTGTTGGCCGGCTAAAAAGGCCGCGGTATTGAACGAAGTGCCACGGCCGTATTTGTCGGGATCCGAGAACAACGGCTCCCAACGGATGCCGAAGTTCAAGGTGAACTTAGTGTTCAGTTTGAAACTATCCTGTGCGTAGAAGCTCGCAATCCATTGGCGAAGGTCGTCGGGTGTTGCGTTGGTTTGCGTGAAATCGCTGGGTGTGCCCAGCAGGAAATCAGCCAGCCCCAGATTCGTGCGGGTTCCGTTAAATGTGAAGTTGCCGTTTTCATTGAAGCCCGAAACCGTATTGTTCTGGCTTCGAATCAGATTGAAGCCGACGGAGATTTCATGCCGGCCGCGGATCAGATCGAGGTCGTCCGAAACCTGATACATGGTGTCGTTGAAATGACCCGGCGCACAGGTGCCGCAGAACGTGCTAAAGCCGCCTGTAATCGAAAGCAGGAGAAAATTCGGCACGGCGCTGTAAATATTCACGCCGAGAAGGGTCGGATTGATTGCGGTGGGCGTCGGACCGCGATTATCGCGGATACGATTGAACGTGAAATGCGCCGTGTTCACGGTTCCGGGGCCGAATACGAACGTGTCGCCGAGAGCCGCCGATTGCGAAAGTTCGAAGTTGCCGGGCGAGGTGGTCGTCAGCACATTCTTGCCGTCGAACACGGGGGGATTTTGATAGCTGTTGGCAAAGTAACGCAGAAAGATGCGGTTCTTGTCGCTCTGCACCCAATCGGTCTTGCCGAGGTATTGGTTCTCATCCCCCGTTGTCCGGATCCCGTACACCACCTGTCCGCACGGGTCGCTGGTGGCGGGCAGATAGCTGGCCGATATCTTCAACGCGACGGGATTCAACCGCGACTGGGGAATCTGGTTCCCGGCGAAGGGAGCATTGCTGTTTTGCGGATCGACCAATTGAATGGTCTTGTTGTTCTGGCATCCAGGACCGGCGAGTGTGCCGAAGTCGCCCGTAAGCGATGCTGCATTCGGAATATGTGTGATCGTGGTCGGCGGGTTCGAGCGGTTCCGCGTCACCTGAAAACCACCGAAGTAGAACAACTTGTCTTTGATCAATCGGCTGCCGAACGTGCCGCCGAATTGATTGCGCTTCAGACTGTCATGTACCGGCGCGAAAAAGTTGCGCGCGTTGAAATCGCCGTTACGGAGATATTCGAACACATCGCCATGCCACCCATTCGTGCCCGATTTCGTCACCACATTGACCGTTGCTCCGGGGTGCGTTCCGAATTTCGAAGACACCGCGCTCGTCTCGACGCTGAACTCTTCGAGGGCATCGGGAAAGGGGAACGGCATATTAACGTTCGACATGGTCTCGGTGTTGTCGCCGCCGTCCAGCAGATAAGCGGTTCCGTTACCCTGCCCGCCTGCTACCGAAATACGCGTCGAACTCGAGAACGTCTTACTGCCGGTATCGCCCGAATCGCCGTATGACGCGCCGCCCGAGATCAGAATCAGCTCCGTCGCCTGCCTTCCATTGAGCGGCAGGTCGTTGATGCGGCGCTCGTCGATGACCTGCGCGACCGCATTCTCTTTCGTCTCGACCAAGGCCGCCTGTCCCGTGACCTCGATGGTCTCCGTTACCGCACCGACCTGCATCGGTACATTCACCTGAACGTTGGCGCCGACCTGCAGTTCCAGCCCCGTCAGTACATAGTCTTTGAAACCGTTTGCCTTCGCCTCGAACCGGTACTGGCCCGGGGGAAGGTTATTGAGGACGTATTGCCCTGAATTATTGCTTACGGCATTATGGATCACGCCCGTGCCGGCCTCGGTTGCGGTCACCTGCGCCCCAACCACCGCGCCTCCGCTGGAATCGGATACGAGTCCGTTCACTCCCGCGACGTTTGCTCCTTGCCCCCATGCCGCAATCGGAACGATCAGAAACATGGCGGCAGCGATGAGCCATGTGGCTCGTAAGTTTTTCTGCATGACCGGTAAACTCCTTGAAGACTTTCAGGGCCCTTAGGAAAAGCCCCCGTACGAATTGGGTGTACTGTATTACAGTCCGCAACAGGGGTCAATCGCGTAGCTACTAAAGGAATCGTTTAGTGTTCCTGAACGATGTGCGCCCACGCGCGGGAATGTTATGCTTCTCTGCGTGATCGGACGCCGCGAATTCGTGGCCTGTACGGCGCTCGCTGCCAGTGCCGCTCAGACCGCACCCATGTTTGGATTAATCGGCAAAATGACCGCGGTCGACGGCCGTCGTGAAGAACTGCTCCAGATCCTCCTCGCCGAAATCAAAGACATGCCCGGCTGCTTAAGCTATGTGATCGCCGCCGACCCCGCCGATCGGAATTCGCTCTGGATCACGGAGGTCTGGATCGATAAAGCCGCTCATGACGCGTCCCTCTCGCTGCCCGCCGTCAAAAAGGCCATCGCGTCCGCACGCCCGCTAATCGCGGCATTTTCGAGTCCGGCTGAGACGGTTCCTCTCGGCGGAATCGGCCTCGTGAGCCCGAAATAGCCTCCCTATCGCGGGCCCGGCGCGATTGAGCGGCTCTTATTCGCCCCACCATTTTTCGCCCGGCGCCAAATGCGCCTTCACGACATCGGGATTCAGGTCGACACCCAACCCGGGCTTTTCCGAATTCACCCGAACGAAGCCGCCCTTAATGTACGGGCCGTCGAGCACAAGCAACTGATCCATCCATCCGCCTGCGCCCGTCACCGTCTCACACGCCATGTAGTCCCGGATCGATCCG
>Ga0308173_10002224_pt1 | contig 10232 bp, 8 predicted proteins | sample PhyPR1_FD_203716 | JGI IMG/M metagenome (GOLD analysis project Ga0308173, IMG submission 203716) | Soil microbial communities from UC Gill Tract Community Farm, Albany, California, United States - DLSLS.P.R1 | ecosystem: Environmental > Terrestrial > Soil > Agricultural land | place: USA... | reverse complement strand
GTCGACGACATCGTCGCCCGCGCCCAGCAGGAGATCTACGACGTCACCGAGAAGCGGATGAGCGAGGACTACTCGCGCCTCGAGGACATCCTGCAGCCGACGATGGACGAGCTCGACGCGATCGCCTCCCGAGGCGGGGTCAGCCGCGGCGTCCCGACCGGCATCCGCGACCTCGACGAGCTCACCAACGGCCTCCAGGCCGGCCAGATGGTCGTCATCGCGGCCCGGCCCGGCGTCGGCAAGGCGCTGGCACTCGACACCCCCATCGCAACGCCGTCCGGCTGGACGACCATGGGGGCCATCGCAGTCGGCGACCGGGTGATGGGCTCCGACGGCCGGCCGACCACGGTCGTGGCCGCCACCGACGTCATGACCGACCGTCCCTGCTACGAGGTGCACTTCTCCGACGGCTCGGTGATCGTGGCCGACGGGCAGCATCAATGGCTGACCGAGACGCGCGCCAGCCGCCGGTCTGCTCAGCAGGCGGCCACCGGCTACAACCGCTACCGCAACCAGAAGACCTTCGCCGAGGTGCGGACCACCGAGGAGATCGCCCGCACCGTCCGCTGTGCCACCAAGGACGCCCGGCTCAACCACTCCGTGACGAATGCAGCCCCGCTCGACCTGCCGGAGGCCGAGCTCCTGCTCCCCCCGTACGCGCTGGGTGTCTGGCTCGGCGACGGCACATCGGCGGCGGCCCAGTTCACCAGTGCCGACCCCGAGATCGCCCTCTACATCGAGGCCGAGGGCCTGATCGTCGACGCGACGAACGTCCCCATGCGGTACGCGATGCGGCTCCCCGAGCAGCCAGGGCCCACCGAAGTGGTCTGCCCGATGTGCGGCGAACTCTTCGTCCCGAAGACCTCCCAAGTGCAGACCTGCGGCAAGGCCTGCGGTGCGCTGCTCCGGCGCAGTGGAGGCGTGGGCCGTCAGGCCGTTTGTCCCGACTGTGGCGGCCCGTCATCGGGCATGGCGCAGTGCCAGGCCTGTCGGAACGACCACGGCACCGTCAAGGCGCTCCTGCGCAAGCTGGGCGTGCTCGGCAACAAGCACATCCCCACGGAGTACCTGCGAGGCTCGGTGGCTCAGCGCAAGGCGCTACTGGCCGGCCTGCTGGACACCGACGGCACCGTGGCGCCGAACGGTGTCATCCAGTTCGGCGTCACGAGCAAGCGCCTGGCCGAGGACACCCGCGAGCTGATCGCGAGCCTCGGACACCGCGTCCGCATGAGCTCCAAGCGGGTCCGGGGTCGCTCGGAGGAGTCGTCGACCTGCTACACGCTCACCTTCAGCACCGACGATCAGGTGTTCGCTCTCGAGCGGAAGCACATCCTGCACAAGGAACGCGGCGCTCGGACTTTCACGGCGCGGGGCGTTCGGTTCATCACGGACGTGCGGCCCATCGACAGCGTCCCGGTGCGCTGCATCCAGGTCGATGCCGCGGACTCCCTGTTCCTGGCCGGACCCGGCTTCATCCCGACCCACAACTCCACGCTCGGTCTCGACATCGCGCGTTCCGCCTCGGTGAAGCACCACCTGCCCGCAGCCATCTTCTCGCTGGAAATGAGCAAGCACGAGATCACGATGCGTCTGCTCTCGGCCGAGGCGAAGGTGCCGCTGCACCACATGCGCGCCGGCACGCTGTCGGACGAGGACTGGTCGAAGCTCGCCCGCCGGATGGGCGAGATCGCCGATGCGCCGCTCTACATCGACGACTCCCCGAACATGACCATGATGGAGATCCGGGCCAAAGCCCGGCGGCTCAAGCAGCGCAACGACCTCAAGCTCGTGGTCATCGACTACCTCCAGCTGATGACGTCGGGCAAGCGCGTCGAGAGCCGCCAGCAGGAGGTCTCGGAGTTCTCCCGTGCGCTCAAGCTGCTGGCCAAGGAGCTCGAGGTCCCGGTCATCGCGATGTCGCAGCTGAACCGTGGCTCGGAGCAGCGTCAGGACAAGAAGCCGATGCTGTCCGACCTTCGCGAATCGGGCTGCCTGACCGCGGACACCCGGATCCTCCGTGCCGACACCGGCGCCGAGACGTCCATGGGCGAATTGTTCGAAAGCGGCGAGACCGACGTCCCGGTGTGGTCCCTCGACGACAACCTGCGCTACGTGCAGCGCCACCTGACCCACGTCTTCTCGACGGGGCGGAAGAAGGTCTTCCAGATGACGACGTCATCGGGCAAGACCATTCGGGCGACCGCGAACCATCCCTTCCTCACGTTCGACGGCTTCCGTCCGCTCGGCGAGCTCGCGCCCGGCGACCGCATCGCGGTCCCGCGGCACGTGCCGGCGCCTGACCGAATGACGGTGTGGGAGGACGAGAAGGTCACCCTGCTGGCGCACCTGATCGGTGACGGCAGCTTCGTCAAGCGCCAGCCGCTGCGGTACGCCTCCATCGACGAGGCGAACCTCCGTGCGGTGACGACGGCCGCCCTGCACTTCGGCGTGGTCGCAGTCCGCGACGAGTACCCGGCCGCCCGATGCACCACGTTGCGACTGCGTGCTCCGTTCCCGCTCACGCACGGCAAGCGCAACCCGATCGCCGCCTGGCTCGACGACCTGGGGCTGTTCGGCCTCCGCAGCCACGAGAAGTTCGTGCCGGCACCGGTCTTCTGCCTTCCGAAGAAGCAGATCGCCATGTTCCTTCGCCATCTCTGGGCCACCGATGGCTCCGTGACCGTCAACAAGACCGGGCGCGGGGGGCGGGTGTACTACGCCTCGACCAGCCGAGAGCTCGTGGACGACGTGTCTCGTCTGCTGCTGCGCTTCGGCATCTCCTCCCGCATCAAGCGGGTCAAGAAGAGCGGTTACCGTGACGGCTGGACGCTCGACATCAGCGGCTGCGACGACCAGCGCCGCTTCCTGGGGGAGATCGGCGTCCACGGCATGCGCGGAGAAGCCGCTGAGCGCCTCCTGGAGATCGTGCGGGAGCTGTCCGGGAACACGAACGTGGACACCATCCCCCCGCAGGTGTGGGAGCGCGTTCGAGATGTCCTGGCCGAGCGCGGCATGAGCCACCGCGCGTTCGCGGCCGCGATGGGCACCGCGTTCTGCGGCAGCACGATGTGGAAGCACGCTCCGAGTCGCGAGCGGCTCGGCCGGGTCGCCGAGATCCTCGGCGACGCCAACCTGGAGATGCAGGCGGTCAACGACCTGCTGTGGGACGAGATCGTGTCGATCGAGCAGGGCGCGGAGGAGGAGGTCTACGACGCGACCGTCCTCGGGGGTCACAACTTCGTCGCCGACGGGATCGTCGTCCACAACAGCATCGAGCAGGACGCCGACATGGTCATGATGATTCACCGCGAGGACATGTACGAGAAGGAGTCCCCGCGGGCCGGCGAGGCCGACATCATGCTGGTCAAGCACCGTAACGGCCCGACGGCCAACGTCACGGTCGCTTTCCAGGGCCACTACAGCCGCTTCGTGGACATGGCGAACTGAGGTGACCGCCATGCCCGTGCCCGACGGCCTCGTCCTCGAGGTGGCCGTCCGCGCCGCGGACTCGCCCAGCCAGGAGCGCCTGGGCCGGATCGCGGCGATGCTGCGGGAAGCGGAGATGGCGGGGCACCCGTCGGCGCGCGGCCACGGAGGCCGCCGCGGCCCGGCCCCGCGGCGCGCGAGTTCAGCTGCCTGACGGTGGTCGCTTGAGCGGGCAACCAGCGCACGGCGGTCAGCTGCCCGGCGTGCTGCGGCGCCCGGCGCCCACGGCAGTCACACTGCTCTGGCACGGCCGCGGACCCGACGAGGCGCACGTGCTCAGCCGGCTGGCTGCCGCCCTGTACGCGGACGGCCACACGGTGGTCACACCGAACTGGGACGCGGGCGCTGCCGACGGGGGCGCGGCTCGCCTGACGGCGTCACTGGCTCAGAGTGCGGCCCTCGCGGCGGAGCACTCCAGGCCCTTGGTGGTCGTCGGCTGGTCACTCGGCGGCACGGCGGCGCTCTCCCTGGCGCTCGCGCCAGGCACGCTGCCCGGCTCTGCTGCGGTGGTCGGGCTCGCCGCCGACGTGCGTGAGCATTCCCCGCTGGACGGCACAGTGCTCGCCGACCGCGTGCGCCAAGGCATCGATGCTCGGCCGATCCACCTGGTCCACGGCCTGCACGACCCGGTCGTGCCCGCGGCGGACACCGAGGAGTTCGCGGAGGCATGCCGGACCGCCGGCGTCGCCTGCTCGCTGACCCTCGTCGAGAGCGACCATGCCGGCGTCATCGGAACTGAATACGACGCCCGTTCCGGGACCTGTGTGCCGGGCGACGGTCCGGCGGCCACGACGGGCCTCGCCGCCGCGCTGGAGGCGATCCGCGCCGCTGTGGCCGAGCCGTGAACGGGAGAGGCCCAGAACCGTCACGGTTCCGGGCCTCTCCGGTTCGAGCCCCCGTCCGGAGGCTCGCGCTGAGCGTGGGAAGGGTGAGGGGGACGGGGTCCTTTCTCAGGCGGCCCGCGCCATCGCGCGCCGGACCTTCTTGCCGCCGGTGGTCATCCGCACCAGCTTGGCGATCTGCGCCGGCGCGTTCTTCGGCGTCGTCTCGGCCAGCCAGCCGTTGGGCAGCGACAGCCGGATCACCTTGTGCCACGCGCTCGCGACCTGCTTGTACAGCGGCGCCGAGTGATAGGTCAGCCCGTAGCGGTCGAAGATGTCCTTCACCTTGGGCGCGATCTCGGCGTACCGGTTGCTCGGCAGGTCGGGGAACAGGTGGTGCTCGACCTGGTGCGACAGGTTGCCGGTCATCAGGTGCATGGCCTTCGAGCCGGAGATGTTCGCCGAGCCCAGCATCTGGCGCACGTACCACTCGCCCCGGGTCTCGCCCTCGATCGACGTCTTCTCGAACGTCTCCACGCCCTCGGGGAAGTGCCCGCACATGATCACCGAGTGCGACCACAGGTTGCGCACCACGTTGGCGGTGAAGTTCGCGGCCAGGGTCGGCAGGAACGACGGGCCCGACAGCAGCGGGTGCACCAGGTAGTCCTTGCCGGCCTGGTTGCGGATCTTCTTCAGCACCTGCTTGGTGGCGGCCCGGAACTCCGGGTTGGCGCGGCGCTTCTTCGTCGCCAGGTTCTTGCCCAGCTCCAGGTCGTAGGCCGCGATCCCGTACTCGAAGAAGCAGGCGTTGATGAAGTTCCAGAGCGGCTGGGCCAGGTAGAGCGGGTGCCACTTCTGGTCCTCGTCGACCCGCATGATCCCGTAGCCGAGGTCGTTGTCCTTGCCGATCACGTTCGTGCAGGTGTGGTGCAGCTCATTGTGCGAGTGCTTCCACTGCGCGGCGGGGCTGGCCATGTCCCACTCCCACGTCGTGGAGTGGATCTTCGGGTCGCGCATCCAGTCCCACTGGCCGTGCAGGATGTTGTGCCCGATCTCCATGTTCTCGAGGATCTTGGCGACCGAGAGGCCGGCCGTGCCGATCAGCCAGGCCGGCGGGAACAGCGAGACCAGCAGCGCGGCGCGGCTGCCGAGCTCGAGCTTGCGCTGGACGTCGATGACGCGGCGGATGTACTTGGCGTCGTCCTCACCGAGGCTGTCGCGCACCTCCTGGCGGATGGTGTCGAGCTCCTTGCCGATGATCTCGATGTCCTCGGCGGACAGGTGGGCGATCGGGTTCTCGGGCTTCTTCTGCAGGGCAGTCATGTCCGGCTCCAATCAGGTCAGTGGTCGATGTCGCAGGCGCCGGCGGCGGCGCTCACGCAGGTCTGGATGAGGACGCCGTCACCGGGCGCCGCGGTCGTGATCTCGCCGTTGCGCAGGTCGCGCACCGCGCCCTCGCGCAGCGGCAGCACGCAGCCGTAGCAGATGCCCATCCGGCAGCCGCTCGGCATGAGCAAGCCGGCGTCCTCGGCGGCGTCCAGGATCGGCGTCGCGCCGTCGGCCTCGAGCGTCGTCCCCGACCTGGCGAACGAGACCGTGCCGCCCTCGCCGGTGACCAGCACCGTCGGGCGGAACCGCTCGGTGTACAGCCGCTCGGCGATCCCGGCGGCCGTCCAGTGCTCCTCCAGCGCCTCGAGCATCCCGACCGGCCCGCAGGCCCAGGTGGAGCGCTCGGCGAGGTCGGGCACCAGTTCCGCGATCGCCCCGGCATCGAGCATGCCGGCCGTGTCGGTGTGCTGCTCGATCAGCCGGATCCGGCCCTCGTCCGCCATGCGACGCAGGTCGGCCCCGAACACGACGTCGTCCGCGGTGGGCGCGGAGTGCACCAGGACGACGTCGGTCAGCTCGGGATGGTTGCGCAGCATGCCCATGACGGGCGTGATCCCCGACCCGGCGGTGATGAACAGCGCCTTCTCGGGGCGCTCGGCGGGCAGGCAGAACTCGCCGGCAGCCTGGTCGAGCTGGACGACGGTCCCGGGCCGGACCTTGCGCACCAGGTGGTTGCTGACCTTCCCGTCGGGGATGGCCTTCACCGTGACGCTGATGCAGCCGTCGATGCGGGTGAGGTCGGAGGTCAACGAGTAGGCGCGCCACTGGCGGACGCCGTCGACATCGATACCGATCCGGATGTACTGGCCGGGGCGGTGCCCCCGCCAGCCGCGGCCGGGGCGGATCACGATCGTGGCGGCGTCCCGGGTCTCGGGGAGAACCGCCTCGATGCGACCACGCAGGTCGGCGCCGGAGCGCAGCGGGTCGACGAGGTCGAGGTAGTCGCTGGGCAGGAGCGGGGTCGTCGCGAACTCGACGAACTTCAGCACCCGGTCGCGCAGGGCGACGCGCGGCCGGGCCGTGGTCGGACGCGGATCGGTTGTCGTCATACACAGAGGGTTGTCCACCTGAGGGTGCAGTTACCTGTGCCCTGCACGTGAATCGGCAGGTAGGTTCTGTTCGCTGCGAACAAACGAGGGTGGGATGACGCCGGAAGAGATCGCGCTGCCGACCGCGGTCGCGGATGCGATGCGCCCCGAGCTGCCGGCGATCGCGGAGGCCGCTGTCGCGGAGATCATCGTGGAGGTGCCCAGCTACGCCGACGCGTTCACCGGGCACATGGGCGAGGTGATCCGGAACGCCGTCGAGCTGGCGCTGGGCGGCTTCCTCGAACTGGCGACAGCGCGGGGGGCCACCGACGCCGGCACGCCGATCCAGCCCGCCCTGGGCGGCGCCTACGAGCTCGGCCGCGGGGAGGCCCGCAGCGGCCGCTCGATGGACGCCCTGCTGGCCGCCTACCGGGTCGGCGCGCGGGTGTCCTGGCGTCACCTCTCGGCCAGCGCCGTCTCCGTCGGGCTGACCGTCGAGCAGCTGGCCCGCTTCGCCGAGCTGGTGTTCGCCTACATCGACCAGCTCTCGGCCGCGAGCGCCGCCGGCCACAGCGACGAGCTCGAGACGACGGGCCGCGTCCGCACCCGGTATCTCGAGCGGCTGGCCGGCCTCCTGCTGGCCGGCGGCCCGGAGGACGAACTGGTGGCGGCCGCCGAGCGGGCCGACTGGCCACCTCCCCGCACGCTGACCGCCGTCCTGCTGCCGGAGGATGCCGTGCGGGGCGCGCTGGTGTCCCTCGACGGCCGCACGCTGCGGCGCAGCGAGGAGCTGCCGGAGCTCGACGCGGCGCCCGACCTGGTCGCCCTCCTCGTGCCCGACGCCGAGGGCCGCTCGCGGCCGGCCCTGCTGCGGTCGCTCGACGGCCGGCACGCCGTCGTCGGGCCGCCGCGTCCCTGGACCGACGCGCACGTCTCCTACGCACGGGCCCGCCGTGCGCTCGAGCTCGGCCTCGTGCCTGAGGGCTCCGAGCCGCTGGACACCGACCAGCGGCTGGCCGACCTCGTGCTCCGGGCGGACGGCGATGCGCTCGCCGATCTGCGCGCCCGCGTGCTCGCCCCGCTCGACGACCTCACCGCCGGCGCCCGGGAGAAGCTCGTGGAGACCCTGCGCGCGTGGCTCCTGCACCACGGCCGGCGCGAGCAGATCGCCGCCGCGCTCTTCGTGCACCCGCAGACCGTCCGCTACCGGATGGGACAGCTGCGCGAGCTCTACGGCACGCGGCTGGAGGACCCGCGCACCGTGCTGGAGCTGACGATCGCCCTGGGTGTGCCCGCCGGGGAATGATCACCGCATGACCGTCGACCTCCGCGCCGCTGCCGACTTCCTGGCCGGGACCGGCCGCGTGCTCGACCGGCGGCGGTTCGACCTGCTGTTCGGCGACGGGGATGCCGATGCCGTGCTCGCGGCCGTCGACGGCTACCGCAATCCCGACGGGGGCTACGGCTGGGGGCTGGAGCCCGACCTCCGGTCCCGGACCAGCCAGCCCGGCGGCGCCCTGCACGCCCTCGAGTCGTTTGCCGACCTGCCGGGACGCACGCCGCGCGCGCGGGAGCTGTGCGACTGGCTGGACTCGGTGAGCAATCCGGACGGCGGACTGGCCTTCGCCCTCCCGCAGCCCGACCCCGCGGCGTGCGCGCCGTTCTGGCTGGACCCCTCGCCGGAGTCGAACCTGCAGATCACCGCGATCGTGGCGGCCACCGCGCACCGGGTGGCCGCCGCAGATCCGTCGGTGGCCGGCCACCCGTGGCTGGCCCGCGCGACCGAGTACTGCCTCACGGCGGTTCGCGAGCTCGGCCGCGACCCGCACGCGATGGTGCTCGCCTTCACCGCCCAGCTCCTGGACGCGGTGGCGCCCGCGCGCCCGGAGGCCGCCGAGCTGGTGGAGGCGCTTCGGCCGCACGTCCCCGCCGACGGCCGTCTGCACGTCGCCGGCGGTGCGGACGACGAGTACATGCGGCCGCTCGACTTCGCGCCCTTCCCGGGCGGACCGGTACGCACGCTGTTCGCCCCCGAGCTGGTGGCCGCCGAGCTGGAGCGGCTCGCCGACGGCCAGCAACCCGACGGTGGCTGGACCGTGGACTTCGACAGCTACTCCCCCGCCGCGACCCTCGAGTGGCGCGGCCACCGCACGGTGCAGGCCCTGATCCTGCTGCGCGCCAACCGCCTTCTCTGAACGCTCCCTGGGAGCCCCGGGGCTGCGCATCCCTTCACCGGGGTTCGGGATGCCGGTCCCAGGGCCGCCACAGCCCGGCCGTCGAATCTCGTTCGTGCGCAGCCCACCCGGGGCCGCCGGAACGAAGGGCAGGACGACCCATGGACGACGCGATCGAGAACGACACGGCGGACCGCCGCGAAGGCCCCGGACGGAAGCTGTGGCTCCGTTCGATGGCCCTGGTCGGCGGCGGCCTGGTCGCCGGCGGGATCCTCGCGGGCACGCTGAGCGCCAACGCGGCCACCACCGACACCAGCGGCTCAGCAGCGACCTCGTCCACCAGCCAGTCGTCCACCAGCCAGGAGGCGCCCGCGCCGGCCGGCACCGGCGACCCCTCGCAGCCACAGCGCAGCGACGAGCAGCTGCTCACCGGCGACACGGCGACGAAGGTGACCGACGCGGCGCTCGCGAAGTACCCGGACGCCACCATCCAGCGGGTCGAGACCGACTCCGACGGCGTGTACGAGGCGCACGTCGTCACGGCCGACGGCCAGCAGATCATCGTCCAGGTGGGCTCGGACTTCACCGTCACCGGCACGCAGTCGCACCCGCAGGGCTGACGTCCCAGGGGCGGCCCGTCTGAGCTCCGCTCAGGCGGGCCGCAGGAGGGCGACCAGGAAGTCGGCGTCCGGGGTGAACGGGCGCAGGTCCCAGGTCGAGAGCAGCAGATCCGGCGCCCAGCCCGCGGCGGCGGCGTCGGCGAGGAAGTCGTCGAACTCGTAGCCGCGGCCGGTGCCGAAGCCGATCGCGGCCCGGCCATCCGGCCGCAGGTGCGCCCGCATCCGGCGCATCACCTCGACCCGGGTCGACGTCGCCAGGAACGTCATCACGTTGCCGGCGCAGACGATCAGGTCGAACGGCTCGGCGATGCCGGCGGCGGGCAGGTCGAGCTCAGCCAGGTCGCCGACCAGGAACCGCGCCCGCGGGTGCTCCCGGCGCGCCTCCGCCACCAGGACCGCGTCGCCGTCCACCCCGACGACGTCGTGCCCCACCTCGGCGAGGTGAGCGGAGATGCGCCCCGTGCCCGACCCGGCGTCCAGCACCCGGGACCCCCGCCGCAGCATCGCGTCGACCAGGCGCGCCTCGCCCACCAGGTCCTGTCCGGCGGCGGCGAGGTCCTTGAAGCGCTGGATGTAGGCCGCCGAGTGCTCGGGGTTCTCGTCGGTCAGCCGGGTCCACATGCTCGGTTCGGTCACGGGGGCATTGTTCACGAGGGCAGCGTCCAGTCCGGGGGATCGGCGGGCTGCAGCAGCGGGTCGTCGGCCGCCAGCGTG
>Ga0308173_10002223_pt1 | contig 10232 bp, 5 predicted proteins | sample PhyPR1_FD_203716 | JGI IMG/M metagenome (GOLD analysis project Ga0308173, IMG submission 203716) | Soil microbial communities from UC Gill Tract Community Farm, Albany, California, United States - DLSLS.P.R1 | ecosystem: Environmental > Terrestrial > Soil > Agricultural land | place: USA... | reverse complement strand
TTGGCTGACCGGTTCCAGGCGCTTGCCGACCCGACGCGGCTGCGCATCCTGGCGCTGCTCCGGCAGATGGAATTGTCGGTTGGCGAATTGGCGCAGGTGCTTGGCCAAAGCCAGCCCCGCGTCTCGCGCCACCTGAAGATTCTCGCCGACGCCGGAGTGCTGGAGCGGCGCAAGGAAGGCAGCTGGGTGTTCCTGACCCTGGTTGACGCGGGCCGGGCCGAACCGCTCTTCGCCCTTGTCGACCAGTGGGCGGATGCCGCCACCCAGGCACTGTTCGCGTCCGACGCTGCCCGCACCGAAACGGTTCGGGCCGAGCGGACGGAAGCCGCCAACCGCTACTTCACCAGCCACGCAGACGTGTGGGATCAGATCCGCTCGCTGCACGTCGCCGAGACCGAAGTCGAGCGGGCAATCGGCGCGGCGCTCGGTACGAGCCCGCTCGGCTTGCTCGTGGACGTCGGCACCGGCACCGGCCGAATGATCGAGCTGTTCGGGCCGCGCGCCACGCAATCGATCGGGATCGACCGATCCTCCGAAATGCTTCGCCTGGCGCGCGTGAAGTTGGAGGAAGCAGGCATTTCATCGAGCCTGCGCCAGGGCGACATGTACGCCCTGCCGCTCGCGGATCAGATCGCGGACACGATCGTCATTCACCAGGTGCTGCATTACGCCCATTCGCCCGCAAGGGCGATCGCCGAGGCTGCCCGCGTGCTCGCTCCCCGCGGCACGTTGCTGGTGGTCGACTTCGCAGCCCACGAGCGTGAGGAGCTTCGCGAGCGCGATGCGCACATCCGTCTCGGCTTCGAGAACGAAGTGATGACCGGCTGGTTCTCCTCCGCTGGCGTCGACATCGACCATGTCCAGCATCTCGAAGGCGGCGAGCTGACGGTTACCTTGTGGCGGGGCGTCAAGGCCGCGGTTCCGCAGCGGAGGGCGGCGTGAACGCAATCGAGAAATTGAGCCGCCATTTGCCGCTGTTTGCCGAAGCTCGCGGCGACATCGAGGTGAGCTTCGAGTTCTTTCCGCCGAAGACCGAGAAGATGGAGCAGACGCTGTGGGAGTCGATCAAGACCCTGGAGCCGCTGCAGCCACGTTTCGTCTCGGTGACTTATGGTGCCGGAGGCTCGACCCGCGAGCGGACGCATGCGACGGTGGCGCGCATCCTCGACCAGACGGCGCTGACTCCGGCCGCGCACCTGACCTGCGTCGGAGCTAGCCGCGACGAGATCGACGGCATCGCTCGGGAGTATTGGGACCTTGGCGTCCGCAACATCGTCGCACTCCGCGGAGACCCTTCCGAACCGGGTGCATCGTACCGCCCGCACGCCGAGGGCTATCGGGATGCAACGGAACTCGTCGCCGGTCTGAAGCGCGTAGCGCCGTTCGATATCTCGGTTGCCGCTTACCCGGAGGTGCATCCCGACTCCTCCTCCCGCGCGTTCGATCTCGAGAACCTCAGGCGGAAAATCGATGCCGGTGCCGACCGCGCGATCACGCAGTTCTTCTTCTCGTCCGATGCTTTCTTCCGCTTTCGGGACGAGGCGGCTGCTGCGGGGATCGACGTAGAGATCGTGCCTGGCATCTTGCCCGTATCGAACGTTGCGACGACGCGGCGCTTCGCAAGCGCGTGCGGGGCGATAATCCCGCAATGGCTGGACGATCTGTTCGAAGGCCTCGACGACCTCCCGGCGGCACGCCAGCTCATCGCGGCGACGGTGGCGGCGGAGCTTTGCGGGCAGCTCTACGCTGGCGGCGTGCGGCACTTCCATTTCTACACGCTCAATCGGGCGGAGCTCAGCTACGCCATTTGTCATCTATTGGGAGTCAGGGCCAAGTGACAGCCGCCGACCAGTTCCGCGCCGAAGCGGCCAAGCGCATCCTCATCACAGACGGCGGTTTCGGCACGGAGATCCAGCGCTGGAAGCTCGAGGATGCAGCTTACGCGGGTCAGCTTGGCCTTCAGCGCGACCAGAAGGGCAACAACGACATTCTCGCGCTGACCAAGCCTGAGGTGCCCGCGTCGATCCACCGCGCCTATTACGAGGCAGGCGCCGACATCGCCTGTACCAACACCTTCTCGGCCAACCGCATCAGCCAGGCCGACTATGGCGCAGAGCATCTGGTCCGCGACATCAATGTCGCAAGTGCATTGCTTGCCCGGACGCTTGCCGACGAGTTCCAGGCGAAGGATGGGCAGCCGCGCTTCGTTGCGGGCTCTTTGGGTCCGACCAACAAGACGCTGTCGCTCTCGCCCGACGTGAACGATCCCGGCTTTCGCGAGATCGATTTCGATCAGCTGAAGGCTGTCTATCGCGAGCAGATCGAAGCGCTTGCCGAAGGCGGGATCGACTTCATCCTCGTGGAGACGGTGTTCGATACCCTGAATGCCAAGGCGGCTATCATGGCCACGCTTGAGGCGGAGCAGGGGCTCGGCCGCGAGTTGCCGCTGATGATCTCGATGACGCTGACGGACCTCTCCGGACGCAACCTCTCAGGCCATACCGTCGAGGCGTTCTGGGCCAGCGTACGCCACGCCAGGCCGCTGACTGTCGGCCTCAATTGCTCCTTTGGCGCGGCCCAGCTTCGGCCGCACCTGGCGACGCTGTCGGCGCGGGCCGACACGCTGATCATGGCTTACCCGAACGCCGGCATGCCGAACGAGCTGGGCGAGTATGACGAGGCCGCGGAAGAGACTGCGGCACAGATCCGCGAGTGGGCCGAGAATGGTCATGTGAACGTGGTTGGCGGCTGTTGCGGGACGACTCCCCTGCACATCGCCGCAATTGCCGGGGCGGTGCGCGATTGCACGCCGCGCGCCGTTCCGGCAGCTCGGTCCGGCACTTTGCTCGCCGGACTCGAGCCGATGACCATCGCGGCATGAACGGCGGCTCGCAAAATCCCCTCTCCCGCGAGCGGGAGAGGGAGGGACCCGCTGCGCAGCAGTGGGAGGGTGAGGGTTTGCCTGAAGTGAAAGACCCTCGCCCCGACCCTCTCGCGCAAGCGGGAGAGGGAGTTCAGGCCGGCGCGCGCTTTGTGAATATCGGCGAGCGCTGCAACGTGACCGGCTCCGCTCGCTTCAAGAAGCTGGTGATGGCTGGCAACTACGACGCCGCCGTCGAAGTCGCGCGCGACCAGGTCGAGAATGGCGCCCAGATCATCGACGTTAACGTCGACGAAGCCCTGCTCGACAGCGAGCAGGCGATGACCGTATTCCTCAAGCGCATCGCCGCGGAGCCGGACATTGCTCGCGTGCCGGTGATGATCGACAGCTCAAAGTGGAGCGTCATCGAGGCCGGCCTCAAGTGCGTGTCCGGCAAGCCGATCGTGAACTCGATCAGCATGAAGGAAGGCGAGGGGCCATTCCTGGAGTTGGCCCGCAAGTGCCGCTCATACGGGGCAGCCGTCGTGGTGATGGCCTTCGACGAGGTTGGGCAGGCGGACACCGCTGAGCGCAAGGTCGAAATCTGCGAACGCGCCTATAAACTGCTCACGGCCGACGGGACCGACGCCAACGACATCATCTTCGACCCGAACGTCTTCGCGGTCGCGACCGGCATTGACGAGCATCGCCACTACGCCGTCGACTTCATCGAGGCATCGCGCGAAATCCGGCGCCGTTGCCCGGGGACGCACATCAGCGGCGGCCTTTCGAACCTGAGCTTCTCGTTTCGCGGCAATGAGCCCGTCCGTCGGGCGATGCACAGCGTCTTCCTCTACCACGCGATCCCCGCGGGCATGGACATGGGCATCGTCAACGCCGGCCAGCTCGATGTCTACGACCAGATCGACCCGGAGCTTCGCGAAGCGTGCGAGGACGTCATCCTCGACCGCCGCGACGACGCGACGGAGCGGCTGATCGCGCTCGCCGAGAAGTACAAGGGTACCGACGAAGTCGAGGAAAAGAAGCTCGCGGAGTGGCGCTCGCTGCCGGTTGGTGAGCGGCTCTCTTATGCGCTCGTCAAAGGCATCGATGCTCACATCGTCGACGACACGGAGGAAGCGCGTCTGCAAGCGGTCCGGCCGATCGAGGTGATCGAAGGACCGCTGATGGACGGCATGAATGTCGTCGGGGACCTGTTCGGGTCGGGCAAGATGTTCCTGCCGCAGGTGGTGAAGTCGGCGCGCGTGATGAAGCGCGCCGTGGCGCACCTCATCCCGTTCATCGAGGCGGAGAAGGAAAAGACCGGCGCGACGCAGGGGAAGGGCAAGGTCGTGATGGCCACCGTCAAGGGGGACGTCCACGACATCGGCAAGAACATCGTCGGCGTGGTCCTGCAGTGCAACGGCTTCGAGGTGATCGATCTTGGCGTGATGGTGCCGTGGCAGGACATCCTGAAGGCCGCCAACGATAATGGGGCGCACATGATCGGGCTGTCGGGCCTGATCACGCCGTCGCTGGACGAGATGGTCACCGTTGCCGGCGAGATGCAGCGGGCCGACATGAAGCTGCCACTGCTGATCGGCGGCGCGACCACCAGCAAGGCGCATACGGCGCTCCGGATCGATCCTGCGTACAAGGGGCCGGTCATTCACGTGCTCGATGCGAGCCGTGCTGTGGGCGTTGCATCGAGCCTTGTTTCAGATACCCAGCGTGAGCCGCTGATCGCGTCGACTGCCGACGATTACGAGAAGCTGCGCAAGTCGCGTGAGCGGAGCGGGCAAAGCGAACTCGCGAGCCTCGTCGACGCACGCGCGAATGCATTCCCCTTCGATCCTTCGGGGCAGGCTCCTGCGCCTGCGTATCCCGGCATGCACCACTTCGGCGATTGGCCGCTTGCCGACCTGCGCGCCTCGATCGACTGGACCCCCTTCTTCCGCGCTTGGGAGCTGGCGGGAACCTACCCTGCGATCCTGGACGACGAGATCGTCGGCGAGAGCGCGCGCAGCCTGTTCCAGGACGCGAACGCGATGCTCGACCAGATCATCGCCGAGCGCTGGATCACGCCGAAAGCAACCGTCGGCCTGTGGCGCTGCAAGCGCGAGGGTGACGATGTGCTGGTGCTCGCCGGCAACGACTGGACGCGCGTGCCTTTCCTTCGCCAGCAGGTGAAGAAGCGCGAGGGCAGGGCGAACATGTGCCTCGCCGACTTCATTAACCCTGAGGGAGAAGACTGGATCGGCGGCTTCGCGGTCGGCATCCATGGCTTGGAGCCGCACCTCGAGCGGTTCAAGCAGACCATCGACGACTATGACGACATCCTGCTGAAGGCGCTCGCCGATCGTCTCGCGGAAAGCTTCGCAGAAACGCTGCACGCGACGGTGCGCAACCGGCTGTGGGGTTATGCCGACGAGCATCTCTCCAACGCTCAGCTGATCCGCGAGAACTACGAGGGCATCCGCCCCGCGCCAGGATACCCCGCCTGTCCGGACCACAGCCTCAAGCCGGTGCTGTTCGAGATGCTGGGGCATCACCCGGCCGAAGTGACCCTGACGGAGAATTTCGCGATGCTTCCGGCGTCGGCCGTCTCCGGCTTCTACTTCGCGCATCGGGACAGCCAGTATTTCGGCGTCGCGCGGATCGGACGCGACCAGCTCGACGAGTATGCCGCCCGCCGCGGGGTGTCGGTCGAGCAGGCCGAGCGCTGGCTCCGGCCCAACCTGGATTGAACCTTAGCGTCGTCATCCTGAACTTGTTTCAGGGTCCGTGCCGAACCCGTGGCGCGGGTCCCCAGAATGGATGCTGAAACAAGTTCAGCATGACGGTAGAGGGGCATCCATGCTTCGGCGGCTGTTGATCCTCTTGCTGCTTCTGATCGGCCCCGCGCTGGCCCATGCGCGCGGGATCGAGCCGGAGCTTGTCGCCGAGGGGCCGGCGACGCCCGGCGGCGAGGTCGAACTCGCGATCCACATGCAGCCGGAGCCTGGCTGGCACGGTTACTGGCTGAATCCCGGCGATGCCGGCTTGCCGATGGACGTGCAGTGGCAGCTGCCCAAGGGCTTTGCCGCAGGCCCGCTGCGCTACCCCGTTCCGACCCAGCTCAGGGTCGCGGGCATCATGAACTACGTGTTCGAGCGCGACTATGCCGTGCTCGTTCGCCTCAAGGTCCCTGCCAATGCAAAGGGCACGGTCCCGATCCGGGCCCAGGCGCGTTGGCTCGCCTGCACGGACAAGATCTGCGTCCCGGAGCACGGCGAGCTTGCCCTCGACCTGCCCGTCGGCAGCGGCACGCCCGACCGCGCCCGCTTCGATGCCTGGCGGCAGGAGCTGGCCCAGCCGCTCGCGACATTGGGCCACTTCCAGGCGAGCGGCGACAAGCTGCGCGTCGCAATCCCGATCCCGGCGAACGTAGAGCTGCGCGATCCTTACCTGTTCGCGATCACCGACAACGTTGTGGACTATGAGGCTCCGCAGTCGTTCCGGCGCGCAGGCGATTGGGTCGTCGCGCAAGTCGATATCAAGAAGGCGCCCTCACGGTTTGCTGGCGTGCTCGCATCGAAGGGTGGCCGGGGGCTCGAGTTCCACGCCGTCCCAGGGGCAGTTCCGGAAGGTGGAACCCCGCTCGGCGACCTTGGATGGGACGTCGTGATGTGGGCCGTCCTCGGCGCGGTCGCCGGCGGCATGCTCCTCAACCTGATGCCCTGCGTGTTCCCGATCCTCGCCCTGAAAGCGCTGCACCTTTCTCGCGCCGGAGGAGAAGCGACGGAAGTGCGCTCGGACGCGCTTGCCTACACGGCTGGTGCGATCGTCGGAACGGGCACCCTCGGCGCCGGGCTTCTGGCTATCCGCGCGGCCGGAGCGCAGGCCGGCTGGGCATTCCAGCTGCAGGACCCGCGCACCATCATGCTGCTGCTCCTGCTCGCGGTTGCGATCACCGCCAATCTCCTCGGATTGTTCGAGCTGCCCGTATTAGGTGGACGCGCGCAGCCGGCGGGCAGCTTCGGCACCGGCGCGCTTGCCGCCTTCGTCGCGACGCCCTGCGCCGGGCCGTTCCTTGGCGCCGCGCTCGGCACGGCGCTGCTGCTCCCGCTTGCCGGATCGATCGCCGTCTTCGCCGCGCTCGGTCTCGGTCTGGCGCTACCGTTCGTTCTGGTCGCCTTCGTTCCGGCGCTTCGAACCAGGTTGCCGAGACCTGGGCGCTGGATGGACCGGCTCAAGCGCTTCCTCGCCATCCCGATGGCAGCCAGCGCTGCCGCGGCGCTGTGGCTGCTGTACCGGCAGGCTGGCACTCCGGCGCTGCTGTTAGGTTTGGCGGCAACGATCGGCGTCCTGCTGCTCCTGTTCGCAGCGGGAAGGTCGCAGCGGCACGGCGATGCCAGTGCCTGGGCGATCCCGGCATCGCTCGCACTGGCGGCTGTCCTGATCTTCATCGTCCCGAGAACGACGGTCGCCTCGGCTCAGACGGCAACAGCTGCGGACGCCTGGAGCGAAGCTCGGGTCGCGACTGCGCAGCAGCAGGGCAAGCCTGTATTCGTCTACTTCACGGCCGACTGGTGCCTGACCTGCAAGGTCAATGAAGCGGCCGCGATCGACCGCAGCGAAGTGCGCGATGCTTTCAAGCAAGCGGGCGTCGCCGTTCTCGCCGGCGACTGGACCAACGGCGACCCTGCAATCACGCGCTTCCTGGAGAGCCGAGGCCGGGCGGGCGTTCCGCTCTACCTCTGGTACGCTCCCGGCAGACCGCCCGAAGAGCTGCCGCAGGTGCTAACCCCCTCCTTGCTTATTGCCCACGCTCGGCAGGTGAAGCGCTAGCAGCCCGGCTCCACGCCTTCTGCCCGGCAACCCATGTTTCCAGCACCTGCGTCCCTGCCAATTGCTGGGGATCGACGGTCGAGGGATCCCGGTCGACAATGATGAAGTCGGCCCATTTGCCCGGATCGAGTGACCCGATCTTCTCTTCGGCAAAGCCGGCATAAGCAGCGCCGCGGGTGTAGGCGCGCAAAGCCTGCTCGAAGCTCAGGCGCTCATTCGGAAACCATCCCCCAGGCGGCTGCCCGGTCACGTCTTGCCGGCTGATCCCGGCTGCAAGCCCCGGGAACGGATTGGGGGATTCAACCGGGAAGTCCGTTCCGAAGGCGAGCCTCGCGCCAGTACGCAGCATCGACTGCCACGCGTAGGCGCATTTGAGGCGCGCCAGGCCAAGCCGGGTCTCGGCCATCAGCCGGTCGCTCGTCTGGTGCGTCGGCTGCATCGAGGCAATGATGTGTGCCCGGCCGATGCGCGGCAGGTCCACGCAGTCGACGATCTGCGCATGCTCGATCCGCCAGCGCCGATTGAGGCCGTACTTGCCGTTGAGCCACTCGTAATTGCCGATCACCTGAGCATTCGCGGCGTCGCCGATCGCATGGGTCGCGATCTGGAAGCCCGCGGCGGCGACCGTATCCTCGTTCGATCGCAGTTCTGCATCGGAGTTCAATCGATTGCCCATCGTATCCGGCTTGTCGGCATACGGCTGCTTGAGCCACGCGCCCCGCGAGCCAAGCGCGCCGTCGGCGAAGAACTTCACCCCCTGTGCCCGCAGCCTGTCCTGATAGAGCCAGGGCGTCGGATGAGGAATCGCCTTCAGCGGATCGAGCCCGAGCAGATAGACCATCAACCGCACCTTGAGCGTATCGGCTTCACCCGAGCGCCTGAAGGTGTTCCAGTCCTCGAGCGAGGTGCTCATCGACCCCACGCCCGTAACACCGAAGGCGAGCAGAATTTCCTGTGCTTTCGCAAACTGCTGGTCCTGTTCGATCTGCGTCGGAGCCGGCACCGCACGATTGATCAGTGCCTTCGCGTTATCCACGAACACGCCGTTGATGATCTGCCCGCCAGCCGGCGCCGGCGTCGCCGCAGTCACGCCAGCGGCCCGCATCGCCGCGCCGTTCGCAACCAGTGCGTGACCGTCGACTCGCTCGAGCACTACCGGGCGGTCCGACACGATCGCGTCGAGGTCGGCGGCCGTGGGGAATTTCTTGTCCGGCCAAAGCTCCTGATTCCAGCCCGCGCCCATGATCCACTTCGCGTCAGGATGTGCAGCAGCATAAGCACGAAGCCGCTGCTGAAGTTCACCCAACGAACGCGTTCCGACGACGTCCAGCTGCAACGCGTTCGCGCCAAGCTCCATGACGTGCCCGTGCGCGTCGACGATCCCAGGCATGAGCGTCCGGCCGCCCGCATCGATCACGACCGCTGCCTTCGGGCGCGGATCGCCTGCGCGCAGCACGCGGTGGACCTTGCCGTCATTGCCGATCAGCAAGCCGGCGAAATGTTGCAGCCTGCCGCTGGCGTCCACCTGGATTCCGTTCGCATGATCGATCAGCGTGTCAGCCGAAGCGGTGGAGGCGAGCAGCAGGGCAGTGAGCGCGAGGAATGTCCTGGTCATGAGCGCCGCTTAGCATTGTTCGCCCCTGCGTGAAGCGCTAGGCCACCCGCCGATGCTCCAGCCGTCCTCAATGCAGCCGCCTTCGTTCGACGACATCAAGACCGCCGCACAGCGCATCCAGGGCGCTGTCATCCGGACCCCGATGCTGGTCAGCCGGACGCTGTCCGAAATCATCGGTGCGGAGGTCTGGCTCAAGTTCGAGAACTTGCAGTTCACGGCCGCGTACAAGGAACGCGGTGCGCTCAACAAATTGCTGCAGTTGTCCGCGGAGGAACGCGCGCGGGGCGTGATCGCAGCTTCCGCCGGCAATCACGCGCAGGCTGTGGCCTACCACGCGAAGCGGCTGGGCATCCCCGCGACGATCGTCATGCCGAAGGCGACACCGACGGTGAAGGTGACGCAGACGGCGGGTCACGGGGCGGAGGTCGTGCTGCACGGCGCGATGTTCGACGATGCCTATGCGCACGCCAAGGAACTGGCGCTCGAGAACGGATACGTTTTCGTTCACCCGTTCGATGATGCGCAGATCATCGCTGGCGCGGGAACGGTTGCGCTGGAGATGCTGGAAGAAGCGCCGGGGCTCGACACAATCGTGGTTCCGATCGGCGGCGGCGGGCTCATGTCCGGCGTGTCGATCGCCTCGCGCGCAATCAAACCGGACATCGAGCTCATCGGCGTCGAAGCCGAGCTCTATCCGTCGATGAAGTGCGCGATCGAGGATTGCCACATGCCGCTCGGCGGCGACACGCTCGCCGAAGGTATTGCCGTCAAGCAGCCTGGCCAACTTACATCGCGCATCCTTCGCGAATTTGCAGTCGACGTCGCGCTTGTTTCCGAGCGCAATCTCGAGCGCGCCGTCGCGATGCTCGTCGGCATCGAGAAAACTGTTGTCGAAGGCGCCGGCGCTGCCGGCCTCGCGGCAATGCT
>Ga0308173_10002222_pt1 | contig 10235 bp, 8 predicted proteins | sample PhyPR1_FD_203716 | JGI IMG/M metagenome (GOLD analysis project Ga0308173, IMG submission 203716) | Soil microbial communities from UC Gill Tract Community Farm, Albany, California, United States - DLSLS.P.R1 | ecosystem: Environmental > Terrestrial > Soil > Agricultural land | place: USA... | reverse complement strand
CGGAGTCGAACACCGGCTCCTTGTCCTCCTGCAGGTCGCGGTTGTAGGCGAGCGGCAGCGCCTTGAGCGTGGCCATCAGGCCGGCCAGGTTCCCGATCAGGCGGCCGGCCTTGCCCCGCGCGAGCTCGGCGATGTCGGGGTTCTTCTTCTGCGGCATGATGCTCGACCCGGTCGACCACGAGTCGTGGAGGCTGACGAACGCGAACTCGCGCGTCGACCAGAGGATCACCTCCTCGGCAATCCGGCTCACGTCGACCCCCACCTGGGCAGCGACGAACGCGAGCTCCGCCACGAAGTCGCGGGACGCGGTCCCGTCGATCGAGTTGGCGGACGACCCGGTGAAGCCGAGCTCCGCGGCGACGCCCTGCGGGTCGAGCCCGAGGGTGGACCCGGCGAGGGCTCCGGACCCGTACGGCGAGTCGCCGGCCACCCGCGCGTCCCAGTCGGCCAGCCGGCCGACGTCGCGCAGCAGCGCCCACGCGTGGGCGAGCAGGTGATGGCCGAGCAGCACCGGCTGGGCGTGCTGCAGGTGGGTGCGCCCCGGCATGACCGTCTCGCGGCCCGGCTCGAGGTGCCGCTCGGCCTGCGTCCGCAGGGCGTCGACCAGGTCGAGCACCCGGCCCGCGACGATCCGGGCGTGATCGCGCAGGAACGCCTTGAAGAGCGTGGCGATCTGGTCGTTGCGGCTGCGGCCTGCCCGCAACCGGCCACCCACGTCGGCGCCGACCTCCTCCACCAGCAGCCGCTCGAGCGCACCGTGCACGTCCTCGTCGGACGGGTCGGGCGCGAGCGTGCCGGCGGCGTACCGCTCCCCCAGCGACTCGAGACCCCGGACCAGCTCCGCGTGGTCGGCGTCGGTCAGCAGGCCGGCGCGGTGCAGCGCATTGGCGTGCGCGCGGGAGCCGGCGAGGTCGTACGGCGTCAGCCGCCAGTCGAAGTGCGTGGACCGCGACAGCGCCTCCAGCTCCGGTGACGGGCCGCCGGCGAAGCGGCCGCCCCAGAGCTTGCCGGCGCCGGTCGTGCCGGGGCCGCCCGTCGCGCCCGTGTGCTCCCCGCCCATCAGTCGGTCCCGAACTCCATGGCGGCATTGTCCAGCGCGGCCTCGTCGGGCTCCGCGCCGGCCAGCGGGTTCTGCGCGATCCGCTCGCCACCACCCGCCGGCAGCTCGCCGAAGAGGGTCCCGTGCTCGACGAGCACCTGCCCCTGGTCGAGCGGCTGGGCGGCGTACAGCTCCAGCTTGGACCGCGAGTCGGCGATGTCGAGGTTGCGCAGGGTGAGCTGGCCGATCCGGTCGGTGGGGCCGAACGCCGCGTTCTCGGTCCGCTCCATCGACAGCTTGTCGGGGTGGTAGGAGAAGGCCGGGCCGTCGGTGCGCAGGATCGTGTAGTCCTCGCCGCGACGCAGCCGCACGGTGACCTCGCCGGTGACCAGCGAGGCGATCCACCGCTGGATCGACTCGCGCAGCATCAGCGCCTGCGGGTCCAGCCAGCGGCCCTCGTAGAGCAGCCGGCCGAGCCGGCGGCCCTCGGCGTGGTAGCTGGCGATCGTGTCCTCGTTGTGGATCGCGTTGAGCAGCCGCTCGTAGGCGACCCACAGCAGCGCCATGCCCGGCGCCTCGTAGATGCCGCGCGACTTGGCCTCGATGATGCGGTTCTCGATCTGGTCCGACATGCCGAGGCCGTGCCGGCCGCCGATCTCGTTGACCTTGAGCACCAGCGCGACCGGGTCGTCGAGGCGCTCGCCGTCGACGCTGACCGGCCGGCCCGCCTCGAAGCCGATCGTCACGTCCTCGGGCGCGATCTCGACCGTGGGGTCCCAGAACTTCGCCCCCATGATCGGCTGGACGGTCTCCAAGGACACGTCGAGGTGCTCCAGGGTCTTCGCCTCGTGCGTCGCCCCCCAGATGTTGGCGTCGGTGGAGTACGCCTTCTCCTTCGAGTCGCGGTAGGGCAGGTCGTGCTCGGTGAGCCACTGGCTCATCTCCGCCCGGCCGCCGAGCTCGCTGACGAAGTCGGCGTCGAGCCACGGCTTGTAGATGCGCAGCTCGGGGTTCGCGAGCAGCCCGTAGCGGTAGAACCGCTCGATGTCGTTGCCCTTGAACGTCGATCCGTCGCCCCAGATGTCGACGCCGTCCTCGTGCATGGCGCGCACCAGCATGGTGCCGGTGACCGCGCGGCCCAGCGGCGTGGTGTTGAAGTAGGCCCGCCCGCCGGAGCGGATGTGGAACGCGCCGCAGACCAGCGCGGCCAGGCCCTCCTCGACCAGCTCCCGCCGGCAGTCCACCGCGCGGGCGATCTCCGCGCCGTACTGGAACGCCCGCCCGGGCACGCCGCTGATGTCGGGCTCGTCGTACTGCCCGATGTCGGCGGTGTAGGTGCACGGCACGGCGCCCTTGTCCCGCATCCAGGCCACGGCCACCGAGGTGTCCAGCCCTCCCGAGAACGCGATGCCGACCCGCTGGCCGACCGGGAGTGACGTCAGGACCTTGCTCACGAGTAGTTCTTCCTTCTGGCTGGTGGGATGAGGGTGAGGCGCGCGTGTCCGGCCGGTGCGAGGTACGCCGGTCAGCCGGACGTGTCGCGGGCCGGGTCCTCGGCGGAGTGGGTGTCCGCCATCGCGAGGAAGCGGCGGGCGAGCTCGTCCCCGCCGCGGGGGTCCCGGCCGATCACCAGGACCGTGTCGTCGCCGGCGATGGTGCCGAGGACCTCCGGGAACTCCGCCTTGTCGAAGGCCGAGGCCAGGAACTGCGCCGCGCCCGGCGGGGTGCGCAGCACCACGAGGTTGGCGCTGGCGTCGGCGCTGACGAGCAGCTCGCTGCACAGCCGCGCGAGGCGGCCGGCCGCCGCGGCCGACTCGCCGGGAACGGTCGGACGGCGGTCGCCGCCCTCGGCCGGCACCGCGTAGACCAGCGCGCCCGAGGGCGCGCGGACCTTGATCGCGTCGAGCTCGACCAGGTCGCGCGAGAGCGTCGCCTGGGTGACGCGGACGCCGCTCTCGGCGAGCAGCCCGGCCAGCTCGCTCTGCGAGCGGACCTCGTGCTGGGTGACCAGCTCCACGATCTGCTGGTGCCGGGCGCTCTTCGTGGTGGGCCGCAGCGCGGTGCTCACGACGCCCCTCCCCCGGTCGGCTCGGGGCGGGCCCGGTCGAGGAGGAACGCGAGCACGGCCTTCTGCGCGTGCCGGCGGTTCTCGGCCTCGTCCCACACCACGCTCCGGGGGCCGTCGATGACCTCGGCGGCGACCTCCCGGCCCCGGTAGGCCGGCAGGCAGTGGAGCAGGATCGCGTCGTCCGCGGCGCGCCCGAACAGCTCGCTGGTCACCGACCAGGGGGCGAAGACGGCGGCCCGGGTGGCCGCCTCGTCCTCCTTGCCCATCGAGATCCAGGTGTCCGTGACGACGACGTCGGCGCCGGTGACCGCGGCCACCGGGTCGGGCTCGAGGCCCACCGAGCCGCCCGTCGTCGCCGCGATCGCCGCCGCGCGGTCGAGCACCTCCGCGCCCGGGGCGAAGCCCTCGGGCGAGCTGACGCGCACGTGCAGGCCGGCCGTCGCTCCCGCGAGCAGCCACGAGTTCCCCATGTTGCAGGCGCCGTCGCCGACGAACGCGACCGTGAGCCCGGCCAGCCGCCCCTTGTGCTCGCGGATCGTCATCAGGTCCGCCAGCAGCTGGCACGGGTGGAAGTCGTCGGTGAGCGCGTTGACGACCGGGACGCCCGCGTGGGCGGCCATCTCCTCGAGCGCCGACTGGGCGAACGTGCGCCAGACGATCACCGACGCCTGCCGGCCCAGCACCTTGGCGACGTCGTGCACCGACTCGCGGACCCCGATGCCGGCGAGCGCGCCGTCGACGACCATCGGGAAGCCGCCCAGCTCCGCGATGCCGGCCGCGAACGACGACTGCGTGCGCAGCGTCTGCTTGTCGAAGACCATCGCGACGGTGCGCGGGCCGGCGAGCGGCTTCGCGTCGTACGGGGCCTGCTTCATCGCGAGCGCCACGTCGATGACCTGCGCCTGCTCGGCGGGGCTCAGGTCGTCGTCGGCGAGGAAGTGCCGCAGCCCGCCCGTGGTCGGCGCGCCGGTCATGCGTGGGCCTCGTCGAGGATGCCGGGCCACGCGGCCAGGAACGCGCTGACGTCGTCCTCGGTCAGCACCAGCGGCGGAGCCAGCCGGATCCGCGCCGGCGTGGCGTTGTTGACGATGAACCCGGCCGCCAGCGCGGTGGCCGCGACCTCCGCGGACCTCGGCTCGGCGAGGTCCAGGCCGACGAACAGGCCGGCGCCGCGGACCTCGGTCACCCGCGGGTCGGCCGCCAGGCCGGTGCGCAGCCGGTCCCCCAGCGCGATCGAGTGCTCCAGGAGGCCCTCGTCCTCGATGGCGCCGACGACCGCCAGGGCGGCCGCGCACGCCACCGGGTTGCCGCCGAACGTGGTGCCGTGGTTGCCCGGCTCGAGCAGCTCTCCGGCGGCGCCGAGCCCGACGCACGCCCCGATCGGAAATCCGCCCCCGAGCCCCTTGGCGAGCGTGACGACGTCCGGTCGGACCGGCTCCTCGGCCAGGGTGGGGTCGACCGCCGGGTTGGTGTGCGCGAACCAGGTCCCGGTCCGGCCCATCCCGGACTGCACCTCGTCGAGCCAGAGGAGCGCGCCGTGCTCGTCGGCGACCCGGCGGGCGGCGGCGAGGTAACCGGGCGGGGGCATGACGACTCCCGCCTCGCCCTGGACCGGCTCGAGCAGCACCGCGGCGGTCTCGTCGGTCACCGCCGCGGCCAGCGCCTCGGCGTCGCCGTACGGGACGAACGTGACGTCGCCGGGGAGCGGCTCGAACGGGGCCCGGTAGGCCTCCTTGGAGGTCAGCGCCAGCGCCCCCATCGTGCGGCCGTGGAAGGAGCCCTCGGCCACCACGACGTGGGTGCGGCCGGTGCGCCGGGTCAGCTTGAACGCGGCCTCGTTGGCCTCGGTCCCGGAGTTGGCGAGGAAGACCTTGCCGTCGCCGGGGGCGACGCCCAGCAGTCCGAGCAGCCGCTCGGCGAGCTCGACCTGCGGCGCGGTGGTGAAGAAGTTGGAGACGTGCCCGAGGGTGCCGAGCTGGGAGGTGACCGCCTCGACCAGGACCGGGTGGGCGTGGCCGAGCGCGTTCACGGCGATGCCGGCGAGGAGGTCGACGTACTCCTTGCCGTCGAGGTCCCACACGCGCGCACCCTCGCCGCGGGCCAGCACCAGCTTGGGCGGGCCGAAGGTGTTCATCAGGCAGGCGGCGTACCGCTCCGCGTAGCCCTGGGTCGTGCCGCTCGCGGTCGTGTCGGTGGTCACTCGGCGTCCCTCGCCTTCCGGGTCTTGGTCTCGACGCCGGGCAGCACCTGCGTGCCGACGCCCTCGTTGGTGAAGAGCTCCAGCAGCACCGCGTGCGGCTCCCTGCCGTCGACGACGGTGGCCCGCGGCACGCCGCCGTGCAGCGCCTCGAGGCAGGCGCGCATCTTCGGCACCATCCCGGAGGCGAGCGTCGGGAGCAGCTCCTCGAGCGCCTCGGGGGCGATCTCCCCGACCACGTCCTCGGAGCTCGGCCAGTCGAGGTAGAGGCCCTCGACGTCGGTGAGGACGAGCAGCTTCTCCGCGCCGAGCGCGACGGCCAGCGCGGCCGCGGCCGAGTCGGCGTTGACGTTGTGGACGGTGCCCTGGGCGTCGGGCGCCACGCTGGAGACGACCGGGATCCGGCCGGCCTCGATGAGGTCCAGCACCGACTCGGGGCGCACCTGCGCCACCTCGCCGACGAGGCCGAGGTCGACCTCAGCGCCGTCGACGAACGTGGTCGCGGGCTCGGCGGTGAACAGGCCGGCGTCCTCGCCCGAGCAGCCGACCGCCAGCGGCCCGTGCTCGTTGATGAGGCCGACCAGCTCCCGCTGCACCTGGCCGACGAGCACCATCCGGACCACGTCCATCGCCTCGGGCGTGGTGACCCGCAGGCCGCCGCGGAACTCGGACTCGATGCCGAGCCGGTCGAGCATCTGGGAGATCTGGGGGCCGCCGCCGTGGACCACGACCGGCTTGAAGCCGGCGAAGCGCAGGAACGCGACGTCCTCGGCGAACGCGCGCTTGAGCCGGTCGTCGGTCATGGCGTTGCCGCCGTACTTCACCACGACGATCTTGCCGTGGTAGCGCTTCAGCCACGGGAGCGCGGCCGCCAGGGTCCGCGCCTTGGCCGGGTCCGGCTTGCTCGGGTCGTGGTGGACGTGGTCGATCGGTGCGGTCATGAGGAGTAGGCGCTGTTCTCGTGGACGTAGGCGTGGGTCAGGTCGTTGGTCCAGACCGTCGCCCGCTCGGGACCGGACTTGAGGTCGATGGTCACGCTGACCTCGCGGCCGCTGAGGTCGACGCCGGCCGGGTCCTCGTGCGGGGCCGAGCTCCGGCACACCCACACGCCGTTCATCGCGACGTCGAGGTCCGCCGGGTCGAACCGCGCGGTCGTGGTGCCGATGCTGGCCAGCACCCGCCCCCAGTTGGGATCCTGGCCGAAGACCGCGGCCTTGAACAGGTTGGAGCGGGCCACGCTGCGCGCGACCTCCACCGCCTCGTCCTCGGTCGCGGCGTTGAGCACGGTGATCGCGATCTCGTGGTCCGCGCCCTCGGCGTCCTGGAGCAGCTGCATCGCGAGGTCGGTGCACGCCTGGGTCAGCGCGGCGGTGAAGTCGTCGAGGCTGGGCGTGATGCCGCTCGCGCCGCTGGCCATCAGGGTGACGGTGTCGTTGGTCGACATGCACCCGTCGGAGTCCAGCCGGTCGAAGCTGACCCGGGTCGCCGCCCGCAGCGCCGTGTCGAGGTCGGCGGCCGGGACGACGGCGTCGGTGGTGAGCACGACCAGCATCGTCGCCAGCTGGGGAGCGAGCATCCCGGCGCCCTTGGCCATCCCGCCGATGCTCCAGCCGGGGCCCTCCACGACGACCTGCTTGGACACCGAGTCGGTGGTCATGATCGCGGTGGCCGCGTCGGCGCCGCCGTCGGCCGCCAGGGCGTCGTACGCCGCGCGTGCGCCGGCCAGCACCCGCTCGCGGTCGTTGGCGAGGCCGATGAGCCCGGTCGAGCACACGACGACGTCGACGGCACCCGCGCCCAGGCTCTCGGCGACCGTCTCGGCGACCGCGTGCGTGGTCCGGAAGCCCTCGGGCCCGGTGTAGCAGTTCGCCCCGCCGGAGTTGAGGAACACCGCCTTCACCGTGCCGTCCTTGACGACCTCCTGGCTCCACAGCACCGGGTTGGCCTTGCAGCGGTTCGCGGTGAAGACGCTGGCGGAGTCGTGGGTCGGGCCGTCGTTGACGACCAGGGCCACGTCCTTGGCGCCGGTCGACTTCAGGCCGGCGGCCACGCCGGCCGCCCGGAACCCCCGGGGAGTGGTGACGCTCATCAGGGTGCGACTCCTACGGTCGTGAGCCCGAGCGCCTCGTCGAGGCCCAGGGCGAGGTTCATGCACTGCACGGCGGCGCCGGCGGTGCCCTTGGCGAGGTTGTCGACGGCACCGACGGCGACCAGACGGCCGGCGTCCTCGTCGACGGTGACCTGGACGTGGACCGCGTTGGAGCCGGTCACGGACTGGGTCTGCGGCCACTGGCCGGCCGGGAGGACGTGGACGAACCGCTCGTCGGCGTACGCCTTCTCGTAGACGGCGCGCGCCTGCTCGGCGGTGACGTCCCCGACCAGCCGCGCCGAGCAGGTGGCGAGGATGCCGCGGGCCATCGGCACCAGGAGCGGGGTGAAGCTGACCGAGACCGTGCCGTCGACGAGGCCGGAGAGGTTCTGGGTGATCTCGGGGGTGTGGCGGTGCACTCCCCCCACGCCGTACGCGCTCGCGCTGCCCATGACCTCGCTGCCGAGCAGGTGCGGCTTCGGCGCCTTCCCGGCGCCGCTGGTCCCGGACGCGGCGACCACGACGACCTCGGGCTCGACGATCCCGGCGGCGACGGCCGGGGCGAGGGCCAGCGTGGAGACGGTCGGGTAGCAGCCGGGCACCGCCACCCGGCGGGCGCCGCGGAGCAGGTCGCGCCGGCCGGGCAGCTCCGGGAGGCCGTAGGGCCAGGTCCCCGCGTGCTCGCCGCCGTAGAACCGCTCCCAGGCGCCGGAGTCCTCCAGGCGGAAGTCCGCCCCGCAGTCGACGACCACCGTCGCGGGGTCGGCCTCGCCGAGGCGGTCGGCGAGCACACCGGACTGCCCGTGGGGGAGCGCGAGGAACACCACGTCGTGCCCGACGAGGGTTTGGAGCGAGGTCTCCTCGAGCACCCTGTCCGCGAGGGGCACCAGGTGCGGCTGCAGGAGACCGAGGGCCTGGCCGGCGTTCGACGCGCCGGTGAGGGCGCCGATCTCGACCTCCGGGTGGCCCAGGAGCAACCGGAGCAGCTCACCGCCCGCGTAGCCGCTGGCCCCGGCCACCGCCACTCGCGTCCTCGTCATGTGCATGAGTATACATGACACCGCATGCCCATGAATGGGGTGTCGGGCGTCGGTGGATCGCACTACGTTGGCCGGCATGGTGAGACTCGACGAGACGACCTACCTCGCCCACCTCGAGCGCGAGTCCGCGCTGTTCCGGACGGCGCTGGCGGGCTGCTCGCCCCACGCCCCGGTGCCGAGCTGCCCGGAGTGGACGGCCGCCGACCTGCTGTGGCACCTCGGCGAGGTCCAGCACTTCTGGACGACGATCCTCCACCAGCGACCGAAGGGGCCGGACGACTACGCGGAGCCGGAGCGTCCGGAGTCGTACGACGCGCTGCTGGGCTTGTTCGACGCGGGGACGCCGGAGCTGGTCGGCGCGCTGCGCGCCGCGGAGCCGGAGGAGGAGACCTGGACCTGGTCGGAGGACGACCACACGGCCGGGTTCATCTATCGCCGCCAGGCCCACGAGGCGCTGATCCACCGGCTCGACGCCGAGCTCGCGGCCGGGGCCGGGTTCACCGCGATCGATCCGGCGCTGGCGGCCGACGGCGTGGAGGAGGTGCTCGGCGTGATGTACGGCGGCTGCCCGTCGTGGGGCACCTGGACCCCGGCCGACACCCACCTGCGGGTGGACTGCACCGACACGGGCGACTCCGTCTGGGTGCGGCTCGGTCACTTCTCGGGCACCTCCCCCGAGGGCAAGGACCACGAGGACGACGACCTCCACGTCGTCGCCGACCCCGGGTCGGAGCCGGACGCGGTCGTCGCCGGGCCGGCCGGCGCCCTCGACGCCTGGCTCTGGCGTCGCGGCGACGACGCCGAGATCACGCTGACCGGCGACCGGGCGGCGTACGACGGCTTCCGCGCCGCGGTCGACCAGCCGATCAACTGAGCCCCGCCGGCCGGGGCGCCGGTCAAGCGGGGCCGGATGGTCCGTGACGTTCCGCCGTGCCTACACCGACCAGGTCGTCAGGCGGGCGGCGAAGACGCGCCGACTCGGCGTCAGCTCCGCTGGACGGCCCCGGTGCGCTCGGCGGCGAGCGCCACCGCGGCGTCGCGGGCCGCGGCGGTCTCCTCCTCGGTGAGCGTCCGGTCGGGGGCGCGGAAGCGCAGCGCGAAGGCCAGCGACTTCTTGCCCTCGCCGGCCTGGGCGCCGGTGTAGACGTCGAACAGCCGGATCGACTCCAGCAGCTCGCCGGCTCCCTCCCGCAGCGCGGCCTCCACGTCACCCGCGGCGACGGAGGCGTCGACGACGAGGGCGACGTCCTCCTTGGCCAGCGGGTACGTCGAGAACTCCGGACCGGGCGGCACGTCGCGCGCGGCGCGCATCAGCACGTCGAGGTCGACCTCGACCGCGGCGCTGCGCGCGGGCAGGCCGAAGGCGGTGCAGACCTTCGGGTGCAGCTCGCCGGCGTGGCCGAGCAGCTCGCCCTCGACGGCGAACCGGGCGCACCGGCCCGGGTGCCACGGCGCGTGGGACGCGGCCTCGAGCGAGAGCACGACGCCGAGCTCGGCGGCGAGCCGGCGCACGAGCGCCACCGCGTCCGCCCAGCCGGTCTCCCGGCCACTCCCCCACCAGCCGGCGCGCTCGCGCTCACCGGCGAGCACGACACCGAGGTGCAGCGGCTGCCGCGGGATGGCGGCGAGCAGCCTCTCCAGGTCGGCCTGGTCGGGACGGCGGTCGACGCCGAGGATCGGCGCGGGTCCGGAGTCCACCGGGAACGCCACGAGGCCGGTCTCGAACAGCGCGGCGCTCGACGCGCCCCGACCCACGTTGCGGGCCGCCGCCTTGAGCAGACCGGGCAGCAGCGTCGTGGTGT
>Ga0308173_10002221_pt1 | contig 10237 bp, 9 predicted proteins | sample PhyPR1_FD_203716 | JGI IMG/M metagenome (GOLD analysis project Ga0308173, IMG submission 203716) | Soil microbial communities from UC Gill Tract Community Farm, Albany, California, United States - DLSLS.P.R1 | ecosystem: Environmental > Terrestrial > Soil > Agricultural land | place: USA... | reverse complement strand
TATGACGTCCTTGGTCACGATGCCCAGCGACAGGCCGTACTCGGTCGCGGTGGCCAGCCGTACCGCCTCCTCGGCGTCGGAGAAGCGGACGACCGGGGCCACCGGGCCGAAGATCTCCTGCGCGAAGGCCGGTGACTCGGGGGCGACGTCGGCCAGCACCGTGGCCTTGTAGAACAGGTCCTCGTAGGTGCCGCCGGCCGCGACCTTCGCGCCGCCGCCGACGCTGCCGGTGACCACGCCGTGCACCTTGTCGCGCTGGCCTGCGTCGATCAGCGGGCCGAGCGCCACCTCGGCCCGGGCCGGGTCGCCGACCGGCAGATGTGCGGCCTTGCCCGCCAGCCGCTCCACGTAGTCGTCGTAGATCCGCTCGTGCACCAGGTGGCGGCCGGTGGTCATGCAGATCTGGCCCTGGTGGAAGAAGCTGCCGAACGCCGCCAGCCCGACGGCCTCGTCGACGTCGGCGTCGTCCAGCACGATCAGGGCGGAGTTGCCCCCCAGCTCGAGATGGGCCCGCTTGAGGTGCTTGCCCGCGAGCTCGCCGACCTTGCGCCCGGCCGCGGTCGAGCCGGTGAACGAGATGACCCGGACCAGCGGATGGGTGACCAGCGCCTCGCCGACGTCCACCGCCCCGGGCAGCATCTGCAGCACACCCGGCGGCAGCCCGGCCTCCTCGAAGATCCTGGCCATCGTGACGCCGCCGGTGACCGCGGTGCGCGGATCCGGCTTGAGGATCACGGCGTTGCCCAGCGCCAGCGCGGGGGCCACCGACCGGATGCCCAGGATGATCGGCACGTTGAACGGCGAGATGACCCCGACCACCCCGGCCGGTACCCGGCGGGCCATGGACAGCCGGGGCTCCTCGCTGGGCAGCAGCTCACCGTACGAGCGGCTCGGCAGGCTCGCCGCCTCGAAGCACTCCTGCTCGGCGACGTGCACCGCGAACCCGGCCACCGGCGGGATCGCCCCGACCTCCCGTACGTTCCACCAGGTGATCTCCTCGGCGTGGTCGGTGAACAGCCGGGCCGCCTTGCGCAGCACGGCCGCGCGCTGCGGGTGCGGGGTGGCGGCCCACTCGCGCTGTGCGGCCGCCGCGATCTCGGCGGCCTTGGCCACGTCGCTGGGGGTGGCCACGCCTATCTTGCCGAGGGTGTCGCCGGTCGCCGGCTCGATGACGTCGCGCACGCCGCCCGACCCGTCCACCCACGATCCGCCGATGAAGATGCGGTTCTGCCACGTCGCTTGATCGAGGAACACGCCGGATCCTTCCATTGCAGGTCTCTGCAATCTAGGCGGGGAGCGCGGCCGATTCCAACGAATCTTTTCACTCACCGGAAACCCGGGTTTATCCGAGATGCGACAGCAGGCGGACCAGCAGCTCCCGATGGCCTTCCAGCGCCGTGTTGAGGCTGCGCTCCGGCCACGACGACCACACCGCGTGATCGACCGAGTCCCAGTCGATGCCCCCGTGCGGTGGCTGCGGGTCGTACTCGATGCCGAGCTGGATGGCCTTGGCGGTCTCGGTGTCGGTCAGCCGTTCGGCCAGGTGCAACGCCATGTCGATCCCGGCCGAAACGCCGGCGGCGGTGATGAACCGGCCGTCGGCCACCCACCGCTCGGCCACCGGCTCGGCCCCGAACGCCTTCAGCAGGTCTCTGAACGCCCAGTGCGTGGTGGCCTTCCGGCCCTCCAGCAGGCCCGCCGCGCCCAGGAGCAGCGAACCGGTGCAGACCGAACCGACGATCTCCGCGCCGGCGGCCGCCGTCTTCAGATAGGCCAGCAGGGTCTCGTCGGCCAGCGCGGCCATCGTCGGCACGTCCCCGCCCGGCACGATGACCGCCCACGGGTGCGGCATCTCGTCGAAGGTGTGGGTGGCGGCCACACGCAGCGGCGCGTCGGTGTCCATCGGGCCAGGCCGTTCGGCCACGGTGACGACCTGATGGCCGGGCAGCGCGGTCAGCACCTGCAGCGGCCCGACGAGATCGAGCGGGGTCATGCCGGGATAGGCGACGAAGGCGATGGTCCTGGTCTGTGTCATGGGCGTCATGGGCCCGACGGTCGCAGCCCCGGGCGGACGGGTCAGCACCGATGTCCGAAATCCTGGGAACCCGGTCGTTCAGACTAGGCTGCCGGTCATGGCACGGGTGCTGATCGTGGCGTACCAGGACGCCGAACTGCTCGACATCGCCTGCCCGGCGGACGTGTTCGACGCGGCCGCCCGCTGGGGGGCGAACCCGGCGTACACGGTGGAACTGACCAGCCTGGGCGGCCGTCCGGTCCGTACCGTGTCGGGCCTGGTGCTGGCCGCTCAGCGGCTGGAACGAACGGCCGGGCCCCTGGACACCGTGGTGGTCGCCGGCGGCCTGGGCTCGGCCGCCGCGGCTGCCGACCATCGCCTGCTGGAACAGGTACGCCGGGTCTCGGCCGCCGCCCGGCGCACCGCCTCGGTGTGCACCGGGGCGGAGGTGCTCGCAGCCGCCGGGCTGCTGGACGGCCGCCGGGCCACCACCCACTGGATGTGGGCCGCCGCGTTGGCCGAGCGGCATCCCAAGGTGTGCGTCGACCCGTCGCCGCTCTATGTCAGGGACGGCGACTTCTACACCTCGGCCGGGGTCACCAGCGCGCTGGATCTGAGCCTGGCGCTGGTCGCCGACGACCACGGCCCCGAGCTGGCCCGCCATGTCGCCCGTTCACTGGTCACCTACCTCCAGCGGCCGGGCAACCAGGCCCAGGTGAGCCTGTTCATGGCCGCCCCGGCTCCGGCGGACGACGTGGTGCGCCGCGTCTGCGACCACATCGCGGCCCATCTGTCCGACGACCTGTCCGCCGATGCGCTGGCCGCCGTCGCCGGGGTGGGGCCACGCCACCTGGCCCGGCTGTTCGACCTGCATCTGCACACGACCCCGGCCCGGCACGTGCGCGCCGTCCGTGCCGAGGCGGCCGGGCACCTGCTCGCCACCACCCGTCTCCCGCTCAGCGCGGTCGCCCGCCGTTGCGGCTTCCGCTCCCCCGAGACCCTCCGTCAGGCCTTCCAGGACCTCTACGCCACCTCCCCCTCCGCGTACCGGGCCGCCACCACCCTCGTGAAGAACCCGGCGTGATCATGGACGGGGCAGTCCCTCCGTGCTGAGCAGGACGATCGTGCCGTGCGCCGGAAGGTCGCGCGCGGCCGCCAGGGCCGCGGCGCCGCAGGGACCCGCCGGGATGCCCAGGGAGTGGAGATCGGCCTGGGCCTTGAGGCAGGCCTCGTCGGTGACGGTGAGGGCCCGGTCGAGGCCGTCGCGCAGGTACGGCCAGGCCAGGCTGGACACGGTGCCGCAGTTGAGGCCGGTCATGACGGTCTGCTCGGTGGCGACCGGGTGCGGGGTTCCAGACCGCAGTGCGCCCAGGACGCAGGCGGCGCGTTCCGGCTCCACGGTGGCGAGGGACGGCGCCGCCGCGGCGGACCGGTAGTGCGTGACGGCGGCCTGGGCCAGGGCGCCGACCCCCGCGGGCACGACGACGAGATCGGGCGCTCCGGCGAGTTGGGCGTCGATCTCGGTGAACAGGGTCGAGTAGCCCTCCGCGATCCAGGCCGGGATGCGCTCGTAGCCGGGCCAGGCCGTGTCCTGGACCAGCAGCGCGCCGGGGGCCTCGGCTGCCCGGGCGGCCTCCCGTACGGCGTCGTCGTAGCTCCCGGCGACCTCGACGATCGACGCCTCCTCGGCCTCGATCCCGGCCAGGGCGGCGGCGGGCAGCCCGGCCGGCACGAAGACCTCGGCCTTCGTACCGAGCAGCCGGGCCATCCAGGCCACGGCGCGGCCGTGGTTGCCGTCGGTCGCGGTGACCAGCACCGGCAGGGTCGGAACGCCTTCGAGCGCCCGGTGGATCGCCCAGGAGGCGCCGAGGATCTTGAAGGCGGACAGGCCCATCCGCGCCGACTCGTCCTTGACGAACACCCGGCGCGCGCCGAGTTCGGCGGCCAACTCCGGGACCTCCACGAGCGGGGTCGGCGCGTAGCCCGGCAGGGTCCGGTGGAAGGCGGCCACCTGCGGGGCGGCCGGCCGGCAGCGCCATGCGCGGGCCGCAGGCCGGTGGTAGCGGTCGCGCTGCATGACGGGCACACGGCCAGCCTGCCGGACTCGCTTATGATCGGTCCAGCGAATGTTTTCCAGCGATATCCATCGACAGAATCGACGGATCAGTGCTCGATCTGCATCGTCTGCGCCTGCTGCGCGAGTTGAAGCACCGCGGCACGCTGGCCGCCGTCGCCGAGGCCCTCTCCTACAGCCCGTCCACGATCTCCCAGCAGATCTCCCTGCTGGAGGCCGAGGCCGGGGTCGCGCTGCTGGAGCATGTCGGCCGCCGGGTCAGGCTGACCGAGCAGGCCGAGATCCTCGTCGCGCACACCGAGGCGGTGCTGGGCCGGCTCGAACGGGCCGAGGCCGAGATCGCGGCCTCGCTGGGCACGGTCGCCGGGGTGCTCAAGGTGGCCGCGTTCCAGAGCGCGGCGCTCGCGCTGATCCCGGCGATGGTGACCCGGCTGCGCGCCGAGCATCCGGCGCTTCGGGTGGAGGTCAGCCAGGCCGAGCCGGAGGTCGCGCTTCCGGCGCTCCTGGCCCGGGACTTCGACCTGGTCATCGGTGAGGAGTATCCCGGCAGCCCCATCGCCCGCCCCGCGCACCTGGAGCTGGCCGATCTCTGCCTGGATCCGCTGCGCCTGGCCGGGCCCGCTCCCCTCGCCTCGCTGGCCGGCCATCCCTGGGCGATGGAGCCGGCCGGTACGGCGTCCCGCCAGTGGGCGACCAGGCTGTGCCGGGCGGCCGGGTTCGAGCCCGACGCACGGTTCGAGTCTCCTGATCTCCTGGTGCACCTGCGTCTGGTCGAGGCGGGGCACGCCGCCGCGTTCATCCCCGATCTGATCTGGACCGGCCGTGCCCCGACGATCACCCTCCACGAGCTGCCCGGCGGTCTCCTCGCCCGGCGCCTGTTCACCGCGGTCCGCCGCGGCGGTGGCACCCACCCCGCCGTCCGGGCGGCCCGCACCGCCCTGCTCGCGGCCGTTCCCGAGCGGCTCAGGGGATGAGGACGGCGGCGCCGGTGTAGCGGTCGGCGGCCAGGTCGCTGAGGGCCTGGTCGGCGGCGGAGAGCGGGTACGGGTGGGTGGTGATGGCGATCGGCAGCCGGGCGGTGAGGCGCAGGAACTCCTCGCCGTCGGCCCGGGTGTTGGAGGTCACCGAGCGGACCTGGCGCTCCTGGAAGAGGTGCCGCTGGTAGTCCAGGGCCGGGATGTCGGACAGGTGGATTCCGGCGACGGCCAGGGTGCCGCCGCGGTCCAGGCGCTCCAGCGCGGCGGGGACGAGTTCGCCCGCCGGCGCGAAGATGATGGCCGAGTCGAGCGGGTCGGGAGCCTGGTCAAAGGAGTCGCCGGCCCACGTCGCACCCAGGTCCAGGGCCAGGGTGCGGGCGGCCGGGGCCCGGGTGAAGACGTAGACGCTCGCCCCGGCGGCCATCGCCACCTGCGCGGCGAGGTGGGCGGAGCCGCCGAAGCCCCAGATGCCCAGACGGCCGCCGGGCGGCAGCTCGGCGCGGCGCAGGGCTCGGTAGCCGATGATCCCGGCACACAGCAGGGGGGCCAGCTCCTGGTCGGTACGGCCCGCGGGCAGGTCGTACACGTAGGCGTCGGGGGCGATCGCGTACTCGGCGTATCCGCCGTGGGCGTCCCAGCCGGTGTAGCGCGAGTCGGGACAGAGGTTCTCCGCGCCCCGGCGGCAGAATCGGCAGACCCCGCAGGTCTGGCGGAGCCAGGCGACTCCCACCCGGTCGCCGGGCCGGTGGCGTGCCGAGTCTCCGGTCGAGACCACCTCGCCGACGATCTCGTGGCCCGGTGTCACCCCGGGCAAATGAACCGGGAGGTCGCCCTCGGCCACGTGCAGGTCGGTACGGCAGACGCCGCAGGCCAGGACCCTCAGCAGCAGCTCACCCGGGCCCGGCCTCGGGACCTCGCGATCGACCTGCCGCAACGGGCCGTCGCCGATCGGTCCCACGGCCGCCACGCTCCATGTCCGCATGGTCTCCATCATCGACCTGGGCCAGCAGCAACGTCACATCGTCGTCGGTGCCCTCCGTGCCGGGGAGCAGGGTGGACAGCACCCGGTCGGCGGTCGTCTCCAGGTCCAGACCGGCCGCGAACGACCGCTCCAGCTCGGCGGTCAGCGTCATGATGCGCAGATCGAGGTCGCAGACCCGGGACTCCACGAGGCCGTCGGTGTAGAGCACGATGGTGGAGCCGGGCCGAAGCTTGACCGCGGCTTGGTGATGCGGATGGCCGCTCACCCCCAGCGGGACGCCCACCGGGGCGCGCAGCGGGCGGACCGGCTCGCCCGCCACGACCAGCAGCACCGGCAGATGACCGGCCGAGCAGACCGACACCTCGCACGTCTCCCGGTCGATCAGGAGGTAGCAGCAGGTGACGAGCTGGTCGGGCAGATCGCAGACCACGGCGTCCAACGTGCGCATGAGCTGCCAGGGCGGCATCCCGGTCTTGGCCAGGGCGTGCGCGGCGGCCCTGAGCTGGCCCATCACCGCGGCCGCCTCCAGGCCGCGGCCCATGACGTCGCCGATGACCACGCCGACCCTGGTGGGGCTCACCGAGATCACGTCGAACCAGTCGCCGCCCACTCCGAAGCCCTCGGTGGCCGGACGGTAGCGGCTGGCCGTACGGATCCCGGGAATCTGCGGCGGCGTGCCCATCAGGCTGCGCTGCAGGGTCAGAGCGACATGCCGCTGCTCGTTGTAGAGACGGGTGAGCTCCTCGCGGGCCTGGCGGCGTTCGCCGATGTCCCGGGCGATGGCCGAAATCCCGGTGACCTCCCCGTCCGACGTCACCGGCGACAGGGTCATCTCGACGTCGAGCAACCGGCCGTCGGCGGCGAGCCGGACCGTCTCGAAGCGTTCGACCCGTTCGCCCCTGGCCAGCCGGCCGAGCAGCGTCTCGACCTCGTCCGCCCGGTCCGGCGGCGCGAGGATCGACGTATGCCGGCCGATCATCTCGGCGGCGGTGTAGCCGTACAACCGCTCGGCGGCCTGGTTCCAGAAGGTGATCACGCCGTCCAGGGTCTCGGCGAAGATCGCGTCCTGTGACGACTCGACGATCACCGCCAGCTCGTTGAGCTTGCGTTCGACCAGCTTGCGGTCGGTGACGTCGCGGATCGCCGCGGACATCAACAGCCCCTCGCGGCTCTCCAGCGGGCTCAGGCTGATCTCGACAGGAAACTCCCTGCCGTCCTTGCGCAGCCCGGTCAGCTCATGGTGCACGGCGGCCATCGGGCGCGGGGCCGGGTTCGCCGCGTACCGCCGCCGGTGCGCTACATGCCGCACCCTGCTGCGCAGCGGGATCAACGTCTCCACCGGGCGGCCCAGCAACTCCTTGCGCGAGTAGCCGAACAGCCGCTCGGTCTGTGCGTTGACGCGCTGGATGACCCCGTCGGCGTCCACGATCACCATCGCGTCCGGCGCAGCCTCCAACAGCCCACGGAACCGGCGTTCGGCCGTGCGCGTATAGGTCGTCGTCTCGGTCCCCACCCCGTACGCCTTCACTCGCAAGATGTACTGCAAGTGTGCACATGATCACGCTCCGAGGTGGCCGGTTTTCAGGTTTCGGTCCCGGCGATCACTTCGTCAACGACGGCAGTCAGGCCGCCCCGCGCATACGCCGCACGCTGTCTCATCGCACCGTTGCCCGTGTCGGTCAGGCGCCGGACCCCCTCGATGACGGTCGGCAGGTCGCCGTACTCCACCAGGGCGGGCTGCGCGTAACCACCCATCGCGCGGATCAGGTCGGCGGCCTCCTTGGTGCGTCCGGTCACTGGATCGAGGCCCTGCCCGGCCAGCCCGTCGCGGGCGGCCCGCCAGTACGCGGCGCGCAGCAGCGCGGGCGAGACCACCGGGCCGGGATCTCCGGCCGCCACCGCGTCCAACGCGGTACCGACCAGGCCCCGGATCATGACGGCGACCAGCGCGGTGTCCCGGACCGACAGCGGTACGTCGGCGGCCCTGATCTCGACGGTCGGCAGATGCCGGGACGGCCGGACGTCCCAGAAGATCGTCCCGGTGTCCATCAGGACCCCGCTCTCCAACAAGGTGGCGACCAGCCCGTCGTAGTCGGCCAGCGAGGTGAAGTACGGCGGCGGCCCGGCGACCGGCCAGCGGCCCCAGGCCAGGGTCCGCCAGCTCTGGTGCCCGCTGTCGCGGCCCGACCAGTACGGCGAGTTGGCCGCCATCGAGATCACCACCGGCAGCCAGGGCCGCAGGTGGTTCCCCACCAGAAGGGCGATCTCGCGATCCGGCACCTCAACATGGACGTGCATCGCGCAGATCGTCTGCTCCTCGTAAAGCGTCCCGTAGAGCTCCGAGCCCCGGACGTAACGATCGTCCGGCGAGCACGGCGGGGGCATCTCGGCGCCCAGGACCGGCGCGGCCAGCGCGGCCAGCCGTACCCCCTCGGCCCGGGCCGCCTCGGCCAGCACCCGGCGCATCCGGCGCAGCTCCCACAGGAGCTCGGCGTGCGCCCCGCACGGCGGCGTGCGGGCCTCCACCTGGTAGAGCGTGAACTCATGGCTGACGTCGTCGCCCAGTTCGGCCGCGGCCCGGAACACCACCTCGGCCGCAGCGGGAGCCACCGCCCGGGTCCGCGGATCGACGAGCAGATACTCCTCCTCGACGCCCAGCAGCGGCGGCTGCCGATGCCCCGTCCCGGTCATGCGACCCCCATACCCGCACTACGAGATCGATGAGCCTTTTCGTCCGAGTGTGGCCGCTTTCATCGGGTATTGCCGCTTTCTCGACATTCCTTCACTAGTTCATGACCATTCGCGGCATACCGTGAGGAAGACCGTGATTCTCTATGGGGGTGACAATGCGGGCGATCTTCATCGCGCCAGTGGCGATCGTCGCGGTGGCGGCACTGACCGGCCCCGCCGAGGCCGCGCACCAGCGGCAGACGATCGGCCTTGAGGGCCGGCTGACCTGCACCGCAGGCGCCGAATGCGTCTATACGGTACGCAACACCGGCCCATCGACCTCCTACATCTCCTACGGCAGTCGCGAGTTCGGCTGGGGCAGCGCGCACTTCGCGGGCGGCGGCTGCCTGGCTCCGGGCGCGGCGATGCGCCAGGTCTCCTACACCCACGACGCGCACGGCAATCCGGTGCTGCCGACCACCTCGGTCTCCGAGGCTTTCCGGCTGCCGTACGTGCCGCACGACAACCGCTGCTGACCCCGATCATCACTTAGCGTTATCGTCAGTGACCGACGATGATGCCGATGCATGGATTCGGCTGGTCCGGGCATGGTCGCAGAATCCGGTTCTGCCGGTTGCTCGAGGTGGTCGCGAGATGGTCGAAGGAGTGACGATGCCGATTCCCGTTCAAGGTGTCCTGGCCTCGCTCAATATGATCACGTGGGTGGCGGACGAGAAGCCCTGGTTGCTTCTCGCCTCGCATGACCGCCGGGCCGAGGAGACGATGACCCGGCTCGCCGGGACTCTGGGCCTCTCCGGACAGCCCACCGCACGAATCGCGCTGGAGGGCGACAACGCCACGCTCCATCTGCCCACGGGCAGCTCGCTGCAGCGTCCGGTGGACTCGGCCTGGGCCAAGCTGGCCGGGGGCCAGGGCCGCGTACGGGTCGCGGTCGGCCTGCTGCCCATGCGGGCGGGCCTGCAGGCGGGGGTCTACGCCGAGGGCGCCAAGGCGGCCGGGAAGCTGGCCGTGGGCGAGCTTCCGGTCGAGGACTAGCGCTCTCGCACCGCCTGGACTTCGAGCTCGATGTCGATCTGATCGCCGAGCAGGACCCGGTCGCCCTGCAACGGCAGGTTGAACTCGATGCCGAAGTCGCTGCGCGAGATGGAGGTCGCGGCGGTGAAGCCGGCCCGGGTGGCCCCGAACTGGTCGGGGCCCACCCCGTGGAAGACGGTCAGCAGCTCCACCGGGCGGACCTCCTTCTTGATCGACAGGTTGCCGTGCACCGCGAAATGCGGCTGCTTGGCGCGGCGGCCCGCCGTGGAGCGTTCCACCCCGGTGGTGACGAAGGTCATCACCGGGTAGCTCTCGACCTCGAGGAAGTCCGACGAGCGGACATGGGCGTCCCGCTCGGTGTTGCGGGTGTCGATCGAGGCCATCTGGATGTCGACGGCCGCCCGGGACTCGAACACGTCCGGGTGGATCTCCACCGCGCCGGCGAACTCGGTGAAGCTCCCGCG
>Ga0308173_10002220_pt1 | contig 10239 bp, 5 predicted proteins | sample PhyPR1_FD_203716 | JGI IMG/M metagenome (GOLD analysis project Ga0308173, IMG submission 203716) | Soil microbial communities from UC Gill Tract Community Farm, Albany, California, United States - DLSLS.P.R1 | ecosystem: Environmental > Terrestrial > Soil > Agricultural land | place: USA... | reverse complement strand
GCACGAGGGCCAGATCGGCGATGTCCCCATCGGCGACCGGCAGCTTGGTCCCGGTGAGCTTGCCGGCAGAGACCGTGGCCTGGACCGCACCCGCGGTCACCGCCCCGGGGCCCTCCGAAGTCGCGATCGCCCCGATCAGCTCGCCCGCGGCGATCTTCGGCAGGATTTCCGCCTGCTGCGCCTCGGAGCCGGCCAGCATCACCGCCTCGGCGAGGAAATACACGGTCGAGGCGAACGGGATCGGGGCGACCGCGCGGCCGAGCTCCTCGGCGATGACGCACAGCTCCAGATGGCCCAGGCCCAGCCCGCCATGGGCCTCCGGGATCGCCGCGCCCAGCCAGCCCTGGGCGGCGACCGCGCGCCAGAGCTCGGCGTCATAGGCCGTGGCCTGGTCGTCGAGGACCTTGCGGACGCGAGTCGTGGGGCTGTTCGCCTCCAGGAACTTCCGAGCCTCGGATTTCAGGAACTTCTGGTCGTCGGAAAAGTCGAAATTCATGCCGGGCCGCCCGCTGCTGGTCGCGCGAACCATGGCCCCGGGCGCCGGGGCTGAAAAGCGTGACCTCGCGTCAGCGGCTTCCGAACTCCGCCGCCAGGGACTAGATGACCCGAATGCGTACAGAGACCCCCCAGCCGATCCGGCTTTCCGACTACCGCCCGCCCGCCTTCCTCGTCGAGGAGGTGGCTCTGGAGTTCGATCTTTCGCCCAACGCCACCCGCGTGAAGGCGAAGCTCACGATCCGCCGCAACGGCGAGCATCGGGAGCCGCTGAAGCTCAACGGGGAGCGGCTGAAGCTGGTCTCAGTGGCGCTCGACGGCCGCCCGCTGGGGGACGGGGAGCGCCAGATCGACGCCGAGTTCCTGACCGTCCCGAGCGTTCCCAACGCGTTTTCGCTGGAGACGGAGGTCGAGATCGATCCCGAGGCGAACAAGGCGCTCGAGGGCCTCTACATGTCGGCCGGCCGCTTCTGCACCCAGTGCGAGGCTGAAGGGTTCCGCAAGATCACCTACTGGCCCGACCGGCCGGACGTGCTGTCGCGCTTCACGGTCCGCATCGAGGCCGACAAGACGTTCCAGCGCCTGCTCTCCAACGGCAACCTGATCGAGGCCGGCGAGCGGCCGGGCGGGCGCCATTACGCGGTGTGGAAGGATCCCTTCCCCAAGCCCTGCTACCTGTTCGCCCTGGTGGCCGGCGAGCTCGACGTCCTGGAGGACAAGCTCACCACGATGAGCGGCCGCATCGTCGAGCTGCGCATCTATGTCGATCCGGGCATGGCGCCGCGGGCGGCCTACGCCATGGACGCGCTGAAGCGCGCGATGAAATGGGACGAGGAGACCTTCGGCCGCGAGTACGACCTGGACCTGTTCATGATCGTGGCGGTGCGCGACTTCAACTTCGGCGCAATGGAGAACAAGGGGCTGAACATCTTCAACTCCTCGCTCCTGCTCGCCGACCCCGAGACCGCCACCGACATGGACTACGAGCGGATCGAGAGCGTCGTGGCCCACGAGTACTTCCACAACTGGACCGGCGACCGCATCACCTGCCGCGACTGGTTCCAGCTGTGCCTGAAGGAAGGCCTGACGGTGTTCCGCGACCAGAGCTTCTCGGCCGACCAGCGCGGCCATGCGGTGCAGCGGATCAAGGACGTCAAGGCGCTCAGGGCCCGGCAGTTCGCCGAGGACCAGGGGCCGCTGTCGCACCCGGTGCGGCCATCCAGCTATCTGAAGATCGACAATTTCTACACCGCGACCATCTACGAGAAGGGCGCGGAGGTGATCCGGATGCTCAGGACGCTGATCGGGCCCGAGCTGTTCCGGAAGGGGATGGACCTCTACTTCGAGCGCTGGGACGGTCACGCGACGACGGTCGAGGAATTCATCCGCTGCTTCGCCGAGGCCTCGGGACGCGACCTGTCGCCATTCTTCGCCTGGTACGAGCAGGCGGGCACGCCGCGCGTGAGCCTCGCCTCCCGCTACGACGCCGCCGCCCGCACGCTCGAACTCGAGCTCGCGCAGGAGACCGCGCCGACCCCCGGCCAGCCGACCAAGCAACCGCTGTCCGTCCCCTTGCGCATCGGCCTGCTCGACCAGGACGGCCGCGCCCTGGCCTTCGGGCGCGACGGCGAGGCGCTGGACGAGACCGTGGTGGTTCTCGACGGGGCGCGCGCCAAGGTGACGCTGGACAGCGTCGAACGTCCCCCGGTCGTCTCGGCTCTGCGCGGCTTCTCCGCCCCCGTGGTGCTCGAAACCGACGCCGAGCCCAAGGACCGCTATGTCCTGCTGGCCGCCGACCCCGACCTCTTCAACCGCTGGGAGGCCGGCCAGGCGCTGGCCCGCGAGCTGATCCTGGCCCGCGCCGCGGGCAAGGCCGACGAAGTGGGCGAGGAGCGGTTCGCCGAAGCCATGGGCCGGGCGCTCTCCGACCAGGCCGCCGATCCGGCGTTCAAGGCGTTGCTCCTGGCGCTGCCCTCCGAGCCGGACCTCGCCCTGGTCATGAGCCCGGCCGACCCGGGCGCCATCCACGAGGCCCGCGAGGCGCTGCGGACCCGGCTTGCGGCGCATCTCGCCGAGTCGCTGCGGCGGCTGCACACCGGCTTCCAGGAAGCCGGCGAGTTCTCGCCCGACGCCGCGTCGGCGGGCCGGCGCGCGCTGCGCAACGCCGCGCTCGACATGCTGGCCGCCAATCCGACCGCCCAGACCGCCGAGCTGGCGCTTGGCCACTACCGCGGCGCCGGCAACATGACCGACGCCATCGGCGGGCTGACCGCGCTGATGCTGATCGGCGGGCCGGAGTTCGAGATCGCGCTCGCCGAGTTCTACGAGCGCTGGCGGGCCGAGCCGCTGGTGATCGACAAGTGGTTCGCGCTGCAGGCCCGCGATCCTGACGAAGGCGCGCTCGGCCGGGTGATCGGGCTCACCGCCCATCCCGCCTTCGATTCCAAGAACCCCAATCGGCTGAGGGCGCTGGTCTCGACGTTCGCCAACTTCAACCCGGTGCGCTTCCACGACCCGAGCGGCGCGGGCTACCGGTTCCTGGCGGACCAGATCCTGGCCACCGACGCCTTCAACCCGATGATCGCGGCGCGCCTGGTGGACCCGCTCGGCGGCTGGCGGCGCTATCGGCCCGAACTGGGCGCGCTGATGAAGGCCGAGCTGCAGCGCATCCTCGAGACCGAAGGGCTTTCGAAGAATGTCTTCGAGCTGGTCAGTCGCGCGCTGGGCGAGGCGGCGGAGGCCTGACCGCCGCCGCGGCGAAGCCAATGACGGGTTAACCGGCCCCGCGTACTCTGCCGCAGGGCTCGGTGACTCGGGTCTTTTGCAGGGGGGCTGGCGGCCTTGGGGAGGCAGCCTGGCGGAACGGCGGCGGAGGATCGCGCGGGCGCGCGTGCCGAGGTGATCGCGCCTCCGGACGGGCCGCCGCGGGCCCGTTTTGCGAATCTCGCGGCGCTCGCCGGCGCGGGACTGGCGGCAGCCTACCTGACGGCGGCGTGGCGCCTGCTGAGCGGGCCCTCGCCGGGGGCTGGAGAGATCCTGGCCTGGCTCGCAGCGCCGCTTGCCGTCGCGGGCGTCGCGGCCGTGCTGTTCCTGCTCGAAGGCCGCCGGCTGGTGCGCCGCCACGCGGCCTACAGCGAGACCGAGCAACGCTTCCGCACCGCCGTGGAGGCCGCCCGTTGCGGCATCTGGGAATGGGACCTGATCAACGACCGCGTCTTCATGTCCGACGTGACCGCCGCCCTGTTCGGCTGGCGCAGCGGCGAGGTGGACGGCCAGCAGGTGCTGGAGCGGGTCGCCCCGGGCCATCGCGACGGCCTGCGCGACGCGCTCGCCTCGGCGGCCATCTACGGCGGCTTCGACATCTCCTTCCGCGCGCCCAGCCTCACCGGCGGTCGGCCGGTGTGGATCGACGCCCGTGGCCAGGGCTTCGGCGAGGCCCCGGAGGGCGGCTACGCGCGGATCATCGGCGTCGCCCTGGATGTCACCGAAGAGCGGATGGCCCAGGCCCGCGCGCAGTCGGCCGAGAACCGGCTGCGCGATGCGATCGAGAGCGTCTCTGAAGCTTTCGTATTGTGGGACCGGCACGGCCGGCTGCTGATGTGCAATGGGAACTACCGCAGCTTCTTCCGCCTGGAGGCGCAGGCGCTGAAGCCGGGCGTCGGGCGCGACCAGGTGGACCGCATCGCCGATCTCGCCATCCGCCGCGAGCTCCCGGCCGCCGACGCGCGCAAGGGCGTCCGCGAAGTCGAGCTGACGGACGGCCGCTGGGTCCAGATCTCCGAACGCCCGACCGACGAAGGCGGCCTGGTCGTCACCGCCGCCGACATCACCGCCCTGAAGGGCCAGGAAGAGGCGCTGAAACTCAACGAGCAGGAGCTGCGCCGCGCGGTCGCGAACCTCGAGCGCAGCCAGGAGCAGCTCTCCGAGCTCGCCCGCAAGTACGAGGCCGAGAAGGTGCGCGCCGAAGCTGCAAACCGGGCCAAGAGCGAATTCCTGGCCAACATGAGCCACGAACTGCGCACGCCGCTGAACGCCATCAACGGCTTCTCCGAGATCATGCTGGGCGAGATGTACGGCCCGCTGGGCGACACGCGCTACCGCGACTACGCGCGCGATATCCTGGACTCCGGTCAGCACCTGCTGGCGCTGATCAACGACATCCTCGACATGTCGAAGATCGAGGCTGGCAAGATGAGCCTCCGCTTCGAGCCCGTCGCCCTGGAAGAGGTGACCGAGGATGCCGCGCGGCTGGTCCAGAACCGTGCGGAATCGGTCGGGCTCGAGCTGCGGATCGAGCTGCCGGTGCTGCCGGAAGTGGACGCGGACTACCGGGCCGTGAAGCAGGTGCTGCTCAACCTGCTCTCCAACGCCATCAAGTTCACGCCGCGCGGCGGCCGCGTCACGGTGAGGGCCGACCTGCGGGACGATCCGCGCGGCCAGCGAGTCAGGGTCAGCGTCCAGGACACGGGCATCGGCATTTCGGCCGAGGACCTGGAACGGCTCGCCCGGCCGTTCGAGCAGATCGAGCACCAGCACGCCAAGACCCAGCAAGGCACGGGCCTTGGCCTGGCGCTGTCCAAGGCGCTGGTGGAGATGCACGGCGGTCTGCTGGACCTCAGGAGCGCCCCCGGCCAGGGTACGACGGCGAGCTTCTCCCTGCCGGTCCGACAGGCGGACGAGGCCACGGTCCGCGCCGCGGCGCTCGGATAGGGAGCGATCTCACGGTCGGACGATGAGGTCGAAGGCCGTGCGCGCGCCTTTGCGTGCGGCGCCCAGCCTGCGCTTCAGGCCCGGGAAGTCCCGAGCGCCGCCGGCCCTGGCGAGCAGTCTTCTGAAGGCCGGCGGCTCGCCGGCGGGATCGGCCGGATCGTCCAGCGCGACCTTCAGCAGCTGCGTCAGGTCCTGCTGCAGCCGCCAGGCCTCCTGCAGAGCGGCGATCGGCTGGGCCGGGGCCAGGCCGTGCGCCCGCGCGGCGGTCAGCGCCTGGGCGGTGTTGGGCTCCAGCGGGCCTCCATCGGCCGCGCCGGCCAGCTGCAGGAACTGGGCGGCGAACTCGATGTCCACCAGGCCGCCCGGTGAGAGCTTCAGGTCCCAATCGCCCTTCGGCGGCCGTTCCCGCTCCATCAGCTCGCGCATCTCGCGGACATCGCGGGCGGTGCGGGCCCGCTCGCGCGGCCGGCGCAGCGCCGCTTCGATCGCGCGCCGGGCCGCCTCGGCGAAGTCTTCCGAGCTCGCCCAGGCGACGCGCGCGCGGGTGAGCGCCATCAGCTCCCAGGTCTCGGCCTCCCGCTCATAGTAGTGCTCGAAGGCGGCGAAGCTCACCGCCACGGGACCCTTGGTGCCGGAGGGCCGAAGCTGCATGTCGACCTCGTAGAGGCCGCCTTCCGTGGTGGGCGTGGAAAGCGCCGCGATCAGCCGCTGGGTGAAGCGGCCGAAGAAGGTCGCCGCATCCCAGCCCTTGACCGCCGAGGCCGCCGCGGGATCACGACCACGGTAAAGCGTCATCAGGTCGAGGTCCGAGGCCGCGCTCATTTCCCGCGAGCCGCACTTGCCAAGGGCGACGACCGCGACCTCCCCGTCGAAAGCCCCGCCCAGCCGGACGGTCTCGACGAGCGCTGCAGGCGCGAGCGCTTCGATGCAGACGTCGGCGAGATCGGCGAACGCCTTGCCCGCGGTCTCGGCGCTGGCGGCGCGGCTCATCACCTGGACCCCGACCCGGAACGACTGCTCGCGGTGCACCCGGCGCACGGCGTCCATGGCGCCTTCGAAACCCCCGGCGCGGGCCACCGCCGCCCTGACCGCGGCGCGGTCCTCGGCGATGTCGATGGGATCGAAGAAGGCCGGGTCGAGCATGGCGTCGATCGCCGCCGGCCTGCGGGCGAGCGTGTTGGCCAGCCGCGGCGCGAAAGCCATCACCTCCACCACCAGGCCGAAAAGCCGGGGCACGGCCAGGAACAGCGACTGCAGCTGCACGCCGGTCGACAGGCCCGAGAAGAAATTCGCGAAGCGGTTGAAGGCGGCGTCCGGCGCGCCCGTGGCGTGGCAGGCGTCGAGCAGCCGCGGCGCCAGCCGCGTAAAGAGCTCGCGCCCCCGCTCGGTCCGCGTGGCGGCGATATGGCCGTGGTGCCAACCGCGAATGGTCTGCGCCACGCGCGACGGGTTCGAAAATCCCATCCGCGCGAGTGTCGCCAGGGTCTCCGGATCGTCCTCCACGCCGGTGAACACCAGGCTGCCGAAGCGGGACGACAGCGGCTCCTCCTCCGGGAAGAGCTCGGCGTAACGCGCGTTGACGCCCTTCAGCAGCCGCGTGACCTCCGCATCGAAGCTCTTCAGCCGGTCGTGGCCGGCCAGCGCGGCGACGCGTCGCCGGTCGGCATCGGCCTCCGGCAGGCGATGGGTCTGCTCGTCGGCGATCATTTGCACGCGGTGTTCGAGCGCGCGCAGCCGCCGATAGGCCTGGGCGAGCTCGCCGGCGATCTCGGCGCGCACGTGGCCGGCTTCGGCGAGCGCCCGAAGGGCGTCGAGCGTCCGGCGGCTGCGCAGCTCCGGGTGGCGGCCGCCGAGGATCAGCTGCTGGGTCTGGACGTAGAACTCGATCTCGCGGATACCGCCGCGGCCGAGCTTCAGGTCGACGCCGGCGGCGGTGACCCGCTCGTCGACCTTGTAGGCGTGAATCTGCCGCTTGATGGAGTGGATGTCAGCGATCGCGGCGAAGTCGAGGTTCTTGCGCCAGATGAACGCCGCAAGCTCGTTCAGGAACGCCTCGGCCGCGGCGAGGTCGCCTGCACAGGGCCGCGCCTTGACGAACGCCGCGCGCTCCCAGTTCTGGCCGACCGTTTCATAGTATTCCAGGGCGGCCGGGACGGGCACGGCCGGCTGGGTGGAGGCCGGGTCGGGCCGCAGCCGCAGGTCCATGCGGAAGACGTAGCCGTCGGGCGTTCGGGCCTGCATGAGCTCGGCCACCCGGTGCGTCAGGCGCACGGCGAAGGCCTGCGGCTCCACGCCGTCCGCCAGCGGCAGGCGATCCGGCTCGTAGAAGACCGAGACGTCGATGTCGCTCGAGTAGTTCAGCTCGAAGGCGCCCTGCTTGCCCATGGCGATGCAGAACCAGCCCGGGACCGGCCCTTCCGGCCCCTCGCCCAGGCGGGCCAGCCGTCCCGCCTCGAGCTCCGCCCGCGCCGCGACCGACAGCGCCGCGGCCACCGCTGCATCGGCGAAGCGGGTGAGCGCGCCGGTCACCTGATCGAGGTCCCAGACCCCGCCGAGATCGGCGAGCGCGGTCAGCAGGTGCAGCTCGGACTTCAGCCGCCGCAGCGCCCGGGCGGCTTCCTCGCCATCCAGCGCCGCAGCCGCCGCGGTGCGCGCGAGCAGGCTCTCGAGCCGGGCGTCCGGCGGCGCGGCGAGAAGTGAGGCCAGCCTCTCGGGATCGCGCCGGGCCAGGCTGGCCAGATAGGGCGAGGCGCCGAACACCGGCGCGAGCGCCGGCCAGGCTGCCGCCAGGGCCTGCGACCAGACGCTCTCGGCGACCACTTCGCGGGCGCGCTCGGCCGCCATCTCATCGACGACCGGTCCGCAGGGCCGAAGCTGTTCTCCCAGCGAGACCATTCCCTAGGCGGCGCGCGGCAGGATGAGGGCGACCCGCAGGCCCGGCCCGCTCTCGCCCACCTTGCCGGGACCCTCGTCCAGCTCCAGCCGGCCGCGGTGCGCCTCGGCGACGGCGGCCACCAGGGAGAGGCCGAGCCCGGCCCCCGGCTGGTTGCGGCTGTTCTCCAGCCGCACGAACCGCTCGACGACCCGCCCGCGATCCGCTTCCGGCACGCCGGGGCCGGTGTCGGTGACCGAGAACTCCACCTCGCCCGAGGAGCGCCGTCGGACGCGGAGCATGATCGCCCCGCCGCTGGGCGTGTACTTGACGGCGTTGTCCAGAACGTTGGCGATGGCCTGGGCGAGGAACTCCTTGTTGCCGCGAGTCTGCAGCCCCTTGCTCAGCTCGGCGGCGAACTCGACGCCTTTTTCCTCGCAGAGCGGCTCGTAGAGCTCGCAGATGTCGGCGGCGAGCTCGCCAGGATCGAACAGCACCGGATCGGGCGCCGCCCCGGCGGCCTGCAGCCGGGCGATGGCGAGCACGGTGACAAAGGTCTTCAGGACGCCGTCGGTGTCCTCCAGCGCCTGGGCGAGCGCGTGGGTCGGATCGCCCTTGCCGGCCTCCACGTCCAGGTAGGCGGCCTCCAGCCGGGCCCTCAGGCGGGTCAGCGGCGAGCGCAGGTCGTGGGCGATGGCGTCGCCCGCGTGCCTGTGGCCGGCCATGGAGCGCTCCAGACGATCGAGCATCTCGTTCAGCGCCTGGGCCAGGTCGTCGAACTCGTCGCGGGCTCCGCGCACCGGCGCGCGCGCCGCCAGGTCGCCGCCGCGCACCGCTTCCAGCACCTCGGTCAAGCCGGCCATGCTGCGGGTAACGTTGCGGCTCATCAGGACCCCGCCGCACAAGCCGAGCACGATGACCAGCAGGCCGGCGCCCCAGAGGGCGCGCACGACGCTGAACACATAGGCCTCGTCCTCGCCCACGTCGGCGCCCACGAACAGGATCTCGCCGCCGGACAGCCGCTCCTGCAGGCCCCGCGCCGGGTGCTTGATGATCCGGCCGTGCGGGGTCTGGTCGGTGATCGAAAAGCTGGTCCAGGTGGGCTTGCCCCCGAACTGGTCGACCGGGCTCTCCTCGATGGAGCCTGAGATGCGCTTGGCGTCCTTGCTCATCAGCAGATAGAGGAACGGCCGCTCGCTGGCGGCGCGCTCGATCAGCGACTGGTTGACCGCGTCCAGCCCCGCCCGGTCGTAGGCGGCGACCAGCGAGCGCATCTCCTGCTGAATCTCCCGATCGGTGCGCCGGGTGGCCTCCCCCGCCGTGGCCACATAGATGTAGGCCAGCAGCGCGAAGGCGACGGACGCGAACAGCGCCAGGAACAGCAGCGTCAGCCGGAACGGCGCGGTGCGGAGGATGCGCGGCAGGCGCATGAGGCGGGAGCGCCGTTCGCGCCTAGGCGTCGAGCCGATAGCCCGCCCCGCGGACGGTCTGCAGCATCGGCCGATCGAACCCCCTGTCGATCTTCGAGCGCAGCCGTGAGATGTGCACGTCGATGACGTTGGTCTGCGGGTCGAAGTGGTATTCCCAGACCTTCTCCAGGAGCATCGTGCGGGTCACCGACTGGCCGGCATGGCGCATCATGAACTCCAGCAGCTGGAACTCGCGCGGCTGCAGGTCGATCTCCTTGCCCTGCCGGTGCACGGTGCGGGCGATCAGGTCCATCTCCAGGTCGCCGACCCGCAGCACCGTGGCGACCGAGCCCGTCTCGCGGCGGCGGGCGAGCGCTTCGACCCGCGCGATCAGCTCGGCGAAGGCGTAGGGCTTGACCAGGTAGTCGTCGCCTCCGGCCTGCAGCCCGGTCACCCTGTCGCCCACCTCGCCCAGGGCCGACAGGAAGAGCACCGGCGTCCCGTCGCCCTGCCGACGCAGGGTCTCGACCAGCTTCACGCCATCCATCTTCGGCATCATGCGGTCGACGATCATCACGTCGAACTCGCCGGCCTGGGCGGCCTTCAGCCCCTCCTCGCCATCGCTCGCCTGGACGCACGCGTGCCCCGCCTCGGCGAGGCCGCGGGCCATGGCGTCGGCCGCCTCGCGGTCGTCCTCGACGATCAGGATCTTCATCGCCGCCCCCAGCCGAAGCTATTTGATCTTGAGCGCCA